>Ga0209542_10003614_pt1 | contig 32859 bp, 46 predicted proteins | sample RifCSPhighO2_01_FD_184028 | JGI IMG/M metagenome (GOLD analysis project Ga0209542, IMG submission 184028) | Soil microbial communities from Rifle, Colorado - Rifle CSP2_plank highO2_0.1 (SPAdes) (version 2) | ecosystem: Environmental > Terrestrial > Deep subsurface > Rock core/Sediment ... | reverse complement strand
TTTTTCTTTATTTTCTCTATAAAGTTGACTATTTCATCTTCGAATTCTTTTGGGATACTTATATTCTTAATAGACAAAGCATATTCAACATAACCTTTTACAAACTCTGTATCATTTTCATTAATTAATATTTTTTTATCCCTAATTATATTTCTTGCAATTTTTAGAAATTTTTCGGTGGTTGGTTTTCTAATTATGAAAACTAAATGAAATCTAGAGACTAAAGCTTGATCAAAAGGGATTTGTCTTCTTATTCCAGCTAAGCCCCCTCTAAACTTATCCATTATAGGATTAGCAGCAGCTATTATCCTAGTATTTGCATCAAATTTGTAATGATTCCCACCTTTATCATATGCAATAAATCCATCTTCCATAGATGAATATAAACTAGACCTATCTTCTTTCTTCATTAAGTTTAATTCGTCAATTTCACATATACCATTATTTGCTAAAGCAAGCAATCCAGGAAAAGCCTCTTTACCTCTTATTGTGACAGCAAGGCCTACACTAGAAGTGCCACTACCTAACCCATGTTGAGATATGGGCGATAGTAAAGCTACGCTTGTGAGGACTTTTGTTTTTCCAACTCCAGGGTCCCCTAAGAGTAAAATGTGGAATCTTTCTCTGCTAAATAATTGGAGACAAACAGCTTTTTTTAAATGGTCCATCCCTATAATGTCTGGGGATATTAATGAGATAATTTTGCTAAATGCTACTGTTGAAAATTCTTTAAAAAGTTCAATAAGAACCTCATTTTTTAGTTTTTTATTTATTCCATTCACGTAGTCAAATAATTCTTCTTCGTCAGTTGTTAAGAATACAAAAGGTCTGTCATTAATAAGTGTAATCCCAAAGATTCGTTTATTGGCCTTAATTCTTCTTTGTTTTGCCAGGGACTTTATTTTTTTGTATTCTTTTACATGCTTGATAGAATTAAATAGCTCTTTTGACTCAGTAGATAGAGGTACAAAATAAGTTGCTAAATTTTTTATTTTCATAACTTTTCTAGTATTCTTATCTCACTAGAAGCTATAGGATATATCTTCTTAATATTATCTCTCAAGGAATTTTGAAGACCATGATTAATAATATTCATAAATAATTCATTGTAGTCAACTGTTTTGATTGCCTTAATTAAGAAATCTCTAACTTCATTTCTTAGCTTTGATTCAATGATACCGTTAGTTTCATTTTTTGTGACTATTATAGGTTTAATTCTAACATTTATATCATCTTTGGTTTTCGCTAAGAATGAATCCTCGATTTTCGATCTATCTCTCTTGACCAATCTCTTTAAAAATGCAGTTATTAATTCATATTTAACTAGTTCTGTATGGGCGCCATCCTCTTCTAATTTTGTTACTTTAAATGTAACTCTCATATTCTGTTTTTTCATATCATTTGTTAGAAAAGCTAAATTTACTTCGACAGTTCTATTGATTAGTAAACTTGGATCTGAGCTTAAAGTATCTCCAATTTCAACACTATTAAATTCTTTTGATGCTAATAGTATATACCACTTACGTTTTTTCTTGATTAAAGGTTTTTTAATTATTTCTTTCTTTCCCATTTTTAGTTACCTACATTTTCAATTAAACTTTTATTGAAGAATTCTTTTACATTTCTAATGAATAATTCTTCGTCAGCTTGGCTTATAATTGCACCAGCAGCTTCTATATGGCCCCCAACTTCAGCGTTTATTCCGGTACATATACTGTCTAAAATCTCTTTAACATTAATGTTGTTAGCGTTATACCTGCTAATTCTTGCAGAGATTTTTGTGTTTCCGTCAACATTATGTGCCATTGATATTAAAATTTTACCTTCATTATATATTCCTGACTTTGAAATTATGGATGTGATTGTGCCAATTAGGCTGTCTCTAATATAACCTTCTGCTATAATTAATACATAGTTTTCATGTTCTATTATTCCCTCTTGGTTTTTGTTATTGTAAAACCATTCCAAACCCTCTGTGATTTCTTTTCTATATTCACTTATTAATTCTAATGCTTTCCCTTTGGATTGCTTGTCATTTAAACATAACCCTATTCCAACACCGGGTTTATTTAACCTGCCACAGCAATTTAATACTGTTGAAAATTCTTTTACATCTTTAAGGATGCTATCATTAGCTTCGTTCTTAAGTGAATAAACTGGCCCAAAGATATTTTTCGGGTTTCCATAATTTGATATTTTCATGATTAACACAGTAGTTAATCTTTTAACTTCTTCTTCAGTCAGATCATTTAATTTTTTCCATTTATTATTAGCATAATATTCTATACCTGATTCCTCTAAAAGAGAGATAGCAGCTTGTTCATCTCCTGTAACACCAGGTATGTATGGATCTGTACTAAACTGTAACATCTTGTGAAGAGGCCTGGTTTGGGATCCAAACATTCTCAGACCGTTTTTTACTTCTAAATTATATCTTTTTGAATCTTCTAAGATTAAACTATTGCAACCTATGAATCCACTGTTCTCTTGGCTATCGCCTATAGCACCAATAATTGATAAGTACGCGTTTTCTTCATTTGATGAGTCTAAAGATTTTGTGAATAAATATGAAACTCCCGAAGCTGAGATCTCTTTTGAACCATCAACGTCGAAAAGGAGAGGGTTTATAATAAAACCATTTTTTAAATCACTATTTTTAATTTGGTGATGATCTAAAACAAAAATTTTCTTATTTTGCATATTACTGTTAAAGAATTCTATGCTTGAACTACCGAGATCTGCAAAAATATAATAATTATAACTTTCAGTTGCTATTTCTTTAAGAATTTTATTAGTTAATTGCTTAATTATTCTAACTGAAAATGTCCTATCTTGTTTTGCTAGTGCTTTTGTAATTAATGCTGCTGAAGTTAATCCATCACAATCATAATTTGAAATTACTCTTATATGTTCATTGGAACTAATTTTGTTAAACTCTTCAGTTGACTTCTTAATGCAATTAAGAAATGAGTCTAAAGTCATTTTAACTGACGATTAACTTTGCCTGGTCTCTGTCATATTTCCAACTTTCAGGCAATATCCCCTTTCTTTTATAATATTTGGAGAGTCTGTGAATTTTTGATGATGTAAGTTTAATACCCCTCTTTGCAACTTGGTCTTTTTTGTTTTTTTCTACATGTTTTACTATATTTATTTCTTTTTTGATTAAGGCTAGAAAATCTTCGGGATACTCTAAATTTAATTTGTTTTTCTTTAATATTGTTAAAATGCTACTTTTTGTTATAACTTTTACATCTGGGACACCATACGAGTCTCTTAAAGTTAGGCCTATTTTAGAAGGACTATTTCCGGCTTTTGCTAATTTAACTACAAGTGATTCTACTTCTGATTCACTGTATCTTACCCAAGTTGGCTTTGTTTTTTTCAGTGGTTTTATAGATCCACTTTTACCCTTCTTCCTTGAATGCATTCTTGCCATTGTGTTTAATTATGTTGAACAGAAATATATTATTTCTGGTTAATCAAGCAAAATTTAGAATTGAGGAGTAGTATTTATAAAGCTTTTTGTTGTAGACTAACTATTAATGGAAAAGTGTAGTGACTTGAGAGGATCTCTGCCTTCTAGAGGAGATTTAGTTTTACTTGTAAATGATGATAGGGAAAAACCTAAGCCCCCTATATTAGCTGTTTTTAAGAGCTTGGTGGAACTTAATAGCAGATGGCCTGAAGCTCAAAGAATTTTTTTGTATCAGGGGGAAGAAAGTTCTTATTATTGTTTGATAGATGTTAGCAAAGCTTTTTATGTTAAGGATTTATATTCAGATGTGGAAGGGCAATCTAGATTATTGGAAATTAAAAGTCAACTAATTTCTTATTCTGCTGATAGAGTTTATACAGGTCTAGATTCAATATATCATGTATTAAATCAAGAGGAATCATTCTTAGGATTTCTATTGTCTTTGGAAGAATCTCTAACTAGTCGTGCTGATACATTAGTACGCTTGACAAGAAAAATTGTTAAGAGGGATGTTAAAAAATTTTAGATTACTTTAACATTTCAATTTCTATTTGAACGCCTTCGGGAATAGGGACTCTCATTACTAATCTTAATGCTCGCTCATCAACACCAATATCAATAAGTCTTTTATGGATCCTCATTTCATATCTTTCCCAAGATGCTTTTCCTTCACCATCTGGACTTTTTCTGGTAGCTACCTTAAGTCTTTTAGTTGGCAATGGAATTGGACCAGAAATATTAACTCCTGTTTTCTCAGCTATTTCTTTTATAGAGTTGCATATTTGGTTTAGTTTACCAATTTCAGCTGATGCCAGATTTATTCGAGCTTTTTGCATAAACTAAGTAGAAAAAGCGAACTTTATAAACCTTACGATAGTAAATTGAGAAAATGAAAACTATTGGCGAAGTTTTATCATCAATGGATTACCCAGGAAGATTTTTCGTTCTAGGTAAGAATTCTGATGATTCTAATTTAGTAATATATGGAATAACTGGAAGAAGTCCGGCAAGCCAGGTAAGAAAAATAGTGGCAGAGGCTAAGTCTCTGGAACACCTTGTATTACATGTTGTACCTATTGGAGTAAGTTATGGGGGAAATCCTAAGCTACTTTATTATAATGCTGTTGTAGCTAGGAAATTTGGGAATTCTTCTTATATAATTGTAAGCAATGGAAAACAAACTGATACAATAGATAATTTATTGGCATTGGAAGGCTTGCATGCATTGACATTAGCTCATGAAAAACATGATTATGAACCTGACTTTCCGAATTTTACCCCAAGAATAAGTGGTATTATTGCATCTAATTATGGAGTAATTGGGAGGATTATGAAAAGTGAAGAAGATAGCAATGCAATTCGAAGTGAATTTAGATATGTATTTTCACCTGGAACCGGAAGGTTTATTCGTACTTATTCTGGTGAAGACACTAATCCATTGCTAACATTTAGAAGCGAACCTATAGAAGTTGTTCTTGATTATAAGGATGTATTGGGGGCTGTTGATGATATATATTCTTCGTTTGCAAACCAGGAAAAAAGCATGGTGGTTTCAGTTGCTGGCGTAAGTTCAACAGAAAACCATGTAGGTGCATATATTTCTAATACTATGGAAATAAAATAAATTAAAAAGAAAGATAATTAAGTTTTCTTTACTAAATCTATACACATACCAGCTGCTACTGTATTTCCTGCATCTCTTACTGCAAATCTTGCCATGTGTGGAATCTCAGATTGCTTTTCAATTACTAATGGTTTTGCTGGTTTAATTTTCACTATTGCAATGTCCCCATTTTTAAGCATATCCGGATTATCTTTAATGGTTTCTCCAGTTGCAGGATTAATTTGTTTTACCAATTCTATGAATTGACATGCAACTTGTGCAGTATGTACGTGGAATACTGGTGTGTATCCTTTAGTTAATACTGTTGGATGATTTATTACTACAATTTGTGCTGTGAACTCTGTTGCAACTGTTGGAGGATTGTTTATATGACCTAGGACATCTCCTCTCGCAATATCTTTTTTACCAATTCCTCTTACGTTAAAACCAACATTATCTCCTGGAATTGCTTCTGTAATTTGTTCATGGTGCATTTCTATAGTTTTAACTTCTCCTTGAACTCCTTTACCTTCTCTTCCAGGTACTATAATTACTTTATCATTAAGTTTCATAACACCAGTTTCTACTCTTCCTACTGGAACTACCCCAATTCCAGTTATATTATAAACATCTTGAATTGGAAGTCTTAATGGAAGATTTACTGGCTTTTCAGGTTCTTTAAATAAGTCAAGTTGTTCAACTAAAGTTGGACCTTTATACCATGGCATATTTGTTGATTTTTTTGCAATGTTATCCCCTTTAAATGCAGATGCTGCAATAAAAGTTATATCTTGAGCTTTATAACCAACTGTTTTAAGTAAATTGCTTACGTCTTCTTTTGTTTTATTAAATTTAGCTTCTTCGTAATTTACTGCGTCCATCTTATTTACTAAGATAGCGAGTTGACCTACTCCGAGAGTTTTACATAAGAAAACATGTTCTTTTGTTTGAGCCATAACTCCATCTGTTGCAGCAACAACTAAGACTGCTACATCAGCTTGAGAAGCTCCAGTAATCATATTTTTAATAAAATCTTTGTGACCTGGTGCATCTATAATTGTAATTTCGTATTTTTGAGATGTGAATTTTTCATGACTTAAATCTATAGTAACTCCTCTTTCTCTTTCTTCTTTAAGATTATCCATAACGAAAGCAAATTCAAAACCTACTTTTCCTAATTCTTGTGCTTTTTCTTTTAATTTTCTAAGAGCTTGTTCATCTACATGGCCTGTATCGTATAGAAGTCTACCTACTGAGGTACTTTTACCATGGTCTACATGACCTACAAATACTACATTTAAGTGTGGTTTCTCTTTAGCCATTTAAATATCCCCCTCGAATATGATTTTTGAATATCAATTGAGCATTAAAGCCTATTTATAAAGGTTTTGATTCAGATTCTCTAACTTCGGTTTCTTTTCTTTTAGCTTTCTTTTCAAATATCCAGCCTTGGCGATCGCCCTGCATGTAAGGGGCGGATGGGATGTTAACCAGTTCAAAATTCGTATTTTCCAAATGGTAAAAAATTCCTCCCGAACCACAACCAAAAACAAAACTTCCATCTTCCAATAAACGATTCAATTCATTTGTCAAAGCACGTGAATATTCATCCGAATTTCTAAGAATAAAGTTATCAATACCATTAATTGTAAAATTAAAAGTGCCAGGAATCATTCGGGATATAAAATCTAGCATATCTGCTCTAACTAAAGTTACGTCTAAATTGCTAAACTCATTAATTTTGGCAAGATAAGGTTGAATGCAGGTAAGTTCTTTAATATTTTGATAAGGATTTAAATTACTTGAACCAAAAATGTATTTGTCAACTCCTATATATGCTGGTAATTCTAATCTCTTAGCAACTTTGACCATAGTAGAACCACTTCCGGAATGGCCAATTATCTGACCACAACCTAAATCAATCAATGGAACTTTAGGCAATATTTCTTGCATAAATTTGTAGACCCCTCTTGTATCGGAGACCATAGGAGAATAACCTCTTTCATCAGCAAGAAATGCCCACTGTGTTTCGGCATAGCCTGTTGATATTTGCCCTGATTCGCCTTCATTTGCTATTATTCTATCTAATAATTTCCTTTCTGGATTTTCATATTGCAGTAATTGTCTTAAATCCACCATACTTTTTATGTCATTTAACGGCTTATAAACCTTTCTATTTGTTACTACTAATAAGTAATTTATGTCTATACAAATATTTAAATACATGTACGTATATTTACTTTTATGTCAACTAAAAGTATAACTATTACAAGTGAAGCTTATGAAAAACTTGCTTCATTAAAAGAAAAAAATGAAAGCTTTAGTGAAGTTATAAATAAAATAACTAAAAAGAACTCTATTTTTGATTTAGTTGGAGTTTTATCTGACAAAGAAGCTGAAGAAATGAGGAAGGATATAGTTGAAGGAAGAAAAAAAATTAGGGAAAGATTAGATAAAATTAAAATAAAATAATGATACTTGACACTACTTTTGTTATAGACCTTATGAATAATGATAAAGAGGCAATTGAAAAATTGTCTAAACTAAGCACTAAAGAAGGGTCTATTTTTATAACATCTCTTACAATTTTTGAAGTATTTAGAGGCGTAAATAGGTCACAGAAGCCAGTTGAAGAAAAGAAAAAGATTAATGCTACTTTAGAAAACCAGCTTACTTTGGATTTCGATGATAAATCAGCTGAAAAAGCTGGTGAAATAGATAGGGAATTAATTAGTGAAGGTAAAATAATAGACCCTATCGACTGCATGATTGCAGGAATTGCTTTGGTAAAGAAAGAAAAAGTTTTGACGAGGAATATTAAAGACTTTAGTAGAATCAGTGGATTAGAAGTTGAAACATATTAGCTAAATAATATAAATCTTTCACTAATATCATATATTTAAATAGTTTTTCTTAGCTATAATAGTTTTATGACTATTCAAACACCTTTCAATTTGGAGGATTTAGTTGCATTTATTATTAGGGCTAGAAATCACGGATATGCTGGAAGTGCTAAGAAAATTGAGAATCCTCAAAGACCTGGTTTTAAGGAGTTTGAGCCTTATATAGAGGGAGATTTTGAGTATGTTGATAGTTACAGTGGGCATTATTTTGCTCCTGGTCAAGAAGTAGTAAGATCTAAAGGAATTCCAGTTTGGAATATGGCATACAATGGAGGAATGCTACCTCAGTTTCATGGAAATTTAGAGTTTGCTAAACAAACATTTGATTTCCTAAGGCAGGCACTTGCAAGAGTAGATCACACTAGACCATTTAGAGGTCCTAATTGCTTTGTCTTATCACCATTTATATATATTGACGATAGTGAAGGTGACATTTCTAATTTTAGAGGCACAGAAAGAATTTACTGGGGTCTTAAAGAGGTTTTTCGACAAGATTACATTGGCGGATTAATTATCCATAAGTAAAATTTTACTAACTTTAATATTTACTTAATATTTTAGAATTAGGACATCTTTTTAACTGACTAAAAGCTTCTTCTGTTAAACCATCTAAATTAACTCCATCAAGACAAACATTAGTAATTACAACATTTCTGTTTGGATTTGAAACTTGAGGCCTAAATCTTTCGCATTTTGAAACGCGCTTTTCGAAAGTAATTGAGTTAATTTCATAAATTTCAATTCTTATTGCAACTGGAGTTAAAGTTGAGTCAGGTCCACAACATTGATAGTCATTAATAATTATAGGATATTTATTTCTCTGCATAAGAAATCACACTATCAAAGCATCTTCTCTTAAGCCTTTTCTTTTTCTAATCTGTTGTTTTACTCTTTGTTGTAATTCATCAGGTATTTTTTCAAACACTTGATCTACAATATAATGAGAACCTCTTCCGTTTGTAGAACTTCTTAATTCAGAAGTTAAACCAAACATTTCTGCTACAGGAAGTTTTGCTTTTACTGTAATATGTTCTCCTTCTTGAACAACATCGATTAATTGACCTCTTTTATTTTGAACTAGTTTTGAAATTTCTCCAAGAAACTCTGCTGGGCTTTCAATTTGAGTAATCTGTAAAGGTTCAAATAAAACTGCTCCTGCATTCACCATTGCTTCTTTAATCCCGTCTCTTATTGCGGGAAGAACTTGAGCAGGTCCTCTATGAATAGCATCTTCGTGCAATTTACAATCAGTTATTTTAACTCTTAAACCAAATCCAGGTTCTCTTGCCAATGGACCTTCGCTCATTACTTGTTCAAAACCATCTGCAATTAATTCAATAACCTCACCAATATGAACAATTCCTTTTGTTGCATCAACTAAAATATTTCCCTTGTAAAATTCTTTATATTTAATTGACTCTTTTGACTCTACGCCAAGTTCTCTTAATTTGTCTATGATATTTTGATCTTTTTTCTTTATTCTTATTTCAGGAAGTTCCCCAGATTTCATAGCAGCATACATATCATCTGGAATTTTTTCAACAATAAGCTTGAATTTATTATGTTTATTTGGTGATTTTCCTTCTATAACCTCACTTGTTTGTTTTCTTATACTTTCTCTATATACCACAATTGGTGAGCCTGTTTTTATTTCAAGACCTTTTTCTGTTCTTATTCTGTTTTCTCTTACTTCTAAGTGTAATTCTCCCATTCCAGAAATTAAGTTTTCTCCAGTTTCTTCATTAATTGCTATTCTTATTGTAGGATCTTCTTTAGCCACTTGTCTTAAAACTTCTACTAATCTTGGAAGATCACTAGGTTTTGTTGCTTCAATAGATTTTGTTACAACAGGCTCGAAAATATGCTTAATTGCTTCGAAAGGTTCCATTGGTTCTGTTGAAACTGTTTCTCCTGCATAAGTGTCTTTTAACCCAACTAAACCAATTATATTTCCTGCTTTAGCTTGTTCTATTGAAATTCTTTGGGCGCCTTTGTATAAATTAATTTGCTGTAATCTAACACTTCTTTTTCCCATGTTCATGTAAACTTCTTGTCCTTGTCTAACTGTTCCAGAGAATAAACGACCTGCTGCGATTTCTCCTGCATGTTTATCAATGACAATTTTTGTAACAACAAATGCAACAGGACCTTCTGGATCACAACTTGTTAGTGATTTCCCTAAAGGACTTTCTAAGTCACCATGCCAAATTTTAGGAACTCTATATTTTTGAGCTTCTTTCGGATTTGGATGATGTTTAACTACCATATCAAGAACAACTTTATGTAAAGGAACCTTTTTTGCTAAATCTTTGTATGTGTCATTTTGATATGCATCATAAATGTCTTTAAATGTTACACCAGCTTTTTGCATATAAGTAAATGAGACTGCCCATTTATGGAATGCAGATCCAAATGCAACACTTCCTTCTTGTACACTTACTTTCCATTTTTGTTTGAATTCTTCTGGTGCTACGCTTTCCATGAATCTATTAACAGAATTTATTATGGAAACAAATTTCTCTTGCATTTTATCAGGGGTTAATTTAACTTCTTTTATTAAACGATCAACTTTGTTAATAAATAAGACTGGTTTGACTCTTTCTCTTAATGCTTGCCTAAGAACAGTTTCAGTTTGTGGCATCATGCCTTCTACAGAATCAACAAGAACTATTGCTCCATCTACTGCTCTCATTGCTCTCGTAACGTCACCACCAAAATCTATATGCCCTGGAGTGTCTATTAGATTAATTAGATGATCTTCATTATTAACTTCATGAACCATTGAAACATTTGCGGCGTCTATTGTAATCCCTCTAGCTATTTCATCTTCATGAAAATCTAATGCAAGTTGCTTTCCGGCAAGTTCCTCAGAAATCATTCCTGCACCAGCTAATAGAGAATCTGAAAATGTTGTTTTTCCATGATCAATATGTGCGCATGTACAAATGTTTCTAATTCTTTCTTGGTGGTCCATTAAACCTACCACTTTTTCTGTCATTGTATCTGCCATTAAGAAGTTTAGAATATGAATAATTTATAAAGATTTCTTTTTATTTTTTAAGATAATTCTCTGCTGATATGATAATGTCCCTTACTAATGCAGTTCTTTGTTTAATTGAAATCTTTGAAGGAATCTCTATACACAAACTTGATTTTGCATGATTTTTACCCATAAAATATTCAAATGATTCCTCCATATTATCGATTATTAATCCATTTTCTGCTTTATGGCCATCAATGTTTGTTCTTTTATCAACTTTTACAGTTTTACTAACTTCCTTTATAAGATATTTAGATAGTTTTACGGAGTTAGGATTATTGTAAGTATAGATATAAAAATCTTCGTTTTCTTTTGCGCTATTTTCATGGAATGATAAAAATACATCAAAGAATTTGTTTTTAATATCTTTTTTCATTAATTGTATTTCTTTTTCTGGGAATTCTTTATTAAATTCCCTGTTTAAATTAATTCTATTATGATTTGTTCTTCTGTAATAATTATAACCATGCGGGTTTACAATTGGAAATATTTTATAATAATAGTTAGTATTTTTTTCTTTCAACCATTTAAGGATTCCAGTGACTCCAGAAGGTTCAGAGCCATGAATTGCTGCAGATAAACATAAACTTGGGTATTTAATTTGCTTATTAATTTCTATTGTGAAAAAAGGATATGCATTAATATGGTTTATAGTTCCAAGTACTTTAATTTTAGAATTCTTTAAATTCTTAGTAATTTCTTTAAAAGATTTGTACTTATTAAAAAATTTCATAAGCTTTATTTAGTTTAGAGATTTAAAATACTTGCTGTGGGGCTATAGTATAGTTTGGTCTAGTATTGGTGGTTCGGGACCGCCAGGCCGCAGTTCAAATCTGCGTAGCCCCACTTTTAAGAAATTGGACTATAACTTTCTAGGTCTATATACGTACCAGATTTTAGATCTTCAGAAAGCCTTCTGATTAAACTTAAATCTTCAATTTTTTGGGTTTGCCATAATTTACGGATTTCAGGAAGAGCAGTTCTAACATAATAAAATCCAATTATGGGGTTAATACGCTTTAATCTAGACTCAATTAGTGGAATATTGGAAACTTTTACTGCGTGCATATCAGTTTCACTATGCACATTATCTAAGCATTGTGCTAAAACATAACCTATGGAAGATCTTATTTTTGAGTCTAAAACAGGTCCATCTAAGCTGTTTTCAAGGATATCTTTTTGTATACAGCCTAAAATATAAGGAACTCCTTCTAGTTGTTCTGAATTTGGTAATAAATCTCTTCTGGTAAAAGGTTCTGTTAAAATCATTTTTATCTTTAAAACTTAATATTTATGAAGAATTACTATTTATAAATCTTTCTATTTTTACCACTTATAAGTTGTTATACCCTAATTTCAGACTAAAAAGCGCGTAGTTATTGAGTTTATGTATTTATCTTAATTTTAAGGTTAAATGCCCCCAATAGGATGAGGGCTAAAATGAACGATACACTAACCGAAAAACCTATATAACTAATTATCTTAACTAAATTATGACTGATGAAATGATAATAAAGGCTTTTGAATCAGTAGGTATACCTAAAATGCAGACTACTGTTTATTTAGATCTTTTAAAAAATAAAAATTCTACTGCAACACAAGTGGCAAAAAGAACTAAGATGCATAGAGCTAATGTTTATGATACTCTAACGAAACTTAAGGAAAGAAATCTCGTTTATTTATCTAGTGAGGAAGGAAAGCAAGTTTTTGCTGCTTTATCAACAGACTTGATTATTAATGAAGAAAAAGACAAATTGGAGAATCTGAAGTTAGCAATGAATTATATAAAAACAACTTATGTTCCTGGCAAGATACCAAGAGTCTATACTTTAGAAGGACTAAATTCTGTAAAAAGTATTTTATTTAGCCTTTTAGAAAAAAACTCAGAGGTTTGGATATATGGGCTTGCAGAAAATGAAAACCTAATTAATGTCCTTAATGATAGGTTAATGCATTCTTTTCATCTTGAAAGAATAAAAAAGCATATTGAACTTAAATTGCTTTTTTATAAATTTCCTGAAGAAGAAATTAAAACCCTTAGTAACCTAAAATTTACGGAAGCTAGGCTTTTGCCAAAAACTCAACAATCAAAGACTTCTCAAATAACCCAGATTGTTTGTGGTGACTACGTTTACATTACTCTTTGGATTCATCCAGTACGTACCATAGTTATAGAAAATGATATTATTGCAAAAGAATATCTTGATCTCTACAATATCCTTTGGAATAATTCTCAAAAAGTTGTTTGATTTCCTTTAAAATAAAGTCTGTTGTCATACAACAATTATGGAAGACTACTACGCTAACATATATACTTAATTGACTATGTCATTATGTAAGGGGGCTAGAAAAATGGTTGAAGACACAAGAATGAGAAATGACATGGCAACAATTGGCAGGAGAGATGCTGAAGACAAAGAATTAAGTGAAAACAGAATAAGAAATGACAAAGAAACCTTTGACAGACGAGAAAAAACAGATTTAGACCTGGATAATAGCAGAACAAGAAATGACAAGATAACTGCTGAAAGAAGAAGGGAAAAAGACGTAGAGGTATTAAATCCTCTCGTTTTTGTCGCTACTGTAATGATCTTGGCAGTAGCTGTGGGATTAACAGCTTATTTTGTTTTTGCTTAGTTTAATTAATACTAGTTGGAGTACAAATGACAAAAAATCTACAAAATGATGTTAATGATATGAATTCCATGATACAGAAGGGGGATATTATGGGTGCCTTTGAGAAGTATTACAGGGAAGATGTAGTTATACATGAGAATGGAAGCCCTCCAATAAGAGGCAAAAATGAAAATAGAAAAAGAGGAATTAAATTCCTTTGGGAAATGGAAGAGGTTTATAGTACTGAAATAAAATCTGTGGCATTTGGAAAGAATTTGTCCATGACAGAATGGACAATTGGTGTCAAAACAAAAGACGGCTCAAGAAAGTCAATTAATCGTGTTAATGTTCAAACTTGGAAAAATTCCAAAATTAGTGGAGAAAGGCTTTATTTTTGTAAAGAATAGATATAATCACAGAATAAAAGTAGCATATAATAAATACGGCAAGTAAGATCTTATACTTCAACAGTATAAATACTTAGCAATACATTCTACTTTTTATTCCTTAATATTTAGGAGGGAAAAATGGCAAAGAAAAGCAGAGGTGGTCGAATGACTGCAGCAAAGCAAAGAGCTAAAAATAGCCCAGGTGGGAAAGGACTGGTAAAAAACAGGCCTGCGGGAAGAAATATAATGAGGACCTAAAATGGCACTGGGTACAATACTAGGAATTATTGCGTTTATTGCTGCAATATGGGTTATTTATGATGTGCTTGCAAATAACAAGAGGTTATCTGATGGTATGAAAGTACTTTGGGTAATATGTGCAATCTTTTTTAGTATAATTACTGCAGCAGTCTATTATATTGTTGGTAGAAATAACAAGTATGATTTATTTAGGAAAGGGCATAGGAATATATCTTGAATATATAAAGAGAGCAAAAAGTTGCATAGATCAAGAATATAGTTCTTAGATATAAACAGTTATTAATTGTGCAATAAGGAGGATACAATGAAAAATAACATTAATAATAAGGGTGGAGTGTTTGAACTTATAGGTGTGATAGTAGTAGTTGTAATTTTGGTTACATTGTTTTTTAGACTATTTTAGTAAGTTAATAAGTGTGGGGGGTATTTGTAAATGGTAGATGAAAGATCGAAAGAAGTTAAATTAGATGAGATTAGAGACTGTATAAATGAAAAGGATAGTTTGTTTTGTATCCATAGAAATGATTCAGAAGCTTTTGAAAAAGACAGCGAGTTAGAAGGAAAAGGTACAATTCAAATAATGACTTATGGAGATTACATAATATATTTAAAAGCAGATAGTACGAAACTTCCTAATATAGATTTGTCCAAGTTTAATTACACTTCAGGAACATTTGAGAAAAAATGGGGGCCGGACCATAAGACTATTGTACTCACACCTAACCATTCTAGTATTAGGAAAGTTGAAATAGAAATTCAAGGAATAGACATCCACAATATGAAGTTATTACCTGATAAAACTGGTGATGTCGTTGAAGATACTGCTAGGATAAAAATAACTAGACATTATAGGTTTACCGAAGGTGACTCTGAGAATAGAGGTGATTCTGTGTTAGCATCTCCTGGTGAAGTTGAAGCTAGATAGGCAAATATTTTTTATGATTTAAATTGACATTTGTTCAATATTAATAGGAGATAAAATGAAGAAAAATCGAAACAACTGGGGTGGGGAAGAATATGCTTCTTTCTCTGAGAACTTTGTGGATGAGCAAGTAGATGCTGATGGAATATCTGATGCAGAAGCTGGGTGGCTATTAGGTTATTCAGATAACTAAAAGTATGAAATAGTTTTTTTTAAACAGGCTATGATCTGTTACCTTTTTTGATTTAATCTAAGGATTAACTCCCCAACTTTTTCCCGTGAGATAGTAAAATTTAAAATGACTGGGATTTTAGGTATTTTATGGCTTGTCAAGTATGTGGAGCAAAATCTGGATTTTTTCCATTATGTAAGGAACATAATTTTTTAAAAGAAGAAGGTAAAGTTAGGAAATGCGAAAATTGTGGAATCTGGAAAGAAGGGAATAAACCTTTATGTCTTGAATGTTGGAAGAAAGAAGAGAAAGAAGAGAAAAAGAAGTCTAAAGATTACAAACCTTCTAAGATTGAAGAAGAAGAAACAAATTTTCGTTCAAAATTTCCAGCAACAATTAGGACAGAAGATGGTCACGTGGTAAGGTCAAAATCTGAAAAGATAATAGATGATTGGTTATATAATCATAAAATTGCACATGCTTATGAAAGGAAAGTCCCAATTGAGGAAGATGTATTTTGCGATTTCTTTTTACCTTATGACAAGAAAGTATGGATAGAATTTTGGGGATTAGATGACGAAAAATATCTTGCAAGAAAAGAACTTAAAAAGAAATTTTATACTCAAAACAACAAAATTTTGATTGAAATTTCAGAAAAAGATATAGAAAGACTAGATGATATTCTTCCGAAAAAGTTAATGCCTTATTTACCTAAAGATTTTAATTTTGATTAATTATTTTCTATTTATTTTTATACTATTTTAAATGAGTTATAAAATTATTAATTTAGTTCAACTTCCATTCAGAGCTTTAAACTTTTTGGTTCAAAGAAGTTGTAGGGCAGTGAACCATAAACCTCATTAGTTATTGGGTTTATGTAACTAACTTAATCCTAAGGATCAACTTACCCACGAGACTATTATCTAGAAGCGTCAGCTTGCCTTTCTAATTCAAGTTTTTTAGAAATTGCCTGGCTGCCTTGATCCATGTTATAGGCTTTAATTAATTCATCTGCTAAAGCTTTTTCAATTTTTACCTTAGTATTAAACGATTTTTGATAAGCACCACAAGTAATTTGTCTTAAGGCTATATCAATTCTTCTTTGAGGGCTTACTTCAACTGCTTGAGGATATCTTGCTCCACCATATTCTATAGTAGTAATTTCTTCTCTTGGGGCAGCATTTTCCACAGCCTTAACAAAAACTTCTACTGGGTTTTTGTTTAATTGTTTTTCAATGATCGTAAAAGCTTTTTCAACAGCAGTATAAAGTCCTGCTGCTTTTCCAGTATTATGACCTGAGCTGTATCTGTGTTTTTTTCCTCTGTGACCTGTAACCATTAATTTGTTAATCAATCTTTCAACTATTGGAGGTTTATGTGCCCAAAGTCTATTAATAGCACTTCTACCGCCAGTTCTTGGGGATAGAATTGGTTCAATATTTATATAAGGTTTCAAAGCTATATCCTCAACTTCAAATCCAGTTGTGTCCCACTTATTAAAAAGCTTTAAGTTCATATTCTATTTAGGTCATAAAGATTAATATAAACCTTTTGTTTTGTATTAAATAAATCCAAAGCATAGATTTTTAAATCTATTTATATTCCCATTTATAACTAAGATGAATATAGTTATTAGTTTTTTTCTAGATAATTTTAGTAATAAGTTAGTGAGGTAAAATATAAATGAGAACCGGAAACTTTAGAAGTTTTGGTGAAAGACAAATGCATAAAGCAACTTGTGCTGACTGTGGTAAGGAATGTGAAGTTCCATTTAAGCCACAAGACGGTAGAGCTGTTTACTGTAGAGATTGTTACCAAAATCATAGAAAAAACTAGACAAAACTAAATAATTCTAGGATCATTCTATAACTTTTATTTTTTTTATTTTTAATTTTTTCATAAGAAAAATTATGAATAAAAGTTTGACTTTATAAGCACACTTATAATTTTTATGCTATAGTGTATATTATGTCAGTCGATATAGTAAAAGATTCAAGACTTATTCAAACTGTGGAAGAATCATTAAGAGATAATCCGGCTATTAAATATTTACAAACAGTCTTGGAAATTCTTAAACCATTACAATTTTATTTAATGGGTGGTGCTGTTAGAGACGCTTTAGCAAGAAAAAAATACGGCTTAGATTTAGTGACTAGAGATTTCGACTTTTTAGTAATTGATGAAAAAGGACAAGTTGATTTATGGGGTTTGTTTAGCAATTTTCATAATATGCGTTGCAATAGATTCGGTGGCCTAAAATGGAAACCTAAAAAGGGAGTTGAGTTTGACTTATTTACATCATATTCTTTTGGAAGGACGTCTTTAAATGAAGTTTTAGAGGATGTGGAGTTAACCACAAGTGCAATTGCATTTCATTTTGGAGAGCGATTGATATACAGTTGTGGTGCAATTCAAGGCATTGAGGATAAAGAAATTGATGTTAAAAATCCCCAAGCAGATAAACCATATATTACAATGTCAAGGCTAATTTTGCATTCTGATAAATTAGGATTTCGAATAGGGAATAGGGGTGTTAGATTTATACAAGAAAGATATAATGATAATTTGGATGGTTTTATATCGGATTATTTGGCATATAAAAAGTTGGAAGAGCATTATGAAAGAGTTATAAAAAGATTAAAAGAAATAAAAGCTCAATAATTATCTTCTACCTTTTTCTATTTTACCAGATAAAAGCGCTCTTAAACTTTGATCATTCACTTTTATGACTTGCCATTTAATTCCAGGAATATCTCCTTTAGCTCTTCCTTTAGTACCACCAATGCATTCTATTAGAACTTCATCATGCTCATTAATTAATTTTATTGCATTATAGCCAGGAACAAATGCTTGGACCTTCTTTCCATTTTTCATAACTTGGCAAGAAACACATTTTCTCATGGCAGAATTTGGCTGCTTTGCTTCTTTTTGTATCTTTGCAAGAACAATTGCTTTTGCTTGAGGGGCTCCTTTTAATGGATCTGACTTTGCTTTTAGTCTTAAAGTCCTTCTTTTGTACCATTGATTTTGCCATCTTGCAGACTTTCTTCTGTCTTTTAGTTTTTTTCCTGCTCCAATACCTTTTGTTTTATGGCCCATGTTTGTTAATGGTTTATGTATAATTTATAAAGGTTTCTAGTTATGTTTAAAAATAAGGTTTTAGAATTTTTTCTATTTCTGCTTCAAATAAGGCACTATTTTCAAATTCGTTGGCTAAAATAATATCTGCCTTTTTTAAACATTCTTCTACTTGTTGCCCACATAAAGGCTCGTTTTCTCCCCTGTCTCTTGCTTCTAATCTTAGAAATTCTTTATAGGTTTTAGGATCTGATATTTTATTTCTTTTTAATAATCTTTCAAACCTTGTGTCTTTAGATGCATTAACACCTACTAAAATAAAGTTTTTAATTTTTCTCAGGGAGTCTACCTCTCCAGGATTTCTTATTCCATCAATAATAATATTCTTTGATAAATCTAATTTATCAATGATTTTATTAGCTAATACACCATTTCCATATTTTTCCCTTAAGAAATTTCCAAGGTTTTGAAGTTGTTCTCTGTCATTTTTGATATTCCTAGAATTTGCTTCATCCCTTACCACTTGAGATAAAGAATAATAAGTATACCCTTTATTAATAAGGAATTTAGAAACTATATCCTTTCCAGAAGCAATCGGTCCGGTTAATCCTATAACAGATGGCACAACATTTTATTTTTTAGGCATTTAAATAAATTTGTTTTGTGTAATAATTATATTTATAAGTGATGAGCAAAATAAATTCGTTATGGTCAAGAAAACAAGATCAACAAACGTCAAAATTATTTTGTTAGTCTTAACCTTCTTGGGCATAATTGTTATTACTGTGGGCTTGTTCTTTACTTTTAACAAAGGCACTTCGGAAAAGGACATTGGAAAATTTGAAGTCTCTGAAAATACTTATTATGTGTCTCAAAATGAAGAAGGAGCGACTAATGAGAATAATGGTTTATATCCTTATTATAAAGGAGAAATAAATGGACCATTTAAGGATTTGAATTTCAATAAAGAAAAATTACCAAAAAATAAGCCATTTAAAATAATGCTGAGAGAAGGAATTTATAAAATCCCTTTAAATGGACTACATATTTATCAATCAGGAAACGAGAAAGAATATATTTTAATAACTAATTTTCCAAATGAAGAAGTTGTAATAGATGGAGACAATAAGGAAATTGCGCTTAAATTAGATGGAAATTATATTAAGATTGAGAACCTAGAAATTAGAAATTCCAAGATTTATAATATTCAAGTAAAATCTAAAAATATTGAAATAAAAAATAATATGATACATGGCTCTTTTGAGGATAATATAAAAATACTTTCAAGTTCTAGTAGAGTTTTAATCGAAAATAATGAAATCTATGACTTTGGCAAGGAAGGGATTGATGTTTTTGGTAGTGACGTTAGTATTAATAATAACTTTATTCATTCATCAAAAAAGAGTTTAATTGGGAATAAAGAAGCACATTGTTTCCTTGCTAAAGGTGGCTCAGAGGATGTAATTTTTTCTAATAATATGTGTGAAGATGTTGATAGTGACTGGGGTGGCGCTGTAATGCTTGGAGGTTTATCAGGGACTAATTACACTAAGAAAGATCATTTAGGAAATTTTTATCCTCAAGGAAGAAATATTAAAGCCACTAAAAATAAGTTCTCTAATATACGGGGAGGCGCAGTAAGTTTCATAGAATGCATTAACTGCTCTTTTACTGAAAATACCATAAATGATGCTTACTGGGGCATTAAGCTAGTGTCAGGGCCAAATTTTGACACAAAGGATGCTATTATTTCTAAGAATGACTTTAAAATTGTTAATAATGGGATAATTGCAGTTATTGAAGAGCCTACAAAAATAAGGGAATTTGATTTTAATAAATATAATGTAGGGGTAGTTAAGTATATTTTAAGAAAAAAGAGCACTTATATTGAAAATGATGAAGAAACACAACAGATTATCTCTAATGATAAAAAAGAAGCCCATATTAAAGAAATTAATGATATGGGGTTTGAGAGAAATTCAATTTTTACATAGCAAATAAAGTAAAAAACCATAAAGTTTATAAATAACCTATTGTAATTTATCATTTGATAGAGAAGAAAGGTTGCGGTCTTTCTACCAAAGGTGATAATAAAATTAATAAAGTGAAACCATTACCACCAACATTAAGAGAATCAAAGAGATATGTTGTTTATAAGATGTTTGGAGAGAATTCAATGAACTTCAATGATATGAAGAGTTTAATTGACAATCAATGTCTAAAGTTTCTAGGGGAGCTAAATTACGCCAAAGCAGGCTTGGTTCATATCGAAGAATTTAAGAACAATATGGGTATAATAAAAGTAAATAATAAATATACTAATGAAGTTAAAACTGCATTGTCGTTAATAAGTAATCTTAATAATAAAAAGGTATTATTTGACACTGTTGGAGTTTCAGGGACATTAAAAAAAGCAAGATTAAAATTTATGAAAAAGGAGGAAATTTAACATGCAAACAAGTATGCAGCATCAAATGATGGGTTACGATAGGGCTAGTACTATGTTTAGTCCTGATGGGAGATTATTACAAGTTGAATATGCTAAAAAGACAGTAAGGCAGGGAACAAGTGCCTTAGGTTTAGTTTGTAAAGATGGTTTATTATTAGTTGCAGATAAGCGGATCTTGGAAAAATTTATTGTTCCACAGTCAATTGAGAAAGTTTATCAGATTGATGAACATATTGGAGCTACTGCTTCAGGGATTCTTAGCGACGGTAGAATTTTAATAGAAAGAGCTCAATTACTTAGCCAACAACATAGAGTTGTATATGACAGTCCAATTGATACTCATAGTTTAGTGAAAGAGATTTGCGATATTAAACAAATGTATACACAAGTGGGCGGAGCAAGACCTTTTGGTGTAGCTATATTATTTGGTGGGGTTGATAATCAAACTCCAAGATTGTTTGTTACTGATCCTACAGGCATTTATTTTGAATATAAGGCAACTGCAATTGGAGAATCAGAAACAGAAATTAAAGAGATACTATACAAAAGATACAGAGACACAATTACTATTGATGAAGGCATTAAATTATCAATTGAGATTTTAAAACAAGTGCTTGGGAAAGGATATGACTTAGAAAGGGTAGACGGAGCGTATATAAGGCTTAGTGATACTCAATTTCAAAGATTAAAGAAAGACTATATTAAAAAGGTAATTAAGGAATGAACGTTGAAGGATCGGTAGTTGCTAGAATTAAGAAGGGAAATGAGAAATTTGAAATCTTAGTTAGTGATTGTGAGAAAGCACTAAAGTTTAAAGATGGAAATATACCTTTAGATTCTATATTAGTAACAAATGACATATTTAAGGATGTTAAGAAAGGATTACATGCTTCAGAACATGAAATGAAGAAAATTTTTGGTACTGATGACAACAATGATGTGGCTAAGATAATTCTTTTGGAAGGAGAAATATTACTTTCAACTGAGTATCGAAATAAATTAAATGGAGAAAAAAAGAAACAAATTATTAATTTAATACACAGGAATGCAATAGACCCAAAAACAAATAGGCCTCATCCACCTCAAAGAATTGAGGCAGCTATTGAAGAGGCTAAAGTTAATATTAACTTTAATAAACCTGCTGAGCAACAAATTCAAGAGATTGTTAAGAAAATATCTGTTGTCCTTCCTATCAAATATGAAATTAGAAAAATAGAAATTAAAATTCCTTCAAATTATGCAGGAAAATGTTTTACAATGATAAAAAATAGAGCAAAGGTATTAAGTGATCAGTGGATGAATGATGGTTCTTTATTTTTAGTTATTGAGATTCCTGCCGGTATGCAAAGTGATTTATTTGATGATTTAAATAAATTAACTCAAGGAAATATTGAAACGAAAATACAAGGAGTAAATTGAAATGTCAAATCTATTAGTTGATGAAAAGGAAATTGTTGTTCCTGGCGAACTTGTGGCAGAGGGGATGGATTATGTTCCTGCAGTTGGTACTTTTAGGGAAGGAGATAAAATTATTTCATCTGTGCTTGGCTTAGTAAATTTAAGCGGTAGATTAATTAAAGTTATACCCTTAAGTGGCAGATATATCCCTAAAAGTGGGGATGTTGTTATTGGGAAAGTTGCGGATATTGGTTTTAGCGGATGGAGAGTAGATATTGGATGGGCATTTGAAGCAAATCTTTCGATGAAAGAAGCTAGCTCTGATTTTATAGATAAAAAAACGGATTTAACTCAATACTACACTTATGGGGATGTTGTAGCTGCACAAATTACATATATTTTTGGCTCAAAGATTATTGATTTAACTATGAAAGGTCCCGGGCTAAGGAAATTGAAGGGCGGTAGAATAATTCAAATTACTCCCTCTAAGGTGCCAAGAGTTATTGGTAAGCAAGGTAGCATGATCAGTATGATTAAGGACAAAACAGGATGCAGAATAATTGTTGGTCAAAATGGTTTAGTCTGGATACAAGGAGAGGATAGTAACCAAGTTATTTTGGCTGTTGATACAATTTATAAAATTGAGGATGAAGCTCATTTAAGCGGGTTAACTGAAAGAATTAAAGAATTTTTGGAGGCTGGACATGGTTCAAGCAAGAAAGACTGAGAAAGCAGAGAGAAGTGATGGAAGAAAATTGAATGAAACGAGAAAGATGGAAGCTAAAGTGGGGATTATTAAAAGGGCTGATGGTAGTGCTATGTTCAGAATTGGAACTACAGTTGCTTTAGCTGCTGTTTATGGGCCTAGGGAATTATTTCCAGGATTTATGCAGAATCCAGAAAAAGGAATATTAAGATGTACTTATGATATGCTTTCATTTTCTGTTACTGAAAGAAAAAGACCAGGTCCTTCTAGAAGGTCTGTTGAAATTTCTTTGGTTACTAAAAATGCGTTAGAATCTGCAATTAACTTAGATCAATTTCCGAATACTGTTGTCGATGTATATATTATGATAGTTCAAGCTGATGCAGGAACAAGATGTGCTGGTATTACAGCAGCTTCTATGGCATTAGCTGATGCCGGAATTCCAATGAAGGATTTAGTAAGTGCAGTTTCTGTTGGAAGGATAAATGGAAAAATTGCAATTGACTTAGATAAACACGAAGAAGATTATGAGGGGACTACGGATATACCTTGTGCATTTATGTCTAGGAATAATGAAATTACATTATTACAATTAGATGGGGATATTAGTGCAGAAGAATTAAAACAAGCTGTTGAATTAGGTAAAGAAGGGTGTAAGGAAATATCTGAAATACAAAAAAAAGCATTAAAAGAAAGATATAAGGAGATTAAAAATGAATAATCTTAACTTGAGAGAATACATTTCCTCAATATTGGCTAACGGTCATAGAATTGATGGAAGAAAATTAGAAGAGTATAGAAACCCTATTGAGATTAAAACAGGAATATCTAAAAATGCAGAAGGTTCTGCATCAGCAAGAATTGGAGAAACTGAGGTAATCGCAGGAGTAAAGATAGGTGTTGGCGAACCATTTGCAGACAGCCCGGATGAAGGTGTTTTAATGGTGGGAGTTGAGTTACTTCCTTTATCTAGTCCTGAATTTGAATCAGGTCCTCCAGGTGAACAAGCAACAGAGTTAGCAAGAGTTGTTGATAGAGGTATTAGAGAATCTAAAATGATAGATATGAAAAAGTTATGTATTAAAAAAGGAGAGTTAGTGTGGATGATATATTTAGATATTTATACAATTAATGATGATGGGAACTTAATTGATACTTGCGCATTAGCTGCTTTGGCGGCACTTAAAGAAAGTGTTTTGCCTGTATTAAAGGATGATAAAGTTGTATTCGGAGAATTTACAAAAACAAAATTACCTTTAACAAAAACAGCAGTGACTTGTACATTATATAAAATAGATTCATATTTCTTAGTAGACCCTAGTACTAAGGAAGAAAAAGCATGTGATGCTAGAGTTTCTATATGTATGACAGAAAATGATAATATATGTGCTGTTCAAAAAGGCGGAAGTAAAGGTATAAAGGTTGAGGAATTAGATAAGGTTATAAGCATTGCTAAAGAAAAAACAAAAGAACTTAGATTAATTTTAAATTCAAAGGTAAAATGATCAAGTATACTAAATATGAGGTTGCAAGGATTATTGGTGCAAGGGCACTGCAGTTAGCTATGGGTGCACCTTTGCTAATTAAATTAACTCAGCAGGATTTTGAAAGAATGAATTATAGTACTACTGAAATTGCAAAGCTGGAGTTTGAAAGTGGTATTCTTCCAATTTCAATAAAAAGGCCTTTACCAGAAAAAGCTAATTAAAATTTATTTTGTATTATTTAATGGCAGGGATTGTTAATTTGTTTTCTTCGAGCTGTGGATTCCTTATCCGTTGATTATCTTCTTCTTCGTCTCTAGAAAGCATGGTTGCAAGTAAATTCTCTAGACCCTCTTTTTCTAATGTTCTTAGTACTGTTCTAATACCAAACGATCTGACTTCAGATAAATCTGCAGTCATAACACTTACATAAACTATATTACACCTTTTGGCATGGAGGTTATAAGCTCTTGAAAATGCAAGTTCAACTGGATGGCCGTTTTTGGGATCTATTTGGTTACAATTTACATTTATTATTAGGTTTTCATTTGGAAATAAGCAGACTACCTCATAGATTTGCTCATAAATCTTTTCTTCTTCCGTATATTTTGGCTCTCGTAGCACCATATTATTTGGTTTATAATCCTGTTTATATATCTTTCTCTTTATAGTAGTAACAAGAATTGATAAAAATGTCTTTAATGAGATATGTGAATTTGGAAATTTACTAAGGTACTTTAATTTTATTTATATTTTGAAATTAAATTAATTTTTTGAATTAATTAGTGCACTTTTTTCAACCGAAAGGTTTATAAATAAAGAATTTTTATTAATATCATAAGACCTTTAAACTTAAAAAAATAAAAACGTTTCAAAAAAGGGGGTGAAATATTTGGCGAGTGTTGGAGCAGACTCATTTGTAGGCCCATTATACACTTTGTGGACAAGTTTCAAGAATATTTTTCCAGGTCTTATAGCTGCCATAATAATTCTAATAATAGGTTATATTATTGCAATGTTATTAGGGCATGCAGTAAGAATCATACTGGAAAAAGTTGGAGTTGACCAAAAAGTAAGAAAAGCCAAATTAGTAAAAAATGTTGGTCACATACATCTACCAAAAATATTTGGAGAAATAACCAAATGGTATGTGTTCATAATATTTTTACATGTGGCTGTTGATATCCTAGAATTAGGGGCATTAACAATAGTTCTTGGAAAATTTGTCTCATGGTTGCCTAACGTTATTGCAGCTGTTTTAATCTTTATATTTGGTTTAGCATTAGCCCATATAATAGAAATGAAGATAGCTGAACATAGCAGCATGAAAGGAGCATTATTGGCAAGTCATATTGTTAAGATTGCTGTCTTAATAATTGTTGCTGTAGTTGCCCTAAAACAAATGGGAATTGAAGTTGGATTACTAGAGAACTTGGTACTATTAGTAGTGGGTAGCCTATCAGTAGGAATTGCATTGGCATTAGGAATTGGGGTAGGCTTAGGCATGAAAAAAGATGCTGAGAAATTCATAGACAACTTCAAGAAAAGACATTTCTAATTTTTTTCTTTTTTATTTAATTAATTTTTTATTCTATTATAAGATTTATTTTGATAAATGTGAATTAGTAATAAGTTATTTCTGAAGAATGGTAACAAATCTAAGGTTTTATAAAGAGAGACTTTTTTGTTAAATATTATGAAAAAATATATACAAGCATATAATGGAGAAATGTGCCAAGTAGATTTGTCAAACCCATTTGTAATGATTAAGGGTGATTGTTTTGGGGAAGATTATCGAAGAGGGTCTTTGGTTTATCCAATAGCACTGGGTACAGGAGGAAATCCAGGACATCATCATAGTGAAGGGTGGATGACTGTTTCTACTTTGAATACAGATACAGCAAACTTTTGCGGTGTTGAAGTTGGAAAAACTGTAGTATCCTTAAAAGATTTAATTGAAATTTCAGGTAATCAGTTAGGTATTTCAAATGAGAGCGGTAAGTTTACGAGAGGTAGTAAAAAGATCTCCAGGGAAACAGCAATTAATGAAATGCTCGATTATTTTGTGCTTATGCAACTTCCCGCAGAAGTGAGAGCTTCCTCTAGATTATCTAGGGTAATTTCATCTGAACCAACACAAAGTGAAAGAGGGATAATTTTTGATAAATTAGAAGATCTTGCAGCAGCACTAGGAATGTATGATATGGGATTGACACGGAGTTCTACTGCTACCAGGGATAGACTTTATGCTGATATGTGGAAAGAAGATCATCCTAATTTAGGAGTTGATGACCCCTCAATTTTTAGAACTACACCGAAGGCCAAATTAATATCTCTTGGAGAAGTAATTAATAGGACAAAAGGTAGTTTAGTGGAGAATCTAATTTCAGCAGTTATGAATTCTGGTGGTAATTACAGACAATCTTTCGATTATGATGGTATGGGTACTGCATTTTTTAAGACAAGTGTAGAAGTTGAAAGAATTGATGGCAAGTACGTACTTAGTTTATGTGCAGCTTATGTTGGGGATAAACCTGAGGAGGAGCTTGCACAAACATTAGGAAGAGAAAGAGGTCTTGTAAGAGTAAGTGCAAGTCATCAATTGACAAGTATTGCTCAAGACTGGATAGGGGTAGATGTTAGCAAAGCAATGAAGGGGGGGAAATTAACGCTTGAACAGATCGATGATTTAATAAGAAGTTCTGCTGGAGAATCTCAATCTTTTCGTGATTTTATTGTTAAGATAGACAATATGCCTTTGAAGTTAAGTTTTGGGATAGGAGAAGAAGAGAATTACAAACCAGATATTTTACTGGTAAATGGAAGTCAATTATATATGAGAACAGCTGGAGAAGGTAAACCATATTTGTCATTAAGTTTAAGCCCATCAAGAAAAGGTAAGATCGTTAGTCCAGATGAAAGAGCAAAAATTGTCCGGATTAGGGATGGATTAAGCGAATTGGTTCAAAAGAATTTATCATAAAAATATTTCTAAATACTTTTTCCTACAGAAACCTTTAAATAGATTACTTTTGCCTTCTAAATATATGACAAAAGAACAGCAAAAATTACTAGTGCCCTTAGATGATTATTTAAAAGTAGGAATTCATATAGGAACAAAGTTTAGAACTAAATTTATGATGCCGTTTATATATAAAGTTAGACCTGATGGTTTAGCTGTCTTAAATGTCCAAGAAATTGATAATAGAATAAAAATTGCTGCTAATTTTCTAAGCCAATTCGAACCTAATGATATTGCTATGGTTTGTAGAAGAGAGAATGGCTGGAAAGCTTTAGAGTTATTTTCAAAAATAACTGGAATAAGAAGTTATGGTGGGAGATATACTCCCGGAGTTTTAACAAACTCTAACTTAAAGACTTTTACAGAAGTCAAGCTAGTATTAGTAGTTGATCCTTGGCCGGATAAAAATATGGTTTTCGATGCAGCTAAATTAGGAATTCCAGTTATTGCATTATGCGACACAAACAATGATGCTAGACATGTAGATTTAGTTATTCCATGCAATAATAAAGGAAAGAAAAGTTTAGGATTGTTGTTTTGGATTTTGGCTCGGGAATACCTTAAATCAAAGGGAACTGTTAATGAAACAGAATTAACTCACTATTTAGAAGAATTTATTTCAGATTAATTAGTGGGTTTTAATAGAAATTCCTTTCTTATCTATTATTACAGTATAAATTCTTCCAGAATGTTTAGTTCCTCTCATTTTAAGGATTTCAATTGCTCTACTTCTTGAGTGATCTATCCTTGGATGATAGAGGAGTATTATGGAATCAACTTCAAAATCAAGTGATGAAGAAATACCTTTTTCATCTATCTTAGTTTCTTGAGCTGTTAGTACAGCTGTGCAACCCCAATTATTTATCATTTCGAAAAGAGCAAGCGACGCTTCTTTTTTAGCTAATTCGTCAGAGTATAGAAGGCCAAAAGAGGAAATAGAATCTATTACTACTCTCTTTATTTTATATTTCTCTATAATACTTTCTACAATGCCCCCACCTTCAACAAGTAGTTTCTTAACTTGTTCAGGGCTATATTCTAAGAAAACAAACTTATTTTCCTTTTCAAGTTTTTGAAGATCCCAACCAAAAGCAGCTACGTCACTATAAAGTTTTTCCTTTCTTTCTTCAAAAGTGACATATAGACCATTTTCTTTGAATTGAGTTATTCCATTATATAAAAATTGAATTGCAAATATTGTCTTTCCAGAACCTGGGCCTCCAACAATTAAATTTGAACTACCTTTTTTAAATCCTCCTTCTATAAGTGGGTCAAATGTTTTTATGCCAGTTGGAATTCTATCTGATGCTTTCGTCATTGTCATTAGCCAAATTTATCTTTTGATTCATCTTGTTCAATTAGTGAGAAAGGAAGTTCATTGTAATGAACCTCAATACCATTTTTGTTAATTGTTAGTGGGTAAATATCTAAGGAATGATCTTGACCCCTCATCTTGGATATATGTATTACTCTTTCAAATGATGAACCTTTCCTTACTCTTGTTAAAAGTATAACTCCATCAAAGAGAAAGTCTTGAATAGGGTATTTAATTTGGTCTACATCAATAGTTTCTTTTTGTGAAGTCATTATTGTTGTTACTTTATTGGATTTCATTTCATGTAGGAAATCCATTAATGCGGTTCTATATTCTAATTCGTTTTTAAAATAAAGATAATCAAAAAAAGTTATAGAATCAAATACAATTCTTTTGACTTTATGTTGTTTAACTAGCTTTATTGGATCTGTTAAACTTTTAATTTGGCTTTTTAGGTCTGTTCTTTCTAGTACTATGAAAAGTTTATTATCAATAAGATTATTAAGGCCCATTGTTTTAGCATACTCAAAAATCGCTTCTTTAAACTCTTCTGTTGCAACGAAAAGCACTGGTTCTTTGTTTTTTACACCTTCATTAGCATATTGTAAACATAAAATAGTTTTTCCAGTGCCTGGAGCACCAGTTACTAAGATGTTGCTATTCTCTTTGAACCCTCCTTTAAGAATGTTGTCTAAACCTTTAACACCGCTTTTTATTAAGTTCATCATTCTAATCCTAAGCACACTCATATAAAAATCTTATGTTTTACGGAATTATTTTTAATTTAATTATTTGGGTTAGAAAGGTTTAAATATGAATATTCAATGATTCTTAGTAATGGAAGTGGAGCAAAAATTAAAAAAAGAGTTGAGCCATTTAGAAGATTATGTTGTGCTGGCAAAGGTGAGTTCTAAGAATTATCAAGATGTAAATATTAGAATTATTAAACATTTAATTGGGGTTGATAACACACCCGGGGTTTATGTGACTTTAAATAAACCTTATAATACCCTTAAAGATATATTTTTGAGGGAGAAAATTAATAGTAAGATGGTTATCTTTATCGATGCAGTTACCAGAACTCAAGAAAGTAAAATTAGCAGGACAAAAGAATGTATGTATATTGGAAGTCCGGAAAAACTAAGTGATATCTCTTTAGCAATGGATCAAGCTGTAAGAGCTATTCCATCAAATAAGAAATTCTTATTCTTTGATTCATTAAGCACTTTGTTAATTTATAATAAACCCGGAACAATAATCAAATTTATTCATTTTATTGCAACAAAGATGAGGGAGTGGAAAGTAATTGGGATTATCATTAGTTTGGAAAAAGAATCTAATAAGGAGTTGATGGACAAATTGATTCAATTTTGTGACACGTCCATAGACTTTGGATAATGAGTTTCAATAAGTTTATGTTATTTTTTATAGAATTAATTGTAATAATCATTGGAATCTTTACAATATTTAAAATAGTTAAAGATTTAGAAGTTGCCATTGGTTTATTTTCATTAAGTTTTGGAGTCCTTGCAATAATATGGACTTTTATGGCTGTGAATAGCTTATCAAAAGGGTCTTCACTGAGAACTTATGCAATTTCATTTTTATTTTGCTTAATTGCTATATTACTATTTTCTATTTGGAATCTATTTATTAAGTTATTTCAATGGGAGAAAAGTTTGGTATACCCTTCATATTTTTTTATAACTATCTCTTATATAATATTTGTTTTTACTGCTTATAAGATGCATAAATTAGGTAAGGAGTTCGGATTTGAAGCGCAAGCATTAGGCATTAAAAAGATTTTAAGAAAAAAGAAGAAACCTTAACTCTTTTTTCTAATCAAAACTATTATTTCTATTATGATAATTAACACGAGCAATCCCATTGCAAGATAAGCATAAGAACTAACTTCTGTTTTGAATTTCTTGGCAACTACATTAGTTGTATCTCCGCATTTTCCATCTAAACAAATGTTAGATTTACATTCATAGTCATTTTTGCAAGTCAAATTAATATTTTTTAGAGGTATCCATCTCTTCTCAAAACAATATGTGTTATTTATTACTATTCCTATAGGATTACATTGTCCATTATATTCACATTCTTGGCCTTCAAACTTACAAATTCCATTAACGCATTTATTTGAGGTGCATTTATTCTTATCATCACAATCTTGGTCTGAGGAACAACTATTTAATTTGCAGTCATTATCTGTATTTTTAGTGCAGCCAAAAGGGCAACATAAATCATCGTTAGCACATTTCTTTACTGGTTCATTAGTGCATGTTTTAGAAATGTTTGAGCAAGTGTCTATAGTGCATTTATTTTTATCATCACAATCTGAGTTGGTTTTACAATTTGTTTTGGATTCATCCACACATTTGTTTAAAGAGCAAAAAAATCCTGTTGAACAATTACAATCTTTACAACATATTTTTGAGTCTTCGCTTAATTCACAAATATTATTACCACAGGTAAAATTTGTTGAGACATTAAGAACTGCACTATCCGTGTCATAAATATCAATAATAGAAATATCAACACCACTAATAGTGTCGCTAAGCCCATTTTTTATTTTGTCTCGTTGACCATCTACATCAATTAGGACTCCCCCATCTCTACTTATACTAATTACAGTTATGTTTTTTCCATCTATAAATACACTTTCGCCTTTCTTAATTTCTACCTTTTGATTTGAAACGTTTGCAAATACAAAAATTGATACTAATATTACCACTAAAAGTAGCTTTAAAGGCTTAAACATCATTACATATAGTCACGGAACTTGTCTTAAAAAGGTTTCTTCTTATGATTTAATAGTAACAAGTTTTTGTAAATGGATGTTGGAGTCGGGTATGTATAAAGAGAAATTTCTTTTAGGCTTTTGTTATGCTTGAGCCCTTCTAAATTTTTCTACACACCTTTCTGAACAGAATCGGTAGGTTTCATCGTTTATGTCTAGCTCTATGGTTTCATCTGCATCTTTAAGAACTCTCCCACACATTGCACAAGTGGCCGAGTTCTTATCCTTGTATCCTTTCATAAACCCTTCTTCATAGTCTTCAATTTCGTCGCCTTCTAAGTATTCTTCTTCCTTTCCGCCTTCTTCAAAAAAGTCTTCTCGATCTTCATCCATATCTATGTGGCTTTTAGTATTATTATTTAAAGATTACTATTCTATTTTTGATAGGGAGTTTTAGGTTTAACCTTATTATAGAGCTTAGATAATTTTATAAAGAAGTTAAGATCCACATCTATATGTATAGTTTAATAGCCTATAAAAATGGCATATTTAAAAAGATTGGTGATCAGGAATTTAATTCTCTTATCAGATTTGCAATTATTGATTTATTAAATCCAAGTGAAAGCGAAATAAAACTAGTTTTTGACAAGATTGGTTTTCCTGTTCCAAGTGAGATTATTTCTGGATCTGAGATACCTTCTGTTATACATAAAGAGGATTACCTATACATAGTTTATGGGACAGCAATATCTAAAGATAGAAGAACAGGGACATTTCCATTAACAATAATTATACATAAAGGGTACTTAATTTTAATTCATAAACAAGAAATTAAATCTTTAACTAGTTTACTCCATGATTTGCAGACTGAGCAATCCACTGTTCTTAAGTTGAGTATTTCTAGCATAGTATATCAAGTAATGGCTAATATAAATGACGAATTTATTTCTATTGTTGATGAACTTGGAGATGAAATTGAAAACTTAGAAGAAAAATTAGTTAAATCAGCTAAAGCCAGTGATGTTAAGAGAGTTTATAACCTTCGGAAGACATTATTATTCTTTAAAAATATCTTAAGACATAATAGCAGCGTAGTAAGTATGGTAATAAGGGAAGAGTCACTTCGGCAATTTGTTCGAGATATTAGTAACTTCCCTACTTTGCTTAGCAATATTAATCAACTTGTAAGCATCGTTGATTTCTATAGGGAAATGTTAACTGAAGTTATGCAAATATATGAAGGTGCATTGTCAAACAGGCTAAATGAAATAATGAAA
>Ga0209542_10003613_pt1 | contig 32860 bp, 28 predicted proteins | sample RifCSPhighO2_01_FD_184028 | JGI IMG/M metagenome (GOLD analysis project Ga0209542, IMG submission 184028) | Soil microbial communities from Rifle, Colorado - Rifle CSP2_plank highO2_0.1 (SPAdes) (version 2) | ecosystem: Environmental > Terrestrial > Deep subsurface > Rock core/Sediment ... | reverse complement strand
CCACATCAAAATGGGTTGGATTGGTTGCAATGGTATTAAAGGCTATATCGGTCAAATTGAGTTTATAATAAATATTTTTTCCATTGAATTCTGATAAATTTAGATTGACATTACAAAGATATTTTCCTTTTATTAGGAGACAGCTATTGTTTAAATTTACATTAAATAATCTTTTTTCTTGTTCTGTTCCATACTCGATTGAAAGAAGGAGAGGATTTTCTTCCATAAATTGAATCTTGAAATCTCCTGATGAGAAACCAGAACGAGGGATAACACTTAGAATACGAGGTTTTTTAGTGTCTATTGTGAAACTTAAATTATAATAAACGAGATTATTATTTAAATCTTCTAATTTAAACATTATTTTGTTTTTGCCTTCATTGAAAGATTTTTTATTGATAAAATGAACACAATTTTTACATAGAGTTTTCCAAAATATATTTTTAGTCAAATCAGTGTAATAAATATTTGAGAGTTCATTTATAGAGAGATTGAGAAGAATTGATTTTTCATTATAAACTAAACCGTTTAATGGGGAAGTGATTGTAAGGTTTGGAGGAGAAAAATCAAACTCTGTGCTGCCATTTACTACTGTGCATTTTTGAGGAATATGATTGCAATGGTTGTAATTGCCTTGACTGTAGCATTCTTTTGTTGAATTGTAACTTTTCATGCAAAAAGTACAGCCATAATTATTTTCGCAGGTTCTGTCTTGAGTTTTTGGGTTGCAATAATCTATGATTTGGTCTTTTGTAAAACAAGCCAAAAATTCTGCACTTGCTAAAGGCAATAAGATTAGAGACAAAAATATAATAATTGCATATTTCTTCATAGTGTTTTTCATTTTACTCTTTTTTTTTAACATCGGAATTCCATTCGTGGAATTCTGAGGTGCTCAAGAACCTCTTCGGTTGGTTTTTGACATTTGTTTAATTAATACCTATTCCCTAAAAAATAAAAGGGGAAAAAGAAAAAAAATAAATTAAAGTCTGGCTTTAGACAGCTTCTCCCCAGAAGTATATGCTTCCAGTGTCAAAATCACCGTTGCATGGTTCTGGCAGGCTTAACTTGAACGTTAATGCCATTTCTGCACCAGGTGCTAAAAGATTAGCTCCATAGAATGGACCTATAGATGGACCCGCTTGAAGGATTTCTGCATTGTCATAGAACTTATTTGGATTGTTAAATCCGATTCCATAGTCTATGTTAAGATAACCTTCGTTGTCTACTTCTCTGTTTCCATTTACAAAATCAGCTTCTTTGTCTTGAGCGCTGTTATAAGCACCATTTGTGACAAAATATCTGAAATTACCTAATTCGAGCTGATTTGTTGTTGGGCATTTAGCTCCGCTGCTTGAGGAATCGTAGAAGTCTGTGCCAGTTATGAACATATCTAGCATGACTCCGCTTCCTGCTTCAGCATCGTTTCCGACTTTTAGTGTTTTAGAATAACTTGCTGTTCCAGGCCTTACCTTATCAAAAGATAATGTGCCTTCTATGTTTAAAGCTATGACAGGATTAAAGAACCAAAATTCATTCTCATCCATTATTCCTGATAAACCATCTAAGTCTTCTGCCTCAACAGTTACCCAGTATTCACCTACCATTGATTCTGGTGTTTCAACAGTTAGAGTGCATGTATAATAAGCTGCAACATTGTCATAATTAGCTGAGTATAATTCCTCTTCTAATATTCTTGCATTGCAACTTTCATCAATTTTTTCTTCTGCATTAAGCACATAGTCTAATTGGCAGTTTGCTTCGATGTTGTTTCCAGCACCCTGAGAGTCACCGATGGTTGCGAAGACATCCTTTACTTTTTCAATTCCGTTTTTATCTAAAACAAGAACTTTCCATTCAATTTGTTCTCCTTCGAAAGCATAATTGTTTATTCTTTCGAAAAGCTCGTCTCCGTCCATTGTTATTCTGCCAGGTTCTGTAGCATCGTCATAGACAGTCCTATGATCACACATCCAAACCTGAGGTGGAAAATCTTCTGTTTCAATGTCAACATCTATTCCAGTTCCACTGCTCACTGCGAATACGCTTGGCACTACTGATAAAACCAATAAACTTGCTACCAGCAATGTATATAAAGATTTCATTTTAATAACCTCCTTTCATTTGTTATCATAAGATATGTGATGTTTTTATTGCAATTTTTTTTGTCGTAATTCATTAGTTAACCTCCCCCTTTTTAGGAGATGTAGTTTCGTATTAAATTTTGTATTTAAAGATAGTTATGCTCCTAAGGATATTTTTTTTAATTACTATGAATTAATGAAAGAGGTTGAATTAACGACGACGTATAGTGTTTTTTTAAGCAGAGTTTATAAAAATTTTTTTGGAATTGATACGATATAGCTTATTAAAAATTAACCGTAATTTTTGTTTTTGGGGAAAGTATATATGATATAGAAAACTACGTACAAAATGTCACGTAATCAACGCGGTTCTCTATACTACAAATACTACACTTTTTATTATTAAGTTAGGGATATAATGATACTATAGCGAGAGACCTAAATCTTTCCTCAAACTATTTAGCTCTCTCGAATACGAGAGATGCTTTTTGTTTTGTAGTTTGCATCTTGAGCGCACTCAAGGATTTTCAATCCTTGATGTAGCAACGGTTTTTTTGGGGAATTTCTAAAGTCCGTTGTTATAGTAGAATATTTCTTCAGTAATGATTAATATAAGCGTTAGGGGGTAGTAGATTTTCTATAATGTGCGACTAATTTTATAGTCGCGCTTTTTGAACAAAAATGATTCATCAGAGACAAGTGGTAAGTTGAATTTATATAGTAAATAAGATAAATTTGTGACATAGAAAAAAGTAGATTATCTTTTTATTAATAATAAAAAGGAGGAGATTGATTCGCTGAAAAAAGAGAGATTATTATTTTTCATCTTTGTTAGTAGATACACTCTGTTGTTTTTTAAAACATATTTCTTAAAATAAGCTTGTTTATATATGTCTAAACGGAAGATTGTTTTATATTAATAGGAAAAATGAGCACAAATAAGATAATTTTGTATACTTGTATACTGGCAATTCTTTTAGTATTATTGCCTGGAGTTTTTGCGATATCTGCAAGCATAGGAAATTCTAAGATGGTATTAAGAGTTGGACCTGGAGAAGAAGTTGAAAAATATATTTTAGTTAAGAATGTAAATGATGCCGCAGTTAATATTAGCTTGGAAGTAACTGGTGAGCTTATTAATAATGTTAAACTTGAAGAAACTTCTTTTAGGCTTGAGGCAAAGGAAGAGAAAAGGGCTATTTTTACCATAAAGGCAGGAGAAAATGGAACATCAGAAACAAAAGTAAATGTAAAGTTTACACCAGATGAAGGAAGCAGTGTGGGGCTTTCTTCTGAAATAATTATGATTGTTAATGAAAAATATGCTGGCGCTGGGAGAATTACAGAAGAAAATGGAAAAAATGAAAATATTGTGAATAAAAATGATAGTATTATTGATAAAATAACTGGCATGATTTCTTCTAATGAAAATGAATCCGATGGAAATTCAAATAAAATGATTATTTTTGCAGTTATATTAAGTTTTATTCTTCTTTGTACATTAATCGGATTTTACTTTTATTCTCTTACAAAAAGAATGGATAAGAAAGAAATAGATAGGAAAAACGAGAAAATGAATAAGGGCAATATATTAATCTGGTTAGTTGTTATTTTCACTTTTGTAATTTTAATTTCAAATGTTTCGGCAGAAACACAACTATTGTGCTTGAATGATGGGGAAACAGTTAAATTTTCACAATGTATTTCTGTATTTCGTGACAAGACTTGCTCGGGTCAAAGCGATTGCTCATTTTGCGTAGATTATAATGCGTTAACTAAGGTTTATTGCCCTTCTAATATTAATGTTTGCAATTCAATACAACAATTAACTTGTTCTGGCTTGAACCAAAATAATCAGACCAATAATAATGAAACAAATAATGGGGGAAATGAACAGAATCATACTGGAAAAGTTAAGGCGGATATTGCTTATATTGTAAAAAATTCTATTGGAGTAGATAATAATCTATTGAGCGAAGTTGTTAAAAATGGATATTCTTATGAAATAATTTATGAAGTTAATGTTAATAAAACAAATTTTGGCGATTATTACATATTAATGCTTGGGAACCAAAAGTTAGATAATGTTAGTGTAATTCCTTTCTATAAATATAAATCTCTAATAATAAATTCGTATAATTTTTATGAAAAAAACGGAGATAAACAAATCGGATGGAGTACAGATATAGGGAGTTTATCAAGCCCTACAATATTAACTGTAAGAGATGCAACTCATCCAATTGCCTCTGGACTTGCAAATAGTTTTAATGCATATACTATTGCAGATGTTAAGATTAAATCTTATTTTTTAAGCAGAAGCAAGCCAACTGGCACGAATCTTCTTATTTATGGGGGTGTTTCAACTTCTAATGCTGTTATTGCTGCAGTAGAAAAAGGGACAACTTACTTAAATGGTAAGATTGCAGAGGATAAAGCTGTTTTCTTTGGGATAACAGAATCAGCTTATTGGACTGATGCAACTAAGAAACTTTTCAGCAACTCATTAGCTTGGCTTGTTAATGAGTATGACTTAGATGGGGATGGATATTCTTCTGATGTTGATTGCAATGATAGAAACCCAGAGATTTATCCAGGGAATAGTGATTTAGGCAAGGATTGTAAAAATGATGCTCCCAATATAGAAATAATGCCCAATCTTGAATTTTTCAAGTCGGATAAGGTTACTATAAAAGTTAATGCGACTGATCCAGAAGGAGATGAGTTGAAATATGTGATAAGTGATTCGAGATTTAATTTTTCTGAAATAGACAAGGCATTTTATTGGCAGCCAAGCAATAGCGATGAAGGAGATTATATTGTTACAATTAAAGTAAGTGATAATGAATATAGTGTTTTGCAGGAAATATTTTTAGAGATAAAAAATAATCCTCCTGAATTCAAATTGATTCCTAATATTGCATGGAAAGAAAATGAAGCTGTAAGAATAAATTTAAGTGATTATTTCTATGATAAAAATAAAGAAAAACTGACTTTTGGAATTGCTTCTACTTCTGATAATAAGGAGATAAATGTCGAATTTGTTTCTGAAAGTGTTATGGAATTTAAGAGTTCTAAGGACTGGAGCGGGGAGGATTGGATAATTTTCTTTGCTGATGATGGAAGTGATAGAATTAATTCAAACAAAGTAATTTTAACTGTTGATATAGTCAATGATGCGCCAAAATTTAATGGGACAATAGCTGATTTAGAATGGGATGAAGACAAGGTAAAAACATTAAATTTAAATGAATATTTTACAGATAGCGATTCTGTGCTGAGTTATAATTATTCTGGAAATAAAAATATTAATATTGCCATTGAAAATGGCAAAGCTAAATTAACACCATTGAAAGATTGGTCTGGAACTGAAAAGATAATATTTAGTGCTACAGATGGGGAATTTAGCGTATCTTCCAATAAAGTAAATTTGAAGGTTATTGAAATGGGTGAGCCACCTGAATTTGAGAATATGAGTTGTGAAAAGGAGATTGAAGAAGATAGAGAATACTCTTGTTTGCTTTTGGCAACGGACTTTGAAGGAAATAGCTTTAATTTCTCTGTTGGGGAAGAGAATAAACTTAGATGTTTTATTGAGGATGATGTATTGAGTTATATTGGCGAAAAAGATTATTACGGTGAAGGAGATTGTGAGATAATTGTTGCTGATATTGATGGAGAGAATAGTTATTTGTTTAATGTTAATATTGTTAATGTAGATGATGCTCCAACAATAAAATCAAGTTTACCGAGTGGAGATGTAGCCATTGTTCCTGAAAATATAAATAAAAATTTCCATATTGAAGGACAGGATGTTGATGGAGATTTGCTAAATATACAATGGATATTGGACGGGAATGCAGTTGGCAATGGGAAGGATTATAATTTTAATAAAGGACAGAGCTCTTATTTATTGCAGGCAATTATATCTGATGGAGAAAGTGAAGCTGGAAGATTCTGGAGTGTTATTGTTGGGAGAGTAGAAGATTTTAGCTGTTCTGAAATAAGTGGTTTTATTTGCGGAGCAGAGCAGGTTTGCTCTTCTGGATTTTTGAATACAAAAGACAGTTTGCGATGCTGTTCTTCTCAATGTGAAGCTAAGCCAAAAGAATTCAAAGAAGAAAGCAATTGCAAGATTGTGAATAAAACTCTTGAATTAATAATAGAATCTCCTGATTCAAATGATGAATTTGAAGCAGGTGATGAAATAAGTGTTGAAGTCAGAGTAAAAAACCATTATAAAAATGAGCAGAATGTTAATTTAAAAGTCAACCTTTATGACACTGATGATGACAGTATTATATCAAAAGATAGCGGAAGTGAAAAAATAAGTTCTGGAAGCGAGAGCACATTCAACTTTAAATTAAGTGTTCCTGAAGATATAAATCTTGATGATAAATATATTATATTTGCGAAGGCAGAGGATGATTTATGCAATCAAGAATATATTGATATTGAAGTTGTCAGACCTGAGAAAATGCTGGAGATGACTGAGTTTAAGATAGATGGTGTTGCTGAATGCGGGGAAAATATGAAGGCGAGCATTAGAATAACAAATCTTGGCTCTACGGACCAGGATGTTTCAATAAGTTTAAAGAACAAAGAACTTAAATTGGAGGAAGTAACAAACTTTTTTGAAGTTGCTGCTTCTGGTAAGAGCAAAGATAGTATCTTGAAGATAATTGAATTTAAAATAGCAGAAGGGATAAGAAATGGGGTTTATAATGTAACTGCGATGGTTAATGGCGATAATATATTATCAGAATCATTAATATTAGATATTAGCAATTGCTTAAAGGAAACAAGTAGTGAAGAAACAGAAGTTGCTGCGCCTCTTGTTTTGAATAATGAGAGTGCTACGCAGAACGAGGGAGATTCTAATTGGATTATAATCCTGGGGGCTATGCTTTTGACTACGTTTACTGCGATAATGTTTTTATTTGTAGCTTCAAGAATTGCGAAGAAAAAGAGGAAAGTGAATTAGAAGTTTAATGTGTTATTGTTTATACGAACATGATATAAAGGTAGATGCTTGTTAAATCCTAAGTTCGCCAATTGCGAACTTATTTGTGCCTTGCACATATAAGATTTCGTCAAGAATCCTTAGAAGAGGATTCTTGATCGTTGTCAAGATTTGTTTTAAGGCAAATCTTGAAGTTTCAGAAGTAAATTCCGAAAAAATCATACTCATACAAGTTAATGCCCTTCAGGCAACTCTGCTAAGTGTTATCTTCTCTTACCAATAATCTCTTTTCTCCTAACCTTATCTGGAAAAAAGAGCATTACCCCTTTACCTTGAATATTGCTAAAAACTTCTTGTATCTCAACTTCTCCGATATCATATAACTCAAATTGTTTATTTACAAAAGCAGAATTACTCAAATAGATTTTTCCCCTATGATACTCCTTTTTTCCTGATTTTATGCTTGCTTTTGTAGAATGATTAGAAACCTTGCCTACTTTTAACAGTTCTATCTCAAAATGTTTAAATGAAACCATAAAAAGAATACATGCCCAGTTTATTTATACTTTGTGGCTACAAAATATCATATACTTTACTTACAAAAAATTAGCTCTTTACAAAAAGGTATTTCTATGATAAACTCATTTGCTACTTTTTATAAAAAGAAACATTTATATAGTTCTATTATATAACATATGTTATATGAAGAAACCATTTGTTCATAAGAAATACCTTAAGCTATATGAAGAAACTGCAAAGAATAAGATAATTGAGATTCTATTCAAATATCCTGAAAAAGAATTTAGTTTAAGTGATCTCGCCCGAGAGGCTGGAGTAGCTAAAGCAAATATTGGGAATATCTTAAATGAATTTCAAGAAGCAGGACTTATTACTATTGAAAAATTAAGCAAAATATGGAGAATAAAATCAAATCAAACAAACTGGCTATTTATTAGAAGCAAAATAGTTAATAATCTGGGGTTTGTATATAAAAGCGGACTTGTTGAATTTCTTATTGAACATTTTAAAAATCCCAAAGCAATATTGTTATTTGGTAGTTTTAGAAAAGGAGAAGATTTTTCGAGTTCTGATATCGATATAGCAATTGAGTCAAATGAAGTAAAGAATTATCAAACTATTGGTCTCCGAGAGTTAGTTGAATTTGAAAAAATAATTGGAAGGAAAATTCAAATACATCTTTTTAGTAGGGAGAGTATTGATGATAATTTATTTAATAATATTGCAAATGGAATTCTTTTATGGGGTTTTTTGGAGGTTAAAAAATGAATTATGAGGTTTGGATTAGGAGGGGTGCATTAAGAATGAGACAAAAAGATTTAGAAAAAATAAAATCTATGATTAATTCTGCTGAAGTTAATGCTAAAGTAACTGGAGAAATTAAAATAAACGAAAATACTGCTACTTTAATTTTTAGAGAGATTTATGAATCGATTAGACAACTTGGCGATGCAAAATCCTGGATTCTTGGGTATGAACCTTTAAATCATGAAGTAAGTATGGAAATATTAAAAGAATTTGATATAAAGGATAAAGTAAAGTTAAATTCATTAGATAGAATAAAAAAGATTAGACATGACATAAATTATAGGGGCTTTAGAGCATCTATCGGACAAGCTCAAGAAATTCTTGAATTTTGGAATAAATGCGGAGTTGAAATATTAGATTTATTAAAAAAAGAAGTAATGAAAGTTGTAAAAATAACTTATTTTGTACATGGAACCACAACTGATAATCAAAAAGATGTATCTTCTGGATGGAAAGATGTTGGGCTTTCCGAATTAGGAATTAAACAATCAAAGGAATTACCAAATCAAATAGGCAATAAGAAGTTTGATATTGTGTTTTGTTCTGATTTAAAGAGAGCTGTTGATTCTGCTGAAATTAGTTTTAAAGGTAAATTTCCAATTAAAACAGACAAGAGATTGAGAGAATGTAATTATGGTGATTTCAATGGCAAATCCTCAGAAATTGTTGAGCCAATGCAAGAAAAATGTATTGAAGTAAAGTTTTCAAATGGAGAAAGTTATGAAGATGTAAAAGAAAGGATTATTGACTTTCTTAAATTTCTAAAGAACAACTATGATGGAAAACATATTGCTATTGTAGCACATAAAGCACCACAACTTGCATTAGATGTCTTGTTAAATGAAAAGACATGGAAAGAAGCTTTTGCTGAAGATTGGAGAAAAAGAAAGGCATGGCAACCCGGTTGGGAGTATGAGCTTAAATCAGCTTAGAATAATGTGTTTTCTAAAAAGTTTACCTTTAGTAGGTGTTTGTTTACACCAATTAGTCTAAACTTAGGAATCTAAAATTTCCTTGACTATATTATATCCTTCTGTATAAAGCTTTGCATCTAAAATTGTGTTATGAAAATAAGTAAATCCGTTGCAAGTTCCATTAACATAATAATTTTTTGCATAGGATAAATAAGAGCTATTATTCTTTACAATCCCGTCTCCAATTGAATTTTCCCATTCACAACCTTCTCCAATAATATTATATGTTGGAATATTAGGATTAACTCTATTAAGTTTGTTCAAAAATAAACTGCCTGACTTCATATCTTCACACTCGTCCTTTGTACCAAGAAAGGAACAATAATCAACCACAAACCCTTCTACACCATGATTTGGAACTGTAATTAGAATTAATTTATCAATGCTGTCTTCCCCAAAGACCTGAATATATCTCCTAGCTACTAATCCACCCATGCTATGCGCAACAAGGATTACCTTGTCTTTTCCAGTGATGTATTTAATGTTATCTATAATATCTTTTAATCGAATCGAATAAGTATCAAGATTATCTGTTTTGGTTTCTAACAAAGAATAGCCTTGTTCTGTAGACAAAATATCAAAGTAATAACTTACTTTAAAGGTAACTGAACGGTTAATCTTTCCCAAAACTCTTTTAGATGCGGGGCTATAGTCTAGATAGAGTAAACTTCCAGCATTAACATAACCGTCATCTTCCAAATTGTCTTGAAAAGAGTTAAATGTCTCTAAACTGCTTAAAGCTGAAATTTTTTCGTTAAAACCATGCCCGTGTAAAAGGATTATGGGATAATTTGTAGAGGGATAATTTTCGTTAAGACAGATTTCACAATTGTTAGATAAACAACAAATTGGAGAAGGATTGTTAAGGTTCAAACTAAAGTTTAGTATGGTAAGATTCAAAATTAAATAGGCAACATCAATTTCATTTAATTTTTTTTCTAATCTAGAAGATTCGTTTGAAGAGCCAGATAAATTCAAATTAGCTCTAAGCAAAATTAACTCATTTAGTATACTCTTTTTTTTACTTAAATCGCTATATTTTTTAAAAGATGTTAAAGCTAAATTAAAACTATCAATTAAATCATTCAATTGAGTAAGAGAATGACTATCCATATCAAGAGAATATAGAAGAGAAACGTTTGCTTTAAGAAAATAAAGACGGTCAATTAGACCATTGTAGGAATTAACCTCTAAATTGATAGATTTGTATATATCAAAGAAATCGTTATTGAATTCTGTTAGATGTAAATATTTTTCTTGAAGTGTATCTTTAAGAGAAGTAAACTTCTGCTCAGAATATAATTCAATAAGAGGGGCCAAATTGTCTTCTTCTATTTTAGAATTCAAAGAACTTATTTTAATAATCCACTCGGATAAATTCAATGATGAACTATTGGAGATAGTACTGTTTATCTCGTTTAAGTTCAGGATTAGTTGACTATAATTGCTATTCAGAGAAGTAATTTTATCTTTTAAATCTTCTAATGATTGCTTTTGCTCTTCGTTAAAGGAGTGTTCAACAGAGAGGACTTTACTTGTATGTTTTGTTTTATTTGTGGCAGTGTAACAAAACAACTTTTTTTCACTGGCGCACTCAAAATCAATTCGATATAGTTTTTGTCCTGAATAAGACTCATTAACAAAAATTTCATATCTTTTTGATACTGGAGTTGAAACAGAAATTGGTGCTTCTTCAAAGAATAGAACTTTCCCAGAACTCAGGTCTTTTAATGATAGACTACAACTTGCAGAACAAAAAGGACTTATCGCTATAGCAAAATCAGCAGTTATGAAAAGATTGTTCCCATTTTCTAAAATAAAGTTTTCTTTGTCGAGAGTTAAAGAGAGAAACAAATCATTGCCCAAAAGAGCTTGAAGATATAATGAAGAATTAAAGGATAAGATAATAACTACAATGGATAAAATAATTCCTAAGAGATAAGTAAATATAGAAAGTTTGTAATTTACTTCTTGGGTTTTGGCTTTTTTCCTTAAAAAAATCTTTTTTATATAGCTCACAACTAAGACAAATAACATAAAAAAATTTATCCCTATGGTTAAACTCAACAAAAGAGAGATTATTTCAAATGATAAATTAAGCTTGTCTCTTGCCAATATATAAAATAGAATCAAAACAATGTCTAAGATTACAAATAATTTAGCAATTTTACCCATGATATCACCTATTAATTATAATTACATTGTATTTAAATAGTTGATTGGGAGTTGTATTTGCTAACAATTTTTAGGTAAAGTATAACCTCTTAATAGATTTATCGCGAACAATAACCCCTTAATTATAATGCCAGATAATAACTATCTTATCAAGAACCTTTTAGAGTATTGGGGGTTCTTGAGCATGTCAAGATTCGTTACGCTCATCTTGAACACTGTCAAAACCATAGGTTTTGAAGCCATCAAGATTTGATTACATTGATTACAAATCTTGAGGCTTTGATGGGTGCTGTAAGAAGTTTTGGTGGTTAGCCTGCAGCAACTTTGATAGGGCAAGTAAGTGTAAGCGGGTACTGAGAGTATTTGCAATAAAGGATTAATCTGGAAAACAATAATAAGAATTTTGTTTTTTTACTGCTTCTTCTTTCTTTATCTCAACTAAGCGGGTTAATATCGGGTCGTATAGTTTCTGATTTCCCCTTAATTTTTCTAATGCTTTCTCGGGGAAATCAATTATGGCTTTTGCTTGTCTTTCTGAAAGTATTTTTGTTTGCTTCTCTGAAGGGGATTCAGAGCTTTTTAGATTTTCATTTGCAATGTATATAATTCCATCTAATAGCATCCTCTCTGCTTCCTTGTATTTTAGACGGTCTTTTCTTTGCTCATAGAGATGATACATTGATACAATTCTTGCTTCTCTATCTGTTAATTTCTGGAATTCTCTCGTTTCGTCATTCTCTTTGCCCCAGTCACATTCAAGTAGGCAGTTTGAGTCATAATCATCTTTTTTTTTGAATAAACGATATAATAATCTTTGGAAGAGATTTGTTTTTTGATAATTTCTTTTTGGAGGAGTAATTTCTTCTCTTGTTGTTAAATCTTCTAAAAGTTCTTCAGATTTTGTTTCTTCTAAAACTTTTACTTCTAGACTTTTTTGATCAGTTAATCCGTTCTTTACAGCTTCAAGCCCAGCAACTATATCTTCATGCTGTACTGCTATCTTTTTATGCTCTGCTATTTTTTCTTCTATCTTTTCTATTATACGATGTTCTTCTTCAATTAAAGGGTTGTCTTTTTCTATTGTTTCTTCCATAAAACTTCTGCAAAATAGCAGTTGATATAGTTTTCGGTAGCATTGAAAATATAAAAAGATTTAATGTCAATAAGCATAACATCTTAATGCCTTAAAAACACTCAAAATGTTCATTCCCCGACTTTAATCATGGGGTTGGCAAAGCATCTTGATGTTTGAAATAAATCTTTGATTTCTCTATAAACTTCTGGAAAATTATCTTCTTTATATCCTGTTTTGGGCCAGGTGTCTAGATTATCGTTTTTATACCTTGGAATTAAATGAAAGTGAAAGTGAAAACAAGATTGTTGCGCCGCTTTACCGCTTGCATGAATAATATTAATTCCTTCGGAATTATATCTGTCTTTTAACCTAGACGAAATAATTTTAACTGCATCAAGCATGTGATATAATTCGTTATTTGGAATCTCATAAATGTCCACATAATGTTTCTTAGGAATTAAAAGCATGTGACCTCTGGCAATAGTGCCTTCTTTTAGCGGTGCAAATGCTAAAACATTTTCATTTTCATAGAGGGCATATGATGGCAATTTGCCCTTGACAATTTTGCAAAAAGTACATTCAAGCATAATTTTACTAAGAAAGAGATTTTATAAAAGTATCGGCGAGACTTTAAAAAAAATGTACTTGTTTAGGTATTTCTATACCTAAACAAATTTATTTGCTATTTCTCTACGGAGTTAATCCGATTGAGAAATAATTCCAATAATTATATTTGAATTGATAATCGACGACAATAAAAAACAGCTAAACAAATACAATTATTAATAATTTGTTCATCTACTGGGGTTTATAAAAAAGGTTTAAATAATCCTATTAGTTAACTTATAAAAAGAGATGAAGCATCTAAAGACAATAGTTGGACAATGGCTAAAAGATATTTGGTTGAATAAATTAGTCATAATCTTAAGTGTTGGAATATTAATTATTGCTAGTATTTTAAACGTGCTTGCAGGAAGGTACGTCACTCGTAAAGGTGTTGCTTCTCCACCTGACCTTATTTTAGATCTAATTCCTTCAATAGACCTTAATCTTCTTTTTATTTGGGGTGTTCTTTTAATTGTTGGTGTAATGACTGCATATATTTTCTTATTTAAGATAAGTAAATTTCATGTTTATTTATCTCATATTTCACTTTTAATGTTAACAAGAAGTTTTGCAATGTGCCTGACACATCTTAAGGTACCTGAAAACGCAGTTCAAATTTATTGGCCAAAATTTTTGCAAGTTATTGCATTCAAAAATGATTTATTTTTTTCGGGTCATGTTGCATTTACTTTCATAGGTTTTCTTTTGTTTAAAGAATCAAAGATAAAGTGGTTCTTTCTTATAAGTTCGATTGTAATGGCTGCAACTGTTTTATTAATGCATGTCCATTATTCAATTGACGTTTTTAGTGCTTATTTTATAACTTATGGGACGTTTGTTATGGGGGAGAAAATTTTTAAGAGGATTTATAAGATTTGATACACGTGAGAAATCTTCAGCTTCTAAGCTGGAGTTTGTTTTGTCGATTTCTCCCGGTTCTCACAATGTCAAGACTAAAAGTCTTGAGCACACTCAAGATGTGAAACATCTTGATGAACCACGAACAAACCTCTGCTTATGCCGAGGTAAAAACCCGAAGGGTTTTGTGATATTTGGTTAAAAATTTTTCTATAATCTTAGATAATTTATTGAAGAAATTTAAAACAATTATGTGATTCGCTTCTTTAATAACAATAAATTCTGCACCTTTTATTTTTTTAGACATTTCTTTTGCAGAAGATATTGGAAAAATTGTATCTTTCTGACCATGAACTATTAGAACAGGTATTTTTATTTTTATTAAGAAATTTTCAGCATTAAAATTTAAAGAGTTTTTTATGGAATAAAGAAAACTTGTTAGCCCGGTATTTTTTATATCTGCATACATTCTTCTTAAATTCCAATCGCTTGTATTTTTATATTTAGAATAATTCACTTGACCATTTTTATTTTTTTTATATAGAAATCTGAGCAATGGGCTTAGAACAAAGAGCGGTTTAATTGATTTGGTTGATTTTCTTTTTGAAGGGGCATATTCTACACTTACAAAAATAACTGCCTTTACCATTTTTTGATGTTTTTTTAGAAATTCTAAAATTATTAAATTTCCAAATGAATGTCCAATAAGAAAAAAATTAGATATTCTTTCATGTTTAACTAAGGAGTATAGGTCTTCGGATGATTTTTTTAGGGAATAGTCTGAAGATTTTTTAGGTCTAAATGATTTTCCATGGCCTCTTAAATCAAAGGTTAGAATATTAAACTCTTTTTCGAATTTTTTTTCATAAGGTATCCAAGCAGACGAACTTCCAGAGACCCCGTGTACAAATATAATAGTCTCCTTTTTAGGATTGAAATTATTTTTTCTGTAGTATATTTTATTTTTATTTGAGAGATATTTTTCTTCCATGTCAAGAATTGCCTCTTGAAGAAAGGGATAATAGAGAATAATATAATTCTTCAAGTTTATCAATGCTTTTATTTATGTCATAATCTTTAATATTTTTAAAACTTTTTTCTGACATTGATTTTCTGAGAGTATCATTTTTTAAGATGATTAAGGCCTTTTTAGCTAAATCCCTTGGGTTTTCTGGCTTGAATAAAAGTCCGTTTCCCTCAACGAAATCAACCGAGGCACTATTTTGTGAGTTTGCAATCAAAATTGGTTTTCCACAGGCCATTGCTTCTAGAACCACCATTCCTTCAAGTTCAGCTAAAGAAGGAAGAGCGAAAATGTCGCAGGAGTTATAAGCTTGAATAAGATCTTCATCTGAGATACATCCAAAAAATTTGACATTCTTTTCCAAATTCAGGTCTTTTGATAAAACTTCTAGAGAGTCTCTTAAATAACCTTTTCCTACAATACCTAATATTACATTTTTATCTTTTTTTAATATCCATTGCATTGATTTTATTAATGTATCTACACTTTTTTCCGGATGTAATCTTCCAACAAATAAAATCAACTTTGAATTTTTAGGAACATTGTATTTTTTTATAAATGTATTAGACTTGATTTTATTAAACTGGGATAAATCTACCCCGTTGCTTATAACTTTAGTTTTTAACTCTGGTTTATGGGTCTTTAGAATCCTTTCTGCGAATTTTGAAGGACAGACAGTTGTATCTGTTTTGTTATAAAGCCGAGTTAAATACCAATATATTAAATTAATCATTAATTTACCTCGCAGGTATGTTGGAAGATGCAGAAGAATATTTTCTGGTTGAGTATGTGAATGTGAAACAATTTTAATATTATTTTTTCTTGCAGACTTTATTGAAGAAAAGGCCGCAAAAGCAGGAATCATAATATGAACGAGGTCTATTTTTTCTTCGATTAATATTTTTTCTATTTCTTTTTTCTTGGGCATTGCAAGTCTTATGAGCTTTTCGAATTTTGGCAAGGCGAATGACCTAAATCGATATACTTTAATGCCGTTATAATAATCTATTTCAGGAGTATCGGGATATTTTGCAGCAAGAAGAATAACATTATGCCCTCTCTTTTTTAATAATTCTGAAAATCTTAATGGGGAGATAAACGCACCACCTACTTGACGTATAACTGCATCGCAGACAACTAAGATATTAAGTTTCTTCATTTGTTTTAATAAATATAGAATAAACAAGTTTAAAAATATTGTTGAGTAATTATTAATATGGGATTAAAAAGAATAACGAATAATCGATATATTGATGCGCTCCTTAAATTGATGTTAGTTTCAGCAATTATTCATGTTTTTATGATAATAACCTATTCTATTGTGAATCAAGATTTAGAAAAACTTAATTTTTTTGATATTGTAGGGATAGGATTATTCTTTGATTTTGTTAATTCTTCTTTATTTATAGTTATTGGATTGTTTTTAGTGATATTAATATATATTCTATTTTTTGTATGTTCTAAAGTTAAATAGAAAACTTATTTTCTCTTTTTTATTGAATTATTTTTGATGAATTCTTGTTCTTCTATTTTCTTTCCTCTTTGAATCACTACGCCGCCTTGAAGTTCATAATTGAATACTGCTTCATACGGGTCACCAAAGAATAGGCGGTATATTCCATTATAACCATATTTAATTATGAGGCCGATTCTTCCTTCTTTATCTAGTCTTCTTACATCGTAGTAAATGGGCTGACTTCTAAGCATTCTAAATTTACCATATTTTAAACAAGATTTAACAAAAGCATTATCCTCGGCAATTAACATTTTTTCATCGAATCCCCCAACTTTATTGAACACTTTTTTTGATACGATTATGCACACTCCTCCGGCATAGGGTAACCAATATTGCATAATTCTTGCCCAAACATTATATAACCAAAGTATCAGTTTATCGAAATATTTGTCAGTTATTGGAATATAAATCGTTGTTGCAATATCGATTTTTCTTTTTTTGATTTCAGCCACATTTTCTTTTAGAAAATCTTTGGGTAATTCAACGTCTGCATCTAAAAATATTAAAATATCTCCTCTCGCTACTTTTGCACCATTGTTTCTTCCAATGCTGGGCAGACCGCCTTGGACAACCTTGCATCCGTAACTTCTTGCAATTTCTCTTGTTTTATCTTTTGACTTGGCATCCGAAACTATTACCTCATAATCTTTATAGGTTTGTTTTTTTATTGACTTAAGAAGCCGAGGAAGAACTTTTTCTTCTTGTTTTGTAATTATGATGATACTTATCATATAATATTTAGCATTCTCTTGCTTAAAAATATAACTAATACATAGGGTTGTTTTATTTTTACTTTGTTAAACACATTAAATTTTTTTAATATAAAAATTAAGATTATGATTGCCACAATAAGAATTGCATAAAAAGCCCATTTTTGAATTTTAGATAGAATGATTGAATAGGAAAAACCAAAAATATAACCAATCATTAGGAACCAACCGATTCCAACGATGACACCCGGAACATTATATTTTATAAAATCTTTGTATTTAATATGAAGTGTTCCAGCTAGAAATGGAGTTATCCATGAAAGTGGACCCATTAAACGAGCAAAGAATATTGATTTTTTTCCATAGGTTTTCAAATAGTTAATCCCCTTATTATAATTTTTAATATTAAAATGTTTATTTTCCTTTTTAAAAAGTATTTTAAAAATATATTCTCCATATCTTCTTCCGATAAAATAACTTGAACTATCTCCGAGAATTCCACCAAGTATGCAAGAGATACTAACGATTATCATATTTAGCACCCCTGTTCCAGCTAGAATGGCTCCACCTAAGAAGAATGGTTCTCCTGGAATGAAAAAGCCAGGACCGATTAATGTTTCAAAATAAGAGCCTAAAAATAAGATTAGATATGCAAGAAACTGGTGCTGGGAAAACAGGTCTATTAATGTAGATATTGTAATTGACATTTTTACCTCTTTTAATAATGGTGAATTTAAATATTATAAATGCTTCTTTCTTTAATGTATCGCAAAAAAGCCCAAAAACAACGCTTTTTAAACCCAAAAACTATCTATTTATATGAAAGAAACAAGGCTTGTTATTGTTGTAGTTTCAATATTTGTAGCTTTAGGATTGATTGTACTTTATTTTAGTGTTATTTTAAGCCCTGCTTTTAATTTTTATAAAACAGAATTAACAATAGATGGAGCAACTATAAATGAAAAGTTATATTTTGAACCAGATAAAGATTATCATAGTTTATTTAGAACATTTGATAGTCCGATATATTCCCAAGGAAAAAGTTATAATCTTAATTCAGTAGAGATTAAAGATGTTGGGTGCAAGACAGGGCAAGCATATTTTAAAGATAGTTATAATAATTTATTTCGTTTTCCAGAAAGCGAAAATAGGAGGGATATTCCATATACTGAAAAAAACGAATATGGATGTACATTTGGCAAGGATATTGGTTTCAAAGACGGCGAAAATTATTGGATTAAATCAACATATGAACTGCATCCAGATAATTTATTCTTAATAAATAACAATTATTATATTAAATTTATAGCTTATTCCAGAGATAATCATAGGTTTTTAGCAAAGAACGATAATCTTAATATAAATGGAGATGCTATAACAAAGAAATTATTTCTTCCATCAGATTACGTTATAATCTATATTCCTTACAAAGGAGATATAACAGATTACAATATAATTAAGAAAGAAAATTTTGAGTTTGATAATACTTCATTTAAGATTATGATTATGTTATTGATTTCTTTATCACCTGCATTTCTATTTCTTATTCTCTGGCTTTTATTTGGCAGAGAGCTGGTTTGTGTTGACCTTCCGGAAGAATTGAGTATATTTCCTGGTGAAGATAAAAACAAACAATCTTGGAGAAAGGGCTGGGAAGTAGCTGCTTTTTTTAATCCTCCATTTTCTGTAACAGATAATAATTTCTTTTCAGCATTATTACTCGACTTCTATCATAAAAAAATAATCGATTTAAATATGATTAATAAGGAATTATTTATAAAAATAAATAATCATAATATTGCTCTTGATTCTATCCAATCAAACTTTCTGGAAATACTGAATGGAATAAATGAAAAAGTTTCAGATAAGCATAAAAAAGGAGAATATTTTAATCTTAAAAAGGCGTTGTCTTCTTTTAGTATTCGTTTTTGGGTGTCATTAAAATTCAGAATTCTTGCAAAAGATGTAGCTGAAACAGGCAAGAGCTATTTATCAAAAAAGGCAAGTTATTTTATTTATCCTATTTTAATAATCTTGCTTTTTTTAGCAAGAATATTTATTACGCAATATGCAATAATCTTAATTTATCTTATTATATCTGTGATTCTAATTTTAATAATAAACACAAGATCAGCTATTTTAGTAAGTTTCAAAAAAGATTTTTATAGAGAATATAGACACTGGCAGGCATTTAAAAAATACTTGAACGGTTCATTTGCAATGAAAAATGATGACCATAATGCTGTTGTTTTATGGGACCATTACTTAATTTATTCAACGGCACTTGGAGTTTCAAAGAAGGTTATTAAACAATTGAAGAAATGGGGAGTTATTGATAATGACCATTATAACTTATATATGGGAGTTCATGTGGTTTCAACCTCTTTTTCTCAGTCTGGAGGTAGTTCTGGGGCGGGTGGTGGATTTGGGGGGGTCGGAGGGGGAGGAGTTGGTGGTGGAGGTGGCGGGGGAAGATGAAAAGAAGAACTATTATTTTATCAGTTGTATTGTTATTATTGGTTGTGGGCTCTTTAATATTTTATGAAGTTAATCTTGTTTTGGGAAAAGAGACTTATCTATTTACAGATGCCCCTGGAGAATATACTGGCAAGGATACGATTGATGGCGAGGTTTTTGTAATTGGGAAAAAGGATTCTTTTTTTGAGAGATAGATTATCTTTGATTTGATATTGTTTTTGTAATCAGGAATATAAACGTTTGGCAGTAGATCTTTTATGGTACATGATGAACTTTATACTTTCAAATTGAAGAAATATTCCGTAGTATAATATTTATGGATTTTCATATCATTTACTTTTCTGAAGTTTATGATGATAATTTTTAGTATTTATTGTAGATAATTATCTGGATATTATAATAAATGGGTTATCTTTTTTGATTAATCTATTGCTTATACATTATTGATTAATCGAAATTACATTAGAATTATAAGCAAGTACGAATTTTCTTAAAGATTTAAAAAGTGGGGACTTGTAGGTTTTATATGGAAAACAATACAGAAAGGACAAAAAGGATACGAGCACCAATTGTGACTGTAGTTGGACATGTTGATCATGGCAAAACTTCGATTTTAGATCATTTTAGAAGGACTTCTGTTCAAGAATGCGAAGCAGGAGGAATAACGCAGAAAATTTCATATACAAAATTTCCATTGATACAGATAAAAAATGCTTGCCCAATAATTGATGAGAAGGGCGTAAAATTAGAGATACCTGGATTTTTATTTATTGATACTCCTGGACATGCTGCTTTTACAAATTTAAGAAAAAGAGGAGGGAGTTTAGCAGATTTAGCAATATTGGTTGTCTCGATTAAAGAAGGTATAAAACCCCAGACAGCTGAAGTTTTACAGATATTAAAAACATACAAAACTCCTTTTTTGATTGCATTAAATAAGATAGATACAATTTCAGGATGGAAACAGAATGTAGGAGATTTAAAGAAGTCAATTGAGAGTCAGGCAGTTAATGTTACAGATGAATTTAGAGAAGCCCTATTAACTTTTCAGGGTTCTTTGTCTTCACACGGTTTTGATTCTGATTTATATTACGATATAGATGATTTTACGAAGAAAATTGCAATTGTTCCTTGTTCTGCAAGAACTGGCGAGGGAGTGCCTGAATTACTCTATATGCTGACAGGATTATGCCAGAAATTCTTAAAAGAAAAATTAATAATTGGCAAAGAAGCAAAGGGTGTTATTTTAGAATTAAAAAAAGAGAAAAATATAGATTTGATAGAAACAATACTTTACGATGGCACACTAAAAGTTGGAGATGAAATTGCAATAGCTAGCTTTAATGAACCGATAATTTCAAAAATAAGGGGAATTGAAGAAGTGGAGTCTTTGTGTTTTAAATATAGAAATACAAATTCAATCAGTGCAGCAACTGGAGCAAGATTGCATTTGACAAATAAAGAAGGAATTCTGCCTGGAATGCCTTTTCAAACTTTAAGCAATAATTTAGAACAGCTTAAAAAAGATTTCAAAAAAGAATTGTCTGGGGCAGCAAATTTGGATAAAGGAGGGATAGTAATCAAAGCAGATTCATTGGGCAGTCTAGATGCTTTAATGTTTTTATTAAGACAAGAGGGAATTAGGATAGTTAAGGCAGGGATAGGCAACATAGGGAAGAGCGACCTAATATCTGCAAAGGCGAGTTTAGATGCAAATCCCTTGGATGCTTTGATTATTGGTTTTAATGTTAAATTAGAAGAGGACTTAGATTCAAACCATATAAAAATCCTATCTGGTGAAGTTGTTTATAAGTTAATAGAAGATTTACAGGAATGGAGAAAAAAGAAACAATTGGAGATAGAAAGAGAGAGAATGATGGGACTGGCTACAATATGCAAGGCAGAGATATTGCATAATTATATCTTCAGAAATTCTAATCCAGCAATATTCGGCATTAAAATAATCGGGGGCAAATTGAAGGCAGGAGTTCCACTAATTGATGAAACAGGGGAAAATGTAGCTAGAGTTAAGAATATTCAGCATGAAAAAGAGAGTGTAAAAGAGGCTATTGAAGGGCAGGAATTAGCAGTATCTTTGACTGGGATAAATTTTGAGCGCAGACTTAGAGATAAGAAATATCTTTATGTGGAAATTAGCGAAAGGCAGTTTAAGGAATTCAAAAAAAATAAGGATTTATTGTCTTCACAGGAATTAAAAATTTTGCAGGAGATTTCAGATTTAAAGAGGAAGAAGCAGGAGAATTGGGGATTATAGGACGTGTTTATAAAAATGGTTTCTAATTCTATAGAGATTTGCGTTAATTAGTCTAAAATTTTCATGCAAATCTCTAATGGATAATTGCCGAAATTGTAGAATAATCAATGCAATTATCCCTATAAGAGAAAAGTGTATCTTGATGATATTGCCCTTTTTCTAAAAGATTGGATTCGTAACGTCTTTCTATGCATTTCCATGTTTTAACTCTTTCTTCAAAACTACGGCTATATAATTCTTCTGTTATGAGTTCGAGATGTTCGCGTAGGTCTCTATTTTTTACATTAATATCTATTTTTTTAAACATAGAAAGATATTCTAAGAATAGCATTCTGGTGCCTGTTTTCGCTAATTGTCTTTTTGTTTTATTTTCAGTCATGGATAAAAATATATTCATTATCTTCTTAATGATTGTTGTTCTTTGCGATATGAAAAGAAATGTTCTAATGATTTGTAAAACAAATCTCTGACTCATTCACCTTGTAAAAGGTGAAGTCTGAAGATTCAAAGAATTTTCATTCCATTCCACCCTAGGGTGAAGATTTAAAAACCCTATTTTTCTGAGAAAGATATGCCATTCAAAATTAATATAGGCAATAAGGAAAAGACTTGGAAGATTGAGAAAGATGCAGGAGCTTTAGTTGGCTGTTCAGTTGGCGATAAATTCAAGGGAGAAGACTTGGGAAAAGAATTTGAGGGTTATGAATTTGAAATAAGAGGCGGAACTGATTTTGCGGGTTTGCCTCTCGATAAAAATGCTGAAGGAGTTGGTCTAAAAAGGATATTACTTAAGAAAGGATGGGGTATGAAGGACAGCAGAAAGGGTGTGAGAATTAGGAAGACAGTTAGGGGAAAAGTAATTTGGGAAAAAGTTATGCAAATCAACGTTGCTGTAGTAAAATATGGGGCTAAAAAATTAGAAGAAATCTTTCCAGACCAGAACAAACCTAAGGAAAAAAAGAAAGAACCTGAAAAAAAGTAATTTTGTTAAAAGAATTCTTCCGTCGATAAAATCTAGAAAAAACAAATTAAAACAAAAGACTTATTAAGCCAACATGTTTTAAACAAATCGAATAAGCCGGTGCTTAAAAAATGAAAAAGGGTGAAATATATAATGCATTGTACATGTCTACTTTTCCGCCGAGAGAATGCGGCATAGCTACTTTTACGAGAGACCTTACAACAGCCATGGACCATAAGTTTAATCCGACGCTGAAATCAAAAATTCTTGCAATCAACGAAAATGGGAGCAGCATATATCATTATCAGAAAAAAGTAAAATATCAACTCAATGAATCAGACATAGAACATTATATAGATGCAGCAGATAAAATAAATAAATCTGATAAAATAAAAATAGTTTCTATTCAACATGAGTTTGGAATATTCGGAGGAAACGGCAACGGAGAATTTCTTGTTCCATTCATGGAAAAATTAGAAAAGCCATCTGTTTTAACTTTTCATAGTGTAATTCCAAACCCCTCTCCAGAAAGACTAAGGGTAGTGCAGGCAATATGCAAGAGAGCAACAGCAGTTATTGTAATGGCAAGAGCAGCTATAGACATTTTAGAAAATGTTTATGAGATTGACAGAAAAAAAGTGCATTTCATACCCCATGGGATACCTTCAATAACTTATTCTGATAAGAAAGATGCTGAAAAGATGAAGCGTTCTCTTAGACTTGATGGGAAAATTGTGCTTTCTACATTTGGCTTGATTAACTCTGGAAAGGGAATAGAATATGTAATTCAAGCATTACCTAAACTAGTAAAAATATATCCTAATTTATTATATCTAGTAATTGGTGAAACTCATCCTGGGGTAAGAAAAAAAGAAGGTGAAAAATATAGAAATGAACTCATTGAGATGGTAAAAAAATTAGGTCTTAAAAATAATGTTAAATTTTATAATAAATATTTAACTTTGGAAGAGATAATAGACTATCTAAAAGCAACAGATATCTATATGTTCTCTGCACAGGACCCTATCCAAATTGTTTCTGGGACTTTGGCTTATGCCTTTGGTGCGGGCAAGCCCATAGTAGCAACTCCTGCTCCATGCGCAAAAGAATTATTAGATAACGGAAAATATGGTGCACTTGTGGAGTTTAAAGATTCAAAAAGCATAGAGAAAGCTTTGGAAATGTTTTTAGACAATCCCACCTTTATGGAACAAACAGGCAAAAAGGCATATGAATTGAGCAGAAATATGCTCTGGCAAAATGTTGCTGCAGAATATTTTAAAGTTTTTAATAGTTTAATTGAGTTAAAAGAAGATATTGGATTGTATAAATTTCCGAGAATAAAAATGGAGCATATTGCTAATCTTACAGATGATACGGGCATTATAGAACATGCAAAGCATTCTATTCCAGATAGGTCTTCAGGATATACATTAGATGATAATGCAAGAGCTTTAGTTGTTGCAGCGAAACATTATGAGAAATTTAAGTCAGAACAAAGTTTGAAACTAATAAAAACATATCTTAGTTTTATTTATCATATGCAAACAAAAGAGGGCTTTTTCCATAATAGGATGTCTTATGATAAAAATTTTTTAGATGAAGTTGGAAGCGGGGATTCTTTTGGTAGAGCTCTTTGGGCTTGCGGTTATGTAATAAACAGCAAATTGAGCGAAGATATTAAATCTACTGCAAAGTTTATTTTTGATAATGCTGTTAAAAATGTTTATAGTTTAGAAAGTACAAGACCAAAAGCATTTAGCTTGATAGGATTATATAATTATTATAATGTTCATAAACATCTGGATATCTTGGAGAAAATAGAATCTTTGGCAGATGGTTTATCTGTATCATATAATAAAAATTGTAATGAAGAGTGGAAATGGTTTGAAGATTCAATTACTTACTCAAATGGGAAAATACCTGAAGCAATGTTTCTTGCTTATTCTATAACAAAAAAAGAAGAATATTTAAAAATTGCAGAAGAGAGCTTAAAATTCCTAACAAATCTTTTAATGATTGATAATAAACTTATTCTCATTGGACATAATGGATGGTATAGTTATGGGAATAAGAGAGCATTTTATGACCAGCAGCCAGTTGATGCTGCTTCAATGGTTCAATCTTATATGACTGCGTATAAAATAACGCAAGATGAGACTTATTATGAAAAAGCAGCTATTGCATATAATTGGTTTTTAGGAAAGAATTCAATAAACCAAGTTATTTATGATGAATCGAGCGGGGGATGTTATGATGGTCTTCTTCCGAAATGCGTTAATCTTAATCAAGGAGCAGAAAGCACAGTTTGTCATTTGCTGGCAAGGTTAGCTATAGACGAAAAAAATTAAAATGAGTTCTAACAAAATATGAAATGTCTTGTAGTTGTTGCGCATCCTGACGATGAAACTATTTGGATGGGAGGATATATCTTAAAAAATAAGGAAGATTGGGAGATAATTAGTTTATGCAGGAAAAATGATACAGATAGAAATCCAAAATTTTTTAGAGTATGTGGAGAATTAAATGCTTCTTGCTCTATGTCTGATTTAGACGATGAAACAATGAGAGAATTGGAGACGGAAGAAGTAATATTTAAAATAAGGACGATAATAAAATCAAAAGAGTATGATTATATTTTTACACACGGAAGAAATGGGGAATATGGTCATAAAAGGCATATTGATGTTCATAATGCTGTGAATAAAATAATTTCTGCTGGAGAAATTAAGTGCAAGAAAATATTTTATTTTTCTTATCTCGGCGAGAATGTCCCTGGAAAATTTTGTAATGTCAATCCCAGTGCAAATAAGTTTATAAAGTTGCCAAGAAATATTTATGAAATAAAAAAACATTTAATAAAAGATGTTTATGGTTTCAATGAAGACAGTTTTGAAGTTAAATCTGCTGGACCTATTGAAGCTTTTGATATAAAATGAAAGCAATGATAATTTATCCGCATCCGCCGGAATCCGACGGATTAAGTATTCAAGGGCATCTTCTCTATAGGGGCTTGCTTGAGTTAGGACACGAAGCAATTCCATGTAATCCTGATGGGGGATTGCAAAAAGATTTTTTTCTGAAAAATTTTAATATAGATGTAGCTTTTGGTATTGGATATTGGGCAAATGCTCCTGCGCTTATACATGACCCGCTAAAAAATGGGGTAACTCCTGTTCCTTGGTTTAATGCGGATGGATGGGTTGCAAATTATCAGAAAGATTTATCTGATCTTAAATTGGTTTTTACAACAAGCGATTGGGTTAAACAAACTTATAAACGAGATGGTGTCGATGTTAAGAATATGGTGCCTCTTCCAATAGGTATAGAAACAGATTTATTTAAACCCATGTTATTTGATGATGAAAAAGTAAGATTGTTAAGAAAAATGCTTGGTATTCAAGACCATGAAAAACTAATTGTAACTGCAGGAGGAGATGTAACTAGCAAGGGAGCCCAAGAGATGTTTAAAGCTCTTGCTAAAGTAGATAAGCAATTTAAAAACTGGAAATATGTGTGCAAAAACTGGCCTTCGGAATGTGCAGACGAATGGAGAGTTCATGAAACAAAATTAATTCAAGAACTTGGAATTGAAGATAAGGTAATCTTTCTTGAAGGCTGTTTTTCAAAAGAATTTATGCCTTATTTATTAAATGCGGCAGATATCTATGCTGCCCCTTCAAGATTAGAAGGATTTGGAATGATACAAGTTGAAGCAATGTCCTGTGGAAGGCCTGTAATATCAATAAATGCAATGGGACCTGGGGAAAATATAGTTCATGGGAAAACTGGATTCTTAGCTAAGGTTGGGGAGCATGTTCTATTAAATGAAGAATGGATATATCCTTGGATGGGATTTGCCGAACAAAAAACAATAAAGTTTGATGAGCCTAAGATTTTTGGATATAGAGCAGACATTGATGAACTAGCAGAATATACATTAAAACTCCTTATAGATGATAATTTAAGAATTGAGATGGGTAAAAGAGCAAGAGAACATGCAGTTAAGAATTTTAATTATTTAGATATTTCGAGAAGAGCTGCAGAAATAACAATTCAAAGACTCGGGCTTAAAGGTTAGGATTTAAAGATAGAGCATTAAATTAGACTTTTTCAAGCCTGTCAAATACTTCTCCGAGAGAGATTTTTTTTACTGAAGTTACAACATCTCCTCCCCCTGAATAAAGAAGCAGGTCTTTTCCATTTAAATCTTCAACTAAACCAGTGGGAAATACAACATCTTTGTTCTCTAGGACTCCTCGTTCGTAACTTTTTTTTGGGAGTATAATTGGCTCTTTTGTTTTTGCGAGTATTTTTCTTGGATTATCTAAATCAAATAAAGCAGCTCCTACAACATAGGAATATCTATTTTCTTTTTCTATTTCTTTCCCGAATAATTTTTTCAATTTGTTCATTAATGAATTATCTCCATCTATTTCTTTTTGCAGAACACTATGATAAAAAAGCAGCCATCCTTTTTCGGTTTTTAGAGGGGGAGGTCCTGCTCCGACTCTTCCGCAATTCCATTCTCCTCTTTTTCCTAAAATTATGGACCTTGAATGCCCCCATAAACGCAAATCTGTAGAAAATGACATCCACATATGGGGAGAGGTGAATTCAAAACTCCCTTCTGGGCGATTTATTGCCACATATCTTTTATTTATTGTTTCTGGAAATAAAACAACATCTTTATTCTGCTCTCTGAAGATGAGCCCCCTTCTATACCAATTTTCGCAATCGTTTGAAATTGCCATGCTTGTTGAAACGTTTGTCTCTTGAGCTAAGCTAACATAAGTCATCAAATAATGGTCTTTCATTTTCGTAATCCTTGGGTCTTCTATACCCAGTTCTCCGTCCCAGAAAAGCCCGTAGATAATTGGCTCTTGCTCAATGCGCTTTACTTTCATACCAGATGAATCTAGAATTATCTTTTTTATGTGGGAAATAAAGTTTAATCTTTTTGTATAATCCTTGAATACAATATCTAATTTATTTTTTTGAATAATTTCTTCTTTTTTGAATTTATCTAAGACCATGTTAAATTCGTGTTTTCCTACCATCCTTGGAGAAAAATAATGCTTTTCATCTTCATCTTGAATTAATTTTTCCATTACTCTTACATAGAGGACTATATCTCCATTGGGCAATCTTGCTGCTCCTGGATTGATTGTTCCTATTACTTCTAGTTTTTGTGAAGTGGGTGGAGTATGTCTCGGTCTTATTAGCACCAAATCTTTTTTTATTTTAATCATTTTTATTAATCATATAGATTTATATTAAAACCTTTTTATTTTTAATTGATTCGTAGGCAAGGATATACACCCCAGCATTCCATGCCTGATTTCCTTCTTCTGAACCTGAAGCTGAGACGCCTGGAATTCCTGTTTGACCATTGAGCCATTCGCTGAATATTGGTGTTTGAAGATTTGCTTTTGCTAATTGTTCTAATTGATATTCTGCTTCTTTAAATTTTTTTGCTTTGAGAAGGGCGAGGACATAGAAACCGCCAATATATGTCCAGATTCCTCCATTTAGATAGTGATAGGGAATTCCTGCTTCGCAGTCTAGGAAGTAGTCCTGCCAGTCTTTTGTTCCTTGCTGGATTGGGGGATAAATTGCTTTAAGGGGATAAGGAGAATCTATTTTTTCTTTTTTGATATGCGCTAAGATTTTTTCTGTTTTATTTTTATCAGCCAAATCAAAAATTATTGCAAGCAAGTTTCCTAGGGAATCAAACCATTCTCCTCTTTCATGATAGCTGTTATGGTTCTTCCATCTCCAGGGATAATAATAATTTTCATTCCAAAGAGCATAATCATGATTGCCATTAACAGCATCATTTAGTTTTTTAGATTCTTTCTTTCTATTCATTAAAATTAGAACTTTATTGTAGAGAGCTTGAGTGTTTATTGTATGTCCGTATCTATGGGGGAAAGCGTCCTGCCAATCAGCAGTTGGAAGCTGCTCTGGCATGAAATCGTTTCCAATGTCTTGATATGTTATCCATAGATGCCCTCTTTCTATATTTTTTTTATGTTTGTTAAATAAGGACGAATCTTTGTATCTTTTTTTATAGATGTATTCTCCAATTATAAACCAAAGAGTTGAATCAATGGTTTGGAAATCAACGTGAGGTTTTCTTTCACTGAACTTATCAACAGCATTTGGAATCTGGCCTTTTTCAGCCTGATGATTTGCTAAGGTTATTAGGCTTTGTCTAAAAGTTTTTTTGAATAAATTATTCTTTATTAGACTTGCCCCAAGAAAGGTAATAACTGAATCTCTTGACCAAATTGCATTATATCCATTGGGGCCTGCGGAAGCGAATAGACCATTTGGCGTGCAGCATTTTGTTACTGCTTCTATTGCTTTTTTATAACAAGATTCTATAACCTCTTCCATCTTTAGATAAAAGAGTTATTGCTTTTATATCTTTCTTTTATAGACTTACTTTATACAGAAGTTATTTAAATACAATTTCTCTTTTTAATAAATGGAATTAAAGAGGTGCAGCAAGAATCCGCTATTAAAGCCAATTGCAAGAAATAAATGGGAATCAAAGGCAGTTTTCAATCCAGGGGTTGTTTATCACAAGGGCGAGGTGCATATGCTTTATAGAGCGTTAGGCGAATTCAAATATGGCATTTCAAGAGGAGGGTATGCAAAAAGCAAGGATGGGATAAAGTTTGTTAGGAAAAACTATCCTGTTTTAAAACCAGAAGTTTACTATGAAAAATGGGGGCTCGAAGACCCGAGAATAACTAAGATAAAAGATGAATTTTTTATTACTTACATTGTCCTAAAAAAATCTGCAATGCTTCCTGACCCTGTTGTGCAAACAGCTTTAGCTTCAACTAGGGATTTTGTTAATTTTGACAAATTAGGAAAAATAACTTTTAAGGGTGCAGATGATAAAGATGTTGTTTTATTTCCAGAGATGATAAATAACAAGTATTTCTTTTTGCATAGGCCAAATAGATGGACTGGCAAGAGATATGAAACTATTTACCCCAGTATCTGGATATCTGAAATAGGACATTTCAATAAGTTAAAAAAATGGGGCTTGTTAATGAGGCCAAAATATTATTGGGAAGAAATAAAAATTGGTTCTGGAACCCCTCCAATAAGAACAGAAGAAGGCTGGCTTGTAATTCATCATGGCATTGATAGGAATTTGTGCTATAGGGCAGGTGCATTTTTATTGGATTTAAAGAATCCTAAGAGATTGATTGCTCGTTCAAAGGAGCCAATACTTGAGCCAGTTGAAGATTTTGAAAGAGAGGGAGGCAAAAAGGTTGTTTTTCCAACCGGAGCATATATTAAAGGGGGAAATATATATGTTTATTATGGGGCATCTGATAAATATATTGGAATGGCATATGGAAATGTAAAGAGGTTGCTTAATAGCTTACAATAATGGAATTTGCAGAACAAATAAAAGTAATAGAAGAAATGTCTCTTCCGAGAATTAAACCAATGGGAGGAATAGCTGTATGCGGAATGGGCGGTTCTGGGATAGCAGGCTATATCTTAAGAAATGTATATCATGAAAAACCCGTTTTTATTTTTCAATCTTATTATTTACCAGAATTTTTAAATAAAAATATTGTTGTTTTCTGTATCAGCTACAGCGGGAATACAGCAGAAACAATATCACTATATCATCAGGCAAAAAAGAGAAAATGCAAAACTGTGATAATCACTTCTGGGGGGGTTTTAGCTAAAGAGAAGGGGGCAATAATTATTCCTTCTGGACTTGAGCCAAGACAGGCCTTGGGATATATGTTTTTTGCTATGTGGAAAATGTTAGGCAAGAGTTTTGGCAATGTAAAAAACATTGTAAATAATGTAAAAGATGATGGAGGAATTGCAAAAAAGATAAAGGGCAAAATTCCGGTTATTTACACAAACGCTGGATATAGGTCGCTTGCTCTTAGATGGAAACAACAGCTAAACGAAGATTCAAAAATCTTGGCAATTGCAAATTCATTTCCAGAATTAAACCACAACGAGATAGAGGCACGTTATAAAAATGCGATAATTATATTTTTAAAAGAGCATGACGAGAAAGCGATGAAATTACTGAGAAAAGGAGAAAACGTTTTAGAAATACAATTAAAAGGAAAGACAAGATTAGAAAGAATTTTTTATGGTTTAGCTTTGGCGAATATTGTTAGCGTAGAACTTGCTAAATTAAATGGCGAAAACTATAAGGCATATAGGTATATTGAGAGGCTGAAAAAATTGAGGGGAAAATAAAATGGAATACATAATTGGGGTAGATTTGGGAGGTACGAAAATATATTCTGCATTATTTGAAGATAGGAAGATTATAAAGATATTAAAATTCCCAACTGAGGCAAATAGGGGAAAGACAACTGTTATTAATAATGTAGTAAATAGTATAAAAGAGATAGTGGGAGATTTTGATTTAAGGAAAATAAAAAGAATAGGTATTGCTTCTCCTGGGCCGTTGAATTATAAGACTGGAGAGATAATAACAACACCAAATTTGCCATTGAGAAATTTTGATTTGAAGGGTTTATTGGAAAAGAAATTTGGGAAAAAGGTTCGGGTTGATAATGATGCTAAATGTGCTGGTTTGGCTGAAGCAAAGGCAAGGGGAGCGAAGAATATGGTTTATATTACCTTGGGGACAGGTGTTGGAAGTGCGTTGATTTATAATGGTGAAATTTTTAGGGGGAATTTATATGCAACAGAGTTTGGACACATGAGCATAAATTTTAATGGACCAAGGTGCGGCTGCGGAAGAAATGGCTGTCTTGAAGCCTATTGCAATTCTAAAGCTCTTCTTAGATATGCAAAGGAGAGAAATATAATAGAAAGTGTTTATGAAATACACAAAAAAGCTGAAGAAGGAAAAGAGAAATATAAAAAGATTTATGGGGAATTGGGAAAATATTTGGGAATTGGTTTGGCAAATATTGTTAATTCAATTGATATTGATTTTATAGTAATTGGCGGGGGTTTGGGCAGTGCAGGAGATTTAATAATTGTCCCGGCTGTGAAAGAGATGAGAAAGAATTTATTAGTTAAAAAAAATGTTAAAGTTGAGAAAGCGAAACTTGGCGAATATGCAAGTTTGATTGGGGCTGCTGAATTATTCTAGTATTTGCTTACCTTTGTGAACATCAGAATTCCACTCGTCTAAGAAGTGGTTTAAACCACTCATGGAATTCTGAGTGCAACAAAAATCTAAAGATTTTTGTGCCATCAAAATATCATATATTTTGAGGCTTCAAAACCCCTGATTTTGACAGTGTTCAAGATGAGCGTAACGAATCTTGACATGCTCAAGAACCACGAATCATAGGTCAACGGTTCTTGACAGTTGCTGCAGGCTAATCACTAATTTCCTTATAGCACCCATCAAGGAGATAATTATCTCAGATATTATTTTTATCGTTGATGAATTTAATAATAGGGTGGATGGTTTATGAATTCGTCAAAACCAAAGGTTTTGAAGCCATCAAGATGTCAAGATTTTCCAAATCTTGAACACAACAAAAATGTTTACATTTTTGTGCCATCAAAACTTGAAAAGTTTTGAGGTGCTCAAGACATCAAGATGCTGTTGCATCTTGAGTGTGATCAAGAACTAACGTTCTTGACAATCTGAGGATTCTTGACGTTTTATTGCATAGATAGAAATCTTGAGGTTACTTCAGACGGCTAAGTAGATACTTGTTCAGTAGATGAACATTTTTTACAATCATCTTTTAAGATACTCTTCCTTATGTATTATTTATTACTTTTCTTGTAAAATGTAGAGAATTGCGTTGGATAAATTGTATTTTGTAAGCAATTCTCTAAAGGA
>Ga0209542_10003612_pt1 | contig 32861 bp, 31 predicted proteins | sample RifCSPhighO2_01_FD_184028 | JGI IMG/M metagenome (GOLD analysis project Ga0209542, IMG submission 184028) | Soil microbial communities from Rifle, Colorado - Rifle CSP2_plank highO2_0.1 (SPAdes) (version 2) | ecosystem: Environmental > Terrestrial > Deep subsurface > Rock core/Sediment ... | reverse complement strand
ATCTATTTTTTTTGTCGATGGATCAAGATTTCCGGCTGGAGGAGTAACTATTGCACCGTTTATATCTCTTCGGACGTCGCTTACCGTATAGGATTGGGTAAAGTCGTTGGTTGTGATCGCTCCAGAGGCTGAGGCCCATTGTGAGCCTGAAATTATTGGATGATAAGTACCATTTATTTCTATGTTACTCCAATCTCTATTTCTGATACTTCTTACGGCCTCATAGGTTTGACGAAGAAGTGAAGCGGCTTGGATACGCTCCTGCTGTTGGGCTTTACCTTCACGAGATGACACCAACCCGGTGATTAAAGCAGGAAGAAGTACAGCCGATAACCCAATAGTTAGCAGAAGCTCAATTAGCGATTGACCTTTTTTCATGGTGAATAGTTAACTGTAAAATCGTTAAAAACCGGCGTATTGAAAGCGTCTGTTGTGTCAAAAAATACTTTATATCTCAAGCATTGCCCAGGATTTTTGTAGGTTCCGACAGCAGAGAAGGGTATGGTTCCATCGTCGGTGAAAAAGGTGCCGGTTGTACCATCGGGGCCAACATAAGTATAGGTTGGATTTGTACAAGGAGGATCAGCTAAAGCAATCTGTAATTTTAGATCTGTCAGGGCTGGTTTGCTGAAAGTGAAGTCGAGCCGATTAAAAAACCTTGGGTATAGGGCATCAAAAGTTTGAGATTCAAAGGTTCCTGTATAGGCATATCTGCCGCCCGGTCCTCCTTCGATGATCTTAAATTCTTTAGAAGAGTCCCTGGTTACGATATAAGCGTATGCGTCTCCGTCATCCTCAAGAACCGCTGAAACTCCATATATGCCCGCATTGAGATTCATCTCTCCGCACTTGTTGGGACTAGTTTCATTGCTGATATTGAGGACTTGATATTCGGTTCCATTTAGTCCAACAAGAATTGCGATATTGCCGGGAGCTGCAGTTACTCCTCGAGGACTCATGCCGCCTGCGTCATAAGATCCAAGAACAGGTCTGGAACCAGTTTTAGAAGATGTATTAATTATGAAGAATTCCGGATTGCTACCAGAGTTATTTGTAGCAAGATAAGTCCTTGTACCGGTTTCATTGACAAATACTTCCTGACCACTTTCACCGTTTACGTTAGCATATCCAGCGCGGCTTAGACTGGAAGGATTGTTAACATTTATTATCCTCATTTCTGTATTTGACCATCCAGCTACTGCGATATAGGCGTATCCTCCAACGACATAGAGTCTTCTTCCATAAGAAAACAAAGATCCTGGAAAAGGCTCGACTGTTATAGACCCAAGGAGCGGCCGGGAACCTGTTTTTGCTGAAAGATCGAATGTATATAAGCGAGTTCCAGCCGTCACATAACCAACATTTCCAATTACAAACACTCCTTGTCCTCCGATCCAGGATGCCGCATCAAAATACCCGACTTCCAGATGGGTATTTAAATCGATAATTACTACATCTTTATGATAGATGTCAAACAGATCTTCAACTGCAACATAAGCATACTGGCCGCTGATAAAAACATCATTAGTTGGGTATCCGGGCATGCTGGCCGTGATGGACGGCACCGGCGGATTAGTGTTTGTTACAGCTATGTCAACAAAGTTGCCAGTCAGGTAGGTTGTGGTTCCGGTGAAAGCTCTCCCCTGGAGTGCTCTCACTGATTTGGCAGCAGAACCTTGCGGTAGATTAAGCTCGGCTTGAATAAAACCGCTGGGATTGCACCAGTCGCCTTGTCCGCCAGCCCCAAGAATTATTTCGCCGTCGTCAGGAACAGAAGGAGGATTGGTGACCTGAACGGCTACGGAATTTTTTGTACCGGCATTAAAATCGGTTTGAGTTGTTTCTGCATAGGTTAGGTTGTCTCGGTAGCGCGTGAGGTATAATGTCGATGAGAGCGTAGAAACGGAAGGCTCCTCCCAAGAGATAGCAATATCAATTTTTTTTGTTGAAGGATCAAGAGTTCCCGCCGGTACAGTAACAATGATACCGCTAGAATCTCGATTGATGTCACTAACTGTGTAGGACTGGGTAAAGCCGTTTGTCGTGATTGCGCCTGAGGAAGAAGCCCATAGAGTCCCTGAAATAACTGGATGATAAGTACCGTTTACCGAGATATTATCCCAACCTCTGTTTCTAATGCTTCTTACGGCCTCATAGGTTTGACGAAGAAGTGAAGCAGCTTGAATACGCTCCTGTTGTTGGGCTTTTCCTTCGCGCGATGAGATTAGACCTGTGATTAAGGCAGGCAAAAGAACTGCCGATAAACCAATAGTGAGCAAAAGCTCTATCAATGATTGACTTTGTAAGTAGGAACGTCGCATTTTTTTTAATTTACAGAAACTACTACTCCGTATCTATTCAATTCCAGTGTTTTTACATCGCTTGTTCTAATATTGGTGAGCGTGACAGTGTCTGAATCAGAAGCGTAACCTGTTATTTCTCCACTTCCCTGAGAAAAAACTATTTGGGATTGAGGAAAAGCGATAGTGGAAAACTGCAGATCAGAATCCAGGTTGATGGCGAAATTAAGAGGATCTGAGCCAGAGTAAGAGGTACCTTTAAAAAGAATATAGCGATTTTGTTCAAAATAAATGCCGTATGAATCAGCCGATGACTCACCTTCGGTATCGCCAACCATTGATTTTAATTGTTGTTGCTTTAGGTCTGAAACTAAGGTAGATACTTTTGTGCCTAAAGAAGTTTTACCGTAAATAGACAGCAGATTTACAGATGATAGACTAAGAAGCACCATCATAACTCCTATGACTACGATAATTTCAGGCAGAGTAAATCCAGATAGCTTTTTTTTGATAATCATCTTTGTCCAACCTGGCCGATAAGGCTATAGATTGGTCCTATAATTGCCAGCATCATTCCACCGACTATGATACCGACAAAAACGAGCATAACTGGTTCCAAAAGAGTGGTGAGGGTTCGAAGCGAGTTAGTCACCTGATAATCAAAATATTCTGAAATATCCTTGAGTGATCTATCAAGAGAGCCGCTTTTTTCTCCCGCCTCGATAATCTTTATCATCATGGCTGGAATCTTGCCTTTATAAACTTTAAGCCCTTCTGATAATTTTTTACCACTTATAACCATCTCTTTAGACTTCTCAAGCACTTTTGCGATGTCTTTTTTAAAAACCACATCTTGAGTTAATTCAAGCGCGCTCACTATTGGAATTCCTGCTGTAAGTAAATAATAGAGACTTCGGTTAAAACGCACTAAGTCAATCTGTTTAACCAATTCAGAAATTACAGGTAGGGAAAAAATGAATCCCAAAAGTAACTTTTTATTCATTTTATAGATGACAATTAAACCAATTATAAGCGCAGTAGAAACAATGACAAAAGGAACCGTGTAGTGTAAGACTATATTAGAGACAAATATCATAATTTTTGTCGGAAGTGGCAGATTGACTCTAAGTCGTGAGAAAACTACTGAAATTTTTGGAATAACAAAGATAATAATCATAGACAAGACTCCAAGAAAGACTATGAAAATTAGAACGGGATAGGTGAGAGCTGATTTTACTTTATCTAAAAATTCATTTTCTTTTTTTAAATTATCTCTCAAGTCTTTAAGGGTAGTATCGAGAGAGCCAGCCTCCTCAGAAGCTTTAATGATACTTATTGTAACTTTGTCGAATACATTTGGGAATTTTGCAAACGACTCATGCACATGTATTCCTTGTACTAAATCAGCGCGAAGAGTATCTAAGATTTTTTTTTGATTACCTTTTGCATCCTCTAAAAGGGAATCAATTGATTCCAGGATAGAAATGCCAGAAGAAAGCAAAGTCGAAAAATTGCTGATCATGGTAATCTTTTCAACTGATGATATTGTCAGTTTATTAGTATTTATCATTGAGACGCAATTCTGGTAACTCGTAATATTTCTTCGATCGAGGTTAGACCTTTAATTACCTTATCCAGTCCATCATCAAGCATAGTCGTCATATTCTCTTCAATAGCTTGTCTTGCTATGATGTCAGAATCAGCTTTTTGCGTGATGAGTTTTTTTACGTTATTGCTTACTTGGAGAACCTCAAATAAACCGACTCTTCCTGAGTAGCCTGTAAAATGACAGACTTTACAGCCGTTGCCCCGGAATATTCGTACATCCTTTTTAGCACCAAAATGCTTCTTTACTAGCTCTTGAGGGATATTTTTAAACAAATCTGTTTGCGTCACGTCTTCAGATGCTCTGCACATGTCACAGATCTTTCTCACCAATCGCTGTGCAATGATGATATTAACTGTTGAGGCTACCAGAAACGGTTCAACTTTCATATCAGTTAGTCTTGGCAAGGCTGTGGCGGCATCGTTGGTATGAAGTGTTGAAAGAACAAGATGACCGGTTAAGGCTGCATTAACCGCTATCCCTGCGGTTTCAATGTCCCGAATTTCACCTACAAATATAACATTAGGATCTTGCCTAAGAACTGATCTAAGACCGCTGGCAAAGGTGAGGTTGGCCTTAGGATTTACTTGAATTTGATTAACGCCTTTAATTTTATATTCCACTGGATCTTCGATGGTTGTTATATTTTTTTCTCTAGTATTGATTATTTTTAAAATGGCGTAAATGGTGGTTGATTTACCGCTTCCTGTAGGTCCGGTTGATAGAATCATGCCATACGATTTTGTGAAAGCTCGGGTTACTTTTTCAAGATCGGTTTCGTTCATACCAAGATCAATCAGCGAATATCTTCGAGCTCGAGACGAGAGTAGTCGCAAAACTACCTTTTCTCCGTCTGTCATTGGAATTATTGATACACGGATGTCAAGAGTTTCTTCTTCTAGCTTTATCCTCATTTTTCCGTCTTGAGCGCTTAAGTGTTCATCGGTTCGAAGACGTGACAAGACTTTAATTCTTGAGATGATCCGATCATGTAAGTCTTTTTGTAGGAGTAGAACATCGTGTAATATTCCATCTATGCGGAATCGAACTAATGAATTTTTTTCTTGCGGTTCGATATGAATATCTGATGCTTTATCTTGATAAGCATAATTTATAAGTAAATCGACTATTTTTGCAATCGGTGCTTCATCTAAACTTTTACCATGGGTTTCTTTAGATACCAATTCGTCAAAATTTTTCTGGAGTTCTCTTCGATAGATTTGAAAGGTGTTATTAATGTCTCTAAGCGTGGCAAAATAGGGAAATACTCGTTCTCCCGTCTTTTTTGAGATGAGGTGTAAAAGTTCTGTGTTTCTTGGATCGGCCATAGCAACTTTTATCCCTTCTTTAGATCTTGCGAAGGCTATGACTTTATGCCGTCTGGCTATCCTTTCTGGAATAATCCGAAAGACTTCAGGAGGAATGGCAGTTTTCGAAAGGACAATAAAAGGTAGTTTGAGAAAATCTGAAATTAAAAGTCCTAAATTTTCATCATTTACCAGATTGTTATCAACTAAAGCCTCTGATAGAGAAACTTCGGAATTCTTTGCGTATTCTAGAATTTTGTTAATTCCTTTTTCGTCTATTACCTTTGTTTTGAGAATTAAAGCTTTGAGTTGTTCGTCAGTGATTACCATATATTAATAAAAATTCGAAATTCGAATATCGAAACTCGAAACAATTTTAAAAACTCAAATTTTCAAATGTTCAAAAAATGTTTAGGATTTAGATTTTTGATAATTTGAGTTTGTTTCGGATTTCGGATTTCGTGCTTCGAATTTATTTCTTAGTTAGTGTATTTATTTTTTCCAACAGTTGATTAAAATCAAACAGACTTTTATTTACGTAATCGATAGCGCCTAATTTTTTGGCTTTTTCGACGTCTTGATCTTGGCCAAGGGTTGAAAAAACCAACACAGGAATGTTTTTTAAACTGTTATCAGATTGGAGCGAATTGAGTACTTCAAAGCCGTCCTTTTTCGGCATGATAATATCAAGTATAATGAGATCAGGTCTTAATTTTCTAGTCATTTCTATGCCTTCTTCTCCGTTTCCCGCCTCATCAATCTCAAATCCTTTCTCTTTTAATTTTTCCACGTAAAATTTTCTAAAAAAGACATCGTCTTCTATTAAAAGTATTCGCATAGGTTAGCTTAAGTTGCTTTCCAAACTAATAATGTCAGAGGAAATATCTGTTTCTTTATTCTCTTTTTCGATACTGGTCAGGGAATTTTCTATTTTTAAAATTGCATCCTGAATGATGTGTGAAAAATTAGAATTATAATTCCTTGCTCCGTCTTTGATTTCGCGGAAATAATTTTCAGCCACCTTACATAGATTTGCAGTTTTTTCAAAACCCATAAAGTAATTTTGACTTTTTAAGGAATGAAAAAGCCGGAATATCTCATAGATTATCTTTTGATCGGTTGGGCTCTGGTTTAGTTGTAATAAATTATTTTTTAAGTCACTGAGATGTTGGCGGGCAGTCTCAAGATACAATCCTTTATATGCAACCAAATCTAGATCTGTCATATAATTTGATATTACAGAAGTATACAAGCTCATGCAAGTTCTAGTTTAATCTAGTAAAATATCTGACATATGTCTTGGTTTTCGTATGCTATTTTAGCCACTTTTTGTTTTACTTCCTACGATCTTATAAGTAGAATTCTTAGTTTAAAATCGATAAATCCAAGAGTTTTTAGTGTTATTTTCTGCACTCTCGTTTCATTATTTGCTATTGTTCTATTTTTTTTTGCACCAACTTACCCTGAAAAGATGAATAGATTCATTTTTATTTTAGGAATCGTGGGGTTATTGATTTGGGCGATATTTGGCAGACTAGAATACTATGTACATAAAATGGTAGAAGCATCTACTCTAACCATTGTTATTCGACTTGCTTATGTAATCACATTTCTAGGTTCGCTTATTTTATTAAACGAACACATTACTCTTAAAAAGATTCTGGCGGTTATCGTTATTTTCATAGCAAATATTTTAATTATAAAACCTACTGGAAGAAAAAAGTTGGACACGGGTATATTTTATGCACTTTTGCTGGCTTTCTTTTTAGGAATTGGGTGGATGATTGATAAAATTGTTTCCAATCATTGGGGAGTATCTTTTTATGTTATTTTAAGTTTTTTATCTCCAGCAGTTTTAAATGCTTTAATTCCACCGATCAAAAAAAAAGAATTTATTAGCGAAATTCGAAACACATCATGGCATATTATTTTATTAGCGCTTTTAAATACTTTAGGTTATTATTTTTTATTAAAAGCATTTGCTTTAGGAGAAGCTTCAAGAGTTATTCTTGTTACTTCAATGGCTCAAATCATGACAATAGTTTTAGGAATTTGGTTATTGAAAGAGCGCGATAATGCTTTGAGAAAAATTTTAGCAGGTCTTCTTGCGTTCGGAGGAATATTATTATTACGTTAATATATTATTGATGATTTCTAATAAAAAAATAGCCATTGTTTATGACTGGATTGATAAGTGGGGTGGAGTGGAGAGAGTACTTTTAACACTGCATGAGATGTTTCCGCAGGCGGAATTTTTTACAACCTATTACGATTCAGAAAATGCCGCTTGGGCTAAAAATCTCAAAATTAAAACCTCATTTATCCAAAGATTACCACAAATTATAAAAGCCAATCGGATCTTATCTTTACCTTTTTATCCTTATATTTTTGAAACTTTTGATTTTAGCGATTATGAACTTGTTATTTCAGTCACGTCTTCATTTGCAAAGTCCGTATTTACAAAATCTGGGACTTTGCATATTTGCTATTTACTTACACCAACACGTTATCTCTGGTTTCTACAAGATGAGTATATTAAAAACAAATCGGTAAAACTTTTACTTTCACCCTATCTTGCTAAACTTCGTGAATGGGATTTTATTGTGGCTCAAAGACCTGACCATATTTTTTCCATTTCGCAAACCGTCGCTAGAAGGTGCAGGAAGTTTTATAAGAGAGAATCGGAAGTCATATATCCACCTTTTGATATTGAATACTGGAATACTATTAAATCAAAAATCAAAAATCCAAAATCAACCCATTCGACAAGCTCAGGTTTGATCCTGAACAAAGTCGAAGGATCAAAATCTCAATTCAAAAACCTAAGATATTTTCTTGTGGTTTCCCGACTAGAGCCATATAAAAAGATAGATTTATTAATTAACACATTCAATAAATCAGCTATAGGACGGTCATCTCAAAGTTATTTTTTAGTGGTGGTGGGAGAAGGTAGCGAGCTAAACTATCTCAAACAAATTGCTGGAGAAAAAATAGTCTTTTTGAATAATTTATCAGATCAAGAGCTTGGTTATCTATACAACAACGCGCAAGCTTTAATTATGCCACAAGAGGAAGACTTTGGCTATGTATCCTTGGAGGCACAGTTTTTTAGTTGCCCAGTGATTGCATATAGAAAGGGTGGAGCGTTAGAGACAGTAGTTGAAGGAAAAACAGGTATTTTTTTTGACGAACAAAGTGTGGAATCCTTACAAAAAGTCTTGAGAAGGTACAGTATGGTAAAATATAGTTTAAAGTCTACTACTCGAGAGTTTGGAGAAAAGAACATAGATAGTTTTTCGAGGGTAAAATTTGAAAGAGACTTTTCAACTTTATTAAATTCAAAACTCAAAACTCAAAGGTTAAAAGGTAGGATTATATCTTAAAAGTAAAAAGTATAAAAATTATTCATTTTTTACTTATGATTTCGAATTTTAAATTTTAACTTTTAAATTTATTATGAAGGCTGTTATCTTTGCCGGAGGTGCTGGCACAAGGCTTTGGCCATTATCAAGAAAAAAATCACCAAAGCAATTTGAAAAAATTATCGGAGAAAAATCCACCTTACAGCTTGCGGTTGAGAGATTAGTTCCTGGCTTTTCCTATAGTGATATCTTCATTTCAACTAATGCTCTGTATAAACAAATTATAAAAGAGCAGCTTCCGAAAATTCCAAAAAATAATTTATTCCTTGAACCAGAAAAAAAAGATGTGGGACCTGCTTTAGCTTTAATTATGGGGATATTTAATCTGTTTTATCCAAACGAACCAATCGCGATCTTATGGAGTGACCACTTGGTGAAAAGGACAACTGTTTTTAAAAAAATTCTTAATACTGCGGGAAAATATATTTATGAAAATCCCAATAAGATTGTATTCATTGCCCATAAACCACGCTACGCCAGTGTAAATCTAGGATATATCCACCTAGGTAAAAAAATGGAAGTGATAAATGACGTTCATTTCTATCAATTTGAGGGGTTTAAATATAAACCAGAAGAGGAAACAGCCAAAAAATTTTTTAACTCGGGAGTCTATGCTTGGAACCTAGGATATTTTGTCACTACGCCACAATTCATTTGGGATGAGTTTAAGCGACTTGCGCCAAATGTATATAAAAATACCGAAAAAATACTAAGCCATTATGGTAAAGCAAGCTATGAAAGTGAATTAAAAAAGAGCTACGGTAAAGTTGAGAACATAAGTTTTGATAATGCAATTTTGGAGAATCTTGATAAAAAAGACGCCTCAGTTATCGTCGAAGACATTGGGTGGAGCGATGTTGGAGCGTGGGAAGCGCTTAAGGAGGCGCTTGAAAATCATCCTTACGAAAATGTTATAAGAGGAAAAGTCTATACTGAGCATGTACGTGATTCGCTTATTTACAATTATGAAGGTGAAAAATTGATTGTTGGAATCGATTTGGATGGAAATATAATAGTGAATACTAAGGACGTAATTTTAATTGGCAAAAAATCTTCGGTATCAAAAATTAAAAAACTCGTTGAAGGCTTTGAGGGAACAGAGAACGAAAAACTCACCTAAATCTTTAAGTCTGCTAAAATATGAGTTACATGCAAAAGAAACTTTCTTTGCTAAACGGAAGAAAATATTATAAATTCTTCAAAAGAGCAATTGACGTTATAGGAGGAGCGGTTCTTTTGGTAATTTTTTCTCCCATCTATTTTACTACAGCAATTGCAATAGTACTTGATTCAAAAGGACCTATATTTGCTGATGTTCCGGAAAGGATCGGCGAGCAAGGAAAAAAATTTAAAATGTACAAATTTAGATCGATGATTGAAAACGCACATCATCTTTTACGAACGGACCCAAGGTTTTTAAAGCTTTACCACGAGTACAAAAGAAGTAGTTACAAACTTAAAAAAGATCCACGGGTTACAAACGTAGGCAGATTTATCAGAAAACATTCAATTGACGAAATACCACAACTTCTCAATGTTTTAAAAGGCGAGATGAGTTTGGTTGGACCGCGAGCCTATTACCCAGATGAGTTAGAAAATCAACAAAAAAATTTTCCCCAAACTAGAAGACTTGTATCCAAAGTACTCTCTGTGAAACCTGGCATAACCGGTCTATGGCAGGTTTCGGGGAGATCAGAAGTGAACTTTGATAAACGAATTGCTATGGATGCGTCTTACGTGAATCAAATGTCACTTTGGCTTGATCTTAGAATAATTTTAAGGACCCCATTAGTTATGTTGAGTGGACAAGGAGCAGTCTAATATAGTAGAATTGTTTTCTTTTATGAGAGAATTCAATTTCACGCCTAAAAGACGAAGAAAAAAATTTCTTTCTATTTCAGCACTATTACTTCTTATTCTAGGAGGTGTGTTAATTTATTCTTTTTTATCTTACAAGAATCTATCCGGCAAGGGAAAAATTCTCATCGCTTCGGCCAAAGTACTTAAGGAAGCATTTTCAAAAAACGATATAGATTTACTTAATAAAGAATTTCAAGATTTTTCCCAAAAATATAACGATTTTGAAAAATCTGCAAAATCAATCTATTGGGCAACTTTTATACCCTATATAGCCGATTTTAAAAATGGCGTTGAGGCTGGAAATTACTTGATAAAAGCCTCTCAAGAAAGTATAAAAGCGATAACTCCTTATGCCGACCTTATCGGTTTTAAGAAGGGGCAGACCTCTTTTGTTGAGAAATCCGCAGAAGATAGATTACAGACTGCTATTTTAACCCTAGACAAAGTGCTGACAAAGGTAGATGCAATATCTGAAGATATAAAACAGGCGGAGGTAAGAATCAACAAGATCAACTCAAGTCGATATCCAAAAAAAATAGGATCCCTGCAAGTGAGGGATAGGATAGAAAATATAAAAGAGCAGTTTGAAGGACTGGCTTCTTTATTTGTTGACGCAAAACCTTTGGTTAAAAAACTGCCAGATATATTTGGAAAGGATAAAGAAAAAAAGTATTTGATTTTATTCCAGAATGACAAAGAATTACGCGCATCCGGAGGTTTTTTGACAGCCTATTCGATTTTTACTTTGAGAGAGGGTAAACTAAAAGTTGAAAGATCGAAAGACATCTATACTTTAGACAACAGCATTCCTCTTCATCCAGAGGCTCCTGCTGAAATACTTACTTATCACAAGGACGTAAAAAGATTTTATATAAGAGACAGCAATCTTTCTCCTGATTTCCCATCTTCCATTGAACTTTTTAAAAGTCTTTATAAAAATAGTAACGAGAAAGTAAATTACGATGGAATTATTGCGCTAGATACAAATGTTTTAGTTGATATGTTGACAATCTTTGGAGACACAGAAGTAAGGGGTATGAGATTTTCGGCAAAGGAGGATAAAAGGTGCGACTGTCCTCAAGTTATTTATACTCTTTTGAACGAAATCGATAGGCCTGTTGGGTACATAAAAGAAGATAGAAAAGGAATTTTAGGAGATTTAATGTACGCACTGTTCTACAAAGCAATAGGATTTTCTCCCTCAAAATATTGGGGTACACTAGTACAAGAGATGTTTAAGAATCTGCAAGAAAAACATATACTGCTTTACTTTGTTGAAGGGGACCTTCAAGCATCAATTGAAAAACTAAATTTTGCTGGAAAAATAAGAGCGTATGATGGTGATTATTTACATATTAACAATGTAAATTTTGCTGGAGCAAAGGCAAACTTATTTACCAGCCAATCGATTAACTCCAAGACCATGCTAAACGATAAAGGAATTATATCGCGTGAAGTCTTGATAGAATTTCGCAATCCTTATCCTCATTCCGACTGCAATTTAGAAAGAGGCGGACTTTGTCTTAACGCAACACTGCGAAACTGGATTAGATTCTATGTACCTAAGGGATCCGAGCTCATCAGTTTCGCTGGATCAAAGAAAAAAATCCAGACTTATGACGAGTTAGGAAAGACAGTCTTTGAAGGATATCTTGAGGTAACACCTCTTGGGAAAGCGCAAGCGATTGTAAAATACAATCTACCAAACACTATTAAGGCGGAAGATTACAAACTTTTAATTCAGAAACAACCAGGAACATATCAAGATAAACTAAAGATCAATATAGACGGTAAAAGTCTCTACGATGGAATATTGGCTGTAGATAAAGAAATAAAATTACGATGAAAAGAACTGTTAAGACAGAGGCTATTGTTTTAAAAAAAAGATCCTTACCAAATCAAGATACAATCTGTTCACTTTTTAGCAAGGAACTCGGCAAAGTAAATGCTTTTGCTAAAGGAATCAAAAAAATCACCAGTCGAAGGCTTCCTCATGTTCAAACTGCAAATCTGATTGAAACTGTGCTTTACAAAAAAGATAACAATTTCTATCTCCAGGAAACCACTCTTATTTCTGGATTCTCACAGATTAAAAAGGACGCCGATAAAATACAAATCTTATATAGATTCTTTTTTGTTTTGGAGCGCTTATTGCCAGAAAACCAAAGCGAACCTGCCGTCTTCAACTTAGCGCTAAATTTTTTAGTTGAATTGTCAGAAAATTCTTCCTCTGATATTTCATTATTAACCAAATATCTTAATAATATTCTTAGATTATTGGGCTATTCCAAAGAAGATAAACCTTACGAAGAGATAACAAGAACTATCGAAGAAATTATTCATGAAAAAATACCAGAACTTCATATATAATTTGTGAATGGTTTCAATGGACAAAATTGTTGCTCTTTGTAAGCGTCGTGGATTCATCTATCCTTCTTCTGAAATCTATGGCGGCATAGCCGGTTTTTGGGATTATGGCCCTTTAGGAGTGGAGTTAAAAAATAACATCAAAAGAGAGTGGTGGAAAAAGATGATCTATGAAAGAGAAGATGTAGTTGGGCTGGATGCGGCAATTGTGATGAATCCTAAAGTCTGGGAAGCATCCGGGCACGTGCAAGGCTTTATTGATCCGTTGGTAGAATGCAAGAGTTGTCACTCTAGATTTAGAGAAGATAAAATAATTGATAATATTTGTCCAAACTGCGGCGAAAAAGATAGATTCACAGAACCTAAAAAATTTAATTTATTGACCGAGGTCTATTTAGGTGTTACCGAGCCAAAAGCAAAAGTCTATTTAAGAGGAGAGATTACGCAAGGGGTTTTCGTAAACTTTCAAAATATTGTTAATTCTTCCAGAGTTAAGATCCCGTTTGGGATAGCACAGATCGGGAAAGCTTTTAGAAATGAAATTACACCCGGAAATTTTACTTATAGAACTATAGAATTCGAGCAGATGGAACTTGAGTATTTCATCAGACCTGACGTAAAAGAAGCTGAAGAGACCTTTGAATATTGGCGGCAACAACGGATAGGGTGGTACAAGTCCCTCGGTATCAGAAGCGAATTTTTGAGATTTAAAAAACACGCTGACGATGAAAGAGCCCACTATGCAAGAGCAGCATATGATATTGAGTATAAAGCACCTTTCGGTTGGAGTGAGTTTGAAGGGATTCACCATAGGGGTGACTGGGATCTGGGAAGACACAAGTTAAAGCACAAAGATCCAGAAACTGGCGATGAGTATACTCCTTGGGTAATAGAGACTTCAGGCGGAGTTGATAGGGCGGCCTTATTTTTCCTAGTCGACGCCTACCAGGAAGAGGAAAAAAGAATCGTACTAAAAATTCATAAAAGACTTGCTCCTTATAAAGTTGCAGTTTTTCCGCTTTTGGCGAATAAATCAGAACTTGTGGACAAGGGAAAAAAAGTTTATGCTTTATTAAAATTGAGTTTTTTCACGGCTTGGGATGATCGGGGCAATATCGGAAAACGCTATTTTGCACAAGACGAGATTGGTACACCTTTTTGTGTTACCATTGATTATGAGACATTAAAAAATGATACAGTTACAGTAAGAGACAGAGATTCAATGAAGCAAGAACGGGTGAATATTGACCAACTTATTAATTATTTACAAAATAAATTATAAGCTATGACTCAAAAAAAATTGCTGATATTCGCGGTTGGAATAGTAAGCATCATGATTATTGGAGGAGTATTAGTGGCATCGCGTAAACCCGATCAGCCAAAAAAGATGGAAGAAGAGATTTTACCAACAGAAGTGCTCATCCCAACCGTTGACTCCAGCGTTGCTGTAGATCTTATTACTTCTTCAGCAGGAAGAGAGGTAACTTTACAGATTAAAAGTATTCCCACAGGCACAGAATCAATAGATTATGAGTTATCATATCAGACAAAACAACAAGGACTGCAGGGAGTTATTGGAACCATTCCGGTTAATATAAATCAGTCAAAACTAGAGAAGACTCTGACTTTGGGAACTTGTTCATCGGGAACTTGTGTCTATCACCAAGTTGTGGGAAAAATTAGATTGAATTTAAGATTTACCGGTGATTATGGAGATAAGGTTTTTGAGAAAGAATATGAGATTTAATATAAAAGATCAAAAATCAAATATAAAATATACATATTAAATATCAAGTATTTTTTATTCTTTTTAATTTTTTATATGTATTTTTTATATTTAATATTTAATATTTAATATTGAAGGGGGGTTATACATTATGCCCATAATTAAATCTGCCAAAAAGAAGTTACGAAAAGATATAAAACGAACAAAGCTAAATAAACAGTATAAATTAGCCTACGAGAAAATTATAGATAAAGTAAAGAAACATAAAAAAGGCGCGTCTGCCAATAGACAAACTGAAAAATCTGACGAATTGTTAAAAAAAGCATATCAGGCGATAGATAAGGCTGCAAAAAAAAATATAATTCATAAAAATAAAGCGAATAGGTTGAAAGCTATGGTAGCTCGCCTATTACACAAATGAAATACAAAATAAACCTGCTTTCTCTAAGACAAGAAAAACCGCTTGAAAGAATCATCTATTTTATGTTCAATTATTTGCGGTATATTCTTGTTATTACTCAGATTGTAGTAATCGGCGTTTTTTTTTACCGTTTCAAGGTTGACCAGGACCTTGTAGATCTGCAGGAAGCAGTAGACCAAAAAAAGGAGATTATTCAAGTTTCTCAACCGCTGATTAATGAGGCTAAAAAAGAAGCGGTAAGGATAAACCAACTTGGATCTATCTTAGCAAAACAAGATATTTATCTTGAGGAGTTTGATTATATTTTGTCACTATTTCCGGAGAGCTTCTTTCTTAATAAAATACGTATCACAAATGGAATAATTACTATGGGAGGTTATACTCAAGATCCTCTTTCTATAAGACAGTTCTTGAGTAGATTAAAAAAAGAGTCTAAATTCAAAAAAATAGAATTAAAAAATATTAAAAAAGGCGACTTAGGTTTAGAATTCTTATTCGAGTTTAGTAATTACAAAAAAACTTAATATTATTAAGCTAAAAAAGGAAAAATGGAAAAAACATCGTTCATCAAAAAGCTATACAATGTAACAACAAAGGATTATACTTACACAATAGCCTTTTTTTTTATTTTTTCTTTCTTTATTTTTTATGTCATAAAACCAAATCTTTTATCAGTATTTGAGACCAACGCCAAGATTAAACAATTAGAAAAAACTAATATTCTTTATGAGAGACAAATTGATAAGATTATTGAGATTCAGTCAGTTTTTGAAAGAAATAGAGAAGATTTTCTCATTTTAGATGAAGCTATAGGATCTAAACCAGAGGTAAATAAATTGCTTTCCGATGTGGCTATATCATCAGGAGAAAGTACATTGGCCGTTGAAAGGATCGACATTTTTGACATTAATTTAAAAGAAAAAGTAAAAGAGGAAAAGTTAAAATCCTTTGTTATCAATATGGATTTGACTGGAACATTTGAAGACACAGTTTTCTATATAAAAAAGATCTATGGGCAGCGCCGATTAAAATTAATCCCAGATTTGGAGCTGGTTAAAGACAGAATTGAGACTTCACCCAGTGCATCATTAAAAATTAAGTTGAAAGTTGAGGGATATCATCTATGAATCAAAAGGAGTTATTATTAATTTCAATAACTGTTTTTTTCACCATTATTGCTTGGATGGTTTTAGACATATATTTGGTAAAGACACGATCCGGTATTAAATCCGAATCCAAGCAGTTTCAAGCAGTGGACTTTACTATTAACGCGGAAATATTAGAAATACTTAAGGAAAAAAACCCATAAGATGATCCTTAAACTAGGCTCAGGATCATAGTGAGTAAAATCGAACTATGACATATTCCAAGTACTTTTTTCCTCAAAATCCAAAGATACCAACTACTTTGACAATTGGAGTAGTCCTTTTGCTAATCTTTTTTTTGCTAAGGTTGTTTGGGTCGACTGCTACTCCATCCAGGGGAAGTAAAAAAATTGTCAAGCAGATACGCGTGGTTAATCCAACTCATAACCAATTTGGTATATTTTGGCAAACAGATGAGAAGGAGACCGGTTGGTTAATTTATGGGAAAAGAGAACAAAGCTTAAATGATGTTGCTTTGGATGAAAGAGATCTCCAGGATAAAAGAAATTTATATTATAATCACCTAGTTGTTATAAAAAATTTAGAGCCTGAGACAGAGTATTTTTATAAAATAGTTAGTAATAATCAATTAATTGAGTCGCCTGCTTCAGGAGCAAAGCCGTTCTCGTTTAAAACTTCAGCAAATATATTACAAGTAGCTAATCTTGGCCCGGCCTATGGAAAAATAGTAAAGGGAAATGGAGAATTCCTAAGTGATGCAATTGTTATTCTTTCTATTGATAAAGCCTATCCTATTGCTTCAATCACTAAGACAACAGGTGAATGGTTGATACCTCTTAACTTGGTAATTAATAAAGATACAAGGAAAAATCAAAAAGTTGATTCCAACCAGAAACTAACCATAGAGATATTTGCAGAGGAAAAGAAAAAAACAAATATTATTACAGATGTATCTCATGTTGGACCACTGCCGCAGACAGTTATTTTTGGTAAAAATTATAATTTCCTGAATGAGGAGGATGTCCTTTCAATCTCTACAGAAACGAAAAAACCGAGAGATAAAATTGAGATTCTTTTTCCAAAAGAAGATGCAATAATTTCAGGAGGAACGCCTCTTATCAAGGGAACAGCAATTCCTGGATATGAGGTAATAGTGACTATTGAATCAGTAAAAAGTTATACGTTGAAAACTTTAGCCGATAAAGAGGGAATATGGAGAGTGATACTGACAGAACAGCTTTCTCCAGGTTCGCATCTTCTTAAAATTGAAACAAAAGATACGAGTGGAAAAAAGGTTCTATTAACGAGAAAATTCGCCATCGCCAAATCGGGTGAGCAAGTATTAGCTAGCGCAACCGCAGAAGCAACACCAACTTTAGCTCCCACATTGACTCCAACACCATCTACTACTCCTACCTTAGTCATTCAAACACCAACAGATACTCCAACGCCACCCGTTCCAGGATCAAATATAATCCCAATTGGCATAACGAGTGCCAGTTTAATAATTTTGGGTTTGGGGATTTTCCTTGTATTTTAGAGTTGGTTTAACCTAGAATGATAACATGGATATAGTAGGAGTGCTGGCTTCAATAAATAAAATCGGCTTAGTCGCTTTTTTACTGACTCTAGGCTTTTTAATCTATGAGGTAATACTTTTGAGGAAAATAAAAAAGTCTCAAGCTAAGCCACAAATTCCACAATTTCAAGAGGGAAGCAAAATCATCTACGATACTCAACAAAGTGATGAAAATGATGGGAAAAAACATACAAAAAAGTCAAGAATTATAATAATAGCATTAACCGCCTTGCTAGTGCTATTTGGCATAGTTACCTTCGTGGGTTATATGAATTTAAGGTCAACTAGAGCCAAAAGCGGCCAATCCTCACCCACCCCCACGAGCTACATTATAGCTGCAAAAAAAAATGAGTCTCCAACCCCAGCTGCAACAGCTTTGTCAGAAACTCCAACTCCAACTGAGGCACCAGCACCAACGGAGGTATTAACTCCAACCGAAATTCCTCTAACTATAGAAGTAAGTCCGACTCTAAGCGAAACAATAGAGCCTTCCCCATCTCCAACGGTTATTGAACAGTTACCTGAAACTGGTTATCTGAATAATTTATTGATTTTATTTTCTGTTGCAGGCTTAGTCATTTTCTTCTCCTTTATGTTTTAAGCAGCTACAATTATTTTATGAAATTCAATGGGATTAAGCGAAGTTCCTCCTATTAGAAATCCGTCGATTTGTGGAGACTCAAGGTATGTTCGAGCATTGTCTTTATTTACACTACCACCATAGAGAAAAAAACTTTCATTGGGGAAATGTATTTTTTGCTTCATTTCTAAAACTCTTTCGACCGGCTCATTGCTTCCCGATCCAATGGCATAGACAGGCTCATAAGCAACGATTTGGACGAGGTTAGGTATTTTGTCATTTTCATCCCTGACGCAATAAATTGGCTTAATATTGTATTTTTTTGCCAAATGGACTTTTTGGAAGAGCGATTCTTCGCTTTCGTTAAAATATTTTCTTCTTTCGCTATGGCCTATAATCGAATAATCTATTAATCCACTCAAGCTTTTGGCAGTTACTTCACCGGTGTAGGTTCCTGCTTCAAAAATTGATAAATCTTGAGAACCCAGATATATATTTTTACGGTTTTTTATTTTTTCTTTTAGGGGATAGAGAAGGGGGTAGGGAGGACAAATTATAACTATATATTGTTGATCGGTAACAGGAAGCGATAAATACTTTTCAATCCATTGATTAGCTTCATCCAAATTCTTATTTGCTTTCCAATTGGCAATAAAATACTTCATAATAGAAATTCAAATTTCAAAATCCAAATGACAAATCAAATTCAAAGCTCAAAATTCAAAAATATCTGCCACACTAAGAAGGTATTTTAGTTATTTGAATTTTGGATTTAATTTGACATTTGAGCTTTGGATTTGGGATTTTCCTTTATAATTATAGTCTATGCCCCAGGATTTTATCAATCAATTGAATGAACAACAAAAGAAAGCAGTTTTAAATATAAAAGGTCCTTCGGTTATTCTGGCGGGGGCTGGATCTGGTAAAACCAGAGTTTTAGTTTATAAAGTTCTCAATTTAATTAAAAATCATAAGATTTCACCTCTGGAAATTGTAATGATTACATTTACCAACAAAGCGGCTAACGAGATGAAAGAGCGGATCGGGCTTAAGAAATTAGGCTACATTGGAACGTTTCATTCTTTCTGCTGTCAGATATTACGTCGAGAATGCCATAATTTAGGCATCGACAATGACTTTATCATTTTCGATGAGGACGATCAGATTAGTTTGCTTAAAAAAATTCTTAAAATAATTAACCAGAAAAAATTAACACCCTATTATTTTATTCATAGGATTTCCGCAGCCAAGAATCAACTGATAACTCCCAAGCGTTATTTAGAGATTTTCTCTGATCATAACTCGTCAATAGTGGCGGAGGTTTATGAAAAATATCAACAGGAAATACGAAAAAATAAAGCCTTGGATTTTGATGATCTTATAGTTGAGACGGTCAATCTTTTTTTTAATTACAAAGATATTCTGGAAAAATATCAGGAGAAATACCGCTATCTTCTTGTAGACGAGTTCCAAGATACAAATTTTATTCAACATCTTCTAACAAAACTTTTAGCAGAAAAATACAGAAATATTACTGCGGTTGGCGATTTTTCTCAAAGCATCTACTCTTGGAGAGGAGCAGATATGCGAAATCTAGAAAAGTTTCAACAGGATTTTCCTGAGGCAAAGATTTTTTATCTTGAACAAAATTACCGTTCATCTCAAACGATTCTCGATTTTGCCTATAGAGTAATCGCAAAAAACACAACCCATCCGATTTTAAATTTATTCACTGGTAATAGACTAGGTGAGACTATAGAGTTTTATGAAGCAGAAGACGAGGAGGAAGAGGCAATTTATATTGCCAATAGAGTTTTGGAGTCAGGTATTTATGGATCTTTTGCAGTTTTATATAGGACTAATGCTCAATCAAGGGTAATTGAAGAAGCTTTTTTACATTATAGTATCCCTTATATCTTGATTGGAGGAACCAGATTTTATGAGCGCAAAGAAGTAAAGGATATATTATCTTATCTTCGGTTAGTTGAAAATCCTAACGATGAAGTTGCCCGAGATAGAATTCAAAAATTAGGCAAGAAGCGTTGGGGGGAGTTTAAATCGTTATACTCAAAGTCTGCTTCTAGCTTACGTTCCCGTTCAACCATCGAGTTGATGGAGGAAATCTTCACGAGAACTCATTATCTAGATTTTTATAATCCTGATCTTGAAGAAGATTATGCGCGACTTGAGAATATAAAAGAACTTAAGTCTGTCGCAATGAACTTTCCCAACCTTAGCAAATTCTTAGAACAAGTAGCTTTAGTTGAGTCGGAATATTTTGCAGGCGAAAAAAACCGCCATTTCGGCGGAAATGGTAAAGATAATAGAGTCAAACTAATGACTCTTCATCAGGCAAAGGGTTTGGAATTTCCCACTGTTTTTATATCAGGGGTGGAGGAAGGGATTTTACCTCATTCAAGATCGATAGATGATTTATTTTCTTTAGAGGAGGAGAGAAGGTTATTTTATGTAGGCATAACCAGAGCGAAAGAAAAATTATATATTACTTATACTCGAGGACGGATGATCTGGGGCAGGAGAGGGACAACACTAAAATCAAGATTTTTGGAAGATGAGAATTACTATTGATTATTGTTAATTGTTGATTGTCATCCTGAACTTGCTTCAGGATCTGATTTTTTAAAAAAGATGCTGAAATAAATTCAGCATGACAAGCGTTTAAAACAAATGATATTAGATATAATAAAGCTATGGAATTACCGTTAAAAGACAAACAAGGGAAAAATCTTACGTTTAATCAGTTAATCGATAAAGCAATTAATCGAATCAAAAATATTTTGCTCGAATGCCTCGTTTTTTTACTGCATATTGTAGGGTATATCCCCATTCATTACCTTCGAAGGATATTTTATCGAGTTGGGGGAATAAAGATAGGAAGAGGTTCGACAATTCACATGGGAGCAAGATTCTATGATCCGCATAATATTGTGATCGGTGAAGATACAATAGTTGGCGAAGCTGTGGTTTTAGATGGAAGGGATAAACTTTCAATCGGAAATCACGTAGCTTTGGCAACTGGTGTGATGATCTTTAATTCTCAGCATGAAATTAACGATGAATTTTTCTCTCCAAGTACGGCACCAGTAATAATCGAAGATTATGTTTTTATTGGTCCGCGTGTTGTAATTCAACCAGGAGTTAAAATCGGTAGGGGCGCAATCGTTGCAGCCGGTGCTGTAGTGACGAAGGACGTTCCTTCTTACGCTATCGTTGGTGGAGTACCAGCAAAAATAATCGGCGAGCGAAAGTTAAAAGAACTTCATTACAAACTAGGCAGAGCAAGGTGGTTTAGATAAGCCTATAAAAGCTTCCTTTTGTTTTTCCGATTTTTATTATCAGATTTTTGTCAGCAAGTTTTTTTAGATCATAGCGGAGAGTTCTATCAGGAACTTTAGTCAATCTTCTTTTAATGAAGTCAAGTGATACAGTTTTATGATCCTTTAGTAAGTAATAGATTTCTTCCAACCGAGGAGAAAGAATATACTGTTTTTTTTCCTCGATTAAAACTCTCTTTTTTAAATCTTCGATTTGTGAAAGAAAAGATTTTAGCATAAAAATTAGAAAGCCATTTGTATTTTGTAAACCTGTATCCAAATAATAGTAATAATCAGACTTATGGTTATCTAAATATTCTTCAAAAGGAACAAACCAGCCAAAGTCATAATTTTTTGCTTTTAAAATAGTAAATATTAGAAGTCTGCCGACACGACCGTTTCCGTCGATGAAAGGATGAATTTTCTCAAAGATTAAGTGCGAAATCAAAGCTGTTATTAAAGGGAACTTTTCGCCGTCAGAGTTTACATATTGGAGAAGTTGAGTCAACAAAGTGGTAATTTTTTCCGGTGGTGGAGTAGTATAGATTGCGATCCCGGCCTGATTAAATATCGCACTCATCTCTTTTCTAAACCGGCCTTTGTCAGGGCTTAAATTTTTCATTACCAGAGAGTGGATGTCTTTAACGATTTTTATATTTATTTGTTGGTTAGGTTTTACGGTTCTATTTATATTTTCAGAAGCTTCTAAAATATTGAAGATTTCAATTCTTTTCTGTTTGTCTTTGCTAGTTTCTACATCTTCGAGTGTTAACGGGTTTCCTTCGATGCGCGCAGAAAAAACAGAACTTTTTAGCAGACTGATTCTTTGGATATTATTTTTTATTTCTTCGGAAATTTTTTTATCTCTAAAAAATAGTCGGTAAGAGTCAATTTTTACGATAAGCTCTAAAATTTCCGGAACGATTTGGTAAGTTGGAGGAATCTTCATGTAATAATCTTACCATATCTTGCCCAATATTGCCAGATTTTGCCGAATAATTTAATAAGTGTAAGTTGGTAGAGGCTGCGTTATGCGTAACGTTTAGCGTCTGGCGTAATGCATTTAACATTTATACTCTAAACACAACCGATATACGTAACGCAAAACGCCCCCGCAACCGCTATCTCAACGTGTGAGCTAACTGAGTTGCGTTTTGCGTTACGCTAAGAGTTTGGCGAAAAGCGTTTATTTTTTTAGATTACTCCAGGCTTTAGCTAAGTTATAAAGTTGACGACTGATTTTATCGTAAGTGTCGATTAATCTTATACATAAGTCCGGATTGATATTATAGATATCTTTCACTTGTTCTAAACTGACTAATGTTTCATTTGATTCACCTCTTGCATCATCTAAATATTTTTGAAAACCAAATTTTTGATGTCTTTTTGCATAACCCTCAGCAATTAATCTGGGAACAGCTTTACACGATCTTGACAGTTGATCTTTAAGATCATATTTCTCGCTTCCTGGAAGTTTAGGAATAATTTCAATCATAATTTCGATGCAGGATTTATATGCTAGTTGATAAACGTCTAAATCTTTAAAACTTCGAATTTGCTTTTTAATATACATACGTTTAACGTAACCCAATGACGAAACGCATAACGCTGCCGCAACCGCTCTTATTCCGCTGTACCAACCAAATAGATGGCTTGCCAGGGGCGGTAAGATGAGAAAAATTTTTTTTCGAAAGAAACCATATCGCCATTTGAGACTTTATAGTCAAAGACTGCTTTTGCACCCCAGGCTGGATAGTCTACCTGTTTGACGACGCCCTTTTTTAAAGTTGGATCGTCTTGACGAATCTCAGGCAGAGGCGGAACGACGTCGTAGACTGTGACTGGAGAAATCTCCACTTTTCTCTGATCCTTTTTGCCATAAAACCTGAAATAGAGTAGATTATTTATTTGATCAACTTCGGTTTGAATTAAAATAGATGCTGGCGTATCGTTTTTTATTTTTAAATCCGGTGACGGTGCAAAAACGGTGGCATCGAATCCTGGTTTGGAATCGTTCTCATAATAACCTACGCGGTAGGCATGTGCAGTCCGCTCAACTATTGGTAGACCTGCGCTCAGAGCCGCACGAAATAAGGTCGTTGACACTTGACAAACACCACCTCCGTCACCCAAAACCGTTTTACCAGCCTTTATGATATAAGCTGGTTTATAGCCAGTCAGCGAAGAAATGTCACCAACAGCTTGGTTGAAGGAAAAAATTTTATCTTTTGGAATCAAGACGCCATTAAACTTTGACGAAGCTAAAATAATGTTATGAACGCGCTCAGGAATTGAACCCGTGAAGTCAGATTTTCCCTCGGCAATTAACTCTTCTATACCGAACTCGTTTGCCTTAGCCAGTGTGACTTCTGGCGAAATGAGCTTAATTTGTAGTGGTATTTGTATATTATCAATTTTTTTTTCTAAATTGCGAATTAATAGATCGAGCTCCTCGGTGAACCTTTCTTCATCAATCTCTTGGCCTTTTTCTTCTTGACGAAAGCTCACGACTCGGCCATTTTCGAAACTAAATAGAGCATTTTTAGCAGGTTTGTCATATTTTTCCTTGGCAGAAGCAATATATTCCTGAACTGGCAATTTATCATAATAGATATTTACGACAAATTTAAAGTTTTGCCAAGAAAGAATTGTTGCGAGTTTTTGATAAAGTCTTGAGGTAAAAAAAGGAGATCTACCAATAAGATAAACTCTGTCTGCAATTCCTGTTGCATCGTAACCGATTTTCAGCTGTTCACCAGAAAAGGTTGCGGTCGGTTCATCCTGATAGAGGACATCAATACGAACTTTTTCAAATTGACGATTTAGATTATTGAAGTATGCTAAAACTTCGGTTTTTGATCTCCGGCCAAAATCAACCTCATTTATGTATACATTTGGATAAATTTTATTATTATAATTACGTTCTTCACCAATGATGATAATTACTGAAAGACCAATCAAAACGAGGGAGGTTATTAAAATGAAAATTATCCACCTCATAACCGGTTAAACTTTAAAAAGTATAAATTGTAGATGAAAAATTGAGTTTTGAATTTGAACTTTTAACTTGTATGATAATGTTATGGATGATAATAAAATAAATCCAGATGAAAATCAATCCCTCGACCCTGCTCAGGATAAACCCTTCGACCCTGCTCAGGACAAGCCCGCAGAATATATGGGTACACCCTCGAGTTCAAGCGAGCAGCCTCAAGCAGTCAATCAATCAGGGCCAATTTATGAGTCAATTCCAGAAGAAGAGTTAAAACCGGAAGAGATTCCTTCAGAGGTGTCTACGCCCCAAGAAGAAATAATTCCGGGCGGTCCAGGAGCTGAAATTCCATCAGATGTAGCCCCGGTTGTCTATGAAGAAAACAAAAACAGATATCTCATAATTGCTGGCGGAGCGATATTTTTTTTATTACTGTTTATATTTTTTTTGCGAATATTATTTGGCCCAAAAGGAGTACCACCAGAAGTTAAATTAACCTATTGGGGTTTATGGGAGGCTGCAGAAGTTTTTAAACCAGTGATTGAGGAATATCAGCGTAAAAATACGAATGTAAATATAGCCTATCAGAAAATGTCACCTCAAGATTATAGAGATAAGCTACTGGTACGGAGCAAAAACGGCCAAGGGCCAGATATTTTTCGTTTTCACAATACTTGGCTTCCTCAAATAAGAGATATAGCTTCTCCTCTACCAGAGAAAATTATGAGTAATAGCGAGTTTGAAAAAACTTTTTATAAAATTCATCAAAATGACCTCAAGGTTGGAAATTTATATTACGGCATTCCTCTTTATATCGATGGACTTGTTTTGATCTATAATGAGAGCCTGTTTAAAAAAGCAGGTATTGCCACAGCTCCTACGACCTGGGACGATCTGACTGATGCTGTGGTTAAATTGACAGTAAAAGATACTAACGGTGAGCTTGTTACTGCCGGAATCGCTTTGGGATTAGCTTCAAACATAGAACACTTTTCAGACATCTTAGGGTTGATGCTGGTTCAAAACGGTGCAAGTTTAAATACCCTAAATCAAGCAGAGGCAGCTGGAGCGTTAGAAAGTTACCGTCGTTTTGCCGAACCTCCTAACAATTTTTGGGATGAGTATATGCCAAACTCAATAACTGCATTTGCTCAAGAAAAAGTAGCCATGATCTTTGCTCCATCTTGGGAAATCATAACCATCAAGAATTTAAATCCCGATGTAGAATTAAAAGCAATTCCAGTTCCTTCTGTTCCCGGTGGATCACCTGTCTCGCTTGCCAGCTACTGGGTTGAAGGAGTTTCTCGTTATAGCAAAAATCAGCTTGAGGCATGGAAATTTTTACGCTATTTAGTAGAAAAAGAGACATTAACAAAACTCTATGAAACTGAAAGTAAACTTAGTCTCTTCGGCGAGCCTTATTCTCGCGTTGACTTAGGTAGTCTTTTGGCACAAAATGAATACATAGGAGCAGTCATAAAACAAGCAGATTTCTATGTTTCAGCCCCACTCATAGTTAGAACTTTTGATAATGGCTTAAATGATGAGATTATCCAATATCTAGAAAATGCGGTTAACTCAACTGCCCAAGGTGTATCTTACGTTGACGCACTAAAAACAGCAAAAAAAGGCGTTGACCAAGTATTTTCAAAATATAAGGTTGAATAAGATTTTTTAAAAATAAGTTGACTCTTTCTAATGCAGTATGAAACTACCATTTTTTAAAAAAAATACTAATGAAGGCAAGAATTTTTTTGGCATTCTTTTGAAGGAAAATGAGGGAATAGGACTGGTGATAAAAATAAAGAATTCTAATTTTATTCTGGTTGATCAAGAGAAATTTACTTTTACTAACGCGTGGGAAAATATAGCAGAAGATTTGGACGGTGTAATACTTAGATTAGAACAGCGTACAAAACTCAAGCTTAATGAAACTATTTTTTTTGTCTATTCGCATTTTGTTGATGAAAAAACAAAAGAGATTAAGAAACCATATTTGCAAAAAATTAAAGAACTGGTTAACAACTTAAACCTTAAAGCATTAGGATTCATTGAGTGCTATGAGGCTATTACTCATTATCTTGAAAAAAAAGAAGAGATCCCACTCACTGCAATTTTAATGGAATTGGACCACTCCAATCTTTCTATTTTTGTCTTTAAACGGGGTGGATTAACCTATTCAAAAGTTTTAGCACATACGAATAATGTAATTGATGATTTGTTAACATGTTTTATAGAAATAAAGGGAAAATTCGTCTTGCCATCTCGAATAATTCTTTACGATTCAAAAGATTTAGACAAGGAATCAACCGATATTGTAACCTATCGTTGGAGCGAAGAACTGTTTGTTCAGCTTCCAAGAGTCGAGATCATTAAAGAACACGAACTAATTCAAGGACTTCTTGGTGTTTTTGGAGAGCAGGTGAGTCAGAAGATCTCGGGTACTAAATTTATAGAAGAAAAACCGCCAACCGAAGTTCTGGGGTTTGTGATAGGTGGAGATGTAACCAAACAAGCGCAAACGCCAAGTTTTAAAAAAGACACTTCACTCAAGTTAGCTAAACCATCTCTAGCGAGTATTTCTAGTTGGATAAACCCGATAATTAATTTATTGAAATCTATCCCAATGGTCTTCAACAAAAAATGGACGATTATATTGGGACTAATCCTGGTTATGACTGCATTATTGTTGACCGAATATTTTCTTCATAAAGCACGACTAACTATTTTTCTTTCCTCTAAAACTATAAAAAAGGATATCAATTTGACATCTGATGAATTAAAGATAGAGTCTTTCTCCAAATCGGTAGATCTTACAGATTCAAAGTCAACCAGCGGTAAAAAAGAAGTAGGCGAGAAAGCACGCGGCAGTGTTACCATACATAATTTTGATGACAATGAGAAATTATTTACTAAAGGAACTACACTCGAAACAGCTGGTTTAAAGTTTAATTTAGATCAGGATGTTAAGGTAGCTTCTGCCAGCGTGGTAACCATAAGCGGAGGAATAGTAAAGCAGCCAGGAAAGACCAAAACTAATCTGACAGCTTTGGAGATTGGGCCTCAAAACAATCTTGGAAGTGGAAAACAGTTTAAAATTGACGATTTACTAACCAGCCTTTATTTTGGTATCAATGAAAATGCTTTTTCTGGTGGTACAAAAAAAGAGGTAAAAACTGTTTCAGCTAAAGATATGGAAGAGTTGAGAAAAAGTATACAAGAGCAAGGTAAAAGACAAAAGTTAGATCAACAAGATACAAAAAAAAATCTGGATAAAAAAGTTTTAACCGATTTGATCGAGTTTGTCTTGACTGAAGAAAAGTTTGGACAAGAATTAGGCGAAGAGTCAGATAAACTAACTCTAAAGTCAAAGGTTAAAGCAACTATCTATTTATATGAAGAGAAAGAATTAAAAGATCTTATTACTAAAAAACTTACAAAAGAATTAGAAAAGGGATATGTATTAGAGCGTCAAAAATTATTATTCACAATTAATAACGCAATAAAGAAAAATGATAGAATTACTCTGGTTATAGATATGGAAAGCAAAGCGGTTAAAGATGTCCCAATCGGAGATATAGTTAGAATAATAAGAGGAAAGAGTAGAAAAAATCTTGAGTCCTCGCTCAAAGCTAATTTTGCTGCTGAAGGATTCGAACTAGAGATAAATCCAAAATTACCCTTACTCCAAAATTGGCTGCCCTTTCTCGAAAAAAATATCGATGTAAAGATTTCCAGCATGTGATATGGCTTTATATATTTACAAAAAAGAATACCACTCGAAAAAGAGAAAAATTATACACTATTCTTCTTATGTATCTCTTACCTTGGGATGCTTGCTTTTATTTTGGTCTTTTTATCCTGTGATCTCTTTTGAGCTTTATTCAAGAATTTTTATCCAGCATCGATTTAATAGTCCAGTACCAAGATCACCAGTTGCTTCTTCACTTCAGAGGGCAAACTCGGTTTTAGGAAGTTATAATGTTTTTTCCAATAATTTAAGAGACTTCACTCAGGTTAGCCTTTGGTTTCCGACTAAACCACAATCAGGCGCATCTGAAAAATTAAAAATTAAAGAATACATTCTTTCAATCCCTAAACTTAATATAAAAGATGCTATAGTGACAGTTGGGGGTGAAGACTTAAAAAAAAGTCTGGTTCATTATCTTCCTCAATCTCTCCCTGGAGAATTTGGCAACGTTGTAATTTTTGGTCATTCTACTCTTCCTCAACTTTATAATCCAAAAAATTACACGACAATTTTTACCTACCTACCTTCAATGGAAAAAGGAGATAAAATACTTGTTAAGATAAATGAAGAAGAGTATGAGTATGAAACTTTTGATATTTTTGTAGTCAATCCAGAAGAAGTGTCAGTTCTTGAACAGATTAATGACGCATCATACTTGACTTTGATTACCTGTGTTCCGCCGGGTACTTATTGGAAACGATTGGTATTGCGCGCAAAACTGACTAAATTGCCTTCTAAACCATAAGCCTAGCACAAAAACCCTCAGGGTTCTTAGAATCCCAAGGGTCGGAATTCCATTATTGCCTAGCCCTATAATATATGATAAAATGAGGGCCATGAAAAAAGGCAAAAAAAACTTATTCGGGCTTTTGCTACCTTCACTATTAAATATTTTCTTCAAAATTTTATTTTTAATAGTCAATTTCCTTGTAGGAGTTGGGGAAGTAACAAAAAAAATTATCATTACCGTAATAACCAGTGTATTTCATATTTCAATCAGTATAATTCGTGGAATTTTGACGCTAATAGGAACTTTAATCAAAAGAATAAAAAAAATTTCTCTAGCAAAAATAAAAATACCGAAAGTTAAACTCCGCTTTAGAATATTTAGATTTATCTCGCTTAAATTACGTTACTTATTTTTAGGTTCTTTTATAACTTTAACAATTTTATTTTTTCACCAGTCTTATATTTTTGTCAAAAGTCTACCTTCTCCGCAAAACATTGGTCGAGTAAACTACCCTCTCTCTACGCATATCTTTGATCGCAATGGCCGGTTGCTTTATGAGGTTTATCGCGATCAGAATAGAACTCCAATCAAAATCGAAGAACTCCCGAATTATGTTAAACATGCAGCTATATCGATTGAGGATAAAGATTTTTATAAGCATAACGGAATTTCTTTAGTTAATGGAATACTTAGGGCGATTAAAGATTCAGCCATAATGGGTAATTTACAAGGGGGGTCAACTATTACTCAACAGTTGATTAAATCATCTCTTCTGTCATCGGAGCGAACACTCAAAAGAAAAATCAAAGAGATTATTTTGGCGCTTTGGACGGAGAAGCTTTTTACTAAAGATCAAATATTAGAGATGTATCTTAACCAAGTACCTTACGGAGGATCATCATACGGAATAGAAGAGGCAGCCAAAACCTATTTTGGCAAACATGCGAAAGATCTAACACTTTCCGAAGCTGCACTTTTGGCAGGACTACCGATTGCGCCAACTTATTATTCTCCCTATGTAAATCCAAAATTAGCCATCTCACGAAGAAACGAGGTCCTGGATCTAATGAAAGATAACAGTTATATAAACGAAAATCAGCTAAAAAAAGCCAAGCAAGAAAAGGTGGCTATAGTTCCCGTAGAAACAAGAATATCAGCCCCTCATTTTGTTTTTTATGCTAAGTCAGAGTTAGAGAGTATGTTTGGTATAAAACAAGTAGAGGAGGGCGGATTTAAGGTTTCGACCTCGCTTGATCTAACAATTCAAAATGAAGCCGAAAAAATCTTGCGAGAAGAAATTGGCAAGGTAGCACATCTTAATGTAAGTAATGGTGCGATCTTGGTTACTCGACCTTCATCTGGTGAAATATTAGCTATGGTGGGATCGGTCGACTATAATGCTCAGCCAAATGGTGCCTTTAACGTAACATCCGCCTTTAGACAGCCAGGAAGCTCGATAAAACCATTGATGTATTCGTTAGCTCTGGATAAAGGTTATACTACAGCTTCGATCATTAATGATTCACCCGTAACCTTTAATTTAGGTGGAGGCTATACTTATAAGCCGGTAAATTACGATGGACGCTTTCACGGAAGAGTTACCCTAAGGTTGGCGCTTGCCAATTCCTATAATGTTCCTGCTGTCAAGGTTTTAAGTACTTTGGGTGTAGATAATTTCATCCAACAAGGTAAAAAAATGGGTATTAGAACCTGGAATGATCCTTCTCGCTACGGTTTATCTCTAACTTTGGGTGGTGGTGAAGTGATGTTGGTTGATATGGCTACCTCATATGGAGTTTTAGCCAATCAAGGATATAGAGTAGATAGTACTCCACTTGTGAAGGTAGAGGATGTGTCCGGAAATATTGTCTATGTTTCGAGAATTGCTAAACGTAAGGTATTAAATGAAGGAATAGCCTTTATTATTTCTGACATCTTGTCTGATAATTTTTCCAGGCAGTTGGCATTTGGATCGCGTTCTCTTCTTGAGATCCCAGGCTATAAAGTTGCAGTTAAAACCGGGACAACGGATGAAAAGAAAGACAACTTAACCATCGGCTATAATCCTGAATTTCTGGTTGCTGTATGGGTTGGCAATAATGACAATTCGCCAATGAATCGGTATTTAACTTCCGGAGTGACAGGAGCTGCGCCAATTTGGAATCGGATGATGTCATATCTTTTGAATAATTATGGAAGCGGAAGTACTTGGTATACAAAGCCGGAAAATGTGGTTGAAAAAACTTGTTACTTTGGTAGAGTTGAATATTTTCTGAAAGGAACAGAAACTAGCGTTTCTTGTAAAGAAGGTTTACTCAAAACGTCTCCTACAAAAAAAGAAGGTGATTAACGAGGAGAAATTTTTTCAAATCCAACCAGCGGTTGAAGGACTTTTGGTACCGCGACTGATCCGTCTTTTTGTTGATAATTTTCCAGGATAGCGATCAAAATTCTAGGCGAGGCCAAAGCTGTATTATTTAGTGAAAAGCAATATTCGGTTTTGCCATCTTGATTTCTATATTTGATATTGAGCCTTCTGGTTTGAAAATCTCCCATGATAGAGTTGGACATAGTTTCACCATAAGCATTCCTTGACGGCATCCAGGTTTCGGTATCATATTTAATCATTTGAGGTTCACCCATTTCTCCTGTGCACATAAGCATTACCCGAAAAGGGAGTTTTAAGTCTTGTAAGATTTCTTCACAGTTATCTTGCAGCTCCTGATGTAATTTTCTTGCTTCGGATAGATCATTTTTACCAATAATAACTTGTTCAATTTTCCAAAATTCATGGACACGGTAAATGCCTTTAGTATCTTTTCCGTAAGAACCGATTTCTTTACGAAAACAAGGTGATAAGGCAACAAATTTCTTAGGTAAATCTTTTTCATTAAAAATTTCACCTGAATAATAAGCTGTTATCGGAACTTCTGCTGTTCCAGCAAGATAAGCGTCATCATCATTAAGTTTATAGACTTCAACTTCTCCCCAAGGAAATTGACCTGAACCAAATAAACTAAATCCTTTAATTATGGCTGGTGCTATAATCGGAACGTAGCCTTTAACTGATAATTTGTTAAAAACATAAAATAATAAGGCAAAATGAAGAGAGGCCAACTGATTCTTTAAAAAATACCCACGATATCCTGAAATCTTAACGCCGCGTTCAAGATCAATTAAATCCAGACTTTCCCCTAATTCAATATGTGTTTTGGGAGTAAAACCGAATTTAGGAATATTACCCCAATTTTTGATTTCCTTATTTCCTGTTGAGTCTTTACCGACGGGAACTTCATCCATAGGAACATTTGGGACATATGACAAAAGCTCAGTTAATTGTTGATTGTTAATTGTTAGTTGTTTTTCAAGCTTTTTTAGCTCTTCTTTTATTTGTTTACCCCGCGGAACCTCCGATTCGGAGGTGGCGTGGGGCCTGCCCATTTTTGCAAGTTTATTTCTTTCTTCCCGAAGTTTTTGAATTTGGTGAATTAGATCTAATCTTTGCTCATCCAGTAAGATAATTTTTTCAAGATCAACTTCTCGGCCTTTATTTTTTGCGGCTTCAATAACTTTTTGTTTATTTCGGCGGATAAAATCTATAGAGAGCATATAAGCAAAGTGTCATGCTGAATCCGTTCGCTATCGCTCAGAACTATAGCCCGATTCAGCATCTGATTTTTAGAAAACAGATTCCCGGAATGAATTCGGGACAGGCTCTGAAATAAATTCAGGATGACATTGAGTCTATTGTATCAAATATTTCTTGACTTTCTTAACTA
>Ga0209542_10003610_pt1 | contig 32870 bp, 33 predicted proteins | sample RifCSPhighO2_01_FD_184028 | JGI IMG/M metagenome (GOLD analysis project Ga0209542, IMG submission 184028) | Soil microbial communities from Rifle, Colorado - Rifle CSP2_plank highO2_0.1 (SPAdes) (version 2) | ecosystem: Environmental > Terrestrial > Deep subsurface > Rock core/Sediment ... | reverse complement strand
TTCAAAGCAAGAAATGAAAAAACAATGCAAGTAAGAATTCTTGGAGGGATTATCAGTTACCAAATAAAATTATTGATACGATGCAATGATAAAATAATTAGCCTTGAGCTAATTATTAGACACGCTCTTATGTCGATGAATTTATTAATGTCGGACCAAGATATTATTTCACTTTTCTTCATCCGCATTAACAAATCTATTTCCCAAAAAATTTTTTATTTCAATACATACCGTCTCAATTTCCTTTTCCGTCAATTCAGGAAACATGGGCAGCGACAAAATTTCCGAAGAAAATTGTTCTGAATTCGGAAAATCTCCTTTTGTGTATCCCAACGAAGAAAATCCTTCCTGCATATGTATCGGAATCGGATAATGAATTTGTGTCACAATCTCTTTTTCTTTTAAATACAGCATTAATGCATCTCGTTTCTTAGTGCGAATAACATATAAATGATATACCTGCTCCTCGTTAAAACCAGGAAGAACAATCTCTCTAAGATCACTCAATAAATGATGATATAGATACGCACGGTTCCGTCGTTTGGCGTTAAAACTATCCAAGTGTTTTAGTTTTATTGACAACAATGCAGCCTGCAATTCATCGAGCCGCGAATTTATACCAAATATTTTTGCATGGTATCGATTTTCCTGACCATAATTTCTCAATAAAATCAATCTATGAAACAAAGCTTCATCGTCGGTAACAATCATTCCTCCATCGCCTAAAGCTCCTAAATTTTTGCTGGGATAAAAACTAAAACAACCAATATCACTTATTGGAACCTTGTTGCTTTTATACAAGGCACCATGTGCCTGACAGCAGTCTTCTACAATTTTTAAATTATATTTTTGCGCAATAGCCATTATAGTATCCATCGCACAACTCTGCCCATACAAATGCACGGGCATAATAACTTTTGTTTTCGACGTAATAATTTTCTCTATCTTGGATTCATCTAAAAGATAATTATCTTTAACATCTATTAAAACAGGCTTTGCACCAACTGCTCTAATCGCCATGACCGTCGGAATTGCAGTATTGGCCGGAACTATAACTTCATCATACTTTCTAACATCAAGGGCAAGCAACGTGAGGAATAATGCATCGGTACCCGAATTAACTCCTATACCATATTTTTTGCCACAATATTCAGCAAACTCTTGCTCAAATTTTTTTCCTTCAGATCCTAAAATAAAATGCGAGTTTTTATAAATCACTTTTTTTATCGCTGCCTCGATTTCCTTTTGCAAAGAAAAATGCTGTCTGGAAAGATCTACAAAAGGAATCATCTTAATTATCCCAATATTGTTTATTCTCTCGATAAAACATAATTGTTTTTTTAATGCCATCTTCAAAATTTGTTTGAGGTTCCCATCCAACATCTTGGAAAATTCGAGTCGCATCTAAATAAACATGTCCCGGCTCAATTAACTTTTTTTCAGGAGAGTACGGAATTACCGTGTACCTCCCGCTCAACGCCAAGCGTGTTATAATTTTCGCTGTCTCTCCAACAGTTAGAATGTTATTTCCCATTTCTTGATATTTTGCTTTTTTTCTGATGAATGCACCTAAATTGTACACTTTTCCATCAGTTGCAGAAGAAGCCATCACACGGAGAAGAGCATCAACAACATCATCAACATAATTAAAATCTCTCAACGATTCGCCGCCTCCCCATAATTTTATCTCGTCATTTTTTAATGCCTTGTAAATAAAAAATCCTAAAAATCCTTGTTCAGGTAAAGTAATTTTTTGTCGCGGTCCAAAAGTGTTAGTCAAGCGCAGAGAGACTGAAGGAAAACCAAAATTTTTCGAAAACCATAAATGATGAAATTCTGCCGAATAATTATGAATCCCCTGAGGATCTGCCATTTCCTCAACCATTAAATTCTCTTTGATCGGCAAATAATCTTCTTTAACTTTACCATAAACATCTCTAGTTGTGGTAAAAACAACTTTCAATATTGATTTAGGATTTTTTTGAAGAACAGTACGACACGATTCTAAAAATGCGACATGAGGCTCTAAGTTCAATCGTAAATCCTCTAAAGGATTTTTCTTGCTATCAATGTGACTCACCGATCCCGCTAAATTAAAAACACAATCTACTTTTTGCAATATTTCCACCATGCGAGGATCACGAATATTCATTCCTCCTTCATGAAGCTTAGGTATCTCCAATTTGTTAGAAATACTTTTAATATTTTCAAAATTCCAGCCATGAGTCTTTACTTGGGCATCAATGACGATGATTTTTCTCGGATTAAGAAACACAAGTTCATGAGCGAGATTACTACCAATAAATCCTAAACCCCCTGTTATCAAGATAGTTTTGTCGCGAAAATAATCTTTATAATTGGAGGTTTTTTTCTGGAGCAATGACCGAATTATTCCGTCACTTTTTTTCATCCAGTTACTCAATCTCAACACTTTAAATAGATTATAATTTTCCAATATATGTTATTAATCTAATATCTAAATTTTTAAATATCCTTCAGAAGTTCTTCACCTATGAAAATTATGGTGACCGGTGGTAACGGTTTCATTGGGAGTAATTTTATACGTTTTTTACTACATCCAGAAACGAATATTCAAATAATTAACATTGATAATTGCACGTACGCAGGTAAAGGAAACAACATAGGTCATATGCAATTAAATGCACTTCAGAATTATAAGAGCATAAAAGCGGATATACAGAACATGGAACTCATGGATTATGTAGTAAAAACAGAAAATCCTGAAATGATATTCAATTTTGCTGCAGAAAGCCATGTTGATCGAAGCATAGAAAGTTCAGATTCATTCGAAAGAACAAATTTTCTGGGAGCATGCACTTTATTTAAGGTAGTTATGAAATATAAAATAAAAAAAATAATTCACATTTCTACCGATGAAGTTTACGGAAGCATATCTGGTGGAAGTTTCGATGAATCGTCGGCATTACATCCCTCAAATCCGTATGCAGTGACAAAAGCTGCTGCTGATTTAATGGCTCAAACATTTTTCACTTCGTTTCATTTTCCGGTAATTGTAACTCGTAGTGCAAATAATTACGGCCCTTATCAATTCCCTGAAAAATTACTCCCATTATTCATTACGAATTTAATTGATAACAAAAAAGTTCCTTTGATGTATACTGATGAAAATCCGGGACTTAATGTAAGGGATTGGCTGCACGTTGATGATAATTGTCGGGCAATTTGGTTTGTTGCTAACAAAGGAAAGGTAGGAGAAGTGTACAATATCGGCGGAGAAAATGAAAAAACAAATATCGAAATCACGAGAAAATTATTAAAGGTATTTAATCTGGGAGAAGATATGATAGAAAAAGTCCCCCATAGAAAAGCACACGATTTCAGGTATTCCATAACAAATGATAAATTGAAAAATCTTGGATTTACTTATTTGCATTTAGATCTCGAAGAAGAAATAAAAAATCTCGTGCATTGGTATAAAAATAATCAAGACTGGTGGAGGCCGTTGAAATCATGAAAGGAATAATTTTAGCTGGAGGAACTGGAAGTAGAATGAATCCATGCACGAAAGTTACCAATAAACACCTACTTCCCGTATATAATAAACCTATGATTTATTACCCATTGCAAACTTTAGCACGAGCAGGAATAAAAGAAATTCTCATTGTATCCGGTCCGGGTCATGCCGGACATTTCGTGAATCTGTTAGGAAGTGGCAGAGAATTTGGAGTACGATTAAGCTACGAAATCCAGGAAGAAGCAGGAGGAATTGCCCAAGCATTAGAATTAGCAGAACACTTTGCGGATAATGATTCAGTTGTTGTAATTTTGGGAGATAATATTTTTGAAGATGAAGTCAAAGATTTTGTGGAGGAATTCAAAAAACAACAAACTGGTTGCCGAATATTTTTGAAAGAAGTAGGTCTTAAAGCAGCTAAGCGTTTCGGCGTTGCAGTTGTTGAAGGTAACAAAGTTACATATGTAGAAGAAAAACCACAAAATCCAAAATCAAATTTAGCAATGACCGGTTTGTACATGTTTGATCAAAATATTTTTGAAATAGTAAAAAAGTTAAAACCTTCAGACAGAGGTGAATTAGAAATAACCGATGCAATTGATTTTTATGTAAAAAATAATCTGTGTAAATACAATGTCCTAAACGGATTTTGGTCCGATGCAGGAACATTCGAAAGTCTAAATAGAGCTAGCAATTTAGTTCGACAAAGAGAGGCATCTGAAGAAAGTTTTTGGAGCGATACCGACGATTTCATAGAACTATTTAAATTTCCTTCGAAAGATGACGACTCGACAACTATAATAAATAAATTATCCCAGTTAACAAAAAAGCAGACAGAAATTATAGATTACGTCATGAAAAAACAGAACAAAGACAAAGAATTGAAAAAATCTGCAACAGATTTATATTATATTTAATTAATTTAATAACTCGACTAATGAATTATTTATTTCTCTAGAAGAAGTGAATAACGCTCCCTGAACATTCATACCTACAGGTTCCCATTTTTTCTCCCCTAAATCATTTCCTTTCAAATCAGTTCCCACTCCGCCTAATAATGTCGTCAAAAAATAAATAACAGGAGGCTCAGACACTCCCTTCGCAACAATTTGGGCCAAAGCATCAATATCTTGATATAATAGGTCTAAGCACATTGACGCACTCGAAATACCGCCGCTTAATTGTAATTTTCCCTGTGTTTTTTGCACAACATTCTTGTCCATAAATTCCTCAAATGCACTCATTCCTGCAGTTATTCCCCGGGCAATATCTGTTTGATAACAATCAATACGTAATTTTGTTTGAGGTGAAAATGACCGATGGGAAAATAAAGGTATTTTTTTAATAGAATAGTTAGGGCTTGTTGTTTCAGTTACTCCATAATCCTCAATTCCATGTACAATTTTATTAGTAAAGTATTCAGTTATTCCTGCAAAAATAAAATCTTTATATCTTGGTTTTAAATTTTTTGCTACAGACAACATTGTCCCACATCTACTGCTCGGATTTTTTACTAATCCGGAGCTGCCATCAATACCGTCTAGAATTGCCAGATATTTAGGATTTTTAACAACATCAATAATGCCATGCTCTTCAGAATAAATGCGTAAAGGCAAACCATCTTTTGTCAAAAAATGGATAATAGTTTCTTCAGATTCCCAATCGCCCCTGGTTGCTTTATCTGCACCAGAACCTTTGTGAATAAGCTCGGCAATCTTGCCTTGTTTATATAATGTGCATTGCGTTTTACATGCTTCAAACAATGAATAAACTAAAGAATCAAATCTCATTGTTTAATTTTTATGTCTAATGTTCCTGCCCGAATACGTCGGTTCATATCATCGAGCAACGCAATTTTATCAATAGGAACCGTACAGGTTGAGCGGGTAACCCAATGAGGTAACCATACTCCTCCTAATCCTTCTTTGTCAGTGAGTTTAAGTTGTTTTTTCACATCCATAACAAGATAATGGTCTTCTTCTCTGCCAAATATCCATTCTTTATAAGTTGGTAGTTCGACTCCATAGCGAGCTCGATCTCCTCTGTTAAAAGCACTTGATGGAACTATATCGTTAAGTCCGAATCCCAAAAAGTTATTAACATTTCCTTGGAATAATTCATTTGCTTCATCCAAAATTCCTAAAATTTTATCTTTTTCGTCTCTCCACTGATATGTACGCAATTCTTGTGAAATAACATACTGATCAAGTGATTCTGCTTCTTTTAATTCCTCTCTCATTTCTCTTTTTAATCCTTGGACTGGATCTTCTCCACGTTCGAGATGACCACCAAAAATTGCAACGTTTCCTGGCCAGTAAAATGGATAATTTCCTGGTTGAAATAAATCTGTTCTTGGGTGTTGAGATTTATCAACTTCTCTTCCTTGTAAATAATACATTACTTTCTTCCCTTTTCCATATACGGGAAGAAAACTAACCGATATTTTTTCTTCAGTCATCGTAAGTTTATATTGTCTACCTTTAAAACTATTATTATACTCCTAAGAATATTTATTTTTGTTACTCAGTTATGAAACTTTAAATAAAATTCAACAGTTTTTTCTAATCCTTCATCAAAACTAATTTTTGGAATCCAACAAGTATCTACTCTAAATCGCAAACTATCGGCAATAAAATTGCGTTTATTTATCACATGACTACCCGATGGTGTTTCAACAAATTGAATATTAACTTTTTTATCCGTTTTTTCTTCCACAACTTTTTTAATGGCTTCAACAACTTCTAAAAAAGTTTTTCCTTCTCCTGATCCTAAAACATAAACGTTACCATCGGTAATAGGAGATTCCGCTGCTAAAATAAATGCATCAATAAAATTACCAACATAATTATAATCTCGAATAAAATCTCCTTGGCCATAAACTGTAAGTGGTTCTCCTCGCAACGCTCGACCGATCATAAAATTCAACACACCTCGATTCGGATTATCTATTTTTTGATACTCCCCAAAAATATTTGCTAATCGCAATGCACTAAATTTAATGTTAACATTTTTATAATAAAGGTGCAATAATTTTTCCGCCATCAGCTTATTAGCATCATAAAAACTCAATGGATTCTCTTTTTCATCCTCATTAGATGGAATTTTTGAAGCCTCGCCAATAGTTGTAACCGTGCTCGCAAAAATAATTTTTACATTAGGATTTTTTTTACAAGCTTCTAACAAAGTAATCAAGCCTCCAATATCTTGTTTTATATCTTCCAATGGCTGTCCCATAGATTTTTTTAAATCAGTTTGCCATGCAAAATGAAAAATAAAATCTTTATCAATAACTGCATCTTCAATTAATTTTGCATCTAACAAATCTCCCCCAATTATTTTAATATGGGGATGATTTTTTATATCCTCAATCCTCAACAAATCCGTGTTCGGTTTAACGAATAAGCTTATTTCATTTTCATCAAGCAATCTCCTCGTTAAATTACTTCCCAAAAATCCCACTCCTCCAGTAATCAGAATTTTTTTATTTTTCATTATTCTTTATCCCCTTAAACAACTCTAATGTCTCTCGAATATGTTCGCTTAAATCATCCTTATACTGAAAACCTAATTGTAACGATTTCTCATTAGAAACATGATACGGCTTTTGATTCAATAATGGGCTTTTAGTAATCTCAATTTGCACATCAGGTTTATGCTTCTTTATTGTTTCAATAATTTCTTGCATCTCATAATTCTTGGTAACAATATTATAAATTTCTCCCAATTGTCCATGCGTCTCAAAAAATTTGTACGCTTCAATGCAATCATTCAATCCTAAATAAGGCCGCTTACTGTTTAAAGCAGAATCCCAGACAGTTAATGGTTTATTCATAGCAGCTAAGTAACAAAATTTATTTATGGCAGTGTGAAAACGCATTCCGATGCTTGTCCCAAAAATTGTACCTTTTCTCAACACAATTATTGGAAATTTCGTTTCTTTTGAAATTTCTTGCAATAATTTTTCTGTCTTTCGTTTTGCTAATGCATACGGACTTGCAGGTTTATAAATTTCTTCAGTTGCATCTTCATCTACAATTCCTTCAGCCTCTCCATATACGCTAGTTGTAGAAGCGTACAAAAATCTTTTTACTCCCGCATGCATAGCCGCATTAACAACATGCCAAGTCCCATCAAAAATAACTTTATTTGTTAATTCAGGATTATTAATAGTTGCAGGAGCATCAGTAACCGAAGCAAGATGAACAACTATATTAATATTCTTCATAGCCTTTCTCAAAACGGATATATCCATAATATCTCCCTCAATAAACTCAATAGGTACATTTTCAGGAAGGTCAAACAAAGAGGCATAGCGTTGCGTAGAAAAATTATCCAACACTCTTAATAATTGAACATCCTCCCGTTTTGCATACTCTCTAATCAGCTGCGAGCCAATATGCCCTAATCCTCCGGTAACTAATATTTTCATAATTACTTCATTAGATTACTTTTTATAAAGATTTATTCAGCGTATAACTTGATTTATCTCATTACAATAATCTATTTAAACGAATTTAATTCAGTTTTATGATGGAAAAATGTAAGGTATGCAATGCGTTTTCATTGAATAAATTTATCTCATTCGGAAAAATGCCTGCGGCAAATGCATATGTGAAAAAAGAAGATTTGAATAAACCGGAATATTTTTATGACATGGACGTCGGTTTTTGTGAAAACTGCCACATGGTGCAATTAATTAATTTGGTCCCTTATGATAAATACATTGTTCCCGATGAAACCGGAAAAACACACTATGCTTTTTTATCATCAACATCCGGAGTCATGAAAAATCATTTTGCTCAAATAGCCCAAGAAATTGAAAAAAAATTCTTGGAAAAAAATTCAAAAGTTTTGGAAATCGGTTGTAACGACGGCATTTTTTTGCAAAATTTTAAACAGCATAACGTTTTAGGTATTGAGCCATCACACAATGTCGCAGAAATTGCCATGCAAAAAAACATCCCAGTAATCACTGAATTTTTCACCGAACAATTAGCAGAAAGAATAAAAAAAGAAAAAGGAACTTTCAGAACTATCTTCTCCGCAAATGTAGCATTAAATATTATTGAAATACATGAATTAATTGAAGGAATTAAAAATTTGTTAGATGAAAAAGGCGTTTATATTACCGAAGATCCGTACATGCTCGATATCTTAGAAAAAAATTCGTATGACCAAATTTATGACGAGCATATTTGGTATTTTTCTCTTTCATCCTTGTCCTATTTATTCGAAATGCACAGCATGGAAATTTTTGATGCGCAGCGAGAAGAAGTCCATAGCGGTTCAATGAGAGTGTATGCGTGCAAAAAAAATGCCTACCAAAAAGCCGAACAATTAAAAAAATATATGGAAGAAGAAAAACAAAAAAAAATTGATACTCTGCTTCCATATTTTGCGTTCGCTGAACGCGTATACGAAAATAAAAGAAAATTAAAATCGCTTTTACAAAATTTAAAAACACAAGGAAAGCGAATAGTCGGTTACGCTGCGGCATCCAAGGGAACAATCATTCAAAATTTTTGTGATTTAAGTCCAGAAACAATAGAATATATATCTGACTCGACGCCATTTAAGCAAGGTCTGTTTACGCCGGGAAAACATATTCCCATCGTGTCTCCGGAAAAATTTCATAATGACAATCCAGAGTACGCGATGATTTTCGCCTGGAATCATGCAAAAGAAATTCTTAACAAGGAACAAGATTTCATAAAACGAGGAGGAAAATTTATCATTCATTTACCAGAACCAAAAATAATTACAAATGTGGAAACGCAGGTTGATACAACACAGAGTTCAGAATTAATTGAAGGAGTTGAAGTAAAAAAATTAAAAGTTTTTGCGAATGATCAAGGATATTTGTTTGAAACACTGCGAAATGACGATCCTTTTTACAATAAAGAATTTGGCCAAGCATTAATGTTTGAAGTCTATCCAGGAGTTATTAAAGGATATCATCTTCATGAAAGACATGACGAGTATATTACTTGCGTAAAAGGAAATATAAAATATGTTATTGCAAAACAATATCCTGACGGTAAAATAAAAATAAATAAATTCGTCATTGGAGAAAGAAACCTCCTGCTTATTAAAATACCCCAAGGTTTATGGCGGGGTTATATGCCGTTAGAAAATAAATCCGCTATGGTGTTAGATATCATGAGTCAACCATATGATCCCAAAGATCCCGATACACAAGAAAAAGATCCGTTTGCTTTCGGCGATGTCTGGAGTGTGAAAAATGGATGATTATAATAGTAGTTTAAAGCAATTTACTGTGTTATATCTAACGAAACATTTTTATTTAACTTCTTTATATCAAAATATAAAATGAAAACTGTGAAAATAACCTCGGATAGGTTTCAGAATAAGATAGCACTCGACCTTGCGAGAAGATATATATTTAAGAATATCCAAAAAAAGATGAATCTGTTGGATGTTGGAAGTGCAGACAATATAATAAAACATTTTCTGCCAAAGAATGTTGAATATTATTCATTAGAACTTCCTAAAGAAGAGCGTGATGAAGATTTAAGAGAATATGACCATGAAATCACTTTTAATTTAGATAACGGAAAACTTCCCATAGAAGATAATTTTTTTGATATAATCGTTTGTCTTGATACTTTAGAACACACGATGTATCCTAAGAGAGTTTTAAGAGAATTTAAAAGAATAACAAAAAAAGACGGATTTTTTATTATTTCTCTTCCTAACGAATATAATTTTCTTCTTAGACTTTATTACTTGCTGGCTATAAAAACAAGAACAGAAATTCCTTGGGAAGTCGTAGAAATTCACCAGCATATTCAGAAACCGAGAGTTAAAGATATAATCCATTTGCTTAGGGATAATTTTAAAATTTATGATGTTGTCTACCATTGGGAATCAAGAGCAAGTTATAAAAATAATTTCTTTGTAGTAATTGATAGATTAATTAATTTATTAGCAAAGATATATCCTAGTTTATTTGCGAGGGATGTTGTTGCAGTTTGCAAATTTAAAGATGGGTTTGAAAAAACTGAGGAAAATGAAAAGAAGATTCTTATACAAAATAAAAGATATTATTAAAGTGTTCAAACAATAAACTTCTCATAAAAATTTTTCCAAATTAACCTGCCCCTTACTTTTTAACGCCTCTTTATTTCTTTCTCCTTTTACTTCACCAAAAATAAATCCATGCCAAAATCCAATAATATTAATAGTATGTTCAATCAGTGCTCCATATAAAAAATGAATCGGGATTAGATAAGAATAATTCTTTAAAGGATATCGATAATATATTGAACAAAAGCCTAATAAGGGAAGACCACGAATAACTCTTTGAAGAAAATTGAGATCTCTAATGCCTTCTTCTCTTACCGAATTTCCATTAAACTTTGAATAGCTATAAAAAGTTTTCAAAGTTTTCCGAAAATCTTTATGGGGATGAATATGATAAACCACAGCATTGCCTCTTTCTATTCTTCCTAATTTTTGAATCTTAAAATAGAAATCAAGATCAATTGCAGAGATTTGCTCATTAACATACCCCATCTTCTCCAAATCTTTTTTTCTATAAGCACAAGAACTAAGATTCATAACTGGTTTTCTCAATTTTAGATCAGAAATAGTAAACATTTTTATTAAAAAAGGTCTTTTCTCCCAAAATCTTTTCGGCAATAATAAATCTGAAACAACTGCAACAACATCTTCATTTTTCAAGGGTCGAATCATTTTTTCAATATACCTTTCATCAGAAGGGATACAATCTTGAGCGAGGATAATTATAAGCTCCCCTTTAGCTTCTTTTATTCCTAAATTCATAGATACTGCTTCAGGATTATTCCATTTCTCGATGATCTCAACAGGAACTGTTTGCTTTTTCAGCATATTTTTCAAATAATTTAAAACTTCTACATCCGGTTTGTAGACCGGTATTACTACCGAAACGCGAGGATGTGCCATTTTTACTATACATTGAGATTACTTTTAAGGATTACGGTTTTTTATCATCTATGATAAATTATGTAGAGAAAATTCTGTATTTAAAAAAAGATCTTACAAAAATTCCACAATATATAGCATATGACTTAATAAATTGAACATAAAGGTCATATGCTATATTCGGAAAACCTAAATTATATGTAAGGATTACGGTTTTTTATCATCTATGATAAATTATGTAGAGAAAATTCTGTATTTAAAAAAAGATCTTACAAAAATTCCACAACATATAGCATATGACTTAATAAATTGAACATAAAGGTCATATGCTATATTCGGAAAACCTAAATTATATGTTCAATTATTTAGGTTTTACGTTATAGTAAACCAACTAAGTTTTTTGTTAAAAGTTGGTTTGCTGGACCGCGGAGCAATTAAAAACCATCGATAAATTTAATTGATCTGCTGTAAATTCTGGTTTCTTAAAATCTCTATCTTTTCAGCATCAAAAGACTTACACAAAACCCAAAAGTAAAGAACTCGGCGTTAAAACGCCGAGCGTTTTGAGTTCCTGACGGAAAGAAAAATCAGAGTTTTTTATCTCCGAGTTAAAATAAGGAGGGTTAAAATCTGATTTTTCTGAATCTAAAAATTATTTTTATCCTTGATCCCTATCAGAAATTAACGATGTTTTAAAATTTAAAAATATTTTGTGTTGTGTAGATTCAAGACTTATTATGATTCACTTTGTAAAAATACCATTATTAAAAGACTTGATGTGAATTTAGTAAAATTATTAACCCTGATGAATTTAAAGCTCATATCATCTCAACAATCTATTTAAACGTCTTTTCTCCTAAGTTTTCAATGAAAATATGTCATGTGAGTATGTTCTATCATCCGACTTTTGGCGGCGTAGAACAAGTGATGTATGAATTAGCCCAACGGCAATTAAAAGAGGGTCATGAAGTGCATGTTTATTGTTGCGATTCAGACAAAGATTCAAGATTAAAATTGAAAGAAGAAATTATTGAGGGCGTGCATGTTCATCGGCTTCCGTACATAGCGCGATTATCATTAAACACATTTATCTGGCCATCGTTGTTATGGAAATTTAAAGGAAATTTTGATATCGTGCATACCCACGTATCGGGTCATTTATACATCTCGATTATAGGATTATTATCAAAAATAAAAAAATTCAAACATATTCACACAACACATTGTCCCTGGACTGACGCATCATTCAGACCAAAAATCATAAGGCCTTTTTTATTTCTCAACGATCTTATCTTTAACCGATTTGCGTTTAGAATGATTGACAAAGTAATTGCGATTACACCATGGGAACTTGATATGCTTCAAAAGTTTACAACGAAAGAAAAAATAAAGGTTATCAATAATGGCATGGATTCTATTTTTTTCAAAAAAATTACAAAAAATGAATTTAAAAAGAAAAATAATATTCAAGAAAAAAATATGGTATTATTTTTCGGCAGATTAAATCCGACGAAAGGTCCTGAAATGCTGGCGAAGGCAGCAATAAATATATCCAAAAAAAGAAATGATATCGCGTTTGTTTGGGTGGGTCCTGACGAAGGAAAAGCAGAAGAAGTAAAACAATTAATTAAGCCTTACAAAAATATGTATTACCTCGGTCCATTAAGAGGAAAAGATAAAATTGCAGAAATGTATCAAGCAGCAGATATGTATGTACTGCCAAGTTATCGAGAAGGCCTACCATTAACCTTGTTTGAAGCCATGGCATCAGGTCTCCCAATTATTGCCTCGCCAGTAAACGGCATCCCCTTTGAGATGAAAGAACCTGAAAATGGATTTTTCACGAGCTATGGAGATATCAAAGCAATTGAAGAAAAAATTATTCTTCTTATAGAAAATAAAAACGTACGAGAGCAAATTAAAAAAAATAATGAACAAAAAGCAACAAAGTATGACTGGGATATTATTTACCAAAAATATATAGATGAGTATAAAAAATTAATTTTGTAAATAATAAGTTGGATCTTTTTTATTTGCCCAATAAAATCCCTCCATTCTCAATCGACATGCTAAACACGTTCCGCAATGATCTTTTTCCCCCGAATAGCAACTATAAGTATTTCTAAAATCTACCCCTAGTTTGTCTCCCAACAAAACTATTTCATTTTTATCCTTATTAATTAAAGGCGTTTTTAATTTTCCTTTAAACGAATGTAATGCAATTATTTCAATAATTTTTTTTACATATTTTTTAGTTGTATCTGGATACGTTTCTTTTCCTTCGCATTTAAATCCGACAAAAATATCATATAACTTTTTATCTTTTATATGCAATGATTCTGCCAAAGATAATGCATGTACAATAAACAAAGAATTTCTAAATGGAATATAAAAATTATCACTTTCTTTTTTCGTATTTCTCAAATCTTTCACCTTTTTTACCTTAGCATCTATCTTTATTTTAGGCAAAACAATTTCTTTAAATTCAGCATGTAATTCTTTAGCACAATTTTTACTGCATCTTCTTTCTTGGTCAATTCCCCGTTGCCCATAATTAAAAAATAATATCTTTAATTTTTCATATGATAATTTTTTCTTTACATAAAAAGCAGTAGTCACACTATCTATTCCGCCAGAACACAGGATAATGGCATTTTTTCCAGTTAGTTTTTCCATCAAAAAATCATTACAACAAACTTTATAAGTTTGTTTTTTTATGTGGAGTAATGAAAAAGTCGGCTAAGGAAATTAAAAAAGACGACGAAATATTAGTTGCCGGAAAAAAATGTAAGGTATTGGGTATTGAAATTTCGGATATTGGAAAGCATGGAAAAAGTAAAGTACGCTTAGAATTACTCACGCCAGAAAACGAAAAACTCGTAATTATAAGGCCGGATGATTATCCGTTTGAAGTTGTTTAAATAATTCGTTCTCTTATTTTAATATCTTGAATTTCAGTATCTGTTAATAGGATCTTAGATCCATCATTAAAAAATATATAATGAGTGTAAATTTCATTTTCTAAATCAGCTTTATTAATAACCTGAAAATTACTTTCAGCGGATTCAATAGCCCCAATAAGCTTTTAGAAATTCCCTCAGCAGGAAAAAAATGCGGAAAATAAGGAGAATCTGGATGAGGATCTACCTGAACTTTGTAGCTATAATTTCCAATATCCACTGAAGATATAAGCCTCAATAAATTATGCGCCTCAATTTTTGCAGAAGATAATCTTTCACTCAGAATATCTCGAGGACTTTTTCCTTCCATATGTTAGGTAATAGATAAAATTATATAAACATTTTTATAAGACAGCAATTACAATAAAAATAATGATCACCGTAATTATTACCTCCTATAAAGAACCTAAGTCAACATTAAAAGCAACACAAATAATTCTAGCACAACTAAAAAAATTAAAAAAAGATTTTAAAATTGTTGTTTGCGATCCATTTCCTGAAGTAGAGGAATTTTTGAGAGAACATATAAAAGAAAAAAAGTTCGAATTTTTTCCAGATCCGGGAGAGGGAAAACCATATGCGTTAAACTTATTGTTTGAGCAATATTTTTCTGCTAATAAAGACGATATTTTAATTTTTACAGATGGCGATGTTTTTTTAGGAGAGAATGCAATTAAAGAAATCATGAGCGCATTTGAAGATAAAACAGTTGGCTGTGTAACTGGCAGGCCAATTCCGATAAATCCTAAAAATAATAAATTTGGTTATTGGGCTCATGTAGTCTATAAAGGTATTGATAAAACACGTCAGCGATTAGATAAAGAAAAAAAATTTTTTCAGTCAACTGGATATTTGTTTGCAATAAGAAATTCGTTAATAACTGATATACCATTAGATGTTCCAGAAGATGCCGTTATTCCCTATCTCATCTGGAAAAAAGGATATAGAAATAAATATGCACCAAAAGCAACAGTCTACGTCAAATATCCGGATAATTTTCAAGATTGGTTAAATCAACGAGTACGAACAATAAAAGCTCATGAAAACGTCAGCAAATTAATTCCTGACATGCCGCGAACAAAATCATTTTTTAATGAAATAAAAGAAGGAGTGTTATTTGTGCTCTTACAACCAAGAACACCGGTTCAATTTTTCTGGACCATGGAATTATGTATTGCACGATTATACATCTACCAAAAATCCTTTGCTGATATTAAAAATAAAAAAGCCTTTGATCCTGGCTGGCGAGAAACAGAGATCAAATCAACTAATCCGCTGGGTGAGAGATAATAATATATATCAGAAAAGTCATTGCTTTAATGAGAAAGATTTTTATAGTCGGTTCGATAAAATAAAAAGAACAAAATGGTGAAGAAATCCAAAGGAAGGTTATTATTGGGAGCAAGTTACTCAGTCATTGAACCCTTAGGAATCCTTCATTTAGGAGGTTTAGCGCGCGATCTAAGCTGGGAGAGAAATTATCATTTGGTTAAAGATCACGATTTCGAACCTTTTTTTGAAGCAGTTAAAGATTTTAAACCTAATATAATCGGTTTTAACATTTATACCGGAAATCATTTGCAATTATTTGAAGCGTATGATCGTTTAAAAAAAGATTTTCCAAATATAGCAACTATTATTGGCGGCCCTCATGCAACTTATTTTCCCTCCGATTCCTTATTACATTCTGATTATGTCGTGATGAGTGAGGGATTCCATTCATTAACCAAAATTTTGAATGGTGAAGCTGAAAAAGGAATTTTAACCATGACACAAAAACAACGTTTCCCTTTACCTGATCGCGAGGCCTTTTACCGAGAATATCCTGAACATGCAAAAAGTAAAATAAAAAGTTTTATCACCATGACTGGTTGTCCATACAAGTGCACCTATTGTTATAACAGCAGTGAACCAGAAGATATAAAAGCAACACCAGAAATTATTGCAATGGTTAAATCTAGTTTCAATTTGCCCGTTATTAGTGATACCTCAAGCTGTTCATCAGAATCTAAATTAAATAAGCTAGGCTTTGGAAGATTATTTCCGTTTAATGTGCGCAGTGTTAATGATGTTATTGCTGAAGCACGAGAAATTGCTGAAAAATGGCCCACTCAAGTTTTGTATTGTCAAGACGATGTGCACGGATTTGATATCAAGGAATGGCTGCCGCAATTTTCTGAGAGGTACCTCGATGAAGTCGGAATTCCCTATCACGCGCAAATGCGATGGGAAATGGTGAAAGATGAAAATAGATTAGATATACTAAAAGATGCCGGATGTTTTGGATTAACTTTAGCAATTGAAGCAGCAGATCCGGTTATAAGAAAAGAAGTTTTAGATCGTGCAATGCCTCAAGAATTAATGTATGAAGGAATGAAAAAATTAGTAGATAGAGATTTCAAAATAAGGACAGAACAAATAACTGCATTGCCGTATGGTGCAACTACGCTTCCAACTAAAATGAATTTGGACGCTGATTTAGAACTTGTAAAATTAAATGTAGATTTGCGAGAGCAAACCGGCGGTCCGACAATGGCCTGGTTTTCTACCTTCGCTCCTTATGCTGGAGTTAAATTAGGAGAATATTCTCATGAGCATGGTTTTTATAGTATCCCGGATAATTATGATGTTCCAGATACTTTTTTTGATAAAAGTGTATTAAAATTTTTAAAAGAGTGGGTCGGACCTGATTTAAAACATATGAAAGATAATTCAGAAATATGGCTTAATGAAACTGATCTAGAAATATATCGAGCACAAAATGCTGAATTGCGAAAAATTTCGTATTTTGTTACACAAGTTCCTCAGGGACATATTTTAGCAGAGTTCTATTTGAAAAAGAATGAACCGTTCAGTTATGAACGTTTAGGCAGAGAAACTCAACAACATCTCTTGCAATTGAAAAATAATATTGAAGCAGAAAAAATAATTGAAAACATGACGCGAATTAAAAATTACATCGATAAACTTCCAGTCATTGATGGTCTCAAAGCGTTAGTGCCGTATTTTGCATGTTTGCCAAAATCAGAATTAGCAATTGAAAGAGCTGTAAAATATGCGCATGAAAAAGGAAACGGACATCTTGAATCCAAATTATTATCAACTGCAGTGCGACATCACCTATATGATGAAGTGCTATATCATGTAGACCATCAAGAAAGAAGCATTTATCAGGAGAGATACCTCGCAAAGGTATAATACATAGTAACAATTCTTTTAAACTTATTTTTGTTTTTTAAAAAATGCCCTACGGAAGAATAAGATCCATTGAAGAAATAGAAAGAGTAGTACCCAACTTTAAAAATAAAAGCAAAATTATAGTAACAACAAATGGCAGTTTTGATTTAATTCATGGAGCACATGCACGTTTATTGAATAAAGCTAAAGAATTAGGAGATTATCTAATTGTTTTATTAAATAGCGACGAATCAATAAAAAGAAATAAAGGGCCTCAGAGACCAATTATCCCGGAAATAGAACGTGCATATATGCTTTCAGAACTAAAAGCAGTAGATTATGTGGTAATTTTCCCGCAAGATAAACCTTTAGAATATTTAGCGCGCATAAAACCTGATGTACATGTGAAGGGGGGCAGTGTAGACAATAAAAAATTAAAAGAGGAAATCGAATTCATAGAAAATTTAGGAGGAGAATATAAAATATTTGAATTAGAACATGGACTCTCCACAACAAACATTATCCAAAAAATCTTAGACGCCTACAAAAATTAACGAAACTATTCTTTTCTTCTCTTAAATTCTTTCAGTTTTTCTTTTAATTGTTCTAAAGAATCAACAATTCCCATACTACCGATGAGAATTGCACTTAAATATTCCAATCCTTCTTCGACAGATTCATCTGTTTTAATTCCGATACGAGGAATTTTTTGTGCATACGCATAGCCCAACTCCCAGGCAGTGCCTGCACCAACATGCAATCCATTAAGATCAGCAACAACTAAATCTACATTTTTGAATCCCTCAATGATATCGCCTCTAAAAATTTTTTCAACATCGTTTATATCTTCTGCTAATCCGACATCGCGATGCGGTAAAAAAGTTTCAAAGCCGAGTTCCTCACATAATTCAGCAATTTTTTCCAAAAATTCTTTTTCACTTTCAGTTCGCAATTTACCAGCAATATATATTTTCATAATTCAAAATTTATAATTCGTAATTTTCACAGTACAAAACTTTACCTCCTAAAGTGAGTAATTGAAAATTCGTAATGTTCATATAAAAACTTATATACATTATTTTTTAAGGTTATGTATGAATCTCTGCATAATTAAATTAGGCGCAAAAGGAGATGTCATTAGAACCTTACCATTATTAATAGCATTAAAAAATAAATTTCCCGATTCAAAAATAACATGGATCACAAAAAAATCATCTGAAGAAATAGTAAAGACTAGCCAGTATGTAAAAGAGGTTATCACAATTCCTATTTCAGCACCACTACCTTCATATGATATACTCTATAATTTTGATATCGATGACGAAGCAACATCGTTAGCAATGCAAATTAAAGCAGGAAAAAAATACGGTTTTTACGCCGAAGCAGGCTATCCAGCTTCATTTAATTTTCAGGGAGAATATTATCTCAGTACTATTTTTGATGATGAAGTAAAAAAATCAAACACAAAAAATTATCAGGAAATGATGTTTGAAATTGCCGAATTGCCTTACAATAAAGAGCATCATTCTATTTTTTTATCTGAAAAAGAAAATAAATATGCTAAGGATTTTATTATTAAAAATCCCATTAAAGGTTCATTAATAGGCATTCATTTAGGAGCTGCAGATAGATGGCCATCAAAAAAATGGCATCAATTAAATCTTATAGAATTTATAGTGAAAGCAAAAGCCAGAGGTTTTGAAATCTTGCTATTTGGAGGACCAAACGAAATACAAGAGCACGAAAAAATTTACAATGCTCTAAAAAGCGAGAACCTTACTATTCTTAGGAATAATCCACAAAATACAGACCTTGAATTCACTGCACTTGTAAACCTCTGCAATGTTATGATTTGCTCAGATAGTTTTGCCCTTCATGTTGCACTTGCAATGAAAAAACATACAATTGGCTTATTCTTCTGTACGCCTCCGAACGAGGTGGAAGAGTATGGGCTTTTACACAAACTTGTCTCTCCATATTTATATGAATTCTTTCCAGAAAAAATGGATGTCTATGATGAGAATCTAACTAAAAGCATTTCTGCTGATCAAGTGTTAGAAGAAGTCCAGAAAATTATCCAGTAGACTCAATGATATAAAAATTTAAAAGAACACCTTTCTAATGAAAGAAATGAGCGAAGAATTACTAACTATTGTTAACAATTTCCCCAGAAAAAAGGTATTGGTTATCGGAGATGTGATGCTGGATAAATATTCATTTGGCAGAGTAAAAAGAATTAGTCCTGAAGCTCCAGTGCCGGTATTATTACTGGAAAAAGAAGAGTATAAAGCAGGTGGTGCCGCAAATGTTGCCTTGAACGTTGCAAATCTTTCTCCTCAAAGTGAGGTGCATTTATTCGGATTTACCGGAGAGGATTTCTATGGAGAGATTTTGAAAAAACTTTTAGAAGAAAAAAAAATTACTTGCCATTTTAAAACTAACTCTTTAACTTGTGTCAAAGAACGTGTTATCGGATGGACATCAGGACAAAAACAGCACATCCTTAGAATTGATAAAGAAGAAATTTCAAAAAAAATATTTGACGATAAAATACAAGAGATTCTCGATTTGGCTAAATCTGCGGACATCATAATTGTTTCTGACTATGCCAAAGGAGTCATTACATATGATCTGATGAGTTATTTGCATCCATTCAAACATAAAATATTTATTGACCCGAAACCATCAAATAAAGATTTCAAGGCGATATACAAAAATGCTTTTTTAATTACTCCGAGCAGAGATGAAGCAGTTTTAATGTCCGGATATTCAGAAGTAGATGAGGCAGGTTATTTTTTAAGAAAAGAATTTGATGCAAATATAATGATTACAATTGGAAAAGATGGCATGAAATTATTTCCAACGTTTAAAGAAAATAAAGAATCACTCGATAAAATTTATATTAAAACTATTCCTGAAGAATCTTTTGAGGAAACCGGTGCGGGAGATACGGCAATAGCAACATTAGCATTAGCATTATCTACTCAAAAAGAAAAGTCTCTCTCTCTTTTCAAAAACTCTGCTAAAATAGCAAATATGGCTGCAGGAATTACAGTGAAACATATTGGCTCGTATGCTCCGACATTTATTGAATTACAAGAAAAAATTTCTAAAACGACTAATGTTCAATAAATCTAAAATAAAATTTTTACCGTTATCAGAACGGGAAAGTAAAACTTCAATTAATGCAATCATAGATCCCAATGCAAATTATAAACTATCTGAGTTCAATGAGGACGATTCAATGGCGATAGAAAAACTAGCCAATGAAATAAAGAAGGCAAAACAAAATAATCAGCAAGTTATACTTGCATGCGGTGCTCATCTTATAAAAAATGGACTATCATTAGTAATCCAAGAATTAATTGAAAAAAAATATATAACTCATCTTGCAACGAACGGCGCAACTTTAATTCACGACTGGGAATTTGCGTATCAAGGGAAAACCGAAGAAGATGTAAGGAAATATCTAACCGAAGGCCAATTTGGATTATGGGAAGAAACAGGAAGATATCAAAATCTTGCAATCATTGCTGGCGCAGGAAAAAACAAAGGATACGGGGAATCTTTAGCTGAAATGGTTGCAACAGATAAAATAATAATTCCGGAGAGAGATAAACTGTCAGAAACTGCTAGAAAAAAATTAGATGAGCTGTCTATTAAAATGCCATCAGAAATATTGATAAACCATCCACATAAAAAATACAGCGTCTTGAATGCTGCCTACAAATCTCATTTTAATCTAACTATTCATCCACATTTTGGGCATGATATTATTTACACACATCCGTTAAATGATGGCGCATCGTTGGGAAAAGCCGCTGAAATAGATTTTCTAAAATATGTAGATTCTATTTCACATTTACAAGGAGGAATTTATCTATCTATTGGTTCAGCAATAATGTCGCCACAAATTTTTGAAAAGGCATTATCCATGGCAAGAAATGTCGCCAATCAAGAAGAGAGAAAAATAGATGACTTTATGATTGTAGTTAATGATGTCCAAGAAGGAAAATGGGATTTTAAAGAAGGTAAAGAGCCTTCAAAAAATAATCCTGCTTATTATCTTCGATTCAATAAAACCTTTGCACGTGCAGGAGCTCGAGATATGCAGTATTTCCAAGCTGACAATAGGGATTTTCTCCTTGCCTTGTATAATTTTTTAAAATGAATTCAACTATTTTTTTAGATAGTGATGGCGTCATTAATGAAGATAATGAATATGTATACAAACGCGAAGACTTCAAATTTCTTCCTAATGTAACAGAAGCTTTACTAAAACTACAATCTCATTATCTTTTATTCGTTATAACGAATCAATCAGGAATCGGGAGAGGATATCATTCAGAAAATGATTTCATAAAACTAAACGAATTCATGATTCAAGAATTAAAAAATCAAGGAGTTATTATTCAAGAAACGTATTATTGCCCTCACGCAACAAATCATGACTGTGAATGCCGAAAGCCAAAAACAAAATTGCTAGAACGAGCAGCCAAGGAATTTTCTATAAACCTGAAAAACTCATGGGTGGTTGGAGACAAAATGAGCGACATCGAAATGGGAAAAAATGCAGGATGCAAAACAGCATTAATTAAATCCCGTTTTGTAGAATTTATTCAAACACAGAAGTTCGATTCATTGTATGAAGCTGCAGAATATATCCTTTCTTACAATGCATTGTTGCGTTGTCGGGAGTTATTGAAGGCAGTTAACTTAAAGAATAGAAAACTATAAAATTGATTGATTCTATAAAAATATAATATGAAATACCTCAAACCAGAATTTGAAAGAGAAGATTTCCATTGCCCTTTTTGTGGGGTTTATACCCATCAAATTTGGGGAGATATCTTGGAAAATGCAAGCATTGATGGTAGCGGTTGGCATCACATGCCTAATTTTAAAGGTGCCTTATGTAACAAGTGCAAAGAAATCTCTATTTGGAAGGACGGAAAATTAATTTATCCTGATAATCCAAATATGCCTCCACCAAATGAGGACTTACAGGAAGAAATAAAATTAGATTATAATGAAGCTGCAAGTATTGTTGAAAAATCTCCAAGAGCTGCAGCGGCTCTATTAAGATTAGCTATAGAAAAACTATGCAAGAAACAACTTAAGGAAGAAGGAAAAGACCTTGACGAGTGTATAGGCAGTCTAGTAAAAAATGGTTTGCCCATACAAATTAAAGAGGCCTTAGATGTTGTAAGAGTAATAGGAAATGAGTCGGTACATCCTGGAGAAATTAATCTTAATGATAATAAAGATGTAGCATACAAGCTATTCGAATTAGTTAATATTATTGCACAAGATAGAATAACACAACCAAAAGAAGTCTCAAAATTGTATAAATCATTACCTCAAAAGAAACTTGATGGGATTGATAAAAGGGACAAAAAATAAATTATCTTTTACTCAATTTAATTAAACTTAACCATTTATTTGTGCTTAAAGTCAGTTCAGGTATGGCTTCCTCTTGCGGTGTTTTATTGTCTATTCCCTGATGCTTTCTAACGAAGTTATAATAAATTTCCATGCCTTTCATAATGGCTTTTGCACTTTCCAAACTTCCATGAAAACCACGCATGATTTTTGTTCTGTCTCTAATCGTGTTATGCAACCTTTCTATTTTGTGGTTAAATCCTCTTTCAGAAGCTATAACAACATTGTGGATTATTGGACTTTTGTGGTTCCAATGAGTTTTTAATCCAAAACTTTTCTTTAAAACTCTTTCATAACCTTTTAAGCCATCTGTCGTAATTACCTTAATCTGTTCACCTGTTGCTAACTTGCCTTTTTTTAGAACCCTCGTTAAGTTTTCTATTGTTCTGCTTTTCATGTAATCGGAAGCGACTACATAACGAGTTGTTGTATCCATTACATCAACAAACCAATTTTGCTCTCCTAATCTATGATATTCCATCTCATCGGACATTAACTCTTGTCCAGATTGAACTTGTAAGTTATCTGTCAATGTACTTATCATGTTTGCATATTTTACAATCCATCTATAGATAGTTGAATAATGAGAATTTTTAGGTGAAAACATTTGTAAATGCTCTTGTATTTTCCTTAATGAAACTCCAGAGTAATACAAGTTCATACAAGAAGTTATTTTATACTCGTGGTTTTTCATCTTCCAGAAACCATCGTCTATTGAAAATCTATGAGAACAATCTTTACACTTATACCTTTGAACTTCGCCCCTATTTTTCGTTTCTCTAACTCCGTCTTTCTTAATATTCTTTCCGTTGCATTTTCCACACGAAATGTCTTGTATACTCATAGTATATTATTATAAGTATACATCTATTTAAATCTTTCGGTTATGCTCTATTACTATAGTAAAGTATTTAAAGTAAAACATTTATTAGATAGTTATGGGTAAAAAAGAAATAAAGATGTTTGAATGCAAATGCGAAAGATGTGGGCATGAATGGATAACAAGAACAGAAGAAGCTCCTATTGTATGCCCTAAATGCAAAAGTCCTTATTGGGATAAGCCATTAAATAATAATAGGGGTAAATAATATGGAATTTGAAAATCAAATAATAAGTGGGGATGTCTTAGAAGTAATGAAAAAAATACCAGATAATAGTATTCATCTAGCTATAACTTCCCCCCCTTATAATGTTGGCAAAGATTATGACAACCACAATGATAAAATGGATTACCAAGAATATCTTAATTGGTTAAATGAAGTTTGGAAAGAAACTCAGAGAGTTTTAGTTCCTGGTGGTAGATTTGCTTTAAATATTGCTCCAACAGGAATAAAAGATTTTGTTCCGATACATCATGATTTTACAAATCAATTAAGAAAATTAGGAATGAAATTTAGAACAGAAATTATTTGGTATAAACAAACCATGCTTAAAAGAACAGCATGGGGGAGTTGGAAAAGCCCAGCAAATCCTCATGTAGTTCCATCTTGGGAATATGTTTTAGTTTTTACTAAAAATGGGGATAAATTATTTGGTAACCCTAAGGAAGCCGATATTACAGCAGAGGAATTTAAGGAATTTTCAGATGGATTTTGGCAAATCCAACCAGAAAGACAAAGAAATGGGCATCCTGCTCCATTTCCAGAAGATTTAATTTATAGATTAATAAAATTTTATTCCTATAAAGGAAATATTGTTTTAGATATGTTTGGTGGAACTGGAACAGTGGCAGTAGTTTCACATAAAACTGATAGAAGATTTATTCATATAGATATATCAAAAGAATATTGTAAAACTGCTAAGGATAGATTAGAAAAAATTAAAGGCGAGATGTCTCAACAAAAAATTAACCAATAAGCATCTTCTTTAGGTCTGATGGTAATTCCTCTAACTTCTTTATTTTTCCGCCATAAGAACTACTATCATGCCTGATATAAACTCCATCTAAATATTTTTCTGCTAATGCTCTATCTTTCGTTGGTTTTTCTTGAGTTCCCCATTCTGATTGCCATTGTTTTTTAGATTGCCGACCTTTATCTGGCGTAGCAAAGACAACTAAAATCTTAGGTATCATTTGTTTCCAAACAACAGAATAAAACAAAGTTTCTGAAAATCTACCGTGCAAACTTGTTTTACAACTAATAACTGCAAGGGGGATATGTGGTTTTTCTGTATGAACTACAACTAAATCAACATCTCCCTCTACTTTTCCATCTTTTACTGGAATAGCTAAATTATTCCATAACTCTTTATGTTTATTTTTCAAACCTCTTCCACGAATTACATTCAAAGGAATACTATTTTTAGAGAAATAGTTATTAACAAACTCCATTACCACAATTTCCCAATTTTTACCACTAGTAGAAACATAACTTTGTCTGTCTTCAATACCGCTATATTCTTTATCCATAACAAAACAATTCTTTTCTAACTTAAAAAGTTATCTAAAAACACCCGTAGATGCAACAATGCCTTCTTACAACAACATATAAATAGCCTCATTTCCAGTTTTTTAGATGAAAAATGAGGCCAAGACGCCGTTAGCCGTATCAGATTCAGATCTTAATACTAGAAAAAAATCATTAAAAAATTTTTTATTTGGCTGGGTGAAAGACAAATATGATAAAACATTTTTATGGATTTTATTAGCAGCGTTTCTTATTAGATTATGGATATTTTGGCAAACAAAAGATCAGGCTTTGTGGTGGGACGCAGCAGATTATATGGCTGCAGCAAAGCGTTGGGCAGGAGCTAACCCCCATTTAATTGATATTTGGTATTATCGCCGTGGGTTTTTATGGCCGCTAATTGGAACTTTTTTCTTTATGCTTAACATAGGTGAGATAGGGATGAGATTTTTAGTTGTCCTCATGTCCACAGGATTTGTTTTAGTGACTTATGCGTTAATCTCCGAAATGTTCAACAAAAAATTAGGTTTATTAACGAGCATTGGAGTCGCCGGTTCATGGCTATTCATATTTTTTACTGGTAGAGTATTAACAAATTTACCTTCCGCGTTTTTCTTATTAACCGCAGTATTATTTTTCTGGAAAGGATATGTAAAAAAGCAAGGAACAAAATATTTTATTTTATTTGGAGTTTTTGCAGCATTGGCAACATTAACAAGAATGCAAGATCTGATGTTCTCATTTCCTTTATTGTTTTTAGCTATAATTAAAGAAAAACATAAAGTATTCGTAAACAAAAAATTATGGCTTGCCGTTGCTATTTTCTTTGTAATTATGATCCCGCAATTATTTGTTCACAATGCTCATTTCGGAAATCCACTTTTAGATTTAACAAATTATTATCTTGGAATTAAAGGTATTTCTCAAACAGGAGAAGTTGGTGTTGAACTCGCAAAATTTTCTGATTTATTTTTGTACATGAATAACCTTCCCTATATACTAGATGGGAATTATTTAGATCCCTCAAATGCAGGTTATTCTAATGTGTTCATTCCAATTCATTTGTATCCAATTTTTCTTTTATTCATTATCGGATTTTTCCTATTATTTGTGGATTTATTCTTGGGAATAGACAAAATTTTTAAGGATGAAGAAATTCAAAAACGCGCATTTATTTTTGTTTGGATAGTTACAACATTTTTATTTTTAGGCTATATCGCACCACAATTAGAGCAAAGATATATTATGCAAACCATACCATTTTTGTTTTTAATTGCCGTATATCCTTCAGTATTTTTTGAAAATCTGTTAAAAAATAAATTCAAGGACAAAGCATTTTTTATTATTCTCTTGATTTTTTTCATCCTTTTAATACCTAACTTAATTTTCGGAAAAAATTTGATGGTGTCAAAAATTTCATCGTATCAAGAAATCAAGATGGCAGGAGAGTGGATAAAAGCAAATTCAAATCCTGAAGATATTATTGTCGGAGGATCATTGCCCCAGCTAACATATTATTCTGAACGGTCAGTCTATCCATTTGAACTCGCGTATAGAAGAGAAATGAAAAAAACAGGTGAAGCTGAATTAGAAAAATTCATTGCTGAAAAACGTCCAAGATATTATTCTATTTCAATAATTGAACGTGATGAAGAATGGACATATAATTTCCCGCAGAAACATCAAGACCTACTAATCCCCGTGCAAGTCTATCAACAGAATAATCAGCCAGTGTTAGTGATTTACCAATTTAATTATAATAATGTTACCTCGCTAAATTTAAATACTAATCAAGTAGAAATTCCTAAGGTAAATCGATCTAATAAAACCGGAAGTAATAACTCTATTTAGAATTATACTCACACAAATATGTATGAGTTACCGTAAAAATATTATCTTTCTTTATCATTTTAAAATTTTTTTTTAATAGATTATAAATTTCTTTATACTTTGTTATATGCTCATCCGGAATTTCTTTTTTCCCAACTAGTTTTCTAACTTTTCGAGAAATCCAATTTTCCGTCGGGATAGAAACAATAATGTAAAAATGATTAGTTAATTTTTTAAAACTATCAATAATTCTTTGAACCTCTTCTTTAGGTATATGCTCAAAAACATCTAAAGCAAAAATTTTATTTGGCTTAAGAATTTTATAATCTTTAATAAAAGTTTTTTGTGGATTAATATCATAACCATAAATCTTATAATTTTTCAATTTTCTTTCTAACCAACCTCCCCCGCACCCAAAATCTAAAATAATATCTTCTTTACGTAATGATGCTAATGTAATTGCTCGATTTATTTTGTAATTAAAGTAGGTTCGCACTAACCAATTTTTACTTTCATAGGTATTTTCTAATCGATTGTCTTCCATTTTTTCTTATCCCGTTAAAATGGAATGGCTTGAAAATCTTAAATTTTCATTGTCTTTCATTTTTTCTTATCCCGTTAAAATGGAATGGCTTGAAAATCTTAAATTTTCATTGTCTTTCATTTTATTACCTCATTCTGTTTTCAATCTCTCATCAATAAGTTGTTTATATAATTTGTGTAAGTCTTCAGCTTTCAAATTTTTAGCGCTACCTTCTTTTTTTATGATATAGAATGCTTTCATATCTTTATGTTTTCCGTCGTAGCCATGCATACCTTTAACAGGTTTCCTGCTCCAAAAATTAGGAAAAAATAAAACTCCTGTTTTGGCTAAAAAAACTAAATCGCCAAATTTTTTATTCGCATGAATTATTTTTCCATCCTTGAATGGAAGTTTATCTTTTATTGCCTTAATTTCTGCAGGCGTTCCCCAATATCGCGCAATGTCTGAATCGATAAAACAATTATTGGTTCGAGGAACAGAAACGATTTTGTTAACATCAACCATCCCATGATCAGAAAATAAAATGTCAAAATCCATTTTAGATAAATCTGCATCTATCTCTCTAACAGCCATTTTTATTTTATTGTCTTTCGTTCCAACTGCATGGCCTAAGTTATCTAATTCTCCAAAATATTGAAAGTGTACATTCTCATTTTTTGCCGCATGCCGTTTAACACATATTTCAAATGTGTGCAATTTATCAATAGGTATATTTCCGGTTTTGAATAATTCATATCCTTTAAACCAGCGAGGTAAGTTTACTAATACGTTAATACAAAATCTTCCAAAACCTCCAAAATGTTTCAACCAAGAAAAATATTTCAAATAATGAAGTGAACTTTTTCCGTCGGTTTTGCAAAAGACTGCAATATTTTCTGATTTTCCATTGAATAGTATATCAACACCGCTCCAATGTCCAATGCCCATGTCTAATTCTCCGTGTTGATATTTTTCAGTAAGTGATTTAAGATATGGCGCATATTGCAAATATTCCGGTTTAAATGCATCAATCATTATCACCTTAATCTTCCGAAGTTTCATTCATTAAGAACCAAAAGTTAATTTATAAGATTATGCACAATATATCAAATAATAAATAATTGTCTATCATAAAAAAACTTATAAAGCATCTAGACAAAAAATATCTATGAAAGATTTAAAATATGAAAAAGAGAAAGCAAAAGAGATGTTAAAACTTATTGAAGAATATAATTTAAGCAAGGATAAAAAATCAGCGAATCAAAAACTTAATGTATTGTCAAACGAACTATATTATAAAAAAAGAGAGGTGTTGTCACAAGCAATGATTGATGTTTCATTAGCTATACATTCTTTTACAACTGCTGCAATGTCCGGAGGACATTATCAACCATTAGACGAATTTATTCCCGATTTGCAGGGAATAATGATGAGTTAGTTTTCTTAGTTTTTACTTTTGAAAGTGCAATTATTCCAAAAGCAATGAATATAGTCATGACGAGAACAGCAATTCTATAGCGATAACTACCTAAAAAAAATAATTGAGAAACAACTAATCCCCACACAATAGGGCCAATAAACGACGAAGCTCTCTCTGCCAGACCAAAATAGGCGAATGCCAAGTTATGTTTTCCAGCAGGAGCAATTTCAGACATCAGTGAACGAGATACGGTCCAGCTTGCTCCAAACCAAAATCCCATCAATGTTGTCGCAATAATAAATAACGTAAAATTATTAATGAGTCCAAGAAATGGCAGCAAAAAAATCCATCCTAATAAAATAACCATTAAACTTTTTTTATGTCCAACGTTATCTGCAATATGTCCTGAAATAATTCCCCCAAGTGCAGAGGTAACTAAAATGCTCAAAAGGATATAAGTTTTTATTGTATCAGGAACTTCCCACACGCGCTCCATGAAAATAGGATAATTATTCGCAACCGTTAAAATAGCATCGTTAAACAAAAAATAAGCAATAAGAAAAAAGAAAACATTAGAGACAGCGAATAATAATTTCGTTTCAGTAAACGTTTTTTTGATTCCGTCTTTAATGTTTAGTTTTCCTGATTCTTTTCTTGGTTCGTTGAAAAAAATAAGCATCGGTAAAGAAAAAATAAAAAATGCTAGTACCGAAGGCAATAACGTTTCAGCGCGGGGAGAAGATCCAAAAAAATACCATAAGCCCGTCGAGAATGGCAAAGCAAGTAATAAGCCCGTAATCTGCCCAAGATAATTCGCACTGATTCCCAGGCCAGAAATCAATCCTCTTTTTTCTGGTTTGCATATGTCGGTAATAAGCGGTGTATAAAAAGTAAAAGACAGCAAATAAAAATATAATCCCAGAGTAAAAAAGATAAGTGCATAAACACTTTGATTAGAAAGAGCAAAAAATGCGCACAGTCCATAAAAAAATGCCGTTAAGACAGTCGTAAATCGTAAACCAGTAATTCTCCTCAGATGTGTATCAATAATTGTTCCGGTAATAGGGACCGTAAAAAATAAAGCAAGTGCAGAAAGAGTAAAGGTTAGATTAAAATAAATATCAGAAATGCCTTGATCAACAACTATCCATTGCGCAAAATACAAAAAGAAGACAATTGAAACCAGAGAGTTCGCAAAATCATATAAAACCCAAAGAAAAATATTTTTTTTAGTTTGCATTATATATTAATAAAAATGAGCGTTAAATATCTTTGTTGATATGACTTCAATTTTAAAATCTACAGGATATACGAATGAATAATTTAAAAATTTTCTATTTATTTGATAGAATTAAAATAAACCTCCTAGAAATACACATTGCAAGTTGTCCCTTTTTTTAAAGCTTTATTGGAGAATACAGAAGAAAAATAATTGCTTTAGAATTCATGATGCTGAATAGAGCTCTGGAAGCTCCGAATAAATGATCATTTCCATTTTTGTCACAATATAGTGCAAAATTAAAATTCGATGAACATTGTTATGAACCGGTAAAAAAATTGAAGCCATCATAAATAAATTTTAAACTAATAAATAGAAGCGTAATAAGTACAATTTTTCTAAATTTATTTTGAGGAATTTTATTGACTATCTTTTTCCCAGTAAGAGAGCTTGCAAAAGCCACGACAAAAAGCAACGGAACATAATAAAAATGAGAAGTGAGGAAACCCTTTCCAAAATAAATGGGAATTCTTGTCATATCAACTGCAAGAGCAATTACTGCTATAGTTGCAATATAAACTTCTTTTTTTAATTTATAAGAATGTAAAAAAGCTCCTCGTAAAGCTCCAGCAGTGCCAATCAGTCCTGCAGAAAATCCAGAAATAGCCCCTCCAATAAGGGCATTATTTACCGTCGGTTTAATGCTAAAATTAGGTGTATATAACGACACAATTGAGAAAACAAGTAAAAATATTCCTAAGAACAATCTAAAAAGGTCTTGCGAAAGATTCATAACTAAGAGAGCTCCAAAAAGCGCTAAGATAACACTGGGAATTCCAAAAAGTAAAAATAATCTTTTATCGATACTATGGTGAAAAAAAGTTATCCGTCCTATAGTGCTGAAAAAATGGAAAAGAGCTACTAATAATAAAGCTGTTTGAAAGTCAAAAAAAAATAAACTAATCGGCAAGAGAATTGAGGATATGCCAAAACCAGCAATAGTTCCAATAACACCTGCAAAAAAAGCAGCAATGAAAAAGAGTATATCTTGCATCTCTACGTGGCTTTTCCAACACTCATTTTCGCGACAGCAACACCTGCCTTGACAAACGCATTAAACTGCTTCAAATTTCTTACTTCCAATAATTTCTTCACCATAATTCTTGGTCTGAAATAATATTCTCTATATGCCCTCTGTTGCATTTCCATCATCAATTTGAATTTGCTTTCACCATATTCGAACAACGGTTCATTAAATGCATTGAAATCTTCCCACTTTTGAGAAAATATCCTTCCTTCACGCGCAATTTTTTCATACAAAGGAGAACCAGGAACTGGCGTATACACTTGGAATTGCGCAATATTCAAATCAAGTTCTTTCGCAAATTGAATCGTTTCAAGCATTTCTTTTTCTCCTTCTCCTTCATTGCCAAACATAAAAAATCCTTCGGTAATCAATCCTGCTTGATGCGCCCACTTCACTGCTCGTCGAATATGATCTTTCGTTTCCCCCTTTCGCATCTTTTTCAAAATGTCCGGATTACCTGACTCAATGCCAAATGCAACCAAATAAAATCCTGCTTTTTTCATGTGCTGCAGCATCGGCAAACTCACCCTATCTGCTCGTATACCATTACCTGTTTTCAAAATGACATCATAATTTTTTTGAATTAACAAATCACAAATCTCCTTCACTCTTCCCGGCATGAACGTAAAATTATCATCGATAATATTTATTTCTTTAACCCCATATTTATTCACGAGTTCGTCAATTTCAGCAACAACGTTTTCAGGGCTTCGAAATCTAAATTGTTTTCCTTGCGTTCGAAAGTTACTGCAGAATGTGCAGCTATAAGGACAGCCACGACTTGTCATCATGGTCGCAAACGGATATCTTCTGACACCGGGCGTCCAATATTTTTTTAAAGGAAGAAGATCACGTGCCGGAAACGGAAGCTTATCTAAATTTTGAATGAGTGGACGAGGCGGTGTCACTTTAATCATGCCATTTTCTTTCTCATCTCTATACGAAATTCCCAAAATATTCTCCACTGTTTTTTTCTCACTAATAGCTCTTGACAATTCCAACATAGTCTCTTCAGCCTCACTGATAACACAATAGTCTATTTCATTACATTCTTTTAATGTTCTAATTGGCTCCATCGTTGGATGTGGCCCCCCAACCGCAATTTTTGCATTGGGCAATTCTTCTTTCGCAATTTTTGCAAGATTATATGCTTCCATGATAGTATTGGTCGTCGCAGCCATAGCTACCATATCTGCCTTGCTTTTTTTAATCAGCTCGCGTTCCATAGTTTCATTTGATCGCAATGCAGCTAAATCAAGAACTTGTATCTCAATGCCATTGGCACGAAGATATGATGCAATATATACCAAACCTAAAGGCGGCAGAATCATAGTCGCCTCTTCAGAAACATAACTATACACTTTCAGATAATTCGGAGCTAT
>Ga0209542_10003609_pt1 | contig 32872 bp, 31 predicted proteins | sample RifCSPhighO2_01_FD_184028 | JGI IMG/M metagenome (GOLD analysis project Ga0209542, IMG submission 184028) | Soil microbial communities from Rifle, Colorado - Rifle CSP2_plank highO2_0.1 (SPAdes) (version 2) | ecosystem: Environmental > Terrestrial > Deep subsurface > Rock core/Sediment ... | reverse complement strand
TCATGGAAGCCAGATAATATTTTATAATCCTTAAACCCAGTATATGAGAAGACCAATTGATGTGGTAATATTATGCGGAGGGCTGGGAACGAGATTTCGTTCTGTATTTTCTGACAGGCCCAAAGCGCTAGCTCAAATCCACGAAAAACCCCTTCTTGACATTATTCTCTCCTTTTTTATTCGACATGGATATCAAAGATGCATTCTATGCACGGGATATCTCTCGGAGCGCATTGAAAAATATTATCATAAAAGCCCATTTGCGAAATACTTATTTTTTTCGCGTGAAACAGAGCCGCTTGGAACCGGCGGAGCAATTAAAAACGCGGAAGCTCATATTACAACTGAAAATTTTTTCGTAATGAATGGAGATTCCTATTGTGATATTGACTTGCCAACATTCCATGATTTTCATGATCAAAAAGAGAAAGCTTTTATTTCCATGGTTCTCGCCTCGCATAAAGACAGAGAAGACGCTGGCAATGTTTTAATCAACGAGGACAACGATGAAGTAACTTCCTTTTCGGAAAAAACCTCGAATAATAATAAAAAATATATTAACGCCGGAATTTACATTTTTCATAAAAAAATTCTAGAATATATTCCTGAAAAACAAAATTTTTCACTTGAGTACTCGATTTTTCCACAGTTTATAAATAAAGGATTTTATGGCTTTATTTCTGACAGCGAAGTCATAGACATAGGAACTCCAGAACGCTATAAACAAGCATTAAAATATTTTTCAAAAAATAATATAATGACACTACAATAAGATAAAGATACATCTTGATAACTCTAAAAAGTGCGTAAATATAAACATATGTTTAAAGATAAGAAAGTGTTAGTTGCCGGCGGGACCGGCATGATCGGAAGACAGCTTGTGCACATGCTCATTGACCGAGGCGCCAAAGTAAGGATTGCCTCAATGGATAATCCCGGCCGCGCGCATCCGCAAGCCGAATTTATGAGGCTTGATTTAATGAATTTCGAAAACTGTCAAAAAGCATGCGACGGTATGGAATATATATTTAATCTTGTAGGCATCAAAGGATCGCCGCAAGCGGCCAAAACTCGGCCAGCAAGCTTTTTTGTGCCAACGGTACTTTGCAATACGAATATTTCTGAAGCCGCCCGTCGCGCCCAACCGCTCTGGTATCTCTACACAAGCTCCGTTGGCGTTTACTCCCCTGCCGATATTTTTAAGGAAGACAGTGTTTGGAAAACCTTTCCTTCTGAAAACGACAAGTTTGCCGGCTGGGCAAAGCGCATGGGCGAGCTTCAGCTGGAATCGTACAAGATCGAATATGGTTTTAATAATTATTCAATCATACGTCCGGCCAACGTCTACGGACCCTTTGATAACTTTGACCCAAAGAATTCCATGGTTATCCCCTCTCTCATAAAACGCGCGGTGGATGGCGAGAATCCATTTATTGTTTGGGGGGACGGCGCGCCCATCAGAGATTTTGTCCATGCAGCAGATGTCGCCCGAGTAATGCTTTTCGCTGTTGAAAATAAAATATCCGAACCTCTCAACATCGGTAGTGGCAAAGGCATTGCCATAAAGGACCTTGTAAATATTATTATAAATAATCTTCAGAATAAGCCTGATGTGGTATGGGATACGTCAAAACCTTCCGGAGACGCCGTGCGCATTATGGATGTTAGCCGTATTTCTAGCCATGGCTTTAAAACAATAATATCATTTGAAGATGGAGTTAAAGAGGTTATGGAATGGTATAAAAATAATAAACAAAATCTGGACGCGGGCTACAACGTATTTAAAAAAACAAAATAGCATAAATGCAATAAATAAATATATGGCCACAAAAAAGAAAAAAATCCTCATTACCGGCGCGAGCGGATTTATCGGCAGAAATATTTTTGAGAAACTCTCACAGCGAGAAGATCTTGACGTATGGGGCACCTATCTTACGGATGAAAGTTTCAAAGATGGTCCTAAAATGCTCCGAGCCGACCTCACCCAGAAAAGTGAAGTATATAAAATAATGCAAGGAGTGGATGTGCTAATACAGGGGGCCGCAACAACTTCCGGCGCAAAAGATACTTTCAATAAGCCGTACTATCATGTTACCGATAACGCTATTATTAACGCCATACTGTATCAGGCCGCGCACGAATGTAGTGTCTCACAGGCGATATTTTTTAGCTGCACTACCATATATCCGAATCTCGACCGTCCGGTGATCGAAGGCGACGTTGATCTCGTAGGCGGCATCTATGACAAATACTTTGGAGTAGGCTGGACAAAAATCTATATTGAAAAGCTCTGCGAATTTTATTCACGCTTGGGCTCGACAAAATTCACTGTTATCCGACATTCAAATATTTATGGACCTTACGATAAATACGATTTGGAAAAATCACATGTGTTCGGCGCCACTATTACAAAAGTTATGACAGCACAAGATAACAAGGTTACTGTGTGGGGCGAAGGCAAGGAAGAAAGGGATCTTTTGTATATCTCCGATCTTGTAGATTTTGTAGAAATTGTTTTAGACAAGCAAGACTATGCTTTTGACATATTTAATCTCGGGCTTGAACGAGGTATATCTGTTCGCGATCTCGTAAAAAAAATAATTGAAATTTCCGGTAAAAATCTAAATATTCATTTTGACACTGCCAAGCCAAGCATTGCCACAAAACTTGTTGTTGACTGCTCAAAGGCCAAAAAAAAATTCGGCTGGAGCCAAAAAATCACGCTTGACGAGGGAATCAAAAGAACTATTGATTGGTATAAAACAAATATAACGAATAAATAAATTTTATATGGAAGAAAGAAATATCAAGAAGGCGCTTATCACTGGCATTTCAGGTTCAGCGGCAAGTTATTTGGCAGACTATATAATAGAGCATCACCCGCATGTGGAAATACACGGAATTTCCCGTTGGCACAGCACAACATCAGGCAAAAATCTTAAAAATTCAATGGCCAAGGTGCACATTCACGAATGTGATCTCACTGATTTTAGCTCAATTTTTACAGTCCTTGAGAAAACAAAACCCGATGCCATCATACATTTGGCGGCACACGCGAATGTGAGAGAATCTTTTACTACGCCGTTGAGCGTTCTGCACAACAACATAATGGGTACCGCAAATCTCCTAGAAGCAATCCGCCTTACAAATATCAACCCCATACTGCTTTTATGCAGTTCATCGGAAGTCTATGGGCAGGTTGATCCTAAAAATGTTCCAATCAAAGAAGATTGCCCAATCAATCCCGCGAGTCCATATGCAGTTTCAAAAACAGCGCAGGACTTCTTGGGTTATACGTACTTTAAAAGCTACGGAATGAAAATTATCAGAACAAGAATGTTTACCTACCTTAACCCTCGAAGAAGCGACATATTCTCAACGACATTCACCATGCAGGTTGCGAAAATTGAAGCGGGACTGCAAGAGGTGCTTGTCCATGGAAATCTAGATTCCGTAAGAACTATTATTGATGTGCGTGACGCTATGGAGGCGTATTGGATCGCGCTTAATAAATGCAAGTTTGGCGAAGTATATAATATTGGAGGAAACACAACTATCACCGTGGGAAAATTTCTTGATATGTTAAAAAAATTAGCGAAATGCGAAATACCCTCCCGCGTCGATCCTAAACTTTTACGACCCACAGACGTAACGTTGCAGATCCCTGACGTAACGAAATTTACAAATGAAACGGGATGGAGGCCAAAGTACAGTTTTGAAGATAGTATACACCATCTTTTAGAGCATTGCCGAAATGAAGCAAGAAAATGATTTATGAGTTTATGTTTATTTAAAATATTATCATATGAGAAGATACAAACTTGCTGAAAAAATTATTGACGAAAAGGATATTGCGGCGCTGATTACTTGGCTTAAAACCAATCCACAACTCACCAAGGGCCCTCTTACGCCAAAGTTTGAAAAACTCTGGGCTGAATGGATTGGCACAAAATATGCCGTATACAATAACTCCGGTTCGTCTGCAAATCTTCTTATGGCGTATGCCGCGCTTGTTTTAGGAAAACTCAAAAACAAAAAAGTTATTGTGCCAAGCGTTGGCTGGGTTACAACCATTGCTCCATTCATGCAATTTGGATTTGAGCCAATTATGTGCGGCGCGGATAAAGAAAATTTTGGTATGGATTTGGATGAGCTAGAGTTGCTTCTTAAAAAATATGATCCCGCCTGCGTTGTATATGTGCAAGTGCTTGGAGTACCCGGCGATATGGAAAGGCTTGTTGCATTAAAAAAGAAATATAATTTTATGCTTATGGAAGACGCGTGCGCGGCTCTTGGCGCGGAATTTGACGGAAAAAAAGTCGGATCATTCAGCGATATGTCTTCTTTTTCATTCTTTTTTGGGCACCAGCTATCAACCATTGAAGGAGGAATGGTAAACACCAATGATAAAAATTTGTATAATATTCTCATAATGCTCCGAAGCCATGGATGGGGAAAAGATCTTGATCCCCAAACACGCTCTGAAATTATGAAAAAACACGGCGTTGATGAATGGCACGAACCTTTTACATTTTTTTTGCCGGGGTTTAATCTTCGCGGAACAGATCTTGGAGCATTTCTTGGGCTTGAACAGATGAAAAAAGCCGACAAGGTAATAGATATCCGAAAACAAAATCATATAACCTATTCTAAAAATCTTAAAACTGTCGGCTTCCAAAAATGGCATCCCAAGGCAGTGCCCGCGAGCATATCGCTGGGCGCTCTCGCACAAAGCCCCAAGCACAGAAAAGCAATTGTAAAAAAACTTGATGAAAACAATATTGAAACACGGCTTTTTTCAGCGGGAAATTTGGGCCTTCATCCCTTTTGGTACAACGTATATGGAAAATTTCACAACGAGATGTCAGATAAAATTCATTTTTGCGGATTTTTTCTTCCAAATAATGAATCTATAAACGAAAAAGATGTGTTATTTATTTGCAATGTTGTTAATGGTGTTTCGCCATAACTTTTTGACAATATCTTTATTCTTGATTCATTATTCTTAATTCTTATTTTATGAAAATACTTGTTACCGGAGGCGCCGGATACATAGGATCAATACTTGTGCCCACGCTTCTTCAAGAAGGCCATGAAGTCGCGGTTGTTGATAACTTCATGTACGGACAAAACTCGCTTCTTGACGTATGCAATAATAAAAATTTGCGCATTATGAGAAAAGACGCCAGAGATAAAAAAATCATTTCTGAAGAAATAAAAAAAGCCGACGTTATTATTCCGCTTGCCTGCCTCACGGGCGCGCCGATCTGCGCGCGGTTTCCAGATGAGGCCAAGGCAATAATAGTTGATGCCGTGCAAATGATCCTTGATCTTCGCGGCAAGGACCAGATAATCCTCTACCCGACAACTAACAGCGGATACGGAATCGGAGAAAAAGATATAGTATGCACAGAAGTTACTGCGCTTAAACCGATATCGCTGTATGGAAAACTTAAGGTTGAGGCGGAACAAAAGATTCTTGAGAGTAAAAATTCGGTAACGCTTCGGCTCGCAACGGCCTTTGGCATAAGTCCGCGAATGAGGCTTGATCTTTTAGTAAACGACTTTGTCTATCGAGCCGTAAACGACAAATTTATCGTGCTTTTTGAATCTCATTTTAAAAGGAACTATATACACGTTCGCGATGTGGCGAAGACTTTCACGCATGTATTAAAAAACTTTGCTATGATGAAAAACCAAATCTATAATGTAGGATTGAGCGATGCTAATTTAAGCAAGTGGGAGCTTTGTGAAGAGATAAAAAAACTTATCCCCGATTTCTATTTTGTAGAAGCAAAAATCGGCGAAGATCCAGACAAGCGAGATTACATCGTAAGCAATGAAAAAATTGAAAAAACCGGATTTCATCCTGATACTTCTCTTAAAATGGGAATGAAAGAACTCATCAAGGGATATCAAGTTATTAAACGCAACCAATTCTCTAATATCTAATATGAAAGAAATAATTCTCGAGTCAATCCATACTAAAGAAATGCTCCTTGATCAAAAATATCTTGATCAGATTGATAAAATTGCGAATATTCTTGTTTTTGCCTTAAAGAACAAGAAAAAAATTTTTATGGCGGGAAATGGAGGATCGGCCGCGGACGCGCAGCATTTTGCCGCAGAGCTTGCCGGTAAATTTGAAAAAGAAAGAAAAGGCCTTAGCGCATTTGCGCTTACTGCTAACACTTCAAATATTACGGCAATTGGAAATGATTACGGATTTGACGTAATTTTTTCTAGGCAGATAGAAGGACAAGGAGATGAAGGAGACGTGTTTGTGGGAATAAGCACAAGCGGAAATTCAAAAAACATAGTACATGCGATAGAAACGGCAAAAAAAATGAAGATGGCGGCTATTGGACTTTTAGGAAATCAAGGAGGGATTATTAAAAACTTGTGCGATACATCAATTGTCATACCTTCAAATTCTACCGCGCGAATACAAGAATGCCATATCCTTATTATACATATCCTAAGCAAGATAATTGACAATGCTTTTTACCATGACTAAAAAAATAATATTCCTTGACCGGGATGGAACAATTATTGTTGATAAAAAGTATATGTACAAAATTGAGGATATGGAGTTCCTCCCCAATGCTATTGAGGGATTGAGAAAAATACAAGAATTAGGATATGAATGTATCATAGTGTCAAATCAAGCGGGGGTGGCAAAAAAGTATTATACTTTTAAAGATATGATGAATTTTAACGACGAAATAACCCGCCGTCTTAGCGATTTTGGCATTACTATTTTGGCAAGCTATTTTTGTACCCATCATCCAGACATGACGGGACTGTGCCAATGCCGCAAACCAAACACTGACATGGTTAAAAAAGCATCTAAAACATTCGACATTGATCCGACAAAAAGTATTTTTGCGGGAGATAAAGATTGCGACATCAAGCTCGGACAAAATCTAGGTGGAGTTACTTTTCACATCGATAATGGACAATATCCCATTACACTTAAACCCGACTATTCAGTAAAAAATTTATTAGAAGCCTATAATATCATTAAACAATTTTCTAATATCTAAGGTTCACTTCATATGCAAGATATCAATAAAGAATTATATAAAAAACTGTACCTTATAAGAATGGGCGAGGAAAAAATTCGAGAGCATTATCTGGAAAACGAAATGAAAACGCCAGTCCATCTAAGCGTTGGCGGAGAAGCCATAGTAGCCGGAGTTTGCCAGGCATTGCAACCAACAGATCAAGTATTCGGCACCTATAGAAGTCATGGATTGTATCTTGCAAAAACTCAAGAAACCGATCAATTCTTTGCTGAATTATATGGAAAAAATACTGGGGGGGCCAAGGGCAAGGCCGGATCCATGCATCTCACCGCGCCTGAATACGGCCTCATGGGCACTTCTGCGGTTGTAGCAACAACCATACCTTTGGCAGTTGGGACTGCGTTCTCCAATGTATATAAAAAAAATGGAAAAATGACAGCGGTGTTTTTTGGAGACGGGGCAATTGATGAAGGAGTTTTTTGGGAAAGTTTAAATCTTGCCTGCCTAAAAAAATTGCCTATTCTTTTTATATGCGAAAATAATAATTTAGCGATACATACCGACCAATCTTTGCGGCACGGATATGATAATATAGCTGATATTGTTTCAAAGTTTCATTGCAATGTTCTTTCAAGCGATTCAACTGATGCTGAAGAAATATACAACCTCACTAAAACGGCAACAAATTTATTCCAAGAAAATAAAAAGCCGGCATTCCTTCATTTAAAATATTATCGTTATTATGAGCATGTGGGAATTAATTATGATTTCGATGCAGGCTATAGATCTGAAGATGAATATAAAGAATGGCAAAAGCGAGATCCTATTTCTCTGCAAAGAAAAAAATTGCTGAGCAATGGATATTTGGAATCTGACATAACGGATCTGGAAAATAGCATCATAAAAAAAATTGAAGCGAGTATTAAAAAGGCGCAAGAAGCGCCGTATCCGGATAAAGCCGAATTATACACCGACGTTTTTTCAAAATGACCCAATAAATAAACTGCATTATTATGGAAAACTCAAAAAGAATGATAACTTTTCGCGAAGCGCTCACGGAAGCCATGGTTCAGGCAATGCAAAAAGATCCAAATATTTTTGTATATGGCATAGATGTAGCTGATCATCGCAGGATTTTTGGCAGTACTTTTGGCTTAGTGGAAAAATTTGGACCAGGGCGTTGCTTCAGCACTCCCCTTTCGGAAGATGCTTTGGCAGGGTTTGGTCTTGGGGCCGCTATTAATGGGCTCAAGCCCATATTTATCCATATTCGAATAGATTTTGTTTTACTTGCCATGAACCAAATAGTAAATATGATATCAACTTTTAGCTATCTGACTGGCGGTAAACTCAAGGCGCCTTTTATAATAAGAGCTATTATTGGCCGCGGATGGGGCCAAGGCATGCAACACAGCAAGGCATTGCATGCGTTATTTGCGCACATTCCTGGATTAAAAGTCGTGCTTCCCTCTACTCCTCGCGATGCAAAAGGCTTAATGATTTCTGCATTAAAAGATAATAATCCTGTTATTTTTCTTGAACACAGATGGCTTTATGACATTATAGGAGAAGTAAATCCTTCTTCGGAAGCTTCTGTGCCATTAGGAAAAGGCAACATATTGCGCCAAGGCAAAGATGTAACGATAGTTGCAACTTCATGGATGAATATTGAGGCAACGAAAGCTGCCGAAATACTGGCAAAACGCGGCATAAGCGTAGAAATTATTGATCCAAGGACCATTGAGCCTCTTGATAGCGAGTTAATATATATGTCTGTTAAAAAAACTGGCCATTGTATCGTTGCCGATTATGATTGGATCAATTGCGGTTTTAGCTCGGAAGTAGCCGCGCGAGTGCAGGAAAACTGCCTGCAAGAGATGAAATCGCCCGTAACAAGAATAGGTTTTGCTCCAACTCCATGCCCAACCACCCGGACACTAGAAAATCTTTTCTATCCCAATGCTGTTGATATCATACGAGCAGTGGAACAAAAATTAAAATTGTCACAAACGGATTTAAGCGGAGAAGAATTCTATAGTTTTGAAAACAAATTTAAAGGACCATTTTAATATGAATCTTGGCATAAAAAATAAATATGCGCTGGTGACCGGCGGAAGCCATGGCATTGGAAGAAGCATCGCCTTAGCATTAGCCGATGAAGGATGCAATGTGGCAATTTGCGGCAGAAATAAAGAAAGGCTTGCGATAGTTTCGCAAGAAATTAATAAAAAGGGCGTTCAGTGTATAATCCTGCAAGCGGATGCGACTGAAGTATCAAGGGTAGATGAGATTATGAATACTATTATAGAATCATGGGGAACAGTTCATATTGTAATAAATAATGTTGGCGGCGGAGGAAGCTGGGGCGATTCAGTAATTGAGAATGCGCCGGAGAAAATCTGGGTGGATGTTTTTAATAAAAACACCTTAACGGCAATCAGATTTACCACCAAAGCTATACCGTTTATGAGAAAACAAAAATGGGGAAGGATTGTTAGTGTTTCTTCAATATATGGCAAAGAAGCGGGTGGAATGCCCTGGTATAATCTGGCAAAAAGCGCTCAAATAAGTTTGATGAAAACACTGTCTTCACAACATTATTTGGCAAGGGATAACATCACCTTCAATTGCGTTGCGCCCGGACCAATTATGATTCCTGATACGGGATGGGAAAAAATGATGAAAAAAGATCCAATTGCTTTTAAAAAACTTGTAGATGATGTACCGCTTGGAAGATTGGGCTCCCCGGAAGAAGTCGCTTGCGTTGTTGCGTTTCTTTGCTCCGAACCTGCGCGATACGTTAATGGAGCTACCATCCCCATTGATGGAGGATTAAGTAAAAGTTTTTAATATAATGGACAAAATACATCGATAATAATTGAAGATTCATATAACTATATATGGAAACAAAAAATAACATAGCGATTCTCATTCCTACAAAAAATAGAGCTGAATTTGTTATTCGCCAGCTCCACTATTATACGAGTGTTAGATCTCAATATCCTGTATATATCGGCGATTCAAGCAACTCCGAACATTCATTGAAAATCCAAAAAGCAATAGAGCAAATGAAAGGCGCGCTTACTGTCCACTATTTTTGCAAACCCGAATTTAATTATTGCAAGACGACAATACACCTTCTTTCGCTTGTAAAAGAAGAATATATCTGCATGATTGGAGATGATGATTTTCAGATACCGTCCTCGCTCGAAAAATGCGCGGAATTTCTGGATACGCACAAAGATTATGCGTCAGCGCATGGAAACGCCGTTGCTATTCGGATTATGAACAATGCGGTGTATGGAAAAATAGGCAAGATTAAAGACTATCCGCAACCGCAATGTGAACAAAATTCAGCCAATGATCGCGTTCTTAATTTTTTTAATCAATATTATGTTTCCCATTTCTCGGTTGTGCGCGCGGAAGTTATGAAAAAAGCATGGAGCCGGTGGGCGGAAACACCGGAAAGGTCGTTTTCCGAAGAGATACTAGACGCAACCCTCATTGTTGTTATGGGAAAATCAAAACTTTTAGATTGTTTGAGTTTTATACGTCAAATTCATGATCAACACTATCTTCTTCCAAATACATTTGATTGGATAACGAGCAGCGGCTGGGATGCGAATTATTTAGCTTTTCAAAAAATTGTTACCGAAGAAATAACAAAAAAAGATAATATCTCGCAAGACACGGCACAAGCCTCTGTGCGAGAAGCTTTTTGGTCGTACTTACAAAAATGGTTAGCGCTTGATTATCAGACCCATATGTCAAAACACTATCCTAGAATCGCTCACCCGACCATGAAAGAAAAAATAAAAAAATATCTATATTTCTTGATGCCAATGTATAAAATTATAAAACCATATGTTAAAAAGAAAAGATGGATACATGCTGAGGTCGTAAATCCTTCTTCGCCTTATTATAAAGATTTTAAGGCCGTAAAATATATTATAGAAAATATTTAGAATTAAATCATGAAGAATATGCGAATCATGCCGCGTCTTGACACTAAAGGACCAAATGTCGTGAAGGGAATTCACGCAGAGGGCTTGCGCATGGAAACTTATTCATCAAGCATCCTAAGTCTATGAGAAATATTCTTAAGGACTATACAATTTTCCGCCTTGATCCTGCGAAACTTAGAAGCAGGGATTTCTATAAAAATATGCTTGAGCTTCATGAAAAGTTAATGGAAAAATTCAAAGAGACAATAAAACCCAGTAAACTTTTCACGTGTATTCTCTGCCAATCAGATAAGGGAAAATTATTTTTAGAATATCGCGGTTATTCACTTTTTGAATGCAATCAATGCGGGCTTGTTTCACCGAACATTGATTTCCAAAAAATCAAAGACCAAGATATTTATGAAGATGAAGCATATTATTTAGACACCAAAAGAGAAATACTTGATACTTATGAATACCGAAAGAACACATACGCGCCAGAGCGGCTCAAATATATTCTGGAAAAAACAAAGCTTGGCGCAAAACAAATTAATCTGCTTGATGTCGGTTGCGGTCCTGGATATTTCATTGAACATCTCAAAGACATGGGCATTAAATACAAGGGGCTCGAACTTACAGATCATTTGGTTAGAATCTGCAATAAAAGAAACCTCAACGTATCTAAAACCGAACTGACGAGTGAACCCAATGGTTTGTATAATGTTATTACGCTCTATGATGTCTTGGAACATGTTTCAAACCCGCAATCCCTTTTCCAAAACCTCCATAAAAAACTGGCAGGCTCAGGCTTCGTAGTAGCTTATTCGCCCCACATACATTCAATAGCTTTTTATCTATTGAAAGAAAAACAAAACACCCTTTACCCGTTTCAACATGTTGCCTTTTACGATGTTACATCGTTGCATTATTTGGCCGAAAAAACTGGTTTTAAGGTACATTCAATTGATTTTTTCGGTCTTGATGTCCTTGATTATTTCTACTACAAAATGTACGCTGATAATTGCGACTACATGGAAAAATTCAAAGAATTCATACCCATAATGCAAGCAATAATTGACAAAGCAAATTTAAGCAACCATATAAGAGTAATTTTTAAAAAAATAAATTATGTTTAATGATAAAAAAATTCTAGCAATTATCACCGCCCGAGGCGGTTCAAAACGACTGCCAAGAAAAAATATCAGACCATTGGCTGGAAAGCCATTATTGGCATATTCGATTGAAGCCGCAAGGTCATCGCATTATATAGATCGAATCATAGTGTCGACAGAAGATGTAGAAATTGCGGATATTGCAAAAAAATATGGGGCTGATGTGCCTGCCTTACGACCAACAAAGCTTGCCGAGGACGCCACCAGCTCTGATGCTGTCTTAAAATATACTGTTGAATATGTGGAGTCAAAAGAAAATTATATTCCTGATATTATTGTTTTAATCCAGCCCACCAGCCCTTTTGTATCCGCTGACGATATCGACAAAACCATTGAAATGCTAGTCGCGGGAAAATCTAATTCTTCATTGACTGTATGCGAAATTACTGAAAGGCCGGAATGGATGTATCAACTTAACGGCAATATTGCTTCTCCCTATATCCATGGCGATGTTCCCTATAGGCGCCAGGATATGCAAAAACTGTATCGGTCAAATGGCGCCGTTTATTGCGTCAAGCGCGAAATATTATTAAAAAAAGGAATACTTGTAGATAAAAAAAATTTACGAGTATATATAATGCCCAAAGAAAGATCTGTGGACATTGACGATATTAATGATTTTAATTATGCAGAAATACTTTTCAAAAACAATAGAAATACATAATAAGACAATCGGATACGAACACCCCGTCTTTATTATTGCTGAAGCTGGCGTTAACCATAACGGCCGTCTTGATCTCGCCCTTAAACTTGTTGATGCTGTTTCTGAAAGCGGCGCTGATGCTATTAAATTCCAAACATGGAAAGCGGAGCAATTAACGACAAAATCAGCAAAAATGGCTGCGTACCAAAAAAAGAATATGGGTGTTGAAAAATCCCAATTTGATATGCTGAAAGAATTGGAGCTCCGAGAAGATTTTTTCGAACCTATAATAAAGCGATGCCGAGAAAAAAATCTTATTTTTCTCTCCACTCCTCATGGCGGGTTTGAAGCTGTGGATTTTTTGGAAAAATTAGATATACCAGCTTTTAAATTCGGCTCTGGCGATCTCACAAATATTCCGGTTTTGGAACACACAGCGCGTTACCAAAGGCCGATGATAATTGGAACAGGAATGGCTACTTTGGATGAGGTAAAAAATGCAATCGATTGTATAAAAAATCAGGGAAATAATAACATTATTGCTCTTCACTGCACAACAAATTATCCATGCCCGGCAAATGAGGTAAATCTCATGGCCCTAACAACGATGAAAGAAAAATTAGATGTTTTGGTGGGATATTCCGACCATACTCTTGGAATCCAGGTCCCCATAATGTCTGCCACGCTTGGCGCTTGCGTTATAGAAAAACATATAACTCTGGATAAAAGCATGCCGGGACCCGATCACTTGGCATCTACCGAGCCTGACGAATTCAAAAAAATGGTCGGCGCATTAAGGCTTGTAAAAACCATTCTCGGCTCAAACCAAAAAAAGCCCAATCAAAGTGAAATCGCTATCATGGAAATAGCAAAAAAAAGCATTGTATCAACAAAAAATATAAAAAAGGGAGAGGTTTTTACAAAAAATAATATCGGCATTAAGCGTCCGGGAAACGGCATTGAACCAAGGTTTTATTTTGATATACTCGGGAAAATTTCAAAGACAGACGTAGCGGAAGATTCGTTGATACAAAAAGAACATTATGAATAAAAAGAAAAAAATATTAATTATTACCGGAAGCCGCGCAGAGTATGGTTTATTGAAACCAATTGTTGTGGGTCTAATGAAAAGTAAAAAAATAAAGCCGCATCTTTTGGTCACAGGAATGCACACATTAAAAAAATTCGGCTCTTCGATAAATGAAATAATAAAAGACAAAATACCAATAAAAACAGTGGTAAAAATTTCGGAAAAAGACGATATGCTTATTTCTTTAACGAAAGAAATGCTTGGTATACGAAAATGTTGCTATTCGTTAAAGCCCGATCTCATTTTGGTTTTAGGAGACCGCGATGAAGCCTTTGCCGGAGCTATTGCTGGAGGTCATCTGCGAATACCAGTTGCCCATATCCACGGGGGCGACGTGACTGGATTTGTCGTTGATGAATACATACGCCACTCAATAACGAAATTTTCCCACCTGCACTTTGTAGCCAGCAAAAAAAGCTATAACCGCATCATAGGGCTTGGTGAGGAGGGGTGGAGAGTCTTTGTTTGCGGCGCTCCGGGGATAGACAGCATACGCAGAGGACATTACGTATCGAAAAATTCTATTTCAAAAAAATTTGGATTTGATAAAAATAAAAAATGGCTTTTAATTATTCATCATCCCACGCCCCTTGACCAAGTAATTTTTTTACGGCAAATAAGGCCGCTTCTTGAATGTGTAAAAAATATAGATGCAGAAAAAATTATTATTTATCCAAACTCAGACACCGGCAGTGACATTTTTATAAATGAAATAAATAAATGCGAAAAAAACAAAAATTTTCATATTTATAAAAATCTACCAAAAAATGATTTTTTAAATATTATGAATAGAGCTGATATACTTTTGGGAAATTCTAGCGCTGGGATAATTGAATCTGGATATTTTAGACTGCCAACTGTAAATATAGGTAATAGACAAAAAAGCCGAGAAAGAGGAAAAAATGTTATGGATTCTAATTATAATAAAAACAATATTGGGAAAGCCATAACAAAAGCGCTCACCCCTCAATTCAAAATAAACTGCCAAAACATGAAAAGTCCGTACGGCGACGGCCGAGCAAGCGAAAAAATCATAAAAATTTTAGAAAAATATATTGATAATAAAAAATTATTCCTTAAAAAATTAACCTATTGATTTACGTATGAAAATACTCGGCATATGCCCTGAGGCATGGATTTCGTCAGCGGCGCTGATAGAAGACGGAAAAATAATCGCAGCGGCTCCCGAAGAAAGGTTTAACAGGGAAAAAATGTCAAGAAAATTCCCTTTTTTGGCCATACAATTTTGCCTCAAAGAGGCAAAATGCAGTCTTGAAGATATAGATTATATAGCTGTTGGCTGGAACCCGGGAATACATATCCAGCTTTTTAATTTTAGATTTTCTGATGCAGCCCGCTGGCGAGCTGAATATTTATATTCAGTGCCAAACAACCTCATGAAACTATTAAAAAATAAAAAAGTGAATTATGTAAAACAGTCTTTAATGCAGAAAAACCATAACTGTGAAATAATTTACGTAACACACCACCATGCCCATGCCGCCAATGCCTTTTTCTTGTCCCCGTTTAAAAAAGCCGCTATTTTAACAGTGGACGGAAGAGGAGAAGACGATACGTGTCTTTATGCAACGGGAAAAGACAATAAAATTATGGATTTACAAACCATAGCAATCCCCCACTCTATTGGCCTCGTGTATTCAAGTGTTACACAATTTTTAGGATTCCGTCCGCATATTGATGAGTGGAAAGTAATGGCGCTTGCATCTTATTATCCGAATGAAAATATATATTATAAAATATTCAAACAGATAGTGATGCCGGCGCGCGAAGGCAAAATTGAAATTGACTTGCGGTTTTTCAATTACTATCTCAACGACAGAAGTGAATATTATACTTCTCTATTTAAAAATACTTTCGGAAAACCAAGGCTACCCCATGGAGACATTACAGAAAGACACAAACAAATCGCTGCCGGACTCCAGAGAATAAGCGAGGAAGCTCTTGCCCATATGCTTCATTGGCTGCATAAAAAAACAAAAATGGAGAATATCGCTGTTAGCGGAGGTAGCTTCATGAACTCCGTATTCAATGGAAAAATAAAAAAATTAACACCATTCAAAAATGTTTTTGTCTCCTCTTGCCCGGATGACAGTGGTGTGCCGCTGGGAGCTGCATTATACGTCTACAATCATATTCTTTCTAACGCGCCACGGATGGAACAAACGCACAATTACTACGGACCTAAATTTTCCAATACCGATATTGCTGAAGCGCTAGACAAGGCAAAAATAAAAGGGGTTTTTATCCCGAACATAGCAAAATATACGGCGAATCTTATCAGCGAAGGCAAGATAGTCGGCTGGTTTCAGGGGAAAATGGAATTCGGGCAAAGAGCGCTCGGAAACCGGTCCATAGTAGCCGATCCGCGCCGAAAAAATATGAAAAACAAATTAAATAAAGCAATTAAGTATAGAGAACCGTTTCGGCCGTTTGCTCCATCCATACTTGAGGAAAAAAAATTGACTTACTTTGAATGCGATGCAAACGACAAATCTCCTTTTATGGAAAAAGTCTTTCAGATAAAGAAAGAAATGCAAAAAAAAATACCGGCAGTTACCCACGTTGACGGCTCCGGAAGAATCCAAACAGTTGATAAAAAAATAAATCCCCTCTATTATCAATTAATATCAGAATTTGAAAAAATTACCGGCGTTCCGATTGTTCTCAATACTTCTTTTAATTTAAACGGCGAACCAATAGTCTGCACACCAAACGATGCCATAAAGACTTTTTTTTCCTGCGGAATGGATGCCCTTGTTATGGGAAACTATTTACTTACCAAAAAAGAAGTTGTAAAAAATAAAAAATTGTTATTCACTAAAATAAAAGAGAGAGAATGAAAAATATTCTAATAATCGGAGCCGGACAAATCGGCTCGCGACATCTTCAAGCGTTGAAAGCAGTGCGTAATAGCGCTAAAATATTTGTTATTGACCCCTCGTCTGAATCTCTAAAAATAGCTAAAAAAAGGTACGAATCAACACAAAGGGGCGAAAATGAGCATATATTGCGCTTTTCCAATAAACTCCCTCAAAATCCAGGGGAGATTGATGTGGCTATTATTGCTACGAACTCTGATGTGCGACGAGAAGTTTGCGAAACACTGCTAAAAAGAACAAATGTTCACTACATTATTTTTGAAAAAATACTTTTTAACCACAAGAATGATTACGATGATATCGGCTTATCTCTCAAAAAACACAAAACAAAAACTTTTGTCAATTTTAATATGAGAATGCATCCCATATATTCCTCAATTAAAAATGAGCTTGGCGGAGATAAAATTTTTTATCATGTTTCGGGTGGAAACTTTGGCCTTGTGACCAATGCCATCCATTACCTTGACCATCTCTCGCTTCTTGTTAATTGCCGGGATTTTACCATTAACACAAATCTCCTCGATCATAACCCTATAACCAGCAAGAGAAAAGGATTTTTAGAATTTACGGGAACAATTGAAGCAATAATGAAAGACGGCAGCCAGATGCTTGTAACCTCTTATGATACTGGCAAGGCTCCCTGCCAAGTTATAATCTTTAATAAAAATATACGCATTATATCAAGAGAAAATGAGGGAAAATTTTGGATAGCAAAAAAAGAAAATTCATGGTCCTGGCAGGAAATATTGAGCCCATGGCCACATCAAAGCGAGATGACCACCCATCTGGTTGAAGATCTGCTTAATAATGGAGGATGCCCGTTACCAACGTATCAAGAGTCAATAAAAATTCATCTGCAAATGCTGGAACCGCTATTAGAACATCTAAATAAATATTCAGAAAAAAAGTATGATTACTACCCCTTTACATAATAATTAATACCTTGATATGTCCGAAAAAATTCTATTAGTCGGCGCTGGCCCAATTGCTCAAGAATACGCCAATATACTAAAGGCGCTTCATGTTCCGTTTGTTGTTATTGGCAGGGGCAAGGAATCAGTGGAAAAATTTTTTGCTGATACTGGGTTTCAAGCTGAGATTGGCGGAATTGAACCTTGGCTGAAAAAAAATAATCCACCCGCAAAAGCTATTATTGCGGTTGGCGAAAAAGAGCTTGGCGAAATAACGCGACTCCTTATTCAAGGAGGCGCAAAAGAAATTCTTGTTGAAAAGCCGGGGGGATTTAACGCTGATGACATACGGCACGTTGGAAAGCTTTCCAACGAAAAAAAGACTAAAGTGTACATTGCGTATAATCGCCGTTTCTATTCGTCCGTAAAAAAAGCGAAAGAAATAATAAATGAAAATGGAGGTGTGTTGTCATTTCATTTTGAATTCACTGAATGGATACATAAAATACCAGAAACAAAAAAAACAACCGGAATAATCCGCGAATGGTTTTTGGCAAACTCCACACATGTTATTGATCTGGCTTTTTTCCTCGGCGGCAAACCAAAAAATCTCTCCAGCTATGCGTTGGCGGGTTTGCCTTGGCACAATGGCAGCTCTATTTTTTCCGGCGCCGGTATTACTGAAAAAAAAGCGTTATTCTCTTACCACGCAAACTGGGAATCAGCGGGTCGATGGAGTGTCGAAATATTGACCGCAAAAAACCGCCTCTACTTACGTCCGCTTGAAAAACTTTCCATACAAAATATCGGTGAAATTGATATTACGAATGTGGCAATCGACGATACGATAGATAAAAAATTCAAGCCCGGATATTATTTACAGGTCAAATCTTTTCTCGAAGATAAAAAAAATCTGCCCGATATCCAAGAACAAATAAATATGCTTGCGTGGTATGAAAAAATTAACCGGGCCTGATTAAATATATATGATGATAATAATAAAACAGCTCAAATATATCCAAAATTATATCTATCAAAATATTCTTTTACCAAAAATATTAAATATAAAATATAAAGATATTTTGTTAAAAAATTTTGAGCTAAAAAATATCAAAAGGGGCAAACGTTGTTTTATTATTGGCGGAGGCCCGTCTATTAATGAAATTGATCTTTCGCTTTTAAAAAACGAGGAGACTTTTTGCATGAATGAACTTGATCAGCACCCGATGTATAAGGAAATTCAACCAAAATATCACAGCCTGATTGATACCGCCTATTTTACTCAGCCACTGGATTATTTTCATACCCAGCAATTTTTGAAAAAAACAAACACCATATCGCCTTCGACCAGCGTATTTGTCAACATCAAAGCGAAAGAATTCATTAAAAAACACGAAATGTTCACCGGCCATTGTCTTTATTACATAAGCATGCAGGGGATCATGAACGATAAGTTTGATTTTAATATTGATATTGAAAAAACAATCCCCTTCCCTAAAAATTCCGCCCTTCTGTGCTTATTACTTGCGGTGTATATGGGATATTCTAAAATCTATTTGCTTGGTTGCGAGCATAATTTTTTATCTGTGCATATTGCCGCCAACAAATCGCTCAGTTATGGTTGGGCATACAAAGATGTAAGGGATAATATTGACACCTCAAATCCAGAAATAGTAAAAAAATACCTCGATGAAAGACACACGCATGCTAGCTATGAGGTGCAAATATCGCGCGTTAAGCAACTTTTTAAGAATTACCGTCTGTTGTATAAAAAAATAAAAAAACTCCATCCTGATATAAATATATATAATGCCACGCCTCAAAGTTTTCTAGATGTCTTTCCAGCGATTAATTTTAAAGATATTAAATTTCCATCCAAAAAATATGCATAGCAAAAAAAATATAATATGAATAATAAAAAACTTAAAATATTAGAAATTGGAACAACCGACACAAAGGGTGGCGCTGCCATGGTATCATGGGAACTTAAGGCCGGGCTTGAAAAACTCGGGCATGAAGCATATATGGCCGTTGGCTTTAAGCGTTCTGATGATCCAAAGATTTTTGACGTCTTCAATACTCCCTTAAACCGTTTCATTTCAAAAATAATCCACAAAAATTTTTACCAAAGACTCTCGTACCACATTGCGTATCATAGATCAAATGATATTTCCATCCCGCTTGCGAAAAAAATTTTTCATCATAAAATATTGAAAGATATAGATATTATCCATGCCCACAATCTTCATTCAAATTTTTTTAATCTTAATGAACTTCCCATGCTGTCGCATCAAAAACCCTTTATCTGGACTCTTCATGACATGTGGGCGATAACCGGCCACAGCGCGCATGCCTTTGATTGCGACCACTGGCAAACCGGCGGATGCCAATGCAAACTCCCCGACACAATACCCCCTCACAAAAAAAACAATTCGCAAAAACTCTGGGAACTCAAAAAAGAAATATATTACAAATCGAAACTACATATCGTAGTTCCATCAAAGTGGCTCTATGAAAAGGCGCAATTAAGCATCTTAAAAAATCATGTTGCGCATCTTATATATAATGGCGTTGACACTAATATATTCAAGCCTCAAGAAAAAAATATTGCCAGAAAGAAACTCGGATTGCCGCTTGATAAAAAAATTATTCTTTTCGCGAGTAAAGGAGGAAGCAAAAATATCTGGAAGGGTTGGAATTTTGTAGAAGATATAATAGATAAAGAAAAAAATAATCCTCATATCCTTTTCTTGTGCCTTGGCGGATATGACACGGATATGCGTTTAAAAAACGTAGCGCCAATTGATTATATAAAAGACAGAAATAAACTTGCAAGCTACTACTCGGCATCTGATATGCTGTTATACCCATCTATTGCCGATAACTGCCCGCTTACGGTACTTGAAGCCATGGCATGCGGTTTGCCAGTACTCGCATTTGCCACCGGCGGTATCCCAGAACTTATCATGCATAAAAAAACCGGCTACGTTGCCGAGTATAAAAACAAAAAGGATCTTCGGGCTGGCTTTGAATACCTCATTACCGTGTCTCTGGACAAATTTAATAGCATGTCGGAAGAATGCCGAAAAAGAGTTGTGCGTCATTTCAGTCTACCAAACATGACGCAACAATACCTAAATCTTTATCAAAAAATTCTATATGCATAAAATTCCTATGGGAATCATGTTCCATCATTTTCACAATAACAAGCATTATAGGGGGCAGGGTTCTATATCAAAAAAAGATTTTGAAAATATTATTCATTTTATAGGACTCAGGCGGATACTTGATCCCCATGACTGGATAAAGCGGGCCAATCGGGGTCTATTGGCAAAGAATGATCTTTGCCTGACTTTTGACGATGCGCTTTTGTGCCAATATGAAATAGCCCTGCCGATTTTAGAGAAATACAATCTCAAGGCGTTTTGGTTTGTGTATTCATCCGTATTTGAAAAAAAGCTTGGCAAATTTGAAATATATCGTGTGTTCAGGTCAAAATTTTTTAAGACCGTAGATGAATTTTATAAGCTTTTTTTTACAAAAATTCACAATTCAAAATTTGAAAAATTAGAACGGCTCAAGATAGCTAAAACTGATATTGACCATTTTCATAGCGCTTTTCCGCATTATTCAAAAAACGACATCCGTTTTCGCATGGTGAGGGATAAAATATTAAGCCTCTATGAGTATGAGTCAATTATGGATGGGCTCATACGAGAAAGAGGGCTTACTGTAGAACAACTTGTAAAAAATTTGTGGATGTCTAATAAACACCTCAAATACCTCGACGATCATGGCCATGCCATAGGTCTGCATTCTTACACTCATCCTATGATTATGGGAAATCTTTCATTTACCGAACAAAGGGAGGAATATCAAAAAAATTTCAATCATATATTCAAGATTACCGACAAGCCTCCGCTCGCAATGTCTCATCCGGATAACTCTTATAATAATGATACTCTTAAAATCTTAAAACAGCTAAAAATTATCTGCGGTTTTCGATCCAATAAATCTCCTCCGGATAATGGAAGGGTTAATCAATCTCAATATGAACTAGCCCGTGAGGACCATGCATATATAATGAAACTAATAAATAAACGAAAAAAATTATGAAAATAAACAGTCATAATGAATGGGATAAGCTCCGAGAAATTATTGTCGGCAGGGCTGAAGGCCAGACATACCTGACCTACCCAGAATCCGGAACTTTAACCGAAGAACTTTTAGAAAAATCTACCATGTTGGCACGAGAGGCTTTTCCACAATGGCTAGTGGACGAAATACGCGAAGACCTGGATGGCTTATCAAAAACGCTTGAATCCTTCGGGGTAAAGGTGCACAGACCAGATACTTCGCATATTAACAAACCTTTTGAAACGCCATTTTTCAGGGCTTCTGGCGATCATGTATATGATGTGAGGGATCTGCATCTGATTGTGGGGAATACTGTCATTGAATCGCCGTCGCAAGAACAGCACAGGTATTTCGAAGCCATGGGGCTTTACGACATCTGGTATGAATATTTTAAGGAAGGCTTCCGCTGGGTTTGCGGGCCGAAACCCAAGCTCAAGGGCGATTATATGATAACATACCATGAAGACGGCAAAAACCAGTACGATGACGGGCAAAAATTTATCAGACTTAAAGAGAATGAGATCCTTTTTGAAGCCGCAAACACAGTAAGGATGGGCAAAGACCTTTTATATCTTGTTTCTCGCTCTGGCAATGAACTTGGAGCTAAGTGGCTTCAGAGTATTTTGGGAGATGAATACAGAGTTCATACTACTGATAAAATTTACCGCTCGAGCCATATTGATACTTGTCCAGGGGTTTTCGATAAATGGGACAAAATATATTTTCATGATATTGTTCCTGCTCCCGAAAAAGCGGTTGAATTCCAAAACAATGTCAGAAAAGTTGTGTATCAAAAACTAGCGGCGCTCAATATTAAAACCGGACTTGATTCTATTAGCTCAGACTGGATTGGCATGAACATTCTATCAGTTGATCCTAATACTGTCATTTTGGATGAACGCCAGGTTCCGATGATAAAAATGCTCGAAAAGCGCGGAATTACCCCTGTTCCTATAAGATTTAGGCATTCCTATTTTATGGGAGGCATCCACTGCAGCACGCTTGATACGGTTAGGGATTCAAAACTTGAAAGCTATTGCGATTGATATATCCATTGACAATAGTAATGGGTACATTATACTAATTATAAGTTCTCACTTGCTAAGTGGGATAAAATAAAATGAAAATATTATGAAAAACGATGAAACATTAAACGTAAATAAAAATAATTGGGAAAATTTGTATTCTGAAAAAACGACGTTTTTGCAATATCCTGCGGATTGGATTATAAGATTTCATAATTTATATTTGAAAAAAAATTTGCCAAACGGCAAAGTGCTTGATTATGGATGTGGTACGGGCAACAACAGTGTTTTCTTTCTTGATAAAGGGTATGATGTTTGGGGAATCGACGTGACCGAATCCTATAAGAAACTTGTTAAAGCCAATATGGAAAGCAGGGGCCATAACGCGTCTCTAATGGAAAAATTCGAAGTTCTTGCCCCTAATGCGACAAAATTACCCTACCAAGACAACTTTTTTGACCTCATTGTCGCGAATCAAGTACTCTACTACCTGCCAACCGAAGAACACATAAAAAAAATTGTACGGGAATTCCACCGATGCCTGAAACCTGGGGGTACGGTTTTTATTACCATGATGGGGCCTAAAAATTACTATATTGTTTATCACGCAAAACAAATTCTTAATAATAAAGTGTATGAAATACATTTTGATGATCCGGGGGACCGGCTCAAGGGATATAGAGAATTTATCTATCTTGTGCGGGACCAAGATGAACTCACAAAGCTATTTTTGGAATTCACTCCGGTCAATATCGGGTACTTTGACCAGGGCTTATTCACCGTAAAATCAAATTTCCACTGGATTTTTGTAGGACAGAAGAAATAGACGATTCACGAGCATGGATATTTTAAAAGCTCCACCGAAATCGTGGAGCTTTTTTATTTTGTTAATTATGATGTTTTTATAAACTGTTTAATATCTGACGTGTTTCTATATCAACTCTGCCCGTCTGTTCTAGGCCGTAAGCTTTTTGAAATTCAACTACCGCCTTTTTGGTAACGGGACCAAAATTCCCATTGGGTGCGACGTTTTTGGGAAAATAACCAAGTCCTTGCAATAAATTTTGAAGCGCTAAAACTTCATCTCCATTTGATCCTACGCTCAAATCTGACACAAAAATCTCGTTATATTCAACCCCAAGCACTGCTCCTCCCAGGCTATCCCCATCGGGATATATCTCCTTGCTTGGAAGTATAATTATGTCATTAAATTGAAATTTACGCGCATTGAATTCCCCCTCAGTCGCAACCCATCTTTTTTTGACAACTCCGTCTACTTTTTGCAACAAATAAACCTTCGAGCTATCTCCATACTTTACCAAGCTTCCCGCGGGATGGCCGTAGAGAGCCTCAAAAGGCTCAATTTCAGCGAATTCCGCTTTCTTCGCATCGGAAATATTATTTATATTTTTAAATGACCACCCTCCACTTAAAAATGACTCTTCTGTCTTTATCCATAGTATCTCCTTTGACATCCCAGCCTCGCACTTTGATACGATATAAACCCTAGCATTACTTGCCTTCACAAGCTGTCCACAGGTGAAATCGTAAGAATCTGGAAAAATATCTACTCCTTCTCCCATGAAATACGATTGTAAGGAAGTTTCGATTACGTCAGAAAACTTCTTGCCGTGCGCTTCAAAAATTTTTCCGTTAAGATATGGCCGTAATTTCCCATTTTCAAGAATGTATACTGCTGACTTGCCCGGTTCTTTTACAATCCTACCCTCAAGATTTCCTTGAGGTATCTCGGGCTTCACCTCTTTATTTTCTTCTTTTGGAGTTATTTTTGAGATAGATTCAACAAATTTAATTGAGGCATTTACAGATGATGACACTCCTCCCGATGAACTCAAAAATTTTGCGTAGACTGTTTTTTGGCCAAAACCTTCTGTCAAAGTCCAATTTTTTGTTTTGGCAAATGGTTCCCAAGAAGCTCCCGTAAAACTGCTATCATTGGAAAGCATCATTGATAGCACGTCGCTGGCTGAAAGAGAGAGGGTTGCTTTTCTATCAGTCGTCTCAACACTGCCGTTATTTATTTTTACTTCAGTGTAATTTGGCAATGCAGATCCGCCGCCGCCACTACTGCTACATGATGTGGTAGAGGAGGTAATCGTTACTGTTTGGGTAAATGTTATAGAAGTAGTCAAGCCGCCGCATGAAGTTGCTTGACCCAAATTATTGACTATTTGATAACCATTGCCATTAAAAACAGTAACATTATCTCCATCTGACAATGTTAAAGTAAGAGTGCTATCATTCGCTACTAATGAATCAATGCCGGTTGTAGAAGAAATTATATAAGTAACCGATGGACTTGTTAAGCTGATATTAATAGTCTGGCCAGCGGTCAGCTGAAGGTCTTGAGCGCGCGCAATGCCAGGAATAAGTAAAATAAAGATGGCAATTATTAAATATTTTTTCATACTATTAATTATTCACAGCTCGTAGCGCCGCAAGTAAAGGCAGTGCCCGAGACATAGCAAAACGTCCAACCCGCATCTTGGCGAATTCTGAAACATACCCCAGCTCCCGCCGCGCCTGTATTTGAACCCAATGTAATAGTGGTCGTAGCGCTGGTATTAGAGCCGCCGGCAACAAAATTGGCCGTGGTAGTGGCTCTTCCGGTGATAAGGGTATTGCCAGTATACAATGATCCATCTATCTCTGCATCATTTTGGACATACAAATCTCCTCCGGCTACATCAATATTATCTGCAGTACCGCCTGAACCTACCCACAATGACGCGGAGGTGGTTGCCTGGCTATTGAAAAACGCATCATCACTGACAAATAAATCTCCTAAGCTAAAGTTCCATCCTGCGGGCTCTGTGGCATCTGGACCAACATAGAGATAATCTGTTGTAGTGGCGCTGGTAGTAGAAGCATTGCCGCTAACAGTTAAGTTTCCGCCTGTATTAATATTATTGCCAATGGTGGTTGCTCCATGAACCACGATAGCGATAAAAAAAACGGATAACAAAATTACAAAAGAATTTGCTATCCAAGGAAAAATTTTAATTTTTTTCATAAAAAAAATAAAATTATTTATTAGGTGTTAAAGTAATTAAATTCGTAATAGAAGTCAACCCTAGGCGGGCGGACGAAAGAGGATTAAAGAATTGCTCAAAACTAAAAACAGTTATTACACATTTATTATACCATAAAATAATAAAAAAATAAAAAACGCCTGTGGATAACTCATAAATACTATACACGATAAATCGTATGGTACCTTGAATTACGAAACTGCAAAAAAATTACTTCCTGAGCTCGTCGTTGGATAACTGCTTGGATCAAGGCAACCCTTCCCCGCCGGAGGCGGATCTGCCTTTGGCATGAGACCGTGTTTGGGGACTAATAAGATAGTGGTTTCGTAATTCAAGGTAATGAGGATTGAAAATCTCGTATTCTTTCAAGCAAGTTTTTAGCGAGGATTACGGAAGTAAGTTTTTCTTTATAAAGATTATAACCATTGTCCGCAATAACATTGAGGCGGTCTATATTATTTTTTGCCCAAAGAACCTTTTCCGCGAGATCTTTTGCGTTCGCCCCCTCGCAGGCAATGCACGTCTCTCCTTCTTTAAAAAGCTCTAAAACTGCTGGGTTTCTTGCCGTAAGGTATGGCAGGCGCAATGCAATGCTTTCGTACGCCTTATGGGGGATTGTTCGTTTGAGACGATCATGCGAAGAAAGCTGACCCAAACTCACATGGCATTTGTGCATAATCTCGCGCAATCTTTCATCGGATAAAAATTCGGTAATAAGCTCAAGATTCTTCGGCTTAAGCTCCCGAATCTTATCTTGAATCTTTGGCAGGAGCATTCCATTGGCAAGCATAATAATTTTTATCGGCTCATTTTCCAAAATCTTAGCCGCATCAACAACATACTCCCCTCCGGCTTCAGGCAGGAGCCTTCCACGAAAAACAACAGTAAAAAATTCATACTTTTGGATATTGGCCTGATAAAAAAATCTCTCCTCATCCACTCCAGTCCACGCTAAAAAAAACTTCTTGCTTGGAATACGAAAAAGCCTTATGAAATAATCAATCTGATGTTGTGTTTCAAGCATAATAAGATTCGACATATGGCATGCTAAAAAATCAAGAAACCAATAATAAAACCCTTTGAGGGAATATCTTGAAGCAAGATTTCTTGACACAACTTTTCTTTCAAATTCCGAGCAGAGGGCGTTGTATATTACTTTTTTTCTTGAAATAAGCCCAAGGAGTATTGCCGCTTGCGGACTCGCGTAACCGATAATAATATAATCGTAATCGCGATTTTGCCAATAACACTGCGTAACGCTTAAAAATCTTTTTATTCCTGGTTGATTAAAGAAAAAATCAAGCACCTCTGCGCCATTCTTTTTTAATCCCCGGATATATACTCCATCAATTGACGAATTTTTTTTTCCAAATCCTATATAGAGAATTTTCATATTTTTAAAAATCTATTTCTTCCACAAATATTCACATCACATGACTTTATAAATATTCAGATCATTTATGGTAATTATTTTTTTCATAAAATTATATTTGCCGAAACGATATGCTGCGTCTTTTTTTGTGTCTTCTACAGCATAATCAACCTTGTATTTTTTCAATTCTTTTTCGAAATCATTCTGTAGAAATTCCAGGTATCCCCGCTTTACCCGCTCAATTTCTTCTGGAAAAAAGCACTCGGAGCATTTTTTCGTATACCGCAAATAATATCCGTGCAAAAGCGTAATAAATTGCGGCGTTTTTTGATTAATATATTCGTCAATAGTATCTGCTCGCGCGCCATCAAAATATAATTGCACGAAAAAAGAATGCATTAATCTTTCATCGGGTATTAAATTGAAAGAATCACCAGTGGTGAATATATATCTGTCATTTGAGGTGTATAAAAGCAATCTCTCGGTAAAATCAAAATCTCCCAAAACCACGTCTCCTTTCAAAGAATTCTTGTTAAACCAATCAAACGCACCCATATACCTCTGGTAATTTGTGTACGGCTCTTTATTTTTGCTATAGTATGTCCGCTGGGTGACATAACCATTAAATAATGCCACAAATACAATGAAAGAAAAAGATAGCACGAGCAAGACTTTCCTTGTTTTTATAAATTTATATGCCGTATAAGTAAAAATAAAAGCCGAGAATGGAACTGCGTAATACCAGTGCCAATGGCCAGGAAACAATCGTATGCCGGTTATAACATGCTGATTTATCACAAGAATTAAAGATGCTATAATGGCCAGAAAAAAATAAAATTTTTCTTTTTCTCGGGTTTTAAAAAATAAAAAGAATACCATCAACAAATCTAAAAAAAGCAAATCGCTCCACATAAAAGTTCGGTCAGGGTACATAATAAATCTCTTTTTCATTATTTCAAATAAAGGATGGGCATGAAATTGATAAAAATTTATCCAGTACTCCACTGAAAGAAAAAGGCCGATACTGAAAATAATTAAAAAACCGCGCATTAAAACATATTCCTTCTGGATAAGAGACAGAAAAATCAAGAAAGAAAGTATTGTCAAGGCAAGAATCCACGAAAAAGGATAGGTGTAAAAAAAAGCGCCCAATAGAATCCCTGCGATAATTATTGTATAACTTTTTTTATTTTGGTAATAATGATATATAAAAAATAGCCATAAATAAAAAAATATTGAACTTATCTGCGGATGTATGGGGCGATTATATGAATTTTCTCCTACTTTATCCTGATCAAAAAAAATATTTAATATATCGCTTTTATTAAAAATGAGATTTGAATCTAGCAGTATAATTACAGGGGCAAGCAATGAGACGATCTTCGAGCCGGTAATAGAATAAAATAATGCGTATAAAATAATCGCCAAGAGACCTGGAAAAATAAAATTGCCAATTTCAATCATTTGCTCTGGCCGCAATCCAAATATTTTAGTTAATACGGCAACGAATATTTCACCGCCTGGCGGCTGGATATAGGGACCATTTTTGCTTTCTTCTACGTTGCTCACACTCAACTTATAATTTCCATCGTACGCCTTTTTTATGCGTTGGGTATAAAATATATCAGAATCTATCTCAGCTATGTGAATTCCCTTGAATCTTTCTCCGAGGTCCAGCCTAATCCAAATGCTCGGAAGCGAAATTGTGAAGCCAACGACAATCGCCATAATAAAACAATGCCAATGCTTGCGTAATGTGCTTTTTATTAAATGCATTTTTTAATACAATCAAATAATTAATTTATTTTAGATAAACCTTTTTTGCCTCATCAATGGGATCTGAAAGCTTGGCTTCTAAAATAAATTGGTACGCGAAAAGAGTGGGCCATAATTTTGCCAAGCCATAGGAAAAAAAATTTATAATTTTTAAAAATGGAGAATTTTTTAAAGAAGGGAACGCCAATACATAAGGAATAATTGTGTATTGTTTTTTTATCACCTTCAAATTATTGTTCCTCATAAGATCCAATAAAGTTTTTTTCGTGTAAAGATGCACATGGGTTTTATCTAATAATCCGCGAACGGCATAATTAAACCTGCCAAACAACAAGCTTATCCTTATATACCAATTGGCAATATTCCCTGTGGATATTATTATTTTCCCCCCTTTTGCAAGATATTTCTTCGTATCTACCAATAATTTTTCTGGTTTTGTTATATGTTCAATAACATCGGCAAAAATAATATAATCAAAATATGCATCATATTTTTTTCTGCTCAAATTTAAACCATTTTCTAAATCAACAGAAAAAAATTCAGAAAAAAAACTTATATCTTTTGGCTGAAAAAAATCAGCGCCAATAACCTCGCAGCCCCTCAAGACTAAAGATTGAGAAATGAAACCTTCTCCACATCCCACATCTAATACCCTCTGCCTGTTAGGAACCAAAGCTTTTATTTGAGTATGGCTGCTATATTCACCCATCTTTTCTTGATATTGAGTTGGGGAAAGATCATATTTTTTTACATATTTCAAATTTTTTTTATAAAGAACGTAATCAAAAACTGTTTTAAAAACATTTTTTGCGTACACCAAGCCATTCACATAACAAATTTCATCGCCATAATATGTTGGTATCGGCAATTCTTTAATTTTTATCCCCAGCTCTTTTAGTTGTATTATTATTTCGGTATCAAAATGAAAATCGTCTGTATTCAAATGATATGGAATTTTAGAAAGGATTGTACAGCTATAAATACGGTAACCGGAATGAAATTCACTTAAATTCATCTTCAGAGTAAAATTTTCGTACCTGCTTAAGATAATATTTCCTAAATATTTATATAATGGCATTCCTCCTTTTCTCGCATTGCCGCGAGACATCATGCGCGAGCCAAAAACTACTTCGGCTTCTCCTTGTATAATTGGTTGTAATAGTTGCGGAAGGGCTTCAGGAGCATATTGCCCATCCCCATGCAACAACACAACATAATCATATCCTTTATTGATGGCGTAATCGTAACCGACTTTCTGATTGCCGCCATAACCTAAGTTTTTTGGATTCTTAAAAATACTAAGCTTGTTTATTCCTTTAGCTGTCCGATACTGCTCTCCGATATTATACGTATCGTCAGTGCTATGGTCATCAAATATAAAAATCTCTGAAACCATATTTACAATCTCATCAGGAATTCTCTCCAGTGTTTGGATTAATGTAGTGGCCGCATTATAAGCGACAATAAAAATTGCAATCTTTCTATCGGTAATCATAATTTTTTAAAATTGGTGTGGACAAAACTGATTATTCCCTATACTATAATATAAGATAATTCCCCGATAAAATTTTTTACATATGTTCACAACATTCATAAACAACAAATTTTTGCTCTATCTGACTCTCTTTGGGGTTGCCCTTTCCTTGCTTTTGCAGTTTGGAGTAAAGCCAATTGTTGAAGGAGATGCTGGAAGCTATATCCAGTGCGCGAATGCTTTTTATAACGGCAAGCCCCAAGAATGCACCCCGATTCGTACACCGGGATATCCTTTATTTATTCTTATCACCAATACGATTTTTCAAAATCTTAATTATCAACTTACTGTTACGATTCAATACTTCTTGATTCTTGGTACGGCGTACTATATTTATTTACTGGCATTATTGCTCTTTCAAAACAAAACTATTGGTTATGTCTCATACTTTTTAATTATTACCAACCCAGTCTTTATTTTTTACAGCAACAACATTCTTACTGAAATTACTTATATTTTTTTCTCAACCGGGTTTTGTTATTTTACCATAAAATATATATTTAAACAAGATAATATAAATATTATTCTGGCAAGCGTTTTCATTGCCATATCAGCGCTCATAAGGCCATTGGCGCAATACTATTACTTATTTTTACTGATAATCCTTTTCTTCGTTCATTACAAGAATTGGATGATTCTTATAAAAAAATGTTTTTTGGCAGTACTGCTCGTATATATTATTTTTTCTCCATGGATGATAAAAAATTATTTACAATTTCACAGAGGATCTTTAACCGTAGTGTTTGGAGAAGCTCTATGGACTGATGTGTACAGGTTCAATAAACTGCCACTGGTAGATTCTAACTTTTATAAAAAAGAGAAGGAAGAAATACGCGCTTCTAGCGAAGATAAGCAATATTTAAATGCAAAAACTGCTATCCAGTCATTTGGATACGACATGTCAACAACTGATAACATCTTAAAAGAAATAAGCATGGAATCGATTAAGGCTTATCCCATACAGTATGCCAAGGGCGTACTCGCAAGTTTTATTAATATGGCTTTTTACCCAAAATATATTTATGGAGATTATATTGCGGCCAGCCAAAAAACTCATATCCGCGAATACCCGCCTGCACGATATGTATATTATGCTTTTGACGACTTAATGCATAAGCTAAATTATCCTTCACTTTTTTTGACAATATTTGGAATAGCAGGATTGTACATTTGCTTCACTTCTTTTGATATTAAAAAAAAGTTATCTTCTATTTTCTTTATTCTAATAATTTTTAGCAGTCTTGCTATTGCATCAATCATAGCATCATACGTACGATATCGAATTATCATTGACCAATTTTTAATATTATTTTCCGTGTTTGCATTTTTCCATCTGTGGAATCGTTATGGCGTAAGCCGACACTGCCGCAATTTCTTTCATTTTTCTAAAAATATATAATGTTGCTCGCGCCTTTTTTATTATTCCATCAAAAAACCAAAAACACGAACAATGCTTTTTTATCTGCCCAAGGGACTTATGCGAAGCCGCGTTTTAAGCGCTCCGCGAATATTTTGAACTTCCGTTCACAAAAAATTTCTAAGTAATCTTAATAATATTCTCCGTGCAAATCAAAATGGTATGAACTCCACGGGGGACGAAGGCGAATTAAAACCTCTGTATTATTTTTTAAATTCATTTACTCTATACCGTATCAGATTCCATAAAAATTCAAATACGGCTCCCATTTTTACAAAAGACCTTCTCCCTGTTAATCCCAAAAAAACCGTCGGAATTTCTCCAATCTTTAGGCGCAATCTCCGTGCACGAATCATTATTTCTGCGTCTATAAACCAATCATCAGATGTAAGATGAAAATTTTCAAATGCTTCTCGCGTAAATATTTTTGGTTTTGCATTAATATCTTTTGAATGCAATCCGGGAAATAATATATGAAAAACATAATTATAAATAAATGAAATACTTTTTCTCCACATACTGTCACCGCGCTGTATCCTGAAGGTTTTTACCAAATCAAGGTTTTCATTTTTGATTTTATTGTATACTTTGACGATATCATCAATGGGCATCTGCCCATCACCGTCTATAACTGCTAAATATCTGCCTCGTGCAACTTCTAGGCCGCTTTTCATATCCCAACCCATCATCCCCTCTTTTATTTTAGCAACATAACGGATTCTTGAATTATGGGCCGCTATATCGGCAATAACATGTGGAGTTGTGTCTCGTGAATTTTTCAGATAATTTCCAACGAGCACGAACTCATAATTCTTTATATCGGATGCTTCCAGCGCTTGTAAAGTTTTTTGCACAAAATCTCGTGCCGAC
>Ga0209542_10003608_pt1 | contig 32878 bp, 27 predicted proteins | sample RifCSPhighO2_01_FD_184028 | JGI IMG/M metagenome (GOLD analysis project Ga0209542, IMG submission 184028) | Soil microbial communities from Rifle, Colorado - Rifle CSP2_plank highO2_0.1 (SPAdes) (version 2) | ecosystem: Environmental > Terrestrial > Deep subsurface > Rock core/Sediment ... | reverse complement strand
TGGCCATCAGCGGGCCGTAACCGAGGAACCAGCCCCAGAAGAATACGGTCCACCAGTCCAGCCAGGCCGGGTCGGCGCGGAAGGTGGCCATAGGGATGAACTTGTCCAGGTAGATACCCATGGACTGCAGATAGGCATCGAAAATAAACGCGCTTGGGCCGAACACCAGGATGAACAACATTAATACCACCGCCAGCACCACATTCAGCTGGCTGAGAATCTTGATTCCGCGGTTTACCCCGGATGCAGCCGATAGGGTGTAGATGCCGACCAATATGCAGATGATAGTTAGCTGGGTGCCGTAGTTATTGGAGATGCCGAACAGCTTTTCCAGGCCGAAGCTAACCTGCAGGCCGAGAAAGCCGATCGGGCCAATGGTGCCAGCGACCACGGCGATTACGCAGCAGGCATCGATCAGGGCGCCGAACCAGCCGGTCATGACGCGCTCGCCAAACACTGGGTAGAGCAAAGTGCGCGGTTTCAGTGGCAGGCCTTTTTCGTAGTGCAGGTGCATCAGCACGATACCGCTGAGGGTGCCGAGAATCGCCCAGGCGAGAAAACCCCAGTGCATAAAGCTTTGCGCCAAGGCGTTATAGGCCGCCTGCGGTGTGCCAGCCTCACCACCGTACAAAGGCGGCGGCGAGAGGAAGTGCGCCATCGGCTCAGCAGCTGCCCAAAACACGCCACCACCGGCGAGCAGGGTGCACATGATGATCGATAGCCACGTGTAGGTAGGCATCTCCGGTGCGCTCAGGGCGCCCAGGCGTACACGACCCGTGCGGCCGATGGCCAGGAGCAGGCCGATGACGAAGGTCATCAGCAGCAGCACCTGCCAGTAGGCGCCGAACAGTTTGGTCGATGTGGCGAATGCACTGTTGACCCATTGGGTCATCAGCTCGATGTCCCACAGCGCGAGGATTGCAAACAACAGCACAGCCCCGCCGCTGATGAGGAACACAGGTATGTCGATGCTCTGCAGCAGTGTGCTTTTGCTATTTTCGGCGACCCCCATAGGGGCCGCGTGCGACTTGCTATTCATGTTGTTCTCCTGACAAGAATTTTGTACTTGTAGATTGTTCAGGAACGTTATGGGGCAGGCTTGAGGCCCTGCTCCAGGATGTTGAGCCAGTTGAGACCCATCACCTTGGCGGTGTCTTCGGCGCTGAAACCGCGCTGCAACAAGCCTTGGGTGATGTTCGGGAAATCGCGGCTGTCGCCGAACCAGCCGAGTGGATTGGGCCAGTCGGCGTTGCTCGCCGAGCCTTCGCCATAGTCGACCTGCTTCGACCAGCGACCGCTGCGCATCCACTCCAGCACCGACTGCGGCTGGTTCTGGCACAGGTCGGTGCCAATGCCGATGCGCTCAATACCCATCAGGTCAGCTGTACGCGCGACCATGTCGCAGAACTGCGCGAGCGTGCAGTCGGAACCGTTCTGCAGGTGGAAGGGATACAGGCTGAAACCGAGCAGGCCGCCGGACTCGCCCAGTGCCCGCAGCACGTCTTCCGACTTGTTGCGCTTGGCTGCGTGGAAGAACTCCGGGTTGGCATGGGAGATGATGATCGGTCGGCTCGACATCTCGATCGCCTCCAGGGTGCTGCGCTCGGCGCTGTGCGACATGTCGATGAGCATGCCGACCCGGTTCATCTCGGTGATGGCCTGCTTGCCGAAGCGGGTGATGCCGCTGTCGCTGCTCTCGTAGCAACCGGTGGCCAGCAGGCTTTGGTTGTTATAGGTCAGCTGCATGATCAGCAGGTTGAGCTGGCGGAACACCTCGATCAGGCCGATATCGTCCTCAATCGGTGAGCAGTTCTGCGCACCGAAGAAAATACCGACCTTACCTAGCTCTTTCGCCCGGCGGATGTCGGCGGCACCAGCCACCGGCATGATCAGGTCGCTGTGCTGCTCGAAGCGGCGGTTCCACTCACCGAGGCGGCTCAAGGTCTCACGGGCATTCTCGTGGTACACCAAGGTGGCGTGAACGGCGCTGACGCCGCCCTCGCGCAGTTGGCTGAAAATCTCGCGCGACCAGTTGGAGTATTGCAGGCCGTCGATCACGATCAGGTCGTCATGCATGGCGCGATCCTCAAGCACGGATGTAGGTGGTTTTAACCACGGTGTAGAACTCGCGGGCGTACTGACCCTGCTCGCGCGGGCCGAAGCTGGAGTTCTTACGGCCGCCGAACGGCACGTGGTAATCGGTACCGGCGGTCGGCAGGTTGATCATCACGCAGCCGGTCTTGGCGCGGCGTTTGAAGTCAGTGGCGACCTTCAGCGACTGGGTCATGATCCCGGCGGTGAGGCCGAAGTCGGTGTCGTTGAGCGTGGCCAGGGCCTCCGCGTAATCGGCAACCTTGATCACGCAGGCAATCGGGCCGAATACTTCGTCGCGGTTGATCTGCATGTCGTTGCGGGTGTCGACGAACAACGCCGGGCGCATATAGAAGCCCTCGTACTCTTCCTCGATACGCTCGCCGCCGCAGGCCAGTACCGCGCCGTCGGCCTTGGCTTGCTCGATGTAGCGCAGGTTCTGCTCGAGCTGCTTGCCGTCAATCACTGCACCAATCTGCGTGCCTTCGCGCAGCGGGTAGCCGACCTTGAGTTGGCCCATGCGCTCAACCAGTGCCGCGACGAAACGGTCATGCACGCCGGCGGTTACAATCAGGCGCGAGGACGCGGTGCACTTCTGCCCGGTGCCGAAAAACGCGCCGTTCAGCGCACATTCCACGGCTTGCTCCAGGTCGGCGTCGTCGAGCACGATCAGGGCGTTCTTGCTGCCCATCTCCAACTGGCAGCGGACGAAGTTGGCGGCGGTCGCGCTGGCCACTTTGCGTCCGGTTTCCACCGAACCGGTGAAGCTCAGGGCTTGGATCTGCTTGGAGTGGATCAGTACGTCACCTACGACCGCGCCGCTGCCCATCAGCAGGTTGAAGGTACCGGCCGGCAGGCCCTGGCGGGCGATGATTTCGGTCAGCGACCAGGCGCTGGCAGGGACCGCGTTAGCTGGCTTGAACACCACGGCGTTGCCGAAGGCCAGCGCCGGGGCGATCTTCCAGGCCGCAGTGGCCATAGGGAAGTTCCACGGGGTAATGATGGCGACCACACCGACCGGCTCGCGGCGGGTTTCGATTTCCACGCCGGGGCGCACCGAATCGGCGGTTTCGCCCATTTGGCGCAATACTTCAGCGGCGTAGTAATGGAAGAACTGGCCGGAGCGGTAGACTTCACCCATGCCCTCGGCGAGGGTCTTGCCTTCTTCGCGGGCCAGTTGCTCGCCCAGTTGGGCTTTGCGGGCGATCAGTTCGTCACCGATGGCCATCAGCACCTGGTAGCGCTGCTCAAGACCGCTCTCTTGCCACAGCGCCTGACCGGCGTGGGCCGCGGCCAGGGCCTGCTCGACCTGCTCGGCATCGGCCTGGGCATATTCGCCCAGTACGTCGGCAGTGTTCGCCGGGCTGATGTTAGTCAGGCTGCGGGTAGCGGTGACCCATTCACCGTTGATGTAGTTGCGGAAAATATCAGTGGACATGCGCGTCTCCTCTCAAGCTGTAGCTGAATGGTAGGCGCGCTCTGTAATAAACTAAAATTAGTAGTAAATATTGTTTGATAAGGAAAACTTACCATGCTGCCTGAGCTGAAAATCGCCCAACTACGGCATTTCGTCTGGGTCGCCGAGTTGCAGGGGTTCCACGCAGCGGCGGAAAAGGCGCACCGCACCCAGCCGGCGATTTCCCTGTCGATCCGCGACCTAGAGGGCAAGCTCGGCCAGGGTTTATTCGAGAAGCGCAATGCGCGGGCGACGCGCCCGGAGCTGACGCCTTTCGGGGCGCAGTTCATGGTCTACGCCAAGGAATTGATCGCCCACCACGACCGTGTGGTCAACGACATGAACCTGATCGCCCAACACAAATCCGGGCATCTGCGTATCGCTTCGGTGCCGTCGATTGCCAGCCGTCTACTGCCAGATATTCTCGCGCGCTTTATTGGTGATGCCACCGACCTGCACGTCAGCCTATTCGATGACAGCTCCGAGGCGGTGCTGGCCATGGTCGAGAATCAGCAGGTGGACTTTGGTATCGCCAGTTTGTGGGAGGCGGACAGCGACATGCGCTTCACCCCAATTTGGGAAGACAGCATCGGTGTGGTCTGCCGCAGCGATCATCGCCTGGCCGGTAAAGTCGAGTTGAGCTGGCAGCAGCTGCGTGGTGAGCGGCTGATTGCCAACGGCACGTCCCGATTGTTGGCCGGCACCGCGGCGGAGGAGCTGGTCGACGGCTCGCAGTTCTTCATGTCCAACATGATCTCCCTGCTGGCCATGCTTGAGGCCGGAATGGGCATTACCACGCTGCCGCGTTTCGCGTTTCCCGCCGGACATGAACGGCTGTGCTTTATCCCCCTGACTGACCCGCTGATCAGTCGTGACATCGGCATCGTTTGCGCGGCCAACCGCTCACTTCCGGTGGCCGCCCAGGCTCTGTTCGAATTTATCCTGCGCGATGCCGAGCTTAATCCGCCCCGGGCTGATAGCGACTCAGTTTGATCAATGTGGCGCCATAAATAAGTTTCACTTATCGGCCGATAGGTCGATCTAAATTGCTGCGCGTTCGGCGTTACAGCACCATCGGCGCTACATAAAAACAATTCGCCGCCCCTTGGTCGCCCCGTTTGGGGCTAATCACAGGGCGCGCTCACACCCGTTGAGGCAAGCCTATGAGCACTTCTTCCAGTATCGATACCAGCATCGGCGCGGGCCAGGCTCTGCGTATGCGACCACCTCATGTGGTCATGGACTTGGAACGTCTTGGCAGCCTGCATCAAAGTCGCTTGAGCTTTATGCGAAGTCTGGTGCGCAAGATCATGCGTGAAGGCTGGCAAATCGAGCCGCGGCGCTTTGAGCTGGATGCCGACGGCTATGGCACGGTGATCTACCGCGTGCAGACCACGGGCGATCTGTTCAGCTTCGTGCTGTTCTCGCAGTACTTGGACCCGGACAAACGCAATGATCGGGTGATCGCCAGCGAGTGGGACCTGACCATGGCCTTGTGTGAAGGCGAGGTGGATGACGACTATGTTGAGTACCTGCGCCGCAACGTGCCGCTGCAGGAAGCCGGTCGCCTCGACGCCAAAGTCATGGTGTTGTCCAGGGCCAACCGTAGCGTGCGTAACTTTGACAGCGTTGTGGCGGCGCTGAGCGCTGGCCAACAGCCCGAGGTGGCGCAGATTGCCCAGGTCGGCTACCTCTATCGCACCACCGCTGTGTATGGTAGCGGCAAGCTGGGCATGGCCGACTGGGAGAAGGTCAGCGGCAAGCACCCAGACTTCGCCCGGCCCTTCGCGGCTGAGATGTTCAACTGCTTTATGTTGCGCAACTTCAGCCTGCAGCAGGCCGAGCACATCGCCCGCCAGCGTGCGCCGCAGACTGCCGTGGCGATGCAGCCAACAATTAAACGCTTCTTTGGTATCGGTAACTCTACTGGCCTGGGCATGGCGCCGTACCTGATCAACCACCCGCAGCTGATCAGCCGCTGGATCGAGATGCGCGAACTGGCGTTGGCGCGCGTGCGTGGCCTCGGTCAGGTCACCGCAGAACGCCTGAGCCGTCTGCATAGCCTGGTTGAGCGCGCGATCTTGCATATCGAGCAAACCGTCACCGAAGATGCCTGGCAAACCGAGAATAATCGTCAGGTGCTGGAAGACTTCGCGGCCCTGCAGGACTGGCTCGCGAGCCAGGCGCTGCACAGCTGGGCGCCCTTGCTGGGTTGGGCCGAGCGCACGCTCAGCCTGCAGGCCCAGGAACTGCTCAATTGCATTCTTCTGGAGCTCTATCCTGAGCTGGTGGACAACCTCGAAGATCGCTTCGCCCTGGCCGAGTCCCTTGAGCTACAACCGCAGATGCCGGGCCGCGACCTGCTGAACCTGATCGAGCAGCACTACGCTTGGGCCTTGGCCATCGACTTCGCCGCTGAGGGGGCCACAGAGACCTTCTGGTACCGCTCCGAAGAAAAGCAGGAGCCGCGCCTGGGCAACTGCAACCTGGAAAACGGCCGCGACAAGCAAATGCCGCTGGGCATTGGCTACTTGGCGCAGCAGTGCCATCGCCAGCTGGCGGCCTACCTGGCGGAGCATCCTGAGCACTGCACGGCCAGCTTCCTGCTGCGACATCCCGAGCAGCGCGGCATCGTGCGGCGCATGCAAAGCATGGCCAAAACCCACTACGGCGAGATCCAAGCCAACCTGCTTGATCGCGAAGTGCTGCCAATGCACCTGCTGCGCTGCAAGTTGGCCTTCTTTGGGGTGAGCAAATTCGACCCGCGCTCGCGCCTGTGGGTGCGCAACACCATGTTCCAGGGCGCACCGTTGCTGGAGGACATCGGCCAGCCGTTCGAGGACGACTGGTTCCTGCCTTTGGCGCCGACTGTGGAGGTACGCTGATGCTGATTTCATCTAACGAACTGACCTCCCTGCTCAAACGCGTTTTTGAAGGCATGGGCTACCCGGTCGGCTACTACGAAGACGCCGCCGGCCTGGTGAAGTGGCTGCAGGTGCATGGCGAACAGGGCTTCGGTGAGCTACAGCGCGCGTTACCCTTTGTCGCCGACAGCCAGCGCCCGGCCCCGCAGCTGCTTGCCGAAGAAAGCCAAGCTTTGCTATTTGACTGCCATGGCCGCAGTGCCCTGAACTGCCTGCCGAGCATTGTTGAACTGGCCGAGGCCAAGGCCCTGGGGCAGGGCTGTGTCAACGTTAAGGTGCGCAACTGCCATAACCGCAAGTTTGTACTCAAGCTGCTGGTTGACTGCGCACGCCAGGGGATTAGCGGTCTGGCCTACTGGCAGAACGGCAAGCAGCCGGTCAGCGAACATGTCGCCAGCATCGCAGCCGGCGCCCTCCATCCGAGTTACAGTGAGGCCCTGCTCGGCGATGACAGTGTGCCGGATACCCAGACTCTGACCTTGCTATTGAGCACACGCATCGACCTGCTCGGCCAGCTGCATGGCAGCTCCAGCCAACGCAACGGCTACCGCCAGGTCAGCCCTGAGCAGTTTGCGCGTGCCGGCCAAGCGAGCCTGGAGAGCGGCATGGATATCTCCATCGAACTCTGGCAACAGCTCAACCAGCTGGCCGAGGCCGTGCTGGTGGAAAGCTCCGAGCAATCACGCAGCGGCGCGGGCGGCCGCTAACAGACCTGCATCGGACGGGAGTAGGTCTTGCTGGAGTACAGCAGCAGTGACTGCCTGGCACTGTTGATAGTGCTGGGAGGCAGCCTGGTGCAGGGCTTGCTGGGCATCGGCTTCGGCCTGCTCGCCGCACCGCTGCTATACCTGCTGGACCCCAGCTACGTACCCGGGCCGATCCTGCTGCTGGGCTTTCTCCTGGCGTGCTGCATGCTGCTCGGCAACCAGCAAGCGCTTGCCTGGCGTCGGCCGATGCCGGCGATTCTGGCGCGGTTGCCCGGCGCCTGGTGCGGCGGCCTGCTGCTCGGCTTATTGCCCGGCGCCTGGCTCGGTCTGTTGCTTGGCGCCTGCGTGCTGCTCGCCACGGTCACCAGCTACCTCTGGCTGGAAATCCGCTGCAACCCGCGCAACCTGGCATTTGCCGGCTTCTGCTCGGGGCTGATGGGTACCGCCACCTCGGTCGGTGGGCCGCCTATGGTATTGGTATACCAGACCTGCGAGCGTCTCAGTACGCGGAATGAATTAGCCACATTTTTTCTTCTGACGACCCCGGTATCGCTGCTGGTTCTTTCCTACCAGGACCTTCTACCCGCGGACTACCTAAGCACCAGCTGCAAACTGGCCCCTGCAGTGCTCGCCGGTTATGGCATAGCCCGCTGTTTAGATAACAGCATCGATCGACATAGCCCGCGTCAGCTGATGTTGCTGCTATCTCTAGTGGCCTCCTGCTGGCTGCTGGTGAGCAACCTCTGGCAGCTATTAAGTTAGCGGCTGCGATTGACTAGTGGCCCGTAAGCCTAAGACTGATCAATTCGAAGCTAGTCCATGTTAACTAAGCTGCTAGGGTCGCATCGCTCGAGGGTTTAAACTAGCAACCTATAACTACAAAAGCCTGTGCCGTGCCCCATGAAAATCCAGCCATTACCTCCGCTTAACAGCTTGGTGGCCTTTGAGGCTGCTGCCCGTCACTTAAGTTTCACCCTCGCGGCGAGTGAGCTGAATGTCACCCAAGGTGCCATCAGCCGCCAAGTGCGCCTGCTTGAGGACTACCTTGGCAAGAGCCTGTTCGAGCGCACCACTCGGGCGATGAACCTGACACCAACGGGCAGCCAATATCACGAGGCTGTGCGCGAGGCATTGTTGCAGTTGGCCGGTGCCACGGGCGAGATCCGCAACTGGCGGGGCGAGCAACAGGTTACGGTGGCCACCAGTACCGCCATGGCCTCACTCTGGTTGCTGCCCAAGGTCGCCGAGTTTCAGCGCGACCATGAGGCCATCGACCTGCGCATCATCGCCCACGACCATGTCAAGGATTACAGCCGTCTAGACTGCGACCTGGCGCTGTATTACTGCCGGACCGCCCCCAAGGATATGCAGGTCACGCCGTTGTTTTCCGAGGAGGTGTTTCCGGTCTGCAGCCCCGGCTATTTGGCCAAACACCCCGAGCTGCTCGGCATTGAGCAGTTGGCGGGCTGTACCTGGCTTTGGCTGGAAGACCCTCACCGCGACTGGATCGGCTGGCCGGAGTGGTTTCGCCGCATCGGCTTGCCCGCGCAGGAGCCGCGCCACCGGATCAAGATCAACAGTTACTCGATGCTGATTCAATCGGCGCTTAACGGTCAGGGCGTGGCGCTGGCCTGGAACAACCTGGTCAACGACCACCTGGAGACCGGCGCACTGCTACGTCCGGTCAAGGAAGTGCTGGCATCCGAGGCGCAGTTCTGCCTGCTCGAACCCCTCGGGCGTAGCAGCAACAGGCAAAGCGTGCGCCAGTTTCGTGATTGGCTGATAGCCGAGCTGCCCTCGTCGGACGCTGAGCCGCCCGCCAGCTTCTAAGCCCCGCTCACGCCGAGCCAGTTCGTCAGCAGCGATTTGCCAAACCGACTTTTAGCGCAGCGGGGCGACGCGCAGCAGATGCCCCCTAAACGACAACAGCCAGTGGCTTGTGGCCACTGGCTGTTGTGCTGTTGGCATCGCCCGTAGGCGATTATTCAGCTGGCCTTTCTCGCGTGTAACGAGCTGTTGTAGGCCCCGCCCAGTTCGATCAGTGGCTCGCACGAGTCAATGTTCTCCTGGGAAGTTTCCTGCACAGGCGCCCGGCTGCCCGAGGATGGTGTAGGCAGGCCGGTGAAGCTCTCCTGGCGCAACGTGCGCAACAGGGTGAAGCTCATCAGCAGGATAAAGATAGAAATCGGCAAGCCGGCGGTAATCGAGGCCATCTGAATAGTCTTAAGGCCGCCGGCATACAACAGGCCCGCCGCGATGCAAGCGATCAGCACGCCCCAGACCACGCGAATGCCCTGTGGCGGTTCGGGATGGCCCACTGCATTGAGGGTACAGAGCACCAGGGTGCCGGAGTCGGCCGAGGTGATGAAGTAGGACGCCAACATCAGGCAGACCAAAATACTCAGCGCCTTGCCCATCATCCCGGCATCGAGTTTCTGCAGAAGCACGAACATCGCCGACGTGGTTTCCGCCTTAGTCGCCAGCAGCACTTCGCCGCCCTTGAACTCGGCCGCCTCTCCCGCCAGCTGACCACTGGCCACCTGTTGTTCGTGCTGCAAGCGATCAACGCGCTCACTGTGCAGTGCAGCACCACCTAGTACCGACATCCATACGATGGTCACCAGGGTCGGCACCAGCAGGGCGCCGGCGATTAGTTCGCGAATGGTCCGGCCACGTGAAATGCGCGCGATAAACAGCCCGACAAAGGGGGCCCAGGTCATCCACCAAGGCCAGTAGAAGGCCGTCCACCAGTTCTGCCAGCCGCTGTCCTTCTGTGTATCGCTCCAGAAGCTCAGGCTGACGATGTTCTGCAGATAGTCGCCGGTGCTTTCCAGCGTGGTGTTGAGCAGGTAACGCGTAGGGCCAATCAGCAGCACCACGGCAATCAACAGTACCGACAGCAGCATGTTCCATTCGGACAGAAGCCGGATGCCGCGCGCCACGCCGGACATCACAGATAGGGTGGCTGCACAACTGATCAAGCCGATCAGCATCACTTGTACGCCGAGCCCCACTGGCAGGCCGAATACCTGATTCAACCCCGTGTTGATCTGGGTGACACCCAGGCCCAGTGACTGCGAGACACCGAACGCGGTGATCGCCACGGCGAGGATGTCCACCACATGACCGATCGGGCCGTAGATGCGTTCGCCGATCAGCGGATAGAGGATCGAGCGCATGGTCAGCGGCAGGCCCTTGCGGTAGGCGAAATAGGCCAGCGCCAGACCAACCATGGTGAAGATCGCCCAGGGGTGCAGGCCCCAGTGAAACAGGGTGATACGCATGGCGGTAGTGGCGGCCTCGTCGGTCAGCCCCTCGGCAAAGGGGTTACCCGCGTAATGCCACATCGGCTCGGCCACCGACCAGAAAATCAGGCCGATGCCCATGCCACCACTGAACAACATGGCGATCCAGGAGGAGAAGGAGAATTCCGGACGCTCATCATCGTGGCCCAGGCGGATCAGGCCGAAACGGCTGACCATCAGGTACAACAACAGCACCAACACACTGGACACCAGGCTCAAGTAATACCACTTGAAATTGTTCAGGATGAAGTCGGAAGCTTTCTGGAAAAAGGCGCCAGCCTGTTCGGCCTGAATCGCGCAAAACAGCACGAAACCGATCACCAGCACCTTGGAAACCACGGTCACCGTGGGATTGAGGCCTTTGAGCAGGCCAGTCTGAGCACGCATGGTGTGTCCTCTGTTTATTTTTGTCGAAGGACTTAAGCGTTGCTGGCTGTATCACCCCAGAAGGGCGTACCGCAGAGCTGACCACGCAGGCAATCGGAAGACGCCCTGGCACCAACACGCCCAAATAAAATGGTCCTGGCGGGCCCGCGCGACAACTTATTTATCCTCATCGTCTTATGAGTTTTTTGCATCAATATAAATTCATGACTCACTGGTCATCGCTACTCATATTGGCACGTCCCTTATTTTTACAGCCACCACATTAGTGACTAAAAGTCATTAATTGGCCGGCAAAAAATCGTTTGTCGGTACTGCCTGTCTTGCCGACACTCGCCCTGAACTCGCGGGCCACTCGCCCATCGTCACCACCTGCCGTGCAAGCCAGGGAGAAAACAACAATGACTCACTCCGCCCCTCAACTGATTCCGACTCACATGCTGGAAACCATCCTCAACCCGATTGAGCATGCCACCGGCTTGAGCAATGCCTTCTACACCGAACAGCGCTACTTCGAACTGGAGCGCGATCAGGTCATGGGCAAAACCTGGGCCTGCGTCGGCTTTGCCAGCGACCTGACTCAGAACGGCTCGGTCAAACCCATCGACTTCATGGGCCTGCCGCTGCTGCTGATGCGCAACCGCGAGGGCATGGTGCAGGTGTTCCACAACGTCTGCAGCCACCGCGGCATGAAGCTGGTGGAGGAGGAAGGCACCGTGCAGGGAGTGATCCGCTGCCCGTACCACTCCTGGACCTATGACCTCAACGGCGGCCTGCGCGGCACCCCGCATGTCGGCGGTATCGACAAACACAAAGACGAGCGCTTCGCCTGCGAAAAGCACGGCTTGAAGGCCATCCGTAGCGCCATCTGGATGGACATGGTGTTTATAAACCTGTCCGGTGATGCACAAACGCTGGAAGAAATGATTGCGCCGCTGACCGCACGCTGGAGCCAGTTCCTCGGCGAAGATGGCATGAGCTTGCTGCGCCGCCGCCCAGGCTTCGACTCCACCACTCTGGACATCGCCTGCAACTGGAAGCTGGCCGTGGAGAACTACTGTGAGGCCTACCACCTGCCGTGGGTGCACCCGAGCCTGAACACCTACTCACGCCTGGAAGATCACTACAACATCCTGTTCGAGGAAAACTCCGCCGGACAGGGCAGCTATGCATACAACCTCTCTGATGTGGCCGGCACTCACCTGCCGAAATTCCCGAGCTGGCCGCAGGATCGTCTGCGCAACGCCGAGTACCTGGCGCTCTTTCCTAACGTGCTGCTCGGCATCCAGGCCGACCACGCCTTTGCCATGCAACTGGACCCCATAGCGCCAGACCGTACCCTCGAGCACCTACGGGTTTTCTATGTCGGCGACGAAGCCCTGGGTGACGAGTACGCCGCCTGCCGTAACGCAGTGCTGGAATCGTGGAAAGTGGTGTTCGCCGAAGACATCAGTTCGGTGGAAGGCATGCAGAAGGGCCGTTACTCGCCGGGCTATCAGGGCGGCGTGTTCTCTCCGGAGATGGACATTCCGACCCACCACTTCCATAAGTGGGCGGCGCGTCAGTTGCTCGCCATTGACCCATCCGCCTGAGGAGGCCGTCATGTATCCGATTGCCGAACATTGGCTGAACTATATCGACGGTGAGTGGCTGGACAGTGCTCAGCACCTGACGGTGAACAATCCCGGTACCGCAGCGCCGCTGGCGACTATTGCCCAAGCCAGCATCACCGATGCCGAACATGCCGTGCAGGCCGCCCGGCGCTGCGCCGACAGCGGCGTGCTGAGCCGCGTACGGCCGGCGCAGCGGGGGACCTGGCTGCTGCGCATTGCCGAGGAAATTCGCGCGGTGGCCGACGAGGGTGCCTGGCTGCTCTGCCAGGAAAATGGCAAGAGTCTGAATGACGCCCGTGACGAGTTCACTGAGGCCGCGCGCTACTTCGAGTATTACGCCGGCATGGCCGACAAGATCGAGGGCACGTCGATCCCCCTGGGCGATGGCTATATGGACTTCACCGTCTACGACCCGATGGGCGTTTCGGCGCAGATCGTGCCGTGGAACTTCCCGGTGTCGATCTGTGCACGTTCACTGGCCCCGGCACTGGCTGCCGGCAACGCGGTGGTGATCAAGTCGCCGGAGCTGTCGCCGCTGGGCATGTGTGTGCTGCTGCAGGCGATTGCCAAGGCTGGCCTACCCAAGGGAGCGGTCAACCTGATCTGTGGCCGCGGCCGTGAGGTTGGCAGTTACCTGGTCAAACATGCGGGCGTCGACCAGATCGTCTTCACCGGCTCGGTGCCAACCGGCCAGACCATTCTGCGTGACGCTGCCGAGCACGCCATCCCCAGCGTGATGGAGCTGGGCGGCAAGTCGGCGGCCATCGCCTTCGCCGACGTCGACCGCCAGCAACTGCTTGCCAGCGTCAAGGGCGGCATCTTTTTCAATGCTGGCCAGGTCTGCTCGGCCATGTCGCGCCTGTTGGTACAGCGCGAGATTTACGAAGAAATCGTCCAATCCGTGGTTGCGCTGGCCGAAGGCCTCAGCGTCGGCCTCGGCCAGGACAACCCCGACCTCACTCCGGTGGTCAGCGCCGGGCAACTGGCCAGCATCGAAAACTTGTGTCGGCGCGCAATCGATGAAGGCGCGGTAGCTGCCACCGGTGCTGAGGCCTACAGCGATCGCGCTGGGCACTTTATGCGCCCGACCGTGTTTCGTGATGTTAGCCCCGAGATGTGCATTGCCCAAGAAGAAGTGTTCGGCCCAGTGCTAGCGATCATTCCCTTCGATACGGAAGAACAAGCCCTGGCGATTGCCAACGGCACCGCATTCGGCCTGGTCGCCGGCGTGTTTACTCAGGACATCAGCCGTGCCATGCGCTGCGCACGCAGCCTCAAGGCCGGCCAGGTGTTCGTCAACGAGTGGTATGCCGGCGGCATCGAAACCCCGTTTGGCGGCGTCGGCCTGTCCGGTTTCGGCCGCGAGAAAGGCCAGGAAGCCCTGTATAGCTACGTGCGCACCAAGAATGTGGCCATTCGCGTGGCCGGGGAGTGAGCGACATGTTCAAGACTTGGCTATGTGTAGTGTGCGGCCTGATCTACGACGAGGCGCTCGGTTGGCCGGATGACGGCATCATCGCCGGCACCCGCTGGGAAGATGTGCCCGAAGACTGGAAATGCCCCGAGTGCGGCGTTGGCAAGGACGATTTCGAGATGCTCGATATCAGCCCGGCTGTCGCGGCAGCGGCCAGTGCGCCGCTGCCCTCCGCCCCACAACCGCTTAACGTGCCTGCGCAACTGGCAGCCACCCAGATACGTCAGCCGATCGTGATCATCGGCAGCGGCTACGCCGGTTACGGCTTGGCCCAAGCGCTGCGCAAGGCAGACCCTAAGGTCGAGATTCGTGTGCTGACCCAGGAATCAGGGCACCTGTACTCCAAGCCGGCGCTGTCCATCGGTCTGGCTCAGGGCAAGAGCACCGCGGCACTGTCCGGCGAGGCGCCGCTGGCCATCGAGCAGCGCCTGAATATCCGCATTTACCCGTACTGCACAGTTGAGCGCATAGATGCGGCGGCGCGGCGTCTGTATACCAATATCGGTGAGATGGACTACGGCCAGCTGGTGCTGGCCAGCGGCGCGGCACCGATTCGCTTGCCGATTGAGGGCGACAGCAGCGGGCTGCTCAGCGTCAACAACCTGCACGACTACCAGAGCTTCCGCGAACGCCTGGTCGGCGTACGTCGGGTGGCCATTCTCGGTGACGGCCTGATCGGCTGCGAGTTTGCCAACGACCTGGCCGCCAGCGGTTTTGCGGTTAGCGTCATTGGCCTCGGCCAGTGGCCAATGGAACGCCTGCTGCCGAGCGAAGCCGGCCAGCAACTGCAAAGTGCCCTGGCGGAGCTGGGCGTCAACTGGCACCTGCAGAACACCCTGCAACGCATTGACAAAACTGAGGCGGGTTACCGCCTGAGCCTAGCGGATGGTCAACTTTTGGAAGCCGACTTAGTGCTCTCTGCCGTCGGTTTACGCCCTCACCTGAGCCTGGCACAAACCGCCACCATCGCCGTGGGGCGTGGCATCCAGGTCAACGCGCAGCTGCAAACCTCGCAACCAGGCATTTATGCCCTCGGCGACTGCATCGAGATCAACGGCCAACTGCTGCCCTACCTGGCGCCGATCAATCAGGGCATTCAGGCCCTGAGCAAGACCCTGCTCGGCCAGCCCACAACGGTCAGCTACCCGCTTATGCCAGTGACGGTGAAGACCCCGGCTGCGCCGCTGTGTCTGTTGCCAGCCGCAGTAGGTGTTGCCGGCGAATGGCGCTGCACAGCCACCGACGACGGCCTTAGTGCCGGTTATTACGATGCAGAGGGGACGCTGCATGGCTTCGTCCTACTCGGTCGCCAAGCACAAGTGCAGCGCAATAGCTGGCTGCAGTCCTGTCAAAATGCGCAACAGGCCTTAGCCTGAGGGCAGTAGCATGAAAAACTCGATCAACTTGCCACACGACGATGCCAACTGCGGCTGGTACGCCGCCCTGCCCGAGCAACCTGCCTGCAAACGCCTAAACGGCGAGCAACGCGCCGACTATGCGGTGATCGGCGCCGGCTTTGCCGGCCTGGCTGCCGCCCGCCGCCTGGCCGAGCACCACCCGCAAGCCCGCATTTTGCTAGTCGACGCTCAGCGTGTGGCCTACGGAGCCTCCGGGCGCAACTCCGGCTTCGTTATCGATCTGCCGCACAAATTTGCCCTGGAACACCCGGACCCTGCACATAAACAGCGTCTGCTGGCGCTCAATCGTGCAGCCATCGCCCAGTTGCAGGGGCTGATCCAGACCCACAACATCGACTGCCAATGGTCGCATGCAGGCAAGTATCAGGGCGCCGTGGGCCCGCGCGGGCTGGCCTACCTTGATCACTTTGAAAAGCTGATGAGCGACCTTGGCGAACCCTTCCGGCGGGTCGGCCACGATGAGCTGAGCACCGTGCTCGGCACCGCGCACTACAGCGGCGCGATCTACACCCCAGGTTGTTACCTGATGCAACCGGCGGCGCTGGTCAGTGGTATGGGCCGATCGCTGCCGGGCAATGTCGAGTTGCTGGAAGAGTCGCCCATCCAACGACTGGAGCGCGACGGCCAGGGTGGCTGGGTGCTGCATGGTAATAACGGCAGTATTCGCACCCCGCAGTTGTTGCTCGGCACCAGCATTTTCACCCAGGAGTTTGGCTACCTGCGTAACCGCCTGCTGCCAGTGATGACCTTCGCCAGCTGGACCCGGCCACTCAACAATGCCGAGATGGAAGCCTACGGGGGGCAGCTAGATTGGGGCCTGACCCCGGCCGACCATGCTGGCACCACCGTACGTATGACCCAGGACCGCCGGCTGATAATCCGCAACACATACAAGCACGTGCCCAAGTACGGGCGCAGCAGCAACGACGCCATGCGCGAATCCGTGCGCAACGACCACCGCAACGCCTTCCTCGCGCGTTTTCCGCAACTGGCTAACGTGCCGTTCAGCCACACCTGGGGCGGCGTTTATGCCATCTCACGCAACTTCACCAACTTCTTCGGCGAGCTGGAGCAAGGGGTGTACGCCTCGGCCTGCGACAATGGCGTCGGCGCGGCCTGGGGCACCATCTCCGGCACACTCTTGGCAGACTTGGCAGTGGGCGCAGACTCGGCGCAATTACGTGACATCCAGGCAGTAACGGGCATGCCGGCCCTCAACCCGCCAGAACCCTTCCTCGGCCTCGGCGTGCGCTCACGCATCCGCTTGGCGGCCTGGAACAGCAGGAGTGAAATATGAGCCAGACAACCTCAGGCAAAGGCCCGGTACTCCTTGTCGATCATCATGACCTGGATTTCATCCCACGTGGTGGCCCGCCCGGCGCGGCATTTGTCGCCCGTGCCATCAGTAACGAGATATCGCCCAACATCGGTATCGGCTTCGCCCGCTGGGAGGGCGCCGAAGTCAGCTGGACCCTGCTGTATGACGAAGTGATTTTCGTCATCGAGGGCTGCTTCGAGCTGCAGGCTAATGGCAAGCTGTACCGGGTCATGCCGGGACAGTTGCTGTGGATCCCCGAAGGTACCGAACTGGTCTACGGCGGCCATGCACTGTTCGGCTACGTGGTGCATCCGGGCGACTGGAAGCAGCGTCACGGCCTGGCCTAAGTTATTAAGTAACTGATTGCCGCCCCCCGCTTGCCGGGTGGCGGCTTTTTTCGTGCTGGCCAAGGAGCCAACCATGCTGGGACTGACACGGACCTTCGGTGCGCTGTACCTCGCCACACTGTTGATGCAGCTGGGCTCGACTCTGTTGATGACCTACCTGGCGTTGCGCATGGAGGCCAGCGGCGGCGCGGGGCTCAAGGGTGGCGCCCTGATGGCCGCCAACTCTTTAGGGATGATCCTCGGCGCCAAGCTAGGTGACTGGTTAATTGCCGGAGTTGGCCATATCCGCACCTATGTGGCCTGCGCCGGGCTGATCTCGGCCGCCGTACTCAGCCATGCCTTCAGCGCTGACCTTTGGGTCTGGCTGCTGCTGCGTGCCATCGTCGGCATGGCCATGATGTGCCAGCTAATGGTGCTGGAGAGCTGGCTAAATGACTGCGCGCAAAGCCACCAGCGCGGTCGCGTGCTTGCGCTGTACATGGTCGCCAGCTATGTCGGCATGATGCTCGGCCAACTGGTGCTGAGCGCCAGCGGCGAACTCGGCGTGCTCGCGCTGATCGGCGTGGCCATGGCCTTCTCACTGTGCCTGGTGCCCGTGGCGCTGACGCGCAGTCTGCACCCCACTGCAATGGAGCAATCCGCCATTGCGGTGCGCCTATTTATCCGACGCTTGCCGCAGTCGCTGATTACAGTGCTGGTGTCAGGGGCGATCAATGGCAGCTTCTTCGGCCTGGCCTCTATTTTCGCCAGCAAGCACGGCCTGAGTACCGCGCAAGTCGGGTTGTTTATGGCCGTGGCAATTGGTGCCGGGCTGCTGGCGCAGCTGCCACTGGGGCTGCTGTCTGATCGACTGCCACGGGCCAGCCTAATTCGCGGGGTCGCCCTGCTATTGCTGGCGGCCTGCCTGGCAATGGCCTGGCTGCCCGATATGTCGCTGCCGGGCATGTTGCTGATCAGTGCAGCGGTGGGCTTTCTGCAGTTTTGCCTGTACCCGCTGGGCGTGGCTCTGGCCAACGACAATATTGAGCCGCAACTGCGCGTATCGCTGGCGGGCATGTTGCTGATCACATTCGGAGTAGGTGCCTGCATCGGCCCATTGTTGGCGGGGATATTGATGGAATACTTCGGCCCTGCTTGGCTATATCTGTTCTGCGCAGCTAGCGCGGGGTTACTTGCAATCACAGTCAGCCAGCGGCGCATCAGCGGTGCGCACCTGCAGGACGGTGCCCCTCTGCACCACCAGCCGCTGCCAAACGGAATCGCAAGCTCGGCGGTAGCAGTCGCAGAACTGGAGGAATGAATCGCCCCTAAATTAGTAAGAACTGGATGGCCGCTTTTGCCCGGTCCCAGCCCGACGCTACTAGCGACTCCCGGCCAAAAGCTGCCCATCAGCATCGATACCGTGGTCTGTCCCCGATTGTTTTCGATGGCGACACCCGCTCCACTCTTTTTGCGCCGTTGCTAGCAGGCAGAAATTCACTCGATCTGGGGTGTTTTGCAAGAGCCTCACTCGCATATCATGAACAGTCGACTGCTACGTAAGGGAGTGCTTAGATGAGTGAGTGGGAAGATTTCTGCGAATCCAATGGTATCTCTAACACCGAAGAGGGAAGTGAGTTCTTTATCAATAGCCTCGTAGCAGACGACGAGTGCCCACGAGCAAAACCTCAAAGCCCATGTCACCTTAACCAGCAGGAAGTCGACGCCCTGCTAGCTCGCACGCCACAGGACTGTTTCCAGAAACCAGATCTAGATCTACTTTGGTGGTCTGGTGGGAACACTGATTTCTTTTGTGATTCAGTCGATGGATTCACCAATGAGACTGATAGAACGCTAATAGTGGAGTTTCGCGATGGCAATCAAGAGTGGTGCGGTGACTTTTCCTATGTCGTCGAAAACCTTCGTACTACTGGGCTGCCGCTCAGCGTCAATTATTTTAATCGCTATCAGGTGTTGATCTGGGATGTGAGATTCCAGTGCATCAACAGTTGGCGCTGGAATGGCCTTGAGCCCGACAGTAAAAAAATCTTAAATATCAAAAATAATCCACCGCCATACGTTCCGGTGCACGACAACCTTCTGCACTTGCTAGAAAGAGCAAAGGAAGCTGAGCATGCTCTCAAGCCACTGCTGGTCGCCGCGACTGATGTTGAGCGGGCAAAGTCAGGCCAGATAATCGAATTTCTGGAACCCAGTACACTTACGATTGAGGAGCTGCGGGAGTGCCACTTGGTGTACGTCAACAGCAAGGGCGTGCCAATAAGCGTGCCTCTCACTCACGTGGATACCTTCGTGAGATTCATCTACACCCGAAACGGGACATATAGCATCTGGGGTGGGGTAGTGCGCTCATTTAACGGGCCTGCTCGGCTTACAACCGGTGCGTTCCGCATGAGCAAGATTAGCTATCATCCGATAGTGCGTTACTTCCTTCGCGCAACACACGGAACAATATATCAACCGGTGTTTCGTAGGATTTCCCCTTTGGAAATCAACGGTCACGATCCCAGCAGCGTTTACGTAACTCAAGGTAATCATCCACTCGAAGAGGGCGGCACCAACGAGTTTCCCTGGCTAACCACAACTCTGCACTATCAGAAGCACTTTAGTCCTAGTTGATGCTCGCCCTTCCAAGCCTAGGCTGAATCTTAACAATCTCAGACCACGGTATCGATGCTTTTGGGCAGCTTTTGGCTGAAGGCGGGCGCTGGTGACTAGCCCTGCTTCGGTCGGGACAATAGGCGCAGGCAGGCATGTAACCAGTCGCCCCCTGTAGACTCAACCCTATTCGACATGCCACTATCCAGCTTCGCTCAATCATTGCCTTGATTGCGTGAATCAAGAATAAAATTTACGAAAAAAGGCATTTCAATGAAGTATTTTTTCTCTGTTTTGCTCTCGATTGCATTGGCAGGTTGCTCCCAAGTTCCATACCACGATCTTCATCTCGACACGACCACAAACATCACTGCGCCAAGTGACGGCAAAGCTGGTGTTTATGTGTACCAGTGGAAGACTGGAATAATCCGTGCAGGCATGGATGCTCGGTTTCTCATTAAAGGCCAAGAGGTCATCAAGGTGAATACTGGCGAGTACGCTTACCTTGAGCTGCCACCTGGTAACTATGAGTACCGCGTCTTAGACGGACTACAGGATCTATACCAGCCTGTAGAGTTTAGAGCTGGCGAGAACTATTTCTTTAGGACAGCTTTCGATCCAGCTGCTGAACTCAGTATTCTGATAACAGATCAGGAAGCCATAGATGAAGTTAAGCAAAATATCGTCAGTAAACGATATGAGCTGAATAACATTGACTAAAAAGTGTAGTTGCGTGTCTGAAGTGCCCTGCAAGTGACCTAACGCGACTGGCCTGTGGCTGTTGTCGCGGCTGGGTTGAGCCTAATGCCTCGAGGGCCGTCCACGTCTTCCCTTGGCTGCTCCGTGAGTGGATTTCCAATTGCATCGAGGAAATTCAGAGCAACCAATGAAATCACCGTACTTCCCTGTGCGTTCCGTCCGAAATCCTTTGCCGCACGAAGGACAGAGCCGACGCCTCCACTGATTTGAGTAGCCCCCAGCTCTAGAGCCCAATCCGACGCCATCGAAATTCTGAGAGTCCGCTCTTGGCCGACTCCAGCCCGTTGCGCCTTTGGTTACACAGCTGCAAAGCGGCCATTCGATTCAAAAAAATCTCAGCCCTACATAACTGCAATGACATCACCACCATGGAGCTCCAAACCATGTCATTGCAGTGCCCTCGCTGTCACTCTCCCAAAGTCGCTTCCTTTCATCACGCCATGAAGATCGGCGCTGCCATCGGTACCGTGGGTGGTGCCGCTCGTGGCGTCAGCGCTGCGCTGGCTGGCGGCCAGGCTGGTGCGCTGATTGGCGCTATCGCCGGGCCTGTCGGCATCACCCTCGGATCCGTGTCGGGGGCCATCCTCGGCGGCCTGGCCGGTGGGGTTGGTGGTTGTGCGCTCGGCGCACAGCTGGGCGATACGCTCGACCGCCACGTATTGGCCCACAACCTCTGTTTGCTCTGCGGTCACCGCTTCAACCTGCCGGCCTGACCTAGCCGTTCCATCTCTTTCTATCCATATAGTCCGGTCGGTGCTGCGCTCTGCGCGGCGCTTTATGCCGGCATGCACCCTAAGGAATCTCAACCATGGCTCATCTCGTCGAAACAATGGCCTACGCTGGCGCTACTCCCTGGCATGGCCTGGGTAATCAACTCACGCAGAAACAACCCATCGAAGTCTGGCAACGTGAAGCCGGTATGGACTGGCAGATCCAGGAAAGCCCTGTGCATTTCAAATCGGAGACCGCTGGCCATCTGGGCAGCATCCACTCCTTCCCGGAACAGAAGGTGCTGTTCCGTTCGGACACCAAGGCACCTCTGTCGGTGGTCTCCAATCGCTACCACACCGTGCAGCCGCGCGAAGTGCTGGAGTTCTACCGGGATCTCACCGAGGTCTCCGGCTACGAGCTGGAAACGGCTGGCGTGCTTAAGGGCGGCCGCAAGTTCTGGGCGCTGGCGCGTACCGGTCAAGGTGCTGCGATCAAGGGTAACGACCAAGTGAACGGGTATCTGCTGTTGGCCACGTCCTGCGACGGCACCCTGGCCACCACGGCAACGCCCACCACTGTTCGCGTGGTGTGCAACAACACCCTGACCATCGCCTTGGACGGTACAAGTCGCGCTATCAAGGTGCCGCACAACACCCGCTTCGACTCAACGGTGGTGAAGAAACAGCTCGGCATCGCTGTCTCGCAATGGGACGACTTTATGTACCGCATGCGTGCGCTGGCCGAGCGCAAGGTGCAGTGGCATGAGGCGCTGGGCTTCTTTATGAACGTGCTGTGCGAGACAAATCCGACCGGTGCTCTGCCGGAAGTGCTGCCCAACGAGCGCGCCCTGCGCAAGGTCCAGGAACTGTACGAAGGCCGAGGCCGGGGCAGTCAGCTGGACTCTGCACGTGGCACCGCCTGGGGCCTGCTCAACTCCGTGACCGAGTTTGTCGATCACGAACGCCGGGCACGCAGCAACGAGTACCGCATGGACTCGGCCTGGTTCGGCCAAGGCGCGCAGATCAAACAACGCGCCCTGGATACCGCTCTACAACTGGTTGCCTGACCGCTTACTTACCCACCCCATAACGCCCGATCAGCCTAGTTGCTGATCGGGCGTTTCTATTTCCGCAAGGTGAATGCAATGACAGCTACTCCGTTGAGCAGCACCAGCAAGGCGCGCCCGGCGCTGCGCTTAATCAGTACCAAGGAACTACCGCGTGAAGACTGGCTAGCGGTCCGTAAACAAGGCATCGGCAGTTCGGATGCTGGTGCTGCGGTGGGCCTAAATCCCTACAAATCGCAGCTCGAACTGTGGATGGAGAAAACCGGTCGTGACACCACGTTACCGAAGGCCGATCCGCACGACGAAGAAAGCCCGATGTACTGGGGCAATGTCCTCGAACCGGTCGTGGCCTGGCATTACAGCAAGCGCACGGAAAAGAAGGTGCGGCGTATCAACGCCGTGCTGCAACACCCAGATCCTGAGCTGTCCTGGATGCTGGCCAACATCGACCGCGAGGTTATTGGTGCTGACGACGTGCAGATCCTCGAATGCAAGACGGCCGGCATAAACGGCGCACGCCTCTGGAAAGAAGGCGTGCCTGAATATGTGCAACTGCAGGTCATGCACCAGCTCGCCGTCACCGGCAAGCAGGCGGCAGATGTTGCCGTGCTGCTCGGTGGCCAGACGCTGGAGATCCACCGCATCGAACGTGACGAGCAGATGATTGCTCGCCTGATCGAGCTGGAGCGCAAGTTCTGGCACTACGTCGAGACCGACACGCCGCCGCCTGCTGATGGCTCAGCGTCGGCCGAAATGGCACTGCGCGCGCTCTACCCGGAGGACAGCGGCCAGACCGTCGACTTCAGTAGCCGTGCCGGTTTGGCAGCGGCCTACCTGGAACTCAAGGCGGTGCGCCAATCCATCAGCGAGAAGGAAACGCGCGAAGCTCAGCTCAAGCAGATGCTGCAACAAGCCATGGGTGATGCTACCCGCGCGGAGTTCAGCCAAGGCTTTATCAGCTGGAAAAAATCTAAGGACAGCATCGTCTTGGATGTCGAAAGCATGCTGAAGGACAAACCTTATCTGCAAGCGCGTTACAGCAAAACCAAGCAAGGCAGTCGGCGCTTCCTGATCGGCTAATCCCCCCTCAGCCCCCCCCTTGGCCAGTCCATGCAGTTAACGCTGCGTGGCTGGCCTTTTTTCGCTTGCAGGAGAACCACCATGCTCAAAGGTCTAGCAATCACACCGCCGGTGCTTGGGCGGATTTCTATCGGTAAGGTCGTCGAGAAAAACGGCAAGCGCCTGCCGGAAAAGGATGATCAATTCACCATCACTTCCCAGGTGCAAGGTAAGGACGGCTGGCTGCTGCATCCGCTCAATGATGAGCTGCGCCAGGGCAAGGACGACAAGCTGCGCAGCATTCCGGTACGCCTGCTGTTCAACGAACCGGATCTGAACTTTCGCGCTGACTACACGCTGTTTGATCGGCAGTCTGGCAGGCCGTTGTGCGTGGGCAATGGCGAGACCTGTAAGCGTGTCACCCAGGACGGCATGCAATCGCTGCCCTGCCCATCGCCCGATGTCTGCCCTCTGGCCAAAGGCGGTGCCTGCAAACCCTATGGTCGGCTGAATGTGCTGATCGGTGATGACGATCCGCTGGGCAGCTTCGTATTCCGCACCACCGGCTTCAACAGCATCCGCACCCTGGCCGCTCGCCTGCATTACTTCCAGGCTATTTCTGGCAACCGCCTGGCCTGCCTACCGCTAGAGCTGCGCCTGCGTGGCAAGTCGACCCGGCAGAGCCATGGCACGCCGATCTTCTACGTCGATCTGACCGTACGCGGCGGCATGGACATGGCCGAGTCGCTGCAGGCTGCCAATGAACTAGACGCACAACGGCAAACCGCTGGCTTCGATCAATCCGCACTGGATGAGGCTGCACGCCGTGGCTTTGGCAACGGTGCATTCGAGGACAGCGAAGAAGACAGCAGTGCTGTGATTGAAGAGTTCTTTACCAGCCGGGATACAGCGTCCATCAACCCCCAAAACGAAGCACCGCAACACAGCACCAGCTCATTGGCCGGCAAGCTAGAAGTGCTAGCCAATCAAACCCACTGACCTAGCCCCGCCTGCCCTGACTCCAGGCAGGCCACCAGAGAACCGAGATGATGGTATTACGATTTCTGCTTTGCCTATTTGCATTCATCGGCGCGCTGGCTGCAGCCGGTGCATTGGTCGTGAGCGTTGTGCTGATGCTGCGTTTCCCACCCTTGCTGATCGCTGTGGTACTGGCCTGCTGGATTCTCTGCGCGCTGCTTAAATTATTACGCATTCCGGATCAGCATTTGTAGCTTCTCAGCTAAGCATGCTTTCATCGTGACTTTGTCTTTGGCAGCACGCGAACGCGCAATGAATACAACGTGAAACCAATAAACCGGAGGCACGCTGCGCATTACGCCTTGCCGATATGGCCATGTTGTGGTCAACGAATTCTGGACACTGGTTAAGGTTTATCCGGCCAGTGACTCGGCTTCCACTGGCGTTTTGTACCCGTTGTAGCTGTGTGGCCGTTGATGGTTGTAGTAGTCCGTCAGGTAACGCAGTACATCCGCCTCAGCCTGACCCTGGTTGGTATAGCCTTGCTCTGGCATCCACTCCGTTTTCAGGCTTCTGAAAAAGCGCTCCATCGGTGCGTTGTCCCAACAGTTGCCACGCCGGCTCATGCTCTGCTTGATCCGGTAGCGCCACAGCATTTGGCGGAACTCGATGCTGGTGTAATGGCTGCCTTGGTCAGAGTGAAACATCAGCTGCTGCGGACAACCACGGGACTCAAAAGCCACGCGCAAAGCGCGCGTCGTAAGTTGCGAGTCTGGTCGATTGGAGAGTGCCCAGCCCACGATGCGGCGCGCATACAAATCCATAACCGCCGCCAGGTAAATCCAGCGATTACCCGCCCAGATGTAGGTCACGTCGCCGCACCACACTTGGTTGGGGCGGCTCACAGTGAACTGCCGATCCAGCTCATTCGCTGCGATAGCATTTTCACCATCAGCTCGACGATAACGATGCTTGCGGCATTGCGAACTGAACAGCCGGGCCTCTTTCATCAGGCGTCCGGCCAGAAAACGCCCCACCGCGACACCCTGTATCCGCAGCGCCGCTGACAATGTTCTGGCTCCAGCTGAGCCGCGACTCTGTAGATGAAATTCAGTGGCCAACTGGCGTAATGCAATCCGCCGATGATCTACCCGGCGGCGTCTCTTGCAGGCGTCGTAGACACTGCTGCGATGTACGCCAAATACGCGGCACAGCTCGGCTCGTGGATATCGCTCGCCCAATGCCTCGATCAGGCTTATTGATCGAGGGAGTCCGACATTAAGAGAGCGGTAGCCTTTTTTAGGATCTCTTTCTCCCGCTCTAAACGCCGAACTTGGGCCTCAAGGTCTTGTATGCGTTTCTGCTCGGGAGTCATGGCCTTACTGCGCGGCGGGGTTGTGCCACCACGCTCACTGCGCAGTTGCTCTACCCATCGGCGCAATGCCGTCGGGCCTACGCCCATCGACTTACCTGCCTCGGGGATGGAATAGCCTTGATCCAGAACCAGGCCTGCTGCTTCGAGTTTGAAATCTGTACTGAATGATCTTCTGGTCACGTAAACACCTCATTGCTGGGCGAAGCTTAACGCCCTATCGGGGTGTCCAGAATCATTGAGCCACAACACCATTCAAAAATAGAGTAAATGCACCTTCAAGGAGACGAAGAAATGAAAGCTGCAATTTTGATCCTAGCGACCCTATTTTCCACAACATCACTGGCAAATAGCTATTGCGAAAGCAGAGGCACCACCCGTGCAATATTTCAGTGCTACGACGCCATAGCTCCTTCGGAAATGGAAAAGATGAAGGGCTTCTATGAAAAAATACGAAACCACCCAGCCACGACACAAGAAGCACTTCAGCTACTTGAGTTCGACCATCAAAACTGGGCTGGGCTCTTGGATGCAAGCTGTCGTGACTCTCGCTGCGGCTACACAGCCCTGGTAAATCGTAACAATGCGCTGGCCGGTCGCCTAAATGCTCTAGGCCCTGTACAGGCAGGTAATTCAGAACCCGAAAACTGCGTTGACTCTTGGATTAGCGTCTTCCGCGAAGAAATGGGCGAGGATGCGATGATCGTGGGTGAGCAGCTTGATGAGTGGAAAGGCTGGTGTAGCGAGGGGAAACAACCGTAACGTGCACGCTTGATGAAGAGGCTGGGACGAAAGTCCCAGCCGATGTCACTACTTTTCTTTTTTGTACAAAATCGGCATGACCAGACCTCCTAGGCGTTTAGTCCGCATAGTCATGGTGGATCTCCTCGGATTCCGCTCACGAACCCTGGTACGGTTCCACCCTCAGTACCGACTCCCTCCGCAGCCATGCTGGCCATCGCCATAATGTTTGGTTGCGACTTTGCATAGGTAGCTTGATCGACGAAAGAACTCATCTTGCCCGACGTAATCCGTGCGGGTTAAATGGTGGGTAGCACCCTTGGGAAAATGGACCACCCCACGTATGTCATCCACTTGTAAGCCAAGAGTTCGAGCCCAAGCTAACTCAATACGGTTGAGCATGTTATTACGCTCAGAGTTGATACCTCCCACCGAGCGATAAGCATCACGATTGAAAAATACTATGCAGTGGTAATGGGGCCTTCCGTTAACCTCACCCAACTCTCTGACCCAGAACATCCTAACTCTGGAGTCATGGGCTGATCGATTAAGGTTTCGAGCACGTTGACGATCCCAGATAATTTGCTCGTCCAGCGACGCTTTAAAATCCCGGATCATCTGATTGGTCATTGCATCGTTAGGCAAAGGTTTTCCACGCGGTAGCCTCAAGTCAAACCTGAAAGCAAATACACGAGAATAGTCAGCCAATGCGTATTGCATCGTTTGATAGAGTTTTTCCAGGTACTGCTCAACGAATGGGCCCTTATCCACCATAAGGGGATAACCATCGTAAGTGGCGTCGTACCAGTAACGGAGGTTTGTGTTTCCGGAGATACGTTTAGGTTTAAGTGTATCGCTCATTACGGTATGTCCTGTTGGGGTAGGCTCATACCAAATAAAGGTTTAGTTATTTTTAACCATGAGTAATTACTGAATACCTACCTTCAGACTTATTGGCTTGTTGGAAATCAAAGAGATTAAAGCGTAGTACCTATTACCCGAGAATCACTTTGGCAGCGCCCACAGCATATCGAGAAAAAATCACCAATAAATACAGGCGCTTTTGCTATTTTAACGGGCGTTTTTACTCCAATAAATTATCAACAAACTAGATCGCAGCAGGAATGGCAGCTATTTCAATACAGTGGGTTCCCATCTGACTTACGCGAGGTGGGCGAGGCCATGTAATTGGACGACAGGGCCACCTCAAAAGCTACAATAGACCGAAAGGATCATGCAACACTCTCACTTGTCATCGAACGAAGTAATCGCCCGATATCAGTTATAAACCAGTATTATAGACACAGGGTATATCTTCAAAATTTTTTACTCCATCAAGCCCTGATAAAGTTGTAAGACGAAATATATCTGAAGAGCGCAACCCTTTCCTTATCTTGATTGCATTTTTTAAGCGTAGTGGCTCACCAAGATCAAAAACACACTCTTCGTCGCTACAATCTATATTTTTAGGAATGAATGCTTTTCTTACCGGCCAGAGCAACTGTATTTCGCCATCATAAGAATTCGAAACATCGCCAGCAATCAATGCGATAAAACACACCTCATGAAAAGCAAAAATATCAAAACCACCATTTAAAAACTTAGAAGGCAAAATATAAGATTTCGCCCCATCAACAAGAAAAACCTCCGGACTGGAACTATTAGGCAAGGACCAAGGAGCAATAAGCACCAAATCCGAGTATAAAAACTGCCTCATGCCTGCAGCAGGAATCCTTAGTAAGCTTTGAAGATAAAATACATCACTTAAATATCCTGAATCAGCACTAGAACCAGAACCAGTAGTTAGAGCTAGCTGCCCAATCTTAGACACCAGAAAATCTACTAACCATTTACTAAACTTGTCCCCATCAACACTTGGCAACAATGGAAAAGCACCAACACCTACTTGATCGATTGAATATGCATAGGGATTCCTGTCAACCATCTGGTCATAATAACCAGGGTATAGGGCAAAAGCACCGAAAACTGGACGACTCCGGCCACCCACCTCAAGATTCGACATACTTATCAGAGCATCCCTGTAACGATGCATTTGATTAATCGCATCATCGGGAACATAATCCATCGCATCAACATCAATCGTATCAAACTGGCTGCGATTCGCTTTAATTCGATACTTTGCATCAAAAACCCAAACACACCTTTTCCCATTTGGGAAGCTTATATCCAAGAATATATCCGGCTTTTGCGCAACGGTAAAAGACTGTATATCAACTCCATTACTTCTAAAAACTGGCTCGTGCGCTAATCGTGCCGAAACACCATCAGATCGCTCAAACTCAAACGCCCCCCTTACTCCATCAGATAGCTCATATTCAAAAAGACTATTCACCCGAAGACGATCAACTTTAGCAGTCTTTTCTACAAAGCCTAGCCGCTCCACTAAAATAGAGCGCAGCGTTAGAAAACACCAAACCTCGTAAAGTTCAGAAATAGGCTTTATAGATATCGAGGACTCTCCAGAAAAGAAATCCAAATAATACTTCAACTGCTGCCAAATTCGATAAACACCACTATACCCAGGCTTTTGCTGCAGTACTAAAGAGTCTTGCCCATGCGCCTTGAAGCTATCAACCTCAGACCACATGCTCTGACGCATAAAGCTAGAAAAGTAACTCTGCCAACTATCCAGCTCATCGAGAAAGTGAACAGACAGGCGTTTATAGGGAGCCTCATTGGCAGCCAAAGTTAGCTTCCCATGAATGACTGATATGTACTTACGGCATGTCAGCACAACATGTTTTACAAACTGATTTTCCAAGGTATTTACGCTAAGAAATTTACGCTCTTGCTTATAATATCGACCAGCAACACCCAACAAGAGATCGTCTCTAACTTGCTCGCAAACCTTCTCTGAAACACGACCTCGCAGACGCTCAGCCTTTTTATAACTAACCATTCCCTGCAGACGAGAATGAGGCGAGCTTGAGACGACATTAAGCGCCGCAAAAAACTGCGAAGTTAATGCGTTAAACTGAGCCAGCCACATAATTGGGAAATTACCAACAACCTGCCCTTTTGATGCATTCTGCGAAGTTTTTTCGGCAATACTGAAGCGCCATAATGGGTAAACCTCATCTATTTGCCTAGAAATAATCGGCAAATCAGAATAAAGATCCATTTTTGTCGGCAACACTTCAAACGAGACAGTAAATAACTCAGCCACATCGCCTCTGAAAAATGAAACAGGCAACGTAAGCCAGCCGACATTATTGCCTGTATTTAAAGCACCGGATAGCCGGGCGAAAGATGCAGCACGCGCTGGAGAAAAATGAAAACTTTCGTTAACAGCTTGCAACTTGTGAATAATTTTTGCGCTGCCAACACTTCCATCCAAGAATAGCAATTCGAATTGATACTGAGCGTTTTCAAAAAATATTGGGGACGAACACAAAATATTGCGGCAAGACTCAACAGAATAACCAACACAGCAACCAACATCTTCTACTGTAACACCACTTGAAAGCGACACACTGTATGGCAATCTAGGTCCAACGACACCTCTTTTGTCCAAGGTACGAAAATACCTAGATTGTGCTTCTTGAATATCTCCACCCCAAATACTAAGCTCCCAACTTTTAGTCTGAATTCTGATTAACTCGGGCATTTCAACCTCATTAAAATTAGAATTATGGCCAAAAGCTGGTGAACCCAGAGCGCTCCAGGCGCTCCTGCATCCACATTAGTTTCTTCTTACTTCTGCAAGCTATAATCAAATCTCCCACTGCAGGGTTGATATTCTCGCGATGTAGATCAGGTCGGCTGTCCGCCCCCCAGATATCATTCAGCCGTATAGCGCATACTTGATTAAGCGCGTTCAATACGCCGACTGGAACAGATCCCTCATACTTCGTGAGCTTATCAACATCACCCTCTATTCGAGGTAAAACCTTACACATTAGAAAATCATCCCAAACCGACTGCAGCTCATCGTCTCCAGAAGGGTTGAAACCAACAACAGAAAGTAGAAGCTCATTCAGAGCACGATAAGCTAGCTCAAAAGGCGTTCCACGAAGAACCGAGTTCACTGCATTTAAAAAGCCTATTGTCTCCTGCCAGCGACTGTCGCAAGCCGGAGCAGCAAACCCTGCATCCACACCTGAATAGATCGGGTAAGCTATCCTTTTAGCAACAGACTGCGAGGCAAAATATGAATCAAAATCGTTAGGATAAAATTCACCAAAATCAAAAGTCAAAGCTCTATCAATAACCTTCCTCGAAAAACCATGCGTAGTTTCATCCATATTGACTGTACCCGCGACAATCAAATTGAATGGTAAACCTATGCCATTCAACAGAAAATGCTGCCACAACTCATCGCATTGAACGCCGCTTAGGCCGAGATCATCACGCAGCTTATCAGAGTCCACAGACCTTATCGTACTGGCTTTAAATATCGCATCACAGCTATAGACAAATTTATCTTCATCCCACTTCCACTGCCTAGTTTCGAGAACAGATAAATAGTCAGAAAAGTACTGCTCTACTGGTGCAAGATTCATTTCATCTAAACACAGCCAGAAAACTTGCATACTTGAAAGACAACTACTAGTACCAGAAATGGACCCTCCGTGTAGAGTTCCTCCTTTACTAAAAATATCTCTCCACGCCTTAACAATGAAAAGTAAGACGTCAGTTACCACATACTCCGCCCGACCTGTAAGTCTAGATGTGTAACCCATAAGGTCCGAAGGTTCATGCCAGTCTGGACGAACCGAAACCAAACAATAGCTATCTAAAAATGAGCCACTAAACTCGGCTTGACTACGAACAAAACGTGTTTTACCCGTGCCGGAAATCCCCGCCAAAAGAATAAATGGCTTACTTACCCTAATGAGCTTCGCCTGCTCAACCACAATAGACTGCAGGCTGATATAGTCACTTATATCGACTGACGCCTCATTCGGCTTAACTATAAATGCATTAATCCCGTATGAAGATAAAATACTTTTAACTTCATTTAACTTACTTTCTTCTACCCCAACCCCACCACATGTCAAAAACGCGAAACGCACTTCTCCAGAGTTGCGCCCACCAAACCGTTTAAACACGGTCTGCCACTCACTGTAACTAGCACTTGTACATGAGACCTTTACACCATTTTTGTTTATGTAAAAGACACCATTCTCTAGCTCTTTCTTCCCCCCCTCAATATCCTCACGATTGATGCCAGAAATAACCTCCAAAACATCATCATGAGTTATATAGCGACGCTGTTTGCTATAGTTATTAAGAACAGTATCTTTTATATACTTCCTACTAAGCTGCTCGCCAGCAATAGCTTTTAGTTCCGGGTCATTCTCAAGGGCGTCCTGAAATTTACTTGACTCAGACGAATCAAGCCCCATGTAACCGGCCTCATCGGCTTTGCTGAATATATAGTCAAATACTGCCTGTCTATCAGACGACATAATAATCCCTTAAACGTCGAGAGAGTCCAAATATTGGCTTACAGATTTAGCTACTGCATATGAAAGAACTGGGGGCACAGCGTTACCAATTTGCATTACGTTGGTTGTCGCAGAGTGAGGAAAAACAAAATCGTCAGGGAAGGTTTGTAATCGAGCACACTCTCTAATCGTAAGTCGACGATTCAAAAGATAATGGAACTGGACTCTAGATTTTGCATTAGCTCTAATCGTATATGATGGGCCATCAGCACGACAACGCTCGTCTCCCTGGCCATTACCTTTCTTCGCTTTAGATGCCTTAAAGTACTGACTCTGATTAGGGACAGTTTCATCGAAAATTCTCTCCAAATCTCCAATCGCCCATTTTGTACCTCGATGCGCAGTAGCAAATGTGCCATCTGGCTTCAACGGTTCTCCAAGCAGGTCATCTCTAGTACAAATAAAGAATAAACGGCGCCGGCTTTGAGGAACGCCATAATCAGGAGCAAATAGGTCCCAAACTTGAACCTTGTAACCTTCATTCCTAAAATCATCAATGATCGTTTTTATAACACTCCCGCCCTGCATCCTTGCAAGATTAGGAACATTTTCAGCACACACCACTTTAGGGCGATGCAGCTTCATATATTGCACCAGAACCTTATATAACTGACCTCTCTCCGATGAGAGCCCTCGCTTTGGCCCACAAGAGCTAAAATCTTGACAAGGAAAGCCACCTATCAGTACATCTGCTCGGGGGAAATCTTCAACAAGCCCCTCATGCAGTTCCATTTGATGGATAGGAATATCAAGATTCATCCGAATAGTTTCTACACACTTTTCATCACGCTCGTACGCTGCGAGAGTCTTAAATGGCTGGATTGGATATTTTTGGCCTTTATAAGAAAAACCGCCTTCAAATCCCATGTCCAGTCCGCCTACCCCTGTAAACATAGAGACAAGGCTGTGTTTAACTTTTTCTGTAGAGCTTACGCCGCCGCCACAGACTATATTAAATCTGTCATAAAGAACCGTCGGCCTCAATCCTGCTCCCACCTGTTCAGTTTTGATCAGCCCATACTTCTCTAAAGTTTTAATTGTTCTTGACAAATTGCTCACCGCTAGCCCCGACATATTTGATAGCTC
>Ga0209542_10003606_pt1 | contig 32900 bp, 43 predicted proteins | sample RifCSPhighO2_01_FD_184028 | JGI IMG/M metagenome (GOLD analysis project Ga0209542, IMG submission 184028) | Soil microbial communities from Rifle, Colorado - Rifle CSP2_plank highO2_0.1 (SPAdes) (version 2) | ecosystem: Environmental > Terrestrial > Deep subsurface > Rock core/Sediment ... | reverse complement strand
GCCACCGCCTCCGTAACTTGCATGATTTATACCATTATTTCCATTAACATTAATTATTCCATTCAAAGATAAAGTATCAGTTACATTTAATGCAATTAATCCTCCTCCTGCTCCTCCTGCTCCTCCGGAGCCAGAATCTCCTGTTCCGCCAGCACTTCCTAATTGCAATGGCAAATATTCATCTCCATAAGGAGATCCCCCTGCCGATACAGGTGGACTTCCTGTAGAACCACTGCCTCCGAAGCCTCCATATCCTGCTCCTCCTGCCGCATCCTGATTAGCACTAAAACCTCCTCCTATACCACTACCTACTCCACCTGAATTACCACTATATCCTCTCCCATTAACACTAATATTACTTCCCACTTCAACACTCAAATTTCCAGTCGTTAAATTAATAATATATAATTGTGCAGCGGCATTTGCCCTATGCGTCAAAACAGAATTCTTTTCAATGTAAAATAATGAAGAGTTCAAAGTAACATTATTTTCATTAACTGTTAAAGTTGAACCATTTGTAACATTTATAATATTACAATTTACACTTGAGTTCAAAGCGTAATTTGAAGATACAATCCAATTTCCATCAGTGCTAGATGGACAAGTTGGATAGCTAGCTCCTTCCGCAATACTATAGGTGCTCCATGAAGTTACATTAAATTTAACAGTTCCAGCATTTAAAGATGTGAAGTTCCAGCAATCACTACATTGAACTCCATTCTTTAGTATAATTGGAGTAATAAAAGTTGTAGGAATTCCGTATAAAGTAACATTAGCAGATTTATTTAATTCAGCTGTATTTGAATCAACAAATACAGAATTATTTCCAATACTTACATTTGTTCCAAGTCTTCCTGAAATTGCAGTTCCATTTAATGAATTAAGCCATCGCACTTCCCCGCCTGAATTGCTAGAGTTAATTATTCTTAAAGTTAAATTTCTACCATAATTGGCATTTGTATCAATCAGACTGGAAGAATAATTTATAGTTAATAATCCAGCATTTCCTTCTGGATTTCCTCCTCCTCCAGTTAAATTAATTACCTTTCCAATCAAATTAATTGAACTACCTATGATTGTTAAAACTCCTCCAGTGTTTCCTGCTCCGGCACCTATTGAGTCTCCTCCAGTTAAATTTATATTTGTAAAATTAGAATTTGTTATTGTGACTGTTCCTCCTAGTCCAGGCGAACCATCTCCTCCCTTGCCCCCATATGCATTTATAGTTGTTAAATTAGAATTTGTTATTGTGATTGTTCCGCCATTTCCTCCATCAAGCAAGCCATTATTTCCATATGCATTTATAGTTGTTAAATTAGAATTTGTTATTGTGATTGTTCCGCCATTTCCTAAGTTATCTCCTAATCCACCATAACTGTTTAATGTAGTTAAACTAGAATTAATTATAATAACTATTCCAGCATCGCCAGGACTTGTAGTGAAAAGAGCTCCGCCCCCAATATTAATTACACTTGTAAGATTTGAATTTGTAATATTCACATTTCCACCAACCCCTCCCGTTCCTGGTGAAACAGCTGCTCCACCAGTAGAAGTAAGAGTTTGTAATCTGGAATCAGTTAAAGTGATATGTCCTCCATTCCCGCCTACGGCACCACTTGCATCCTCTGTAGATCCACCACTAACATTTACTATATTTGTTGTAGAATTATATATCGCGACGCCACCCCCATTCCATGCATTTCCACTTGCCACATTCGCACCAAATCCAGCAACATCAACACTAAAATTAGTCACATTAACATTCATCAAAGTAAAATTATTCCACCCAGGTCCAGTTGCATTTGTAGCATTAATTCCATATCCAACTCCATTCAAACTCAAAACTCTAAATCCTTTTCCGTCTAAAGTAACATTATCAGCACGAACACTAAGACATGTTCCAGTCGCATCAATATTTGCTGTTAAGTTATATTGTTTGTTTGATTCATTTAATACTGCTTCGCAAGAAGATATTAAGTATGGACTAGGTGGCATAATCTTCACTTGCCTTGTCTCTGTACAATTCTCTCCATTTGAATCACTTGCGCATGCAAAATAAGTATAATTGCCATAATCTAATTGAGTAGTTGCATTTTTACTTTGATTAACATACAACCCCCAATTTGTTGCATTGAATTTAGCAAAATTTATAAAATAATTTTCTACAACTTCAGCTAAGGAAAATGTTCTGTTATAAACCATTAATTCGTCAATGCTTCCATTAAAGAAATTAGCCATGCCTGCTCCATTATGCTGCGCTCCAATACGTAATTCTCCAGAAGGATAAATTGTCTTTCCTGCAGTTCCATCACTATCCTGTACAACTGTACCTCCATCTACATATATTTGAACTTTATCCACGACAACATCTCTTGATGCAACAATGTAATGCCATTTCCCATCTGCGATGTTTGTCCCAGTAATTGTTGAACTTCCTAGACCATCTGTAGACCTGATAGTAAGTCTTATAACCCCATTATCTACAAATAAAACATAAAGAGGATCATTTCCATTAAAATTACTAAAAACATATTTATCTGCAGCAGAATGATTTGTCTTAAGCCACATTGCAATAGTTAATCCTTCCTCACCTTCTAAGTCAAAATCTGGCGTATCAGTTACATTAAGATAATTACCAACACCATCAAAAACATAAGATCCTCCATATTTTCCTGAAGTATTAAATGTTGGACAATTTGTGCAAGTTCCGTTGTTTCCATACAAAGAAGTATCATTTAATCTTGTATAAGCATCAAAGTTCATCATTAATATTAAAGAATCATTATAAATTGTGTAATTTGTTGCATTCCAATTGAATTTTACTGACTTTATTGCCAAAGAATTTTCAATTATAGAAACATTCACAATGACAGTTCTATTGGTAGTTACAGTTTGATCGCTAATAGTAGGTCCAACGAAAGAAATATTTGGATCAACAACATAATCAAATTCAACATCTCCTCCCAAAACAAGCAAATCAAAAGTATCCTGACTTCCATTAAATTCGGTCAAATATAATTTATATTCAAAATCATTATGAGAATAAATATCTTCAAAAGTCATAATTTTTTCAGTCCCATTAATTTCATAAACTTCGACACTTACATTATTTTCTGTTTCGTTTGTTCTCGCATAAATTGTTATGTCCTTTCCTTGAGTAAGATTCTTCTCAAATGTAATTCTTAAATAATCTCCAGCAGGAATTAAACTATAATTACCATCCCTTTCTTTAACAGCAGGATAAACATCTTCAACAAATGTTCTATTTTCATCAAGATGCTCTGCTTTTGTAATCAAAATAATTTCAAAGGTCTGATTACTTAAGTGGGGAGTAATCCACTCCAAGTAATCCAAATACCCGTTATCTGACAAGTCATAAGCATCAAATGCTACAAACGTTCCATTCTCCTTCCAATATATTCTTATCCTGTCTTCTTTCCCAACTTTATAAACCTCTTTTATATCTGTGAAAGACAATACATCCGTATAATTCAAATCATCTGGTCCAGAAATAACAATAGTTTTTCCAGATTCAGTTTCCTGCTCAGTTGAAGTAGGAGCAGGAGTTTCATATTCAATCGTGTATTCTAAAACATCATCATCCAATAATACTTCAAGCGATTTATTTTCTCCACTATTTTCTAAGTCTGAAACTGCCCTTCCTGTAAATTTCCTAAATATATTCTTTATCCACTTAATCAATGAGAATCCAGAATCTTCAAGTTCTATCTCTGCAATAACATTTGCAGTAACTCCAGTAACTTGGGCTTCAACCTCTTTCTCTATCCCATTATCAACAACTTTAACACTTACATTTTCCGCTTCTTTAGGCAATTCAACGCTCACATTTTCAGGAGTATCTAAAGAAACATTTTGTTTCCACTTAACTCTCTCTCCTAACTTTATCTCTGATCTTGCAGTCTCTATTTTTATATTCCCAGAAGAAACTAAAATAGTAAATTCATTACTTTCTAAGCTCTCATTTCCTAAATAAGCTACAATCATAGCTTTCCTAGCTCCCTTGAATTCAAAATCAGGAGTTAAAATTAATATTTCTCCTGAAAAAATAGATGAGATATTAGAAATATTAAGGCTATAACTTTCAGCATTGGCAAAATAATCACTTAAATTCAGCTCAAAATTCCCATTTTTAGCTATTCTTAGAGTTTCCAAGTCTTTTATCAAGCTTAAATTTCCTTCTTCAACAAAAGTTTCATTCAAAATAGTTTCATTAGAAAGTGTCTCGTTAACAGTTTCATTAAAGGAGCTTATATTTCCCAAAGTACTTGCAGGAATCTCTGTCTGATTCATTGTTTCTTCAATTACATTCTCTTCCTCGGTCTTGTTTATTTGGCTGTTTGAACTGCTTTGATTTGTTTGACCAGTTTGATTGCTCTGATTCAAAGAAATTGAAGGAATAACGCTACTGCTATTAGTCAGTATAGGGCTAGTATTTTCCTCAGAAATAATTATATCTTCCTCACTAGAATTGCTGGTTTCCTCAGTTATTCCAGAATTATCTTCTGTAACTGTTTCTTCATTTACCACTTCATTTTCAGTGTTAGAATTTTCTATACCTGTTTCTACCTGCACATTCTGCTCCTCAACTTGAGTTTGTGGCTCGTCAGATACTGCATCATTATTATTAGAATCTTCTGAAGTAACCGGAACATCTGTGTTTTGATATGTCTGTTCGCTCAGTTTTTCAAATGCGACATAAGCGTGAGAAAAGATTGTTTTTCCAGTAATGTTTTGATAGCTATAATTTGCACCATAAACAATTAAAAAAGCCAATAAAACTAGCAAAATAACAAAAAAAGAACGTGGAACAACTCTTTTTTCCACAGGAAGTTCCGTTCCAATATACCTTTTTTTTACCTTTCCATCTTCCCTATAAGATTCATAGTAATATGGTCCATGCAATTTACCCTTTTTTTTAACATATTTCTCATAAACCATGTGGAACAACTCTTTTTTACGTTCCTATAAAGAAAAAGAGAATATTTAAAGGTTGTTCTACATTTTCTCATATGAAAAAAGAGCTACTTTTCCTATATAAAACAAAAAAAGGAGCAATAAAATCAAGAATCGAAAAATTCAAGTCTCTTCCAGAAAATCAATACCAGAAAGAATTTCTTTTTTGTCTTTTAACACCACAGAGCAATGCAAAAAAATGTTGGGAGGCTGTGGAACAACTCTCAAAACTACCAAGTTTCAATCAAAGTTCTGTGTCTTCAATACTGAAAACTAAAACAAGATTTCATAATAACAAGACAAAATATATTTTAGAATCAAAAGAAACATGGAATATAGTAAAGAAAAAGCTAGAAAACGCAGAAACCATAGAGTTAAGAAACTATCTAGCAGAAAACGTTAAAGGCTACGGTCTGAAAGAAGCAAGCCATTTCCTTAGAAATGTTGGAAAATCGAACAACAAAATAGCAATCCTAGACAGACATATATTAAGAAATCTAAAAAACCTAAAAATAATACCTATTGATAAAGTAAAAAACAAGAAAAACTATCTGGAAATCGAGCAAAAGTTCCTAAATTTCTCCAAAGAAATCGAAATCCCAATAGATGAATTAGATTTGCTCTTCTGGAGCAAAGAAAACGGAGAAATTTTCAAGTAAGAAAGATTTAAATACTTAAACGTAATTACTTGTATTAAAGTAAAAGCTTGGATGACTTAAGATGAACAGAATAACAATATCAATACAGGATGAACTACTAAAGCAGTTCAAAGAATTGTTTCCAGAAATAAATGTAGCCGAATTGGCAAGAAGAGTAATATCTGAAAAAATAAAAGAACTAAAAAAGTTAGAAGAACTAAAATCAAGAGGAGAAATATAAATGGCTTCAATAACATTTGCTGTAGATGGTGAATTAAAAAGGGAAATAGAAAGATATACCTGGATAAATTTATCCGAACTTGTTAAACAAGAGCTATTAAGAAGGGAAACATTACTTAAAAAGTTCAATTCTAAGGAGGAGCAAGAATTAATAAAATGGTCCGTTGAGTTAGGCAGAAAAGCTAAGAAGAATTCTTTTAAAAACTTACTTTCGAAATTGTCTCCTGAAAAAAGAGAAGAACTATTAAAGGTGATGTCTACTGAAAAGAGAGAAGAGTACAAATAGTAAAAATGGAACTAGTATTAGACAACAACATTTTTTTTGCTATTATGAACCCAAAATCTATTTCTGCGTATTTGTTCGCTTCGATCAAAGCCAATTTTATAGCTCCAGAATTTATTAAATTAGAATTAATTAAATACAAAGAAGAATGCTTGTCTAAATCAAAACTTTCTGAACAAGAGTTTGAAATGAGACGAACTGAAATAGAAAAGTCAATTAAATTCTTTAAAGAATTTGAATATGACGCGTTCTTAATAAATGCCATATTAGCTTTATCTGACCCATCTGATTCCCCTTATTTAGCTTTGGCATTAATGAAAAAATCTTCAATATGGTCAAATGATTCACATCTTAACAAACAGTCTTTAGTGAAAGTGTATACTACATCAGATTTAATAGAATCATTTTTAGAAGGCACAATATAATTCACTAATAATCAAAGAAAACGGAGAAATTTTCAAGTAAGAAAGATTTAAATACGTATTACCACATTTGTATACATGGAAGAATCAATATCTGTTAGAATAGGAAAGGAAGAATTAAAAGAAATAAACAAAATTTCTGAATATAAAAAAACCAACAAGTCATTTGTACTTAGAGAAATCTTAAAAATAGGTATTAAACAAAAAATACTTGAAATCGCTCTTGAAAAATTCCAAAAAAATGAAATAACTGCAGCAAAAGCCGCAAAAATAGCCGAATTAAGTTTAACGGAATTTTTGGACGTAATACACGAGAGAGGAATAAACTTCCATTATGGAGTAGAAGAATTAAGAGAAGATTTCGAAAGGCTTATTGATAATGATAAGTGATGCATCTCCTTTAATTATATTTGGAAAAATAAATAGATTAGAATTATTAATAAAATTATTTGATCAAATAGAAATTGTAGAATCTGTTTATGATGAAGCGGTAAGAAAAGGTAAAGAATTAAACAAGCCAGAAGCACTTACAATAGAAGAGAAGATCAAAGAAGGAAAAATAGTAATTACCAAATTAGATAAATCAGGAAAAGAAAAATCTGCTTTTTTAATGAAAGCATATTCTAAATTAGATAATGGAGAAGCGGATACTATTATTCTGACATTACAAAAAAAACAAAAAAAACTGCTTATTGACGAAAGAATTGCAAGGAAAGTTGCAGAGATTCAAGGATTACTTCCAATTGGTAGCTTGGGAATTATTTTATTAGCTTATGAAAAAAAGTTAATTAATGACGAAGACACTAAGCAAATTATTGATATTTTAATTTCTGGGAATTTTAGAGTGGGAGCAGAAGTAATTAGCGAATTCTGGAGAATATTTAATAGAATTAAAGGCTAAGAAAATGGCGAGATTTTCAAGTAAAACTCCCCACAGCAAGTCCCTTTAAATCGAAATAAAAAATCGTTATCTCCTGCAACAACTTAACTTTCTGAGATGCAAAATAATATTTATTTCAAACTATCTTATACTTTGTTCTTGCCTTTCTTTATCCCGAATGCAAGAAATTGGATATTATGAAAGAATAAATTTAAGGTCCCCTGGGAATTCTATCAATATATTTCCAAACATCTGTTGAGGGATCATCTTTTCTGTCTAATAGAATGGCAGCTGCTGGCTTAACTAACATATTATAAGACCATACAAAAAAATCTGGTGACAGTTTTCCGCCTTTGCCCACAGGAAAAGATACTATCTTTGCTCTTAACTGAAGACCCCTAGATACTCCACCTTGATACTGCAATTGTTGATCATCATGAACTTCTGGCTCACCAAAAATTCTATAAAAATTATTTCTTCTCGGTTGAGATAGGGAGGAAAATCTTCTGCCAAGCATTTCAGTTAAATCGTGCGCTTTTCCTGGCTCAACTCCTGGATCGTGAACGATAATCAAGCCCTGATCAAATTTTATAATTTGATACTTCTCTTCCCATCTAATAATACAGGAAGATCCTTCCAAAGAGGTTTCAAGTTTTTCATCATGACCCAATCTGATGCCCTTAAGAGGTCCAACCTTGGTCAGCCAGTCATTAAATCTCTTAGTCAACGTCAGCCAGTCATTAAATCTCTTAGCCAGCTCATGCGACTGATACTTAGGAATATACTTCATGCTCATACAAAATTCTCTTCAAAGAGCTTAAAAACGATTTATATTCTCTAGGACATGAATGCAATCACTACTAAAATAGATTACAAACAACATTTAAATAAACAAATCTGTATTAACAATTATGGGAAAGAAAGAAACAATCGTCTTAAGCTTGGGTGGTTCCCTAATCATTCCTGATAAGGTGAATTATAAATTTTTACATAAGTTTAAATCCGTATTAAGAAAAAATTACAAAAAATACAAATTTGTAATTATTTGCGGTGGTGGTGCAATTGCAAGGAAATACATTTCTGCATTAAAAGAAGAACATAAAAATCATAGGAATCTGGCAGACGCTGGAATCAGAGCAACTAGAATGAATGCTCTCTTTCTCATACAATTCTTCGGAAAAGAAGCTAACGATACTCTTCCTAAGGACATGAAAGGCCTAAAATCATATTTAAAAAAGAATTCTGTTGTCTTCTCGGGCTCTTTACGTTTCACTCCAGACTCAACTTCAGATGGAACAGCCGCAAAACTCTCTTATTATTTAAAAACAAAATTTATTAATTTGACAGATGTTTCCGGTTTATACAATAAAGACCCTAAAAATAATAAAAATGCAAAATTAATTAATAAAATATCCTGGAATGATTTTGAATCTAAATCAAAAAAAATAAGATTTTCCGCAGGCCAGCACTTTGTTTTGGATCAAAAAGCATCAACAATAATAAAAAAACACAAAATAACAACTTACATTTTAGGACCTAATTTAGGGAATCTTGAAAATGTATTAAAAAACAAAAATTTTAAAGGCACTTTAATAAAAAATTGATATGGTAAATACAGAAAACATAGACGAAGCAAAAGAATTAATCAGAAAGTCGAGAAATCCTATAATAATAGAAGCCAAATCTTCAGATTTTAATAGAAAAATTCTAGATTATGGAAAGTTTAACATAATATCTGGACTTGAATATACTAAAGAAAAAAGCTCTTTAAAAAACATTAATTCAGGACTAAATGAAATTCTGGCTAAAATAGCAAAAAAGAATGACATTTCCATCGGAATAGATTTGGGAAAAATAAAAAATCTTGAAAAGAAAGAAAAGGCAGAAGTTTTAACAAAAATAAAACAAAACATCATTATTTGTAGAAAGACAAAAACAAAGATAAAAGTCTTAAACTACAATAATAAAATGTCTGCTTCTTCTCTACTTTTCTCATTAGGCGCTTCAAGCCAGCAGGTTAAAGAAGCGGTATCTTTTTAATATACAAATAATATCATATAAAATGATTGAAAATAACAACGAACTCCAGGAAATAATAGAAAAATTGTCTCCTATAGAAAGAAAGATTGTTCCTTATTTGGACTTTAGTATTCGTGAGATTACAAAAAAATCTGGTCTGGATTCTACTACCGTTCTAAGAGCCCTAGATTTTCTTCAGAACAAAAATTTATTAAAAATATCAGAAAGAAAAAGAAAGATGATTGACCTAGGAGTGAATGGTATTTACTATAAAAAAAATCATCTTCCGGAAAGAAAACTCTTGACTCTCTTAGAGTCTGGCAAGTCATTAGAGCTTGAAGAAGCAAAAAAACTTTCCAAACTAAGTGATAACGAATTTAAAGTTTCACTCGGAGTCTTAAAGAGAAAAGCCCTTATTAATTTGAATAGTGGTAAAATATCTTTAAATGCTAATAAATCAGAACTTTCCAAGAAAACATTAGAGGAACAGTTCCTGGATGCTCTGCCTTTGGATTTAGAATCTTTAACAGACGAACAAAAATATGCTCTTGAAAATTTAAAACTTAGAAAGAACATAATTGAAGTGAAAGAAGAAAAAACAATTTCCTTTCAATTGACAGATCTTGGTAAAGATATATCGGGAGAAAAATTTGAATCAGATTTAATAGAAGAAGTTACTCCAGAAATTATTTCTTCTTGGAATAAAAATAAGAAATTTAGAAAGTATGACTTACAAAGTCACGCTCCCAAATTATATGGTGGGAAAAAACATTTTGTTAATCAATCAATTGAATACGCAAAAAGAATCTGGCTTGACCTTGGTTTCAAAGAAATGGCTGGGCCTTTAACAGATACTTCTTTTTGGGTTTTTGATTCATTGTTTACTCCTCAAGACCATCCTGCTAGAGAGATGCAGGATACATTCTTCATAGAAAATTACGAAGGATCTCTGCCTAATAAGAAAATAGTACGAAATGTAAAGAAAGCACATGAATCAGGCATAGATGGTAGCAAAGGTTGGAAATACAAGTGGGAAGAAAAAGAAGCCAAAAGTGTCCTCCTAAGAACCCATACAACCTCTATTTCTGCTAGAACTCTTGCTTCTTTAAAGCCTCAGGACTTACCAGCAAAATTATTTACTATAGGAAAAGTGTTCAGAAATGAAACTATCGACTGGTCTCACGGATTTGAATTCTACCAAACGGAAGGAATAGTAATAGACAAAAATGCTAATTTCCGGCACCTTCTTGGTTATTTAAAAGAATTCTATAAAAAAATGGGTTTTGAAAAAATTAAATTTGTTCCGAGCTTTTTTGCATATACGGAACCTTCAGTAGAAATCCAAGTTTTTCACCCTGAGAAAAAAATTTGGCTGGAATTAGGTGGAGCAGGAATTCTTCGTCCAGAAGTCACAACCCCCTTGTTAGGTAAAAACATTCCTGTTTTGGCCTGGGGACAGGGCTTCGATAGAATAATAATGGATTATTACAATATTAAAGATCTAAGGGAGATATATTCCAACAACCTGAAAGACCTAAGAAATAAAAAGTTTTGGATAAAATAAAATGGCTAAAATAACTTTTAATAAAAACGAAGTTGAAAAAGAGATACCTCTTGATACAAAAACTTTAGAAAAGATTATGCTTCTTGGAATACCTATAGAAGTCTTAAAAGATACTATTGAAATAGAAGTCCTACCAAATCGTCCAGATTTGCTTTCATTGCAAGGATTTCTAAGAGCAATTAAATCATTCTTGGGAAAAGATTCTGGATTAAAAAAATATAAGATAAACAAACCAGAAAAAGATTACTCTGTTTTTGTAGATAAGTCTGTAAAGTTTGTAAGACCTTATACTTCCTGCGCCATAGTCAAAAACCTAAGATTGGATGATGAAATGATAAAAACACTCATTGACCTACAAGAAAAACTTCATATAACTCTTGGCAGAAACAGAAAGAAATTGGCAATTGGGATTTATCCTCTAGAAAAAATCGCCCTCCCAATAAAATATGAGGCAAGAAATCCAAAGGAGATTAAATTTATTCCTCTCGATTTTAATCAGGAACTTAGTGGCAGTCAAATCCTTCAAAAACATCCTGCAGGAAAAGAATACGCTCATTTACTTGAAAATAAAGAAAAATTTCCAGTATTTGTAGATGCCAAAGGTAAAATTCTTTCTATGCCTCCTATAATAAATAGTAATGAAACTGGAAAAGTAACTCTGGATACAAAATCGGTCTTTATAGAATGTTCTGGCTTCGATCAATCAATCTTAAATAAAACACTAAACATTATAATTACTACTCTTTCAGATATGGGTGGAAAGATTTACTCTATGAATTTAAATTATGGTGGTAAAAAAATGCTTTCTCCTGATTTAAATTCTGATAAGATTAAAATTTCATTGCATAACGTAAACTTCCTGCTTGGATTAGATCTAAAAGAAACCCAGATTCCTAAGCTTTTGGGAAAAATGGGTTATGATTTTAAAAATGGAAATGTAATTATTCCCCCCTGGCGCACCGATATCCTGCACGAAGTAGATATAATAGAAGATCTAGCCATTGCCTTTGGCTACGATAATATGACTCCGGAGCTTCCTCAGATATCAACTGTAGGAAACGCATTAAGTGAGTCAAAAATAAAAGAAAAAATTTCAGAAATTCTAATTGGTTTGGAATTAATAGAAATTTCATCATATCACTTAGTTAAAGAGTCTGAGAAAAAATTGAATCCAGAGGCAATAATATTAAGAGATTCAAAAACAGATTATAAATTCCTAAGGCCGAATCTTATGATCCCAATGCTGAGAACAATATCTGAAAACAAAGATAATGAATATCCTCAAAAACTTTTTGAATTAGGAAAAGTCTTTCAAAAAGATGAAGAAAATAAAACCGATTCAGGAATAAATGAACAAACACATTTATGCATTTCTTTAACTCCCGGAAATTTCACAGAAGCAAAAAGAATTCTTGATTACCTGATAAAAATGCTTGATTTAAATTATACATTATCTGATTCTAAAATTTCTGGTTGCATTGAAGGTAGATCGGGAGATATCTTTATCAATGGAAAAAATCTAGGATACATAGCTGAAGTTCACCCCGAAACACTAAACTTCTGGAATATTAAATTTCCTGTCTCAGTAATTGAAATCTCCCTTGATGAAATATTTGAATTGTTACAATCAAAAGCACGATGTGCCACCACGGCTTAAAAGCCGTGGTTTGTGACAGGCACTCGTGCTTTGGATGCTCAAGGAACTACCACACCTTAAAAGGTGTGGTTTTATGTCAAGTTCCTTGACATAAAAAAGCATAATACTTTTAAACTTCTGAATATCTGCATTCCAATGACTAATACAATAACTGATATCGTAGAACAATCTTATATCATAACTCCAAATCATTTACCTTTAAGAGACAGAGTCAATTTTTTAAAAAGAAGAGGAATAGACAGAGACAGAAGGAGAGAAGTAATAGAATCTCCAGAACTTTCTTCGCAATTATATCCTCTTTCATTAGAAGAGAATAAAATATATGAGAAAATACGCCTTCAACAAGAAGAAGGAAGAAAGATAGATGATCAGGTCTATCTCGCATTTTCAAGATTGATTCTGGGTGTTTCAACAATCACTGGAGTATGCTACGCAATTCAAACAGGACAATTAAAATGGGCTGCAACAGGATTTGGTATTGGACTTGCTTCAGCAATTGGACTACAAGTATTTCGTACAATTAGTGACTATGGTAAAAAAATGTTTTCTGAAGATGAATTATATTAATTCAGCCAAAATAACTCTTTTCTTTTCTTAGAACAGTATTGCTTGGCTTTTTAATATGCTCTACAATTTTATTAAAACTTGATTTCACACTGTTCCAAACTTCAAAAGTTTTTTTAATGAGCTTGGCTTCTTCCTTCTCAGAATAACCAACTTCCAAGGACAAAGAATCCAAGCTTAAATCTCCAAGCTTGCCATAAATAAGTTCTATTTCATTTTTGTCTTCCAAAGTTATTGATTTGAAATATGGAAAATAAATTCTAGGAGCATTAACGGGATTTAATAGCATTTCTAGAAAACCGATTGAATTAACAATTTTTTCCATCATTGCCTTTCTGATAACTCTTAAAAAACAATCACTATCTCTTTCAATCTTATCAATCTCAAAATCTTCATTTAATTTCTTAAAGTCAGGTAACTTATACTTCTTTTGGAATAAAATATATTTCTTTTTTAATAGAGCTATATCCATTAAAACCCTAGAAAAAAGAGTTTTATATATTTATCTAACGGGTGAAGTAACAAACATTAATAATTCTTCTTTTAACACTTCTACCTTATCAAGCTTTTCCCACGAAAAATCGGGCCTTCCAAAATGACCATAACTAGCGGTTTTTTTATATATTGGTTTCCTTAAATCAAGAGATTCTATAATTTCCCCGGGCTTTAAAGGAAAATGCCTTCTTATCAAACTTTCTATTCTCTCTTCAGAAATTTTATTTGTACCAAAACAATTAACATGAATTGAAACTGGCTCTGCAATTCCTATTGCATACGCTATCTGAACTTCACATTCATCAGCCAATTCAGCGGCAACAATATTTTTTGCTATGTATCTTGCGACATAAGCAGCGCTTCTGTCTACTTTGCTTGGATCTTTTCCAGAAAAACATCCGCCTCCATGCCTCCCCCTTCCTCCATAAGTATCAACAATAATCTTTCTCCCAGTAAGCCCTGCGTCTCCTACTGGCCCTCCTACAACAAACTTTCCTGTAGGATTAACATGAAACACTGTTTTATCATCAATCCAATTTCCACACACTCTTTTTATAACCTTCTCAATTATATCTTTTCTTATAGTTTCTTGAGATATGTTTTCAGCATGCTGAGAAGAAACAACCACAGTACTCACTCTTACTGGTCTTCTTCCTTCATATTCGACACTTACCTGAGACTTTGCATCAGGACCAAGATAACTTATTTCTCCAGATTTCCTTATTCTTGCAAGCTCTCTAACAAGCTTATGGGAAAGTATAATAGGTAAGGGCATTAATTCAGGAGTCTCATTAACAGCATATCCAAACATCAATCCCTGATCTCCGGCTCCTTGTTCCTTTGAATCGTGAGAGTCTACCCCTTGGGCAATATCTTGAGATTGTTTGGATAAAGAAATAATAACCCCGCAGGTATTTCCATCAAAACCATACTTAAAATCAGTATATCCTATTTCTTTTATAGTATCCCTAACAACACGGTCTATGTTAACAGATGCTTGACTTGTTACCTCTCCCCCAATAATTATAAAACCCGTCTTAGTAAAACATTCTATAGCAACTCTACTAGTAGGGTCCTGTGCCAAATACGCATCTAATAAAGCATCAGAAACCTGATCGCAAAGCTTATCAGGATGCCCTTCTCCCACAGATTCAGAGGTAAAAATGTATCTACTCATTGTAAATACTAAGCAAATTATCCTTTATAATATTTTCTGACATAAATATTCCTATGGGAATATTTATATAACGCTCGAAACTAAAAGATAAATGATGTTTCCAGAAATCAGCGCTATAAAATCAAGAAGAAGAAAACTCGGATTAACACAAAAAGAACTGTCAAAACTTTCAGAAACTTCTCAATCTTTAATAGCTAAACTAGAAAATAACAAAATAAATGCCTCATATTTCACAATAAAAAATATATTTAAAACTCTTGAGGACAAGGAGAGAAAAACAGAAAAAAAATGCTATGAGGTCATGTCAAAAAATATAATTTATGGAAAATACAATTATTCTGTAGAAAAAATAAAAGACCTCATGAAAAAGTATGATATTTCACAAATTCCAATATTGAAAGCTGGAAAGCAAGTAGGAAACATCTCGGAAAAGATAATCCTTGACAACTTAAATAAAAACCTTAAAAGAACAAAAGCCAAAGAAATTATGGATGAGCCACTTCCAATTATAAGGGATGATACTCCCTGTTCTGCAATCATTCCTCTGTTAAAAACAAGCGATGCTATTTTGTTAACTAAAAAATCTAAAATCTCGGGAATAATAACAAAAGCAGATTTACTATAATGATAAAAAAAACAAAAACATTTCTAAACTGGGCAACCTCTCTGGGAGGAGGAGCATCCTTGAATTTAACAAAATTCCTCCGTTACACAGCATCAGGAACAGCCACAACATTTCTTGATTTTATTCTATTGTATTCACTTACTGATTTAGTTGGAATTTATTATTTATATTCGGGAATGATTTCCTATACAATATCAACCTCATCAAATTATTATATAAACCGAAAATGGGGCTTCAAAGAAACAAAAAGGCATTTCTTTCACGGATATTTATATTTTATAGCTTTTGCATTAATTGGACTAGTAGTAAACACGGCTCTTTTCGCATTTGCTGTAGAAATATTATCTCTTAACTACTTAATTGCAAGATTGATTATAGCAATGATTGTTGGAATCTGGAATTTCCTTATGAATAGATATGTAACATTTAGATAATTTAAAGTTCAGCTAAAACACCATTTATCTTTCCCAAAAAAGAATAGAGAAAGAGTCGCTAAAGCTAAACCAAAATCTCTTACTGCAATAGCACCATATCCTAAAGAAAATGCAATTCCAAATAAATGTAAAGACAAAATCAAAGAAGAAAATCTTAAATAAATTCCAAAAAGCATCATTAATCCGAAAACAACTTCCAAACTGCCATTAATAAAAACCAAATCGCCTGCTCCAAAAATTCCTGATAAGAAACTAGGTACAAAACCAATCCAACTACTTGGAAAATAAAGCTGATTTATGCCAAACCATAAAAATACAAGAGACAAAGAAATTCTTAGAACTCTTTTTCCATATTCAGAGTTAATTTCCATTATTTAAATCTCCCAGAATTTTAAAATCCCCCATGAAAACTCCTACTTTCATAAGCATTGAGGCCTTAGTTGTTCCATGCTGATTTGTGAATGCCTCTTCAAACTCCCTGGCAGTTCCACAATAAGGCAATATTGCACCAGCGGTTCCCGGATGCTTAGGCAACCAACCAGTAATATCATAAACTCTGCCCTTGTAAGCAACCCAGCAATCATCCATTGAATTATGTACTTCTAACTCTATTTGATTAACAATTGTTCCATTTTCAACAGCATTATTTATTGTTTGATTATCTTTGCTCTCTCCAAGAAAAAAAGAACCAAAAATAACAACCAAAGCAATAATAATAATTAAACTCAGCATCTTATATTTCATAAATCTATTTAATTCGATTAATTTATAAAACTTATGGAACAAAATTTTTATTCCCTGCCCCTCTTTTTTCCAAGCTCTTTAAGCTTCTCAGAACATTCTTCCAGTATTTTTTTATGAAAATCGCCTATTTCTCGGGCAAAATCACTTAAATCATTCAATCCTGATTCTAAAACAGAGGTTTCAACCAAAGCCCAATGAACTATTGCTGCTCCTTCAAAAAATCCAGACCATTCCAAGAGTTCTGTAGAATTATCCCATTCATCTCCAACATAATAATCTCTCATGTGCCTAAGTTTCTCTCCTGTTCCAATAACTTTCTTATCCACAATTTCAAGCATAGAAGAACCCTGTAAGCTATAATTTAATGTTTTCCCATGCTGTTTTGTTTTATTAATAATCTCATCAACTCTTTCTGCTCCAAAAACTTCAATAAGTGCATTCTTTCCTTTTTCAAAAGTTTCCACTCCAACCTCAGCAAAGGCCAATACCTCTCCAATTTTCTTGGCAGTAAATTCATTCATTTCATAAAACAGGAAAAAGATTATTTATACTTTTGCTAAAAAGCCTCTACCGGGATTTGAACCCGGGACCTCGGCATTACCAATGCCGCACTCTACCGCTGAGCTATAGAGGCATGCAATCTTATAAAATAAAACCTATAAAAAGATATCCATAATTACCTTGAATTGTTAGAAGGAAGCCATTCAGACTTAACAACATAACTTGTTAAAGATTTAAAATTGTCAAAAAGCCCGGAAAGCCATGAATAGTAAATATCTCCAAATTTCTTAAACTCTTCAGAATCTTTTAAATGTAAATTATTGTTGCTTATAATAAAGAAAGCCCCCAAAAGAAGAAAAACTAAGAGAAAAAAGATAATTCTCATTTAGCCTCCAAGGGTATTATTTACACCCCAATCCTGCTTTATGGCATAACTAGATATCTTGCCTGCATTACCCAATATTCCTCCAAGCCATGAAAAATATGTTTTCCCTGCACTAACAATTCCATCAAAGCTATCTAATTTTAAATCATGAGAAGAATAAACTTGTGCAAAAGATACAACTAAAAACAAAAGCAACACAGTCACAGCTACAAGTCCTATTTTATGTCTCATATCTTTAAATTTAAAGATTAAAACTGCCAATATTACTATTCCCGCTATCAGCCATAAATTCATATTATCTTTTTTACCTCAATTTAGTCTATATTTTTAAGCAATACCCCTATAAAAGTTTTTCTCTAAAAAGGTTTAAAACCCAATAATTCTAAAAAGACATATAGCCCTGTAGAATAGTGGTCAAGTTTGCAGGCCTCTGGCGCCTGAGACCCAGGTTCGAATCCTGGCGGGGCTATCCTTCTACTTTAACCAATCTTCAAGTGAAAAATCCAGAGCAAGCTATGGAGCATTAAAAGACAAACTTTTAATTATCTCATAATAAACTAAACCACTCAGACATCAGATATTTATCATTATTATTTTACCTTTAAATTGCAATCCTGCCTTGCTTTATCCCGTAGCAAGACTACAGGGTATTACGAAGAACAAATAATCTTTTAAACCTAATAACTTTCTAAATTCCAAGCTCTTGTAGTCTAGTGGTCAAGGACTCGGCCCTCTCGTATTGCCGAAGTTTAATTCGATGAGATAATAACTTCAGCCCTTCTGGGCAAGGTATAAAATCCAGAAAGCCAAATTTTTTGGCAATGGAGAACGGCCGCAACCCGGGTTCAAATCCCGGCAGGAGCATTTATGCGTAAAACGTGCTATGCCCCATTGGAGCATAAACAAAATAAAGTTCGAATCGTGGGCGGGGCAGTTAATTGTGGAGGGTTCAAGTCCCATCCGAGGAGTAGAAATAAAAAGAAGTAAAACTTAGAATCAATATGAAAAAATAGCAATAGATGTTGTGTTATTACCGTCAGAAGAAATGATGGACAGGGCAATCGAAATTAATAAAGAACTACTTAAAGAGAATGATAATAAAATCATCCTAGATAAACAAAAGTGCTTACCTCACATTTCTTTATGCATGGGTTGTGTGAACAAAGAAGATATTCCAAAGATTGAAGAAATTCTAGAAGATATCTCTTCAAAATTCTCAAAGATGACATTAGTTGCTGATAAATTAGAACCAGAAATTATACCTACAGGAAAAATAGTTTCAGGTATGATAATTAAAAACACGAAGGATTTACAATCACTTCATGAGATAGTTATGAAAAGATTATGGAAATTTTTATCCTACGATGTGGAAATTCCAATGTTATTTAATCCTTCCGAAGTTGAGGAAGTTACTCTTTATTGGGTAAAAAACTATGCTAAAATATATGATAATCCTTCTTCATTCCATCCGCATATAACTATCGGGCTTGGAGAAACAAACAAATTTCAATTCCCAATCCAATTTACAGCTTCAAAATTGGCAATGTGCCAATTAGGCAATTATTGTACTTGTAGGAAAATTTTACTATCACATTCAATCGAAGGAAAGAACAAGAATTAGCAACCCCCTCGAAAGTTTTATAAACTTCATCTTGTTGCATATTATTGATATATGCTCTGTATGGTCTTCGGGCAATGCAGAGCCATCATATTCTTAACCAATAATTTTGTGTAATATCTTATTGAGATGAATTGAACTATCGCAAGCATTTCTCAAATTAAATGACGAACTTGAACTAAAATATGCGTTCTCAATTTTCTTTCCTAACTTCCTTACTCTTTTTATTGGCGAAATAAAATCTTCATCTCCACTAACAATAATAGCAGTATCGTAGAGATTTTCATAAGCTTCGCCAACAAGGTCGCTTACTAAATGTGTATCATCGCCTTTAACTTCATATTCAAACTTACCATCTCTCTTAACTTTTCTCTGCTTGCATAGTATAACTTCAACTTTAGGAATTTTTCTTAGCATATCAAAGAATTTTTGCTGTTTCCAATATATTTTAGGATTAACGCTAATATCCAACGGAGAATTATAATAAAACACTTTTACAAGGGCTCTATCTTCAACTAATTCATTAATCAGCTTCTGAAAATTAATTTTGCCAACAACATTTAATTTCTTTGAACTATGATAAAAATTACTGCCATCAATAAATATCACAACACGCTCTTTTTTCTTATCCATTAGAAAAGTAGAGATTACAACTTTAAGTATTTATTTAATTTGTAAAATAGAAAATTAATTAAACTCCGACGACTTACAATCATTAACAAACACAAAAAGAGGAAAGAACAAGAAAAAAAGCTTGAAGAATAGTTCAATGCACAACCCCCTCTTGGGGCATCGAATACAAATCCATGCCCAATATGGGATTTGAATAAAATCGGGGGAATTTCCACCCCCGGCAGGAGCATTTATTTTAATTGCAAAGCAATTAAAGCTCCTGACGGACAATTAGAGGAAGATGACTTATCAAGGAACCTTGGTTCCTTATAACCGGCAGGAGCATTTATCTAAAAAATAACTTGTTATCTGCTTTAAACCTTCTAAGAATTCTATCAAATACTCTTACATGCCCATATTTAAGGTAAATAAATCCTGCAATTGCAGATATCAAAGCACCTATAGAGTCTACAATTAAATCTCTCATTGTGTCTGAGCCAGACTTCTGCATTGTTAATCCTAAAGTCTGATCCATAATAAATTCAAAAACTTCCCATAAGGCACCCAATGCAAGAGCAAAACAAAATGAGAAAAATGCAACTAATATTGGACTTGCCTTAATTTTGTTTCCCTTATACAAAACATACAAAATCATAAAACCTACAAATCCTAACGCAATTCCGAAAGTTGTGTGTAATAATGTATCCCACCACCAAAATCTTGTGTAATACCCTTTAACCTCTCCTAAAAAGATAGATGCATAAATAAACAAGATAGTTAATATTTCCAGTTCAATCGGTAAATCAACCTTAAAGCTCTTTTCAATTATCTCTGGAACAAAAGTTAAAACAAAAGCCAAGACTGTAACGAATAAAGTCAACCAATTTAAATTTAAAATCTCAATAAATATAGCGATTAATAAAATAATCCTTATTCCCTGTCTAACTAAACCATATACTTTTTCCTCAGTCCACCACCCCTTCAAAACCATATAATTAAGTAATAAAACAGAGTTTATAAATTTAAAATAAAGATTTAAAATAGAATAAATTAAGAACGCACCATGAGCCTAAGGTGGAAGTATAGAGAATTAATAAATTTATTAATCACAATAGAAATAAATACTCTGGGTGTGTAAAAAATACATGGACATAAAAAAAGAAATTCAAGGAACAATAATACCCTTGCAACACAACAGAGAAAAAGTATCAGAAGAAGAGTTCTTTTCCATATTAAGAATTGTTGCTCCTGGAACCAACCTAAGATTGGCCTTAGATGGTACATTGAAAGCAGAAAAAGGCGCTTTAATAGTAGTTGAAAACGATGCTCTTCAAGTATTAATGGATGGTGGCTTCAAAATTAACTGTAGATTTACTCCTCAAAAGCTTATAGAATTAACAAAGATGGACGGTGCAATAATCTTATCTTCGGATTTGAAAAGAATAACTGCTGCCAATGTCTTATTAACGCCAAGCAGTAAAATAAAAAGCGCTGAAACAGGAACTAGGCATAAAGCAGCAGAAAGAACAGCAAAGGAAACTGGATGTTTAGTCATGGCAATTTCAGAGAGAAAACATGAAATAAACCTATTTTACAAAGAAATAAAACACAATTTGAAAAGCACAGAAGAAATATTGAGAAAAGCAAATGAACAAATTCAACTTTTGGAAAAGCACAGAGAAATGTTTGATAAAGCAATAGAAAAATTAAATCTGCTCGAGTTAAGAAACTATCTTAATTTAAATCACTCTATTCATGTTATACAAAAAGGCAGGTTAATACAAAAAATAGCAAAAGACCTGAGAAAATTTATTATAGAGTTAGGAAATGAGGGAACTTTACTTAAAACAAGATTAAGAGAAATAACTCAAGGAGTTGAAAAGGAAACAGACTTGGTAATAAAGGACTACACGAAATTGGATTTAAAAAAATCCAAATTCCTTCTGGAATCTCTTTCATATGATGAGATTTTAGAGCAGGAAAATATATTAAAAATCCTTGCATATGAATCAAATAAAACATTGGATAACATAAAGGGCTGGCGTATTCTTTCAAAAACCTCTTTACAAGAACAGGAAATTGCTGCACTAATAAAAAATATTGGTAGCTTAGGAAAAATAATTCACTCTAATATTGGTTCTTATTCATCTTTAATAGGAAATGACAAAGCTCCTGTTTTCAAAGAAGAAATAGAAAGAATAAAATTAAGTCGATACTGATTTTAAGCTACAATATCCACTCTGCTTCCCAAAACCGGAACAGACCCATTGTATCCATTATGCCCATTAACTCCGGAATTCAAAGGCATAACATGCCCCATTCGAACAGCATTATCATATTCCGGACTTCCAGGACTATACACTCCACTCCCATAAGCTCCTCTTATCACAACAGAATCTCTCCCATCTAAAGGTCTTAATCCTGCATTTTCACTAGGGTCTGGAACTGGCTGCACGGCTCTTTCTTGTAAAGCTCCCGCTCTAAAAACTGGTCTAATTAATCTTCTTGTGTTTTGTGCTGGTCTTATTGCAATTATCATAAAAATTCAAGCTTTCAAGGGTTTTTAAACCTTATTATTTTAGTTACTTTAAAATAGTAACATAAGACAGTTATTTTATTCTTAAAATTAATATGAAAGAATAAAACATATTTACACTTTAAAAATCAGGCAACTTTAAACAAACAATATCCTTTTCCAGTTGCTTTACATTCCATCTCAACACAGTCAAGCTTCTTATCAAATATAAAAGAAAAGATTCCAGCTATTATTCCTGCAGTTAATGTGCAAGCAGGAATTTTAGACCTATGTTTATTCTTATTAATCCACTCTTCGGCAATAGCACTGTCTTTCAATCTAATTAATGCTTGTTTTCCCTCGTTATCAATTTTCTCAATACTCATGTCTCCTAAACCATAAACATCAAAAATACTTTGCAAAGTCTTAATTGTTCCTTCATCGGTTTCCCCAATCTTTTTCCCAAGATTTACAACTTCTTTTATAAAAATATCTTTAACTTTATCATAGACTTTAGCATGCTGAACAAAGCCCTTGATGTTACTAAACCCAGATTTTTTACCTATATCATACATCTTAGACTCATCAATTTCCTGCAATTCCAATATAACCGAAGCATCAAGCATTATCTGCCTTTGTCCAAGCAAAACAATTTTCCCTTTATCAATATCGAACTGCCTTACAAACAACAATCTTTTAAGAATTTCGCTTAATGGCATTATTTCACCTCACTAAACAGGGATTCTTTTAAGCTTATAAGCTTTTTCCCAGTTTTAGCGCTAGAAACAATTCTACTTGCCCTTGTTTCACTAGACATTTTTTCTATTGCATAATTTAATGCCTCTTTAAACTTCTCAATTTTATCTTCCCTAAAATAAACCCTAATTTCTCCGTTTAAAGAAATCTCCATAAAACCCCCGCGGTGAAACATAAATCTTTCAAAAAGCTCAGAACCAAAATAGTCCGTCCCCATATACCATATACTGTCAAACTTCTTTTCAATCAACCTTACAAAATCCTGCAAATCAATATTCGCTTTCTCTAAATCAGAAAATCTTTTTCCAACAGAAATAAAAGGAAAATCATCTGATTTTACTTCTAAATAAAAACATGCCTCTTTTGCTTCAATCAGTTCAATTGTCATTTTTATTTAATCTCTTTTGATACCTAATTTTTATTGAGTTTTAGATTTCAAGATGGCTTCAAATATCTTCATAGCAGTTTTACTTGCATCTAATATTTCTATCTCCACGGGCTTACCTTCCTTAGAGTAATGATAAATAATATTATCTTTCTGTTCTCCATAGTCTGGAGAGTTATCACTAATTTTAATTATTAAAACATCTACTTTCCGATCATATTTATATTCCATATCTTTCACTCCTTGATTTGTACAAAGTTATTATTGTTTTTATTCCTTTGCTTTCTTCGATAATAACTCTAAGCGCGTACCCGTTTAACTGTTTTTGATAAATTTTTCTTCCAGAATATCCTCCAACAATTGAATCAGGTTTCTCAACCGCTGTAGAAAGCAATTCCTTAGAGATATTATATTTCTTCATTCTTTCCAAAGCATGTTCAGTTATTTCCAAATTCATTTTATCTAAACAACTTCTTAAGTTGTAATTCTGACCTCCTCTTTCTCCTCCAGGCCCTCCAGGCCCCTAATATGCTTGCCTTCTCAACATTCTTAAGTATATTGATGTGTTTGCCTCCAGACTGGTTTAATGTTTTTCTTAATGCCTGTTCAAATTTTTTTGCTTCTCTTTTCTTTGAGAAATGTCCTGTAATAACAAAAGGCGAATCAAGCCGTATTTCCAAGAATCCCCGAGAAAGCAAAAACTTCATAATCTCTCTATCTTTCGAAGCATAAATTATCTTTCCATAATTGCTTTCAAGTTTATCAAAAAATGAAAGCAATTCTCCTCTATTTATTACATTCATATTTTTCTTTTTCTTGTCAAAAATATCCAAGACATTGTTTGAATCAAATACTGAAATAGAATAATGCCTTAGTTTCAGCAAAAAGAAAGGAAGCATTGAAGCCAAAACAGCTAAAATAATCCACCATATCAATCCAAATATTATTCCAATGGAAACAACTCTTACTCCCGCATCTACAATTCCATCAGGAATTCCAGAATGAGGAATACATTTACTCGGCTTTAAGATACATTCTCCAACTAAACCTCCATAACTTCCAATATTATTAAATAAATTATTTGTATTATCAACAGGAGAAGAAATAGAAGCAACGCATTCTCCATTTAAACATTGAGAATTCAAGCATTCCTGTGTTGAAACAATCTTATAACATCCGTCAACTAAAGAGCATGAAATAACAACATCTTCCAAACAACTTGCTCCAGAAGAAGTACATTCATCTATACAAGAAACGCAGCTCTGTGTTTCCGTTCTTTTAGTATTACAATTGCTTGTGCATTCTCTTTCCTGTTCTCCATTAACACATTGTACAGAATCCCAATCTTCGCATGTCCAGCTACTAACAGTACAACCTCCACCGCCTCCTCCCCCTCCACCACCGCCTCCAGAATCAACAGGCACAGAAACGCTAAAACTAACATTACTCGTATAATTAAAATTATTAGCAGTATCATTACAATATGCAATTAAAACATAAGAACCATCGCTGACTCCAGTTTTAGTTCCTGTAAATCCAGTATTTGTTGAATTAGCGCTAAGAGTACTATTCAACCCGCCTCCATTTACACTATATTCGCAGTATCCTCCTTCATTCAATCCAAGGCTTATAGAATAACTATCAACAGCATATGTTTGTGCAGTTGGGCTATTTATTGTAACAAGAGGATTAGTTTGATCAACACTAAACACAACAAATTCAGTTTCATTTCTGTTATTGCTAGAATCATTTCCATAAGCTCTGAATGTATAACTCCCGTCTGCAATGCTATTGTTAGTAACATTAAATCCAGTGCCAGTAGCATTAGCCGTCATACTCTTATTATTTAATCCATTGTGTAAAGAATAAGTAACATTTCCAACCTCATTAAGACTAACATTAAACACGAGTGGCAATTCCCGTGAATTATATGTTTTATTTATTGGATTTAGAATTGTTAATCTAGGGGCTGTTGTGTCAGGAGGATTGTTCATTATAACAACTATACTTCCATCATTATTTCCAACAAAATCTTCAGTCGAATTTTCACTAAATCCAGATTTAGTTATATTGATATCAAAAGGTGCATAAGTTGCTGCACTTGTTCCAATCCTAGCAGAAGAAACATTAACCAAGAATAATCCATTGACATTTGTTGTTCCAATATAACTTATTCCCCCTCCAGATCCTGTAACATTGATATTTGCAGTATTAATATAATTCCCGCTTGTATCTTTTACAGTAACATTCAGATACCAATATCGAAATGCAAAACCAGAACTAGGACTTATAGGTGTTGTGAATCCAGTAACATGGCATGATGATATATTTACATTGCTGGCGGAGATTGTGAGGCCAATGTTACCTCCGCCAGTACCAAGAAAGCTAAAATTTCCGCAATATAAAATAGAATTGTCCTGATTAATCTCAGGACCATTCAATGCTAAACAATCAACATTACCATTCATCGTATTAACTAAATCTGTTAAAACTACTGGCGGATCATCACAGTGAGAACCTGCACTTAGCACAGCAAAACCAGATAACCTAACATCTCCAAAAAAAAGGTAGAAAAAAGATACTAAAACCACACTAACAAATAAGATAGACACTATCTCTTTTTTCATAAAAAAAGTAAAGTAAATATCTATTTAAAGAATACTATTTTGCATCAACTCTTGGCCAAACTAATAATTGATCTCCAACGCTATTCAAACTCAAATCCTGATTTTCATTTGGATAACGATTAACATGTCCATCACCATACAAAACACCAACTGTTCTCTGTTCATGATCATAAGCTTTAGTAGCTCCAAAATTTTTATTATAATCTATCATTACAGAGTTATTAGAAAGCTTCGCACCTTTATCAACAAAACCAGGACCTTTGATTCTGCCATGACCAAAGCTTCTATACCATAAAGAACTATCTGCATTAACACCTACATCCCAATCTTGTTGAAGTTTCTTTAGAGTATAAAAATCTGCCTCAGGACATGCAAAAAGACTGATAATTCCATTAACATAACTCGGTTGTAAATTATCTTGATGCTTAGGATTTATTAATAAACCATGCCCAAACTCATTGTTTTTTGTCGTTCTAATACGTGCATGTGAACCAAGATCTGCTCCATCCGTATCTGTGGGTGGAAAATATCCCTTATGATCTGATGCGTAACTATGCATACCCCTACCAATCTGACTAAGTTGTGTGGAGCATTTTGTTTCCTTAGCAAATTTGTTTGCCTTCCCCAAAGCAGGTGTTAATATAGCAACCAAAGCCCCGATTATAGCAATCACAACCAACAATTCAATCAATGTAAAAGCAGCTGCTTTCTTTGGCAAACTGCCTTCTCTTTGTGCTTTTTCTATGGCTTCTCTTGTGTTTAATCCCATTCCTTGCAGGTGTTTTCCAACAGCTAAATGTTCAGGAGTAATATCAACTCCTTGTTCTTTCCCTAATCCCTGTGCTTGTGTTAAGAAATCCAAAGAGTCAATATTACTAGGTCTTGTACTAGGATTTGAAGGAGTATTATTCCTATAAGTTGCTCTGCCGACACTATATGGTTTCCCTTGTCTAATCTGATAAGCAAAGCTATCTCTATTCGGCATATTTCCTCTAGGTATTCTAAATCCTTTTGTCATTTTACTTCTTCTCCTTATTCAATATACTATTTATTTGTTCCCTCAGTTTAGGAATACCTTTTTTAAGAATCTCCCAAACAACCTTTAAATCTAAGTTTGAGTAAGCATGTATAGCAATATCCCTAAAACCAGCTATCCTCTTCCATTCAATTTCTTTATTCTCTTCTCTAAAGTCTTCAGGAACACTCTTAACAGCTTCCCCAATAATCATCAGATTTCTCACAACAGCATCAATAACTATATTTTTCTTTTCAAAATCAGAAAAGGATAAACCTTTAGTATATTCTTCTATTTTATTTATAGCTGACAAAATATCCCTTAAATAAATCTTAGTATCAAACATATAATGCCTCCTTCTTTACATAGTCAAATTCCTTCCTTAAAGATCTTTGAATAACCAAATCAATTTTTTTCCCAAATAAATTCTCCAGGAAAAATTTCAGATCCATATAATTATCAAAAGTTGTATTCTCAAATTCTACTAAGAAATCTAAATCACTATCTTTCTTTTGCTCCCCCCTAGAAAATGAACCAAACAAACCCAATTTTTTCACGCTAAATTTTCTGATTACCTCTATGTTTTGCTTCAGCTTTGCAATAATTTCTTCTTTTTCCAGTTGTTTATTTGCCATTTTTTCTCTTTAGGTTTGTTTATTCATATTATCCTAACCTCCTCATTCAATATTCTTTCTTTCAAATATGGACTAAGGCCATTATATGTAATCAAATCAACTTTCTTCTTTAATTTTTTCTTAATCTCTCTTTCAACCCTTACTAAATCTAGTAAACTTCCATCAAATTCAATCAATATATCTACATCGCTATCTTTCTTTTGTTCTCCTCTAGCATAGCTGCCAAAAAGACCTGCTCTTTTTACTTTCTTGTCTTTCAGAATTACAAATATATCTTCCTTTAATTTTGCAACTTCTTTTTTTTTCAATTCTTTATCTACCATTTTCCTTTAAATATAAGTCAAAAAACGTATTTATAAACTTTGTTATTATGTTACTATTGGGGAGTTAAGATTATCCCATTATTAGTTCTGCTATCTTTACAAATAGCTAATTCGATGAAATGAATGTATATTTCTGAGTTTAATAGGGAAGTATCAAATAAATTTATAAGTAATTATAATCTCAAAAACAAATGATAAAAACAATCATCTTTGACTTGGGCAGCGTATGTTTTGATATAGACTGGCTTAAGATAAGCGAAGAAATGGTTAGTAAATATGGTGTATCAACCTTGGTCAAATCCTCAGGTAATAAAAAACTTATCAATCTTTATAACCTCACACAGGAAGGAAAGCTAGATATTGTGAAATTTTTTAAAGAATTATGTGGAGACAAAGTAAATTACGAAGAATTCATGGCTTCCTATAAACAATCCTATAAAAATAATAAACATCCTAACAAGAACTTAATAGAATTAATGAAAAGATTAAAGGGCAAAGTAGAACTAGTTTGTTTGTCAGACACCAATCAGGTTCATTGGGAAGCACATCAAGAGCAAGGTTCTTTAAATTATTTTGACAAGGCTTTTGCTTCTTTCCAAATTGGAGGTAGAAAAGCAGATAAAGAAACTTTCAATAAAATATTGAAAGAATTAGAAAAAAAACCTGAAGAAATATTGTTTATTGATGATAATGAGAAAAACATAGATAATGCAAAATCACTCGGAATAAATGTTATAAAATACAAAAATTCTTCCCAACTTATAAAAGATATAAAAACGTTTGTCTCAGTTTAAAATCGAATTTTAATATAAACTACCTTGTATTCTATTCCTTGCCTTCTTTATCCCGATCCAAGAGAGAGTATTACGAAGAATAAATATTTAAATTTCATTATATTGAATAAATAATGAAACCAAACTGCATTTTCTGCAAAATAATAAAAGGGGAACTGCCTTGCCATAAAATTTGGGAAGACGAAAAACATCTTGCTTTTTTATCAATATTTCCCAATACTCCTGGCTTCTCAGTTGTTGTTACAAAAGAACATTATCCGAGCTATGTCTTTGATTTGGAAGACAAAGTTCTATCAAATCTTGTGTTGGCAGCAAGAAAAGTTGCAAAACTGATAGATTCCAAATTAGAAGATGTCGGTAGAACTGGTCTCATTTTCGAAGGTTTTGGAGTAGACCATGTGCATGCCAAGCTTTTCCCTATGCATGGAACTGCAAAAATAGAAGAATGGAAAGAGCTTAAATCAAATGTCAGCAAATTCTTTGATAAATATGAGGGCTACATCTCATCTCACGACTACAAAAGAGCGGATGATGAAACTTTAAAAAAATTAGCGGAGAAAATTAGAGGGAATTGATAACTTTAAAGCCATCAACTGAAATTCCCTATACTCTCTCAAAGATTCATCAAATGGTCTTTGACTTTCAATAAACCTAATTGCTTCATCAATTTCCATAAATTTCTTACCTTTCCAACCTTCTTCAATATCATTTCCTTTAGTATCAACCACCTTTTTTACTTTCCCAATAAAGAAATGCATTTCCTCGCCATTATATTTTTTGTATCTTTCTTTTTGTTTATCTGTTCTAGCCCAATCTTCTCTCCATAAAAATCGCAAAACCCCTATCTCTTTTAACTCGTCTTCAACAATAACTCCTGCTTCCTCATAATCCTCTCTAATTAAAGCCTCTTCCGAATTCTCTCCATCATCAACGCCACCTCCAGGAAACTCAATATATCCTTTTCTAGTATCTCTTGCGATTACAAATTTATTTTCATACAAAAAATAACCCTCGCAAGTTTTCCTAAAAGGTAATTTACCTCTATCCATTTAATTTATAAAAATCAACGAGATAAAAATCTTTCCTATTTCTGAAACGAAAAAAAAATAGTTGAAAATTCTAAACGTTTCTGCGAAACGTTTAAATATCCTTTTTCCTATTTAAAAACATGAAAAGAGGAGATGTCTTAGTAGATAGATGCCCTTCGGGAGTTCCTGGATTTGATAATTTATGCGAGGGTGGATTTGTCCGCGGAAGTCTTAATGCGATTCTTGGAGATGCTGGAGCTGGTAAAACAATTTTCTTGTTGCAATACTTATACACAGGAGCAACAGAAAACAAGGAAAATGGAATCTATATAAGTTTTGAACCCGACGTTGTTGAACTGTTTAAAGATGCAAACAGATTTGGATGGGACTTTCAGAAACTGGATAATCTAGGAAAAGTAAAATTCTTCAAATTATCTCCTCAGACACAAGTTTCAGAGATAAAAAGAGAACTAACTAAACTAATTTCGAAGTATGATATTAAAAGAGTATGCTTTGATCCTATTGGTCTATTTCAGGCAGGAGAAGAAAGTGGAGCAAGAATTAGAATACAAATCTTTGATTTAATGTCTCTTCTAAAAAGACTAAATGTTACTGTTCTTTTGGCAGATGAAAGTCCATCTTCAGGAGAAAATGCTCCAACATCTAGTGCAGATCAAAAATCACAGTATACTCGCTTTCTAGCGGATGGACTAGTAGATTTGTATTCCTCTGGATTGGGTGGAGTAAGCGACAGAGCAGTAAGAATAGCAAAAATGAGAAGAACAAACCATACTCGTGGACCAGTGCCGATGAAAATCTCTGATGATGGAATGGATGTTCTTGCAAAATCCAAAAGAGGATTGTTGTAATAGGTAAGCTTAAAAACAGATATTTCTCAGCAAATTAATGCAACATACTACAGATGAAAGATTTTACAATGGAAGATTCGTAGAAGTGAACGAAAGATTAGTTAGAGCCGGTCTTGATAGAATAGCAGGATTGCTAAATCTAAAGAAAGGATATTCTTTTAAACTACTCGCAATTCCTCTACAGAAAGCGTTGGATGGAATGTCGGATGGAGTGTCAATTGGAAACTCAAACTTTTTCACAGGACAAATAGCCTTGACAAATCCTTCGCATCAAGCAACAATAACCCATGAATGCACCCACTTTGTATTAGGAAAAAATGGATTATATCTAGTTGATCCTAGAGAAAGAGATTTTTACGGACGCTTAATAAGCGAAACATTCGCTGAACTAACTTGTGCAACAGAATATGGATTTAGAGAAGAAGGAGATCCTTTGCATATTATTGCTCCAAGAGATACTCGGTCAGCAATTGCAAGAGACTTAGCAAGAGAACACAGAGAATTAGAAAATCAAAAAAATAGAATGTCTAATCAAAGAATAGATAATTTCCTTGAAAGAGTATACGAAAGAAAAGATGATGATGTAGTTTTGGATTATGTTATACAACTTCTCGCAATATCAAATGCATATCATCTAGCAAAAAATAGAGTCTCTCCATCTAAACTAGTGCATGCACTAAAAGGAAATAAAAATGCATTTCCTATTGAATTCTATATTAATCAGATTATAAGAAGAGTTCAAACATAATTAAATTCTTACTTTCCCTTTCTGCCAGTCCATTATAACTGCGAATGCTGTTTTAGTTTCGTCAACAATTCCCTTTTTCTTTAGCATGCCCTTATGCTTTCCTATTTCCCATAAAATTTCTTCCAAACTCAAATTAGAAATTTTTATTTTATAATAATTCTCGAGAATCTTTTTGTCCTTTCTTAAAAGCATAGATATAACTTCAAGCGCAACTTTTTCAGGATTCTTAAGTTTCTCAGGATTTTTAGCGGAAATTAATGCCAATTTTGATTCATTATCTTCAGGAGGTATAACTCCTGGAGAGTCAATTATTTTTATTCTGCTGCCAATCTTAACAAACTGTGGCCCTTTTGTTGTTCCTGCAACACTTGATGTTGCAGTCCTCGCTCTAAAAGCAAGACAATTGATAATAGAAGACTTCCCAACATTAGGATATCCAACAATTCCGACTTTAATTCTTTTACCTTTGTATTTCTTGCCAAGAATATTCAAATAAATTCTAAGTTTTCCAATTCCTTGATTTTTCGAACCAGAAACAAAAAACGCCTCTTTGTTCTCTTCTCTTAATTTATTTAAATCTTTATTAGACACTAAATCAACCTTATTATAAACTATAATCATTTTTCTTCCATATCTTGAAATCTTTTCCTCTAATTCTCTATTTCTGGAAAGTTCAGGCATTCTTGCATCACAAATAAGCAAAACAACATCAGCTTCCCTTAAAATTCCTCCTATGCTTGCCCAAAAACTCATTCCCTAAAGATGCTAGCAAGCTTTATAAATGAAACTTTTCTCATCTTCACATGAAAAGATCATCACGTAGATGGAAAAAGAAAGGGCAAATGCGCTGGAAATGGCAAAGAAAACGTATAAGAAAAGAAAAAAGGAAGAGAAGACTACACAGAGAGAGGTCCGCTTAAAATGCAAGCTAATTACCCTCAAACAACAGGCAGTTTAACAATAACTCCTCATCAGTTTCCAAGCCCACAAAGCCAAGGAGATTCTTATTCGAAACAACTTATTGACACTGGAAAACAAGCTCTAAGATACGTAAGAGACATGACTGACTCTCTCGCAGAAAGGGTCTCAGATGCCTACGAATCTGTAAGAGGAAAAATATTGGATAGACCTATTTTAGCTTCTGCTGTTCAATTTCAATATTCAGAACATGTATCATATAGATCTCATTTAAGATAAAAAACATTTATCAATCTTTGATTGTAATATCCACTATTAATCTTTGAATCGGCTCCATCCCAAATAGAATTTCCATAAGGAAATTCTATAATCTTTCTTAAATTCAATCCTATCATTATCTGTTATCCTATGTTACTGTCACTTTAGGCTGTACATTTCTATATATTGTTTATAGC
>Ga0209542_10003603_pt1 | contig 32910 bp, 28 predicted proteins | sample RifCSPhighO2_01_FD_184028 | JGI IMG/M metagenome (GOLD analysis project Ga0209542, IMG submission 184028) | Soil microbial communities from Rifle, Colorado - Rifle CSP2_plank highO2_0.1 (SPAdes) (version 2) | ecosystem: Environmental > Terrestrial > Deep subsurface > Rock core/Sediment ... | reverse complement strand
GGGGTTGCTTGGCCGCCGACGACTTTGAGGCAGATGCCGCCCTGGCAGCTGGCGCCTTCCGCGCACTTGGTGCCGTCGATGGCGGCCGCGTACGCGCAGGCATTGTCTTTACAGAGGTCAATGGTGCAGGGGTTGTTGTCGTTGCAGGAAAGGCCGCCGCAGAGTGCTTGGCTGACGACTAGTTGCTTGCCAGGGAGCTCCGCGGTTTCCTTTTCCTCAACCGGGACGGTTTCCTTGGTCTCGGCAGGCTCCGGGGAAGCAGGTTCGCTTGCCGCTGCGCCTTCGCACGCGCCTTCCCTACATACACCCACGCTGCAGGCGATGCCGTTCGGCAGGGGCCCAGTCACGCATTGGCCTTCAAAGCAGCCGTCGGCCGTGCACTCGTTGCCGTCGTCGCAAACGATGTTCTCACAGGAGGGCTTTGCGCCTGAGTCGTCGAACAAGGCGTAGGGGGTTTCGGCTGCGTTCACCGTGAAGGTCACCGAATTGGTTATATGGTTTAGAACGAAACCGCTGATTTCCTGCCAGGAATCGTTCTTGAATTTGAATGGCTTGATGGTTTTTTCGCTGACCTTGACCTGGCTCTCATCATAATTGAGTGTGATGGTGGGCTGCACGCTGCCTTGAATGGAAATTTCGTAGCCAGTCAGGAAATGCCACTCCGGGGCCATAGAATCCAGTTCCGGCAGGGCCGTGGTTATTTTTTCTATTTTTCCCAATTGTGCCTTGGTTTCCTTTTCGCTGGAAAGCGCAATCTGCAAATCCGAGCCGAAAATCAGGATTTGCGGCTTGGTGGGGCTCACCGAAACTTCTTTTATGCCGGCTTCGATAGCCTGCTGGGCGGATATTTCCACAGGCACCGACAAATCAAGTTTCAGGCTGGCTCCATTGTCGAACTTGATGGTTTCATTCGCTTTAATGCCGTTTACAAAAAACTCTACCGTCGTATTCCGTCGCACACCATCTGGGTCACGGATGAAAAACAAGGCCGGGCTATAGCCATATTTGCTTTGGTACACGCCGCCATTGGCGACTTCCTGTCCATCGATGCGCGCCGAGACCAGCATACCGTCCAGGGCAGGGCCGTTCAAGAATTTGACTTCCCCGAAGTATTGGGCCGGCACGCCCGGAATGGCGTATGCGAGGCCAAAAAAGAATAATACCAACGCCAAGGGCAGGAGGTGCTTGATATTCATATGCGCACCTTAGACGGCAGGGCAGACCGAGGTTGGCACGGGTGCATAGATGTAGGCGTTGGCGACCAGTCCTGAAGTAAGTCCTGGGATGAGGAACCAGTAGCCCTTTCCGTCCTGTAGTTTGCTGCTGACTAAGTCGCCTACCGAGGTGAGAGTTGAACCAGTATAGGTCAGCAACTGCGTCCACGGGATGCGGAGGATGCCATCGCTGCCGTTGTTTACGATTCTGCCCAAAACGCATCTTACGGTCTGGTCAACTGAATTGTAGTGGCCGATGAGGTTCCACCCGAAGTTCAAGCGCCTGCTGGGGAACGTGTTGGGGCCCTGCAGGAACAAGCTACCTGAACCGCTTAACGTGTTAGCGTCAGCCATGTTCACCCAGTAGCCGTAACCGGCCGTCATGGAACTGAGGCAACCGGCAGAAGCGGCACTGCACGGATTGGCTGGGTTGAAGGAACGCCAGCCGTCCACGGCATTGGAGTCAAAGGAGTCATAACTCCAAACCGATGTGACGTCGCTTAAAATCGAGGCCAAGACCTTGGAGATGTTGGTGTCGGCTGGCACTTCAGGCAACGAGGCCAGGTTCCACCCAGCAGACAAACTGAGACTATAGGCGTTTGCAGTCGTGAAATTCCATTCTTTTTGTTCCGCCAAAGCATTGCTGGCCGAATCCGTTACCGTGGTCTTCACTCGCACGGTGTAGGTGGTGCCAGTATTCAAATCGGGGCTTGGGTCAAAGGTGGCCACATTGTTGTTCGCGTTGAGCGTAATCGTGCCAGCTATGAGGCTCACGCCATTGTTCACGTCGATGCCGTTTTGGACGCTGCTCGCGTTCATGGCCTCGCTGAACGTAACCACGATGTTGGCCGTGGAAGCCACGCCCTGCTGACCTTCAAATGGGCTGACGGAGGTAATCGTTGGAGGCGTGGTGTCGCTCACGGTTTCAATCCATAGCTTTCCAATGGCGCTACCGTTTCCAGCCAGGTCAGAGGCATTGAAGTCATATTGGATGTTTCCGTCAACCGTCTGGAAGATGTAATGTGTTCCGCCAGAAACCGTGTTGAAATCGCTTGTCGAATACCTATAATAGCTCGTCATGTTGACGCCGGAAGTGGCATCGGTGCACGTCAGCGTGACTTTCTGTGGCGGGGCCGCCCAACCCTGTACGTCCCCTGATGCCGAACAAGTCGCGTTCGTGTCATCTACCATGAAAGAATAATCGCTACTGTCCTGCGCCGTACTGGAGCCATCGTTGACGTTTACGTCAATGAAATAATTGCCGTCAGTTACGTTTGGACTTACCGTATTCCACGCATAGTTCACGTCATATTGTCTAGACGTGTTGCCGTCAAAGTTAAATATAGTCACATTGTTTTTGTCTAGATTCGTGACCTGGAATGAATTCACGTAAGTGTCATAGCCTCCACCTTGCCTTGCAGTCGCTCCGAAAAATCCACGTGTGCCCCACTTAAGCGCAACATTCAAACTCCCCAAATAGTTCCAGTCCGTTCCTGTGTCCCCCCAGTAAAACTCAAGGTTGTTACCGTCATGGTAAGTCGACGAATTATGCTCGTTCACGATTAGCTTCAAGTACACCGCTTTGTTGTAATCCCATCCACCGCCATTTGCAATAAAACCACCCGTGACCGATTTAATCACCGTATAAGTACTTTGGTTTCCACCGGACGCAGTCCAATCGAGTTTACGCAAAGCAAATTCAAGGGAGCCATACCCATTATAGGTGGTAGCTTGGAAGGCATATCCGTTTTTCTTGGCATCATCCTTTCCCCCAGCAAAGAAAATACCAGCACTATTGAGGGCGTGGTTTGAAAGCGAGGAACTGTCAGGCCTAACCTTCATCACATATTCTGCGCTGGCTATGTTGAAATCCTCTGTGAAGGGCGTGAAAACCACGATGGCGTGCCCACCATGCCCGGTGTTATTGCACGGTCCTGCGCTCACATTACCATCATCACCACCGAGATAAAGCGCATTTCCCGAACCAGGCATTGAAACCCGGCGCGCATTTCCACAATCATATTGGTATGTTTTGTCAGAAAAGTTTGAGTTGGAGTCAACAGCATTAAAGTCTTGGAACCAAGTCTTGTTCAAGCCCACATTGAAGTCTTGTGAGATTAGGTTTTGCCGCGTGCCAGCAGTTGACGAATAATAGAGGCTTGCGCTTAACTCAGCACTTGGATTGCTACCTGCATCGAGCTTAAAATTGACTGGGTGCGTAGGATTTCTAGAAGCGATGTAAATGCCGGGTGTGTTGGGGGAACTGACGGTAACCGCTGCATAAACAAATCCGATGAATAAAATTGTGAATAGCGCAACCCCTAGGTCCCTTGAGACTTTGATTTTCCCCCACCTTAGTGCCAATGTGAACAGCAAAGCGAATAAAAGGGGATTGGTTGGTGCTGGAATATAAGACATGTGAAAGGCATAAGCAACTTGGGGCAAAGGCAGAATAGTCGATGGAAAGATAAGTGCGAGCAAGTGGTTGCCGGCGTATTTTGACGTGCCAAATGACGACGCCTTGCTGAACCTGGGTTCGGGTTATGGTGCACAGAACGTGGTGTTCGGCCCGCTGGTCAAGCACATTGTGTGCGTGGACATCGCCAAGCACCGGCATCTGGAAGCGCGCACGAACGAGGCGCGGTTTGGGGTCAGGCACTGCGCGTACGTGGTGGCGGACGCCTGCCGTCTGCCATTGAAGAAAAATGCGTGCGCGAAAGCCATTGCCTGCGACGTTATCGAGCATGTGGATAACGTGCCGGCATTCTTGGCCGAAGCCCAGCGGGCGATGAAGCCGGGCGGCAAGCTGTTGTTGACGGTGCCAGCCTTGCACGAGTTCTATAAGGACGTGTCCGGCTTCTTCGGCGACATCCTGCGTGCATTGAAGATTTTGAAACCAACTGAGACCACCCATGCAGACCTTCACAACCAGGTCCATTCGATGCAGGAATGGCTGCGGCTCGTTCGCGAAGCCGGATTCGAAGTCGAGGACGCACGAGCTTCCACGATGTTCCCGCCCCTTCACTGGTTTGGGGTGCCAAGGTTCTGGTCCTCGAACAAATGGGTGCGTGCAGTCGACGACTTCTTCTGCCGTCTGCCGGGGTTCAAATGGCTGGGCCAGGCGGCCGTGTTCGAGTTGAAAGCTGCTCAATCACAAGTGGGCAAGTTGGCTGGCGTTGTCGTGAACGCCAAGCCACAGAAGCCAAACGAATTTAAGGCGAACGCCCAATAAATCCAGCAGTATGCCCTATGAAAAAGTCTTGAAGGGGGCGTCACTGCTGACGCTCTCCAATTTTGTTGGCGGGATCCTGTCATTGGCTCAATTGATACTGGTTGCGAGGGTGCTTACAATCACAGCGTTTGGAATATTTTCCCTTGTTACCGCCATTGCCCAGCTCGCTTCCGAACTTGTCCTTCCCGCCTTTTCACAGGCTGTCCTCACCCACTATTCCAAATTCGCTTTACGGGGAAGGGGCGAGGTAAGCAAATTCATGGCCTCAACCATGCTTCTGACTATTGCCTGTTCCATAGTCGTAATGGGAACTCTTCTGCTTTTGTCTGGCTTTGTTGCGAACAATCTCTACAATGAACCGGCTATCTTGCCTTATCTGACTTTGGCGGCTTTCCTTGTTGTCCTTGTTCCTGCCAGCAACAATCTTGAAGCGTTTCTTCTGGCTATGGAACGCTTCAAAGCGTACTCCGCGCTCACGATTCTCCTGCCTCTAATGTCTCTTGTCCTGTCGGCTGCTGCCGCCATTGGAGGGCTTGGAATTACAGGGTTTGTTTTGGCCTTGGTAGTGTCCCAAGCAATCAACCTCGGCACCATCCTGCTGCTATTAAGGAACCATTTCACGTTAAGGGGCCTTGAAATACCCCGGCAGACCATCAAGTTTTGGCTGCCCATTGGCGCCGGCGCCGTCGTTAAATCGGTGCAGGGAAGCCTGCCGGCGCTTATTATCGGAAAAATACTGGGCTTGGAGGCAGTGGCCTTCTATGGACTTGCCCGGAAGACGGCACAAATCGTCCCCTCCATTACAGACCCCTACATTACCAGCATAACCGTTGTCTGCCTCAACGTTTACACCAGGGCGAGGAACAAATTTGATGACCTCCTTAACCTTGGAATAAAGCATTTGGCTGTTTTGGTTTTTTATTTGGCTGGCGCGTTTATTTTGTTGGCCGACAAAATCATTCTCCTCTTTTACGGCCAAAAATATGCTCCCATCATTTACGTGGCGATCTTCATTGCATTCGCTCTTGCGGTCATCCAGTCCGGCTTCTTTCTTAGAATCGTCTTGTTCCCAAGAAATGCATCAAAAGATTATCTAATGGCATCCATCCTCAGCCTCGTGGCCCAAGTTGCATTATTGTCAACCATGCCGCTTTACTTTGGTTTAAACGGTATAGGCTACAGCGAGCTGCTGCGTGGTGTAACCCTGTTCATGATTGCCATGGCATTCGCGAAAAAACACGGCCAGCAGATTAAGGTCAGCAATATCTTAATTCCAATGGGGTTGTGCCTGGCATTGCTCGGACTGGTGGGTCTGCTGCCAGTCAACGAAATATTGGCAGCCGCCTCCTTTACCGCCCTATATTCGCTGTTCCTCATTGGCACGGGCTTCATCAGCTATGCGGAGTTGAAGAAAACCCTCGCAACGGCCTTCCGGAAACTTACAGGGAATGGTTTCCCTCCCACACCCTATTAAGCCTCACATCACGGATTCGTATACTTCCAGCGTCTTCTTGGCAATGACCCCCCAATCATGGTTTTTGACCACGTATTCCCTTGCCGCCCTTCCCAGCCTCGATTTCCTGGCATCATCGCCCAGCAGGCCAGCAATGGCCTCGGAAAGGGCATTAATTTTTTCAACCGGCAAAGAAGCCGGCGGCAGATAATTGGATGCATGGGAGTCAAACAAATCCACCAGCATGCCACGCTCGTCGTCGCCCAGCAAGCCAGGGAAAGCACCCACCGCACTTGCAACCACTGCCTTCTGCATGGACATGGCCTCCAAACAACTTAGGCTCGTGGACTCCGCGCTTGAAGGAAACACCACGACATCGGCTTGAGCAAAAAACGGGGTCAGGTCTTCGTTTTGGATTGCGCCCCTGAAAGAAACATGCTCGTTCACACCCAACTCAAGGACTCTTTGCTTGAGGCTTGCCGCAAGCGGGCCATCCCCGATAATCACGAAACGGGTTTCCGGGGCTTCCCGCAAAATCCCGGGAATAGCTTCCACGAGGAACTGGATACCCGTTTTCGGCACCAGCCTCCGCACAGCCAAAACAATTCTTTCAGAAGAAGCCTTCCGAGCCTGGTTCCGTGGAGGGGCAAAGAGGGCAGTGTCCACTCCATTGGGGATGTCGAACACCTTTTCCTTTGGTGCGAACCTTTGAGCCACCCCGGTTAATTCCGGGCTGGTGGAGATAATGGCGTCAGCGGCTTCCAATGAATAACGCCGGAAAAATTTGTACGTCAGGCGATTGAAGAATGGATAATACTCACGGTCAAGGGTTCCCAAGCCATGAAGCGTCAGGACCAGGGGCAGGCGAAGTTTTTTGCACACGGGCACGGCCATTGCGCTGAGCCGATGCGAGTAATGGGAGTGGACGAGGTTGGCTTCCGAGCAGAAACCTGTGAGTTTTTGGTGGTGGTTGAGCAGGCCCTGTAGGCTTGGCTTCCACGGCACTCGAGTAACCGGAAAATCGGAGGGACAGTCTTCGATGGTGTTGGTGAAAAGTCGAATGTCATGGTTGAGCTTCAATAACTCGCGGGTGAGATAGTAAATGTGCAGCTCTGCTCCGCCAATGAGGGGCAAATAGCTTTCCGCCAGCATGGAAACCTTCATTTTCCCACTCCTGCCACGCGATTCTGTTTTTTCAGGACGAGGTGCATGATATACCCGTCAGCTGGAAACAACAAGGAAAATAGGGAAGCAAAAAGCCTAAGCAGGCCCTGGCTGTCGTCCGCCTTGCAAAAAAAATTCTTGGTCAACTGATACTCCACAATGCATTCATTATTCAAGCCAGACACAAGGTTTTCGACCAAGAATCCTCTGCCCTTGTCCAGCTTTCCAGCGGCTGTGGGGGAATGAATATCCACCAATGCTTGAATTTCGGCATCGGTAAGCGTTTTTGGCAGGGAAAGCCTGGTTTGAATCGCGGCACGAAACCTATCGTAAATGCTGCGACCCTTTTTCCCCTGCCTGGGCCTAACCTCGGCTGCCAGCCCCCGGGCATAGCCTACAAGCCTTGAAAAGGCCACCAGCAACCCATTTTGGGAAAAGCGCTTGTTGGGCTCATGTAGGATAAACAGTCTGCCTCCCTCTTTTAAGACCCGGCTGGCTTCTTGCAGAGACCGCCCATAGTCAGGCAAATGATGCAACACCGAAAATAAAATGATGGCATCAAAAGACCGGGAGGCAAAAGGCAAATAATCCGCGTCCAGTTTTACGAACGAAATACCTGTGGAAAAACCTTTGACCTGTTTTTCCCTGCTTTTTTTCAGCATTTGCAGGGAAATATCCCCGCAGATTAAGGCAGACCCCGTCGGGCGGCAGGCGTTGAGGGTGCTTGGCACAAAACCAGTGCCACTGCCAATGTCGAGTATAACCTGCTTGGCGGCGCCGGCAAAGAACCTCGAAAAAATGTCTTGTGCGGTTTTCTTTTCCCCGACAAAAATCTCGTCATGGCTGCAATCATACGCATCTGCTTCGATGTCGTGAAACACCTCGTTAATCACCTTTATTTCCGCGTCACTAAAATCCAAAACCATCCCCTCAATCCTGCCTAACCGAATCCACAAAACAGTTAATTCTCTCCACTATTCTATGACCCGCTTTCCCGTCCCCGAACGGGCTGGAACCCGCAAAAGGCTTCCCGCCACCAGAACGGTTGAACTGCTTATACGCTTCAAGTATTTTTTTGACTGAATAACCTGCCAATACCCCGTGACGGCCCAGCACTTCGGGGCGCTCGGTGTTGTTCCGCACAATGATAACCGGCTTTTTGTAAATGGTGGCCTCTTCTTGAATGCCGCCGGAGTCAGTTACCATTAACTTGCTGTGGCTGCATAAGTTCAGGAAATCGAGGTATCCAAGCGGTTCAATGAAGGAGAGGTTGGAGTGGTTCTTGAATTTATTGAACAACCCAAATCGCTTGAGCATTTTGAGGGAGCGGGGATGAACCGGATAGATTACGGGCTCCTTGAATTTTGCCACGGCTGAAAGCACGGCTTTCAGTCTCGGCTTGACATCCACGGTTTCCTGGCGGTGGGCCGTGAGCACCACATAAGCGCCTTCCTCCAGTGAAAGACGCTCTAGAATCCGTGATTTTTTGGCCTTGTGCAGGTTTTTGGTGGTGGCTTCCACAATGGGGTTGCCGGTGAGGAAAATAGTCTTCCTATCCACGCCCTCTGCCTGCAGGTTCCCCACGGCAGTCTTGGTCGGCGCAAAGTTCAGCAAAGCCAGATGGTCGGCCATGATGCGGTTTACCTCTTCGGGCATGTTCAGGTCAAAGCTCCGCAAACCGGCTTCCACGTGCGCGAACGGAACGCCCATCTTAGCTGAAACAAGGGCTGCGGCAAGAACGGAGTTTGTGTCTCCTTCGGCCACCACCAGAGCGGGTTCCTTGCCCTTGAACGCCCGCGCCAATGCCGAAACCATTTTGTCGACTTGCCTTCCATTGCTTTCCTCTACAACGCCCAGATTGAGATCCGGAGAGGGGAGGGCCAACTCATTCAAAAAAACCGAGCTTAGGGAAGGGCTGTAATGCTGCCCTGTGTGAACAAGCAACAAATTTTTCCGATAACGTTTCTTGAGTGACTTCACGATGGGGGAAAGCTTTATTATTTCGGGCCTGGTTCCAAACACGATAGCAATACGCATAGCATCCCTTACTTCAGCGCCACGGCCGTTGTGCCATACCCAAAATAATTGAGGGGAAAGGTCTTTCTTAGTTTGTCAATCAAACGCTGGAATGGGAGGGTAAAAGGCAGGTAAGCGCAAAGATATGGAATACAAAGGGTGGAGGCCTCTAAGGCTCGAACCTGGAACTTGGCTTGCCTCAGCCGGTGCAAGAAAACCCAGGGGTATTGCCATAAGTGGGGGAACTCTTCCTTGCAGGCATATTTTTCATAGACTCCCTGACCAAGCAAGTTAACGAGCACCAGAAAAACCCCTTTGAGCAGCGCAACAGGCGCATTTAATGTGAGCTCCCAGAACCTTCCGCCCCCAATCATTGTCATGCTGCAAAGGTTTAAACAGGTTGGCACTGCAATGACCGCTCGGGAGTTGGTTACCCGCCATATCTCTCTTAGGCCCTTGTCAAAGTCAGGCAAGTGCTCCAATACATGGGACGAGACGACGCAGTCAAAGCCATTATCCTTGAAGGGTAGGTTTTCAGCGTCTGCCACGACAAAGTAAACGTTTTGCACGTCTTTCTCTGAAAGGATGCGTCGTGCGGTCTGAATGTTGGGACAGGAGAGGTCAACCGCTACGAGGGCGCGGCAGTTGTGCGCGAGAAGGAAGGCCAATACGCCTTCCCCGCAGCCGGTGTCCAAGACGAAAGCATGAGGTGGAACATGCTCGACAATGGAGGCATACTGCTGGCGGTGGGCATACCGGCGGAGGGGGTTAGGAGACTCGAAGCGCTTGGCCCAAATCGCGTCCGCGTGAGCGAAATAGCCCTCCTTTGTCTTGTCCATTAAGCATCTCCCTCGATGAAGCCAAGGACTGCCCTTGCCCTCTTTTCCCAGGTATATTTTTGCATTACTTCTTTTTTCGCGTTTTCGCCGATTTTTTTCGCAAGCGCCTCATCAGTCAGAACCCGTAAAATACCGTTGGCAAGGGATTCCGAGTCAGATGGCCTGACAAGAACGGCGCTTGTCCCATCCTGCAGTATTTCCCGTATCGATGGAAGACCAGTGGCCACAATGGGTTTTCCGGCGGCCATGTACTCGAATAATTTTAGAGGGGATGCGTAATACGCGAAATGCTCGGTCCATGGGAAGGGGATGACACAGACGTCAAAGGAATTAATGAATTGCTTGACTTCAGCCGGCACAACATAGTCGAATACCAACAGTTTTTCGTTCATGCCAAGCTTGGCCGCCAAAGTCGTATACCCTGGAATCATCTCCTTGGGCCCTCCGACCAGGCACAGCATTGTTTCAGGAAATTTCCGCAAAACAATCTGCATGGCTTGAATCAGCGTCTCGAGCCCTTTTTCCATGCCAAGCGTGTGGAACCGGCCAATGTAGCCGATTATTTTTTTGTCCGGCAAGCCAAGCCGTTCCTTTGTGGTTACCGAAGGCTCAGAAAACGAAAGCACGCGTTCGTCAACAGCGTCATGGGCCACAAGGATCCTTTCAGGTCGTATGCCGGCAAGCTTTGAAAGCCTCTCCCTGGTTGCATGGGTCAGAACAACGTAGGAAAAGCGCTTGGAGAGCGCCAGCAAAAAGAAAATGGAGTGGGGATGCAGGGAGTGAAGTTCAAAAACCACCCTTATTTTCTTGAACAAGGCGATTAACCTGAGAAGGCTCGCGGTAGGGTAATCCCTTACATAATAAATGTCGGCTGTGTCACGCAAGAGAAGGAAAAAAAACAAGGCGAAGAGAAAACTCGCACAATATAGTGGAAACGCCAGCAACCGTTGCACGATGTAGGGGGTAACCTCAAGCAGGTCAATGCAGGGCAGTTGCCTGAAGTTAAATGGGTTTACGCCATAATAAGAAAAAATATTTGGGCTGTGTTGGGCCCTCATTTCCTTTGACTGGTGCCATCGTTTTGGAACAATCAAGGTGACTTCAAGCCCTTTGGAGACAAGGGCGCTGCAGAACTTCATAATCTGATTGCTTTGGGCCTTTTCCGAGGGAATTCGGGCAAGCGACAGGTAAACCAACTTCATGCAAGGCAACCCCTAAACACGTTAACCAGGTTATTGGCCAGGTTTTTTATAGAGTGCTTTTCCACTACCCTCCTTCGAAGCCCTTTGGAAAGGCGGGCCCGCTGTTTTTGGTCAAGGCTTAAAACAAACTCTATTTTCTTGGCAAGGCTTGTTGAGTCACCCTCAGCAAAGAAAAGAGGTTCACCAAACGCACCCAACAGTTTTTTCAGGGCTATATTCGAAGTCAACAGAAGGAGCCCGGTTGACATCGCTTCAAGTGCTGCCTTGTCAATGCTTCCCGTTCTGCTTGCGTGAAGAAACACCCCATAGCCACGCAAGCGGGTGGGCAACGCAGAGAAAGCCACGCCGCCCAAAAAGCACACGGTTTTTTCCAACCAGCATGCCAAGACTTTTTGCTTGAGCGAAGCAAGATAAGCAATACCTTGAGGCATTAGGGGTTCACCGATGACGTCAAGCATGAGGTCTTGGAATCCCCGAGTTCTAAGCCGGGACATCGCCGCAACCAGGGTTTCATAGTCTTTGATAGGGCTTATTCTGCCCACCGAGACAAATTTTCTTGCGTCTGGAATAAATCCAGGCAAGGGCTTAAAAAAATCGGTGTCAATGCCCTGGCCTACCACGACTTTCTTTGGGCTGGGAAGGCGAAAGCCTTCCGCAGAGGAGGTTACAATTTTCGTGGCAAACGCCTCTGCTACCCGAAGCAGCAGGCTAACGTTTTTATGGGCGTACCACATCACAATTGGTTTCCCATACAGCGCAGCAAATGGGGCCATCAAGAGCGTGAATTCAGGAAACATGTGGCAGAAGATGACGTCCACCCGGTGCCGGGAAAAAATCATGGAAACGGTTTTCAGGAAGCGGGGCAACAAAAACAGGGGGTGAGGCACGCGCGATTTGTTTAGTGAATAGATGGTGATGTTCGGCGGCAGGTTTGTTTCGCAGGCATCCAAAGTCAACACCACAAGTGAATCCACTTGGGTTGCCAGTGCCCTAATCCAGCCACAGGCAAAACCCAGGAAGGGGTCGGATGGATCCACTTTGGGGGTGAACATCAGGACGTTCATGGTTTTCCCCTGTGGCTGCCCCCCAGAATGAACAACCGGTGCCATTCGGAGAAGGCCAAGAGCGTCATAAGCTTGGATATCTGACGGCTACGCCATTTCTTCTGTGCCGCGATCCGCTCGACGAGGGCATGCACGGCGCGGTCGTCGAAAAGGTTGCAATGAGCCTTTAATTCTCCAAACCGTTGTTCGGCGTATTCCCGCAGTTCCGCGTCAAACCAAAGTTTCAACGGCAGCTGGAAGCCCTGCTTGGCACGCGCCAAAATAGGCGGTGGCAGCTTGTCTTTGACGCTCTTCAAATAAAGGTAGCGCAATCCCCCTTTTCCAAACCCTTTCACCAATAGGTTGAGCGGGAGGGTAAATGAAAACTCGACCAGTTTGTGGCTGGCCAGGGGAACCCTTCCCTCCAATGAATGCGCCATCGTTATTTTGTCGAAATTTTGCAGAACGTAGTACTGGAACCAGTTCGCATAATCTGCGTAGCGCAGTTGATTGAGGTAATCGAATTTCCGGGCCGCCGAAAAATATTGGGCTGCAAGCCTTTTCGGCGTATCTGCCAGCACTTGACTTTTGACTTCCTCCGAGACCACCAGCCGCTTCTCGTCCTCATCCATCACGGCATTGACGGCCAAATAGTTCTCTTCGAGGGTCTTCTCAGCGAAGCGGAGGGGGCTTTGAAGCGAGGGCGCAAATTCGAAGGGAGCGTGTCGACCCGCCATGGAGGCTAGGAGGCGCCGGACAGGGGATGGCAGGCATTCGAAAGCCCTTTGTGTTTTGGCGAGGAGATACTTTTCATAGGTGGCAAAAGCTTCGTCGCCTCCGCTACCTGTGAGAACAACTTTCACGTGCTTTCTCGCCAATTCCGCCAGGTAATATTCTGCGATATAGTGTTCTGGGGCCGTCGGCTGCTCGAGGTGCCACAGGATTTTTGATAAATCGCGGAGGACACGCGGTTTGACGATGAACTCATGGTGGTCGGTGTCATAGAGACGTGCTATTTCAGCGGCGTACGGCAGCTCGTTGTAGCAACCTTCACTCTCAAACCCTATGGTGAAACTGGCAAGGGGCACCTCGCTTGACTCGCGCAAAAAGCCGAGCACGGCGCTGGAATCGATGCCGCCAGACAGATAAATCCCGATGGGCACGTCGCTTATTAGGCGTTCCTGCACGGCTTGTCGGATTACTTCGCGCGTGCGGGCAATGAAATAAGCCTCAGTGCCGGTAGAAATGTTTTCTTTCAGTTGCCAATAGCGCCAGCAACGGATGCCAGCAGCATCCACCGTCATGGCATGGGCGGCAGGCAGGCTAAAGACGCCTTTGAACATGGTTTCGGGGGTGGGCACGAATCTGAAGGTGAGATAGCCGTCCAATGCTTGGAAGTTCACTTCCGGTTCCACTGCAGGGAATGCAAGCAGGGCCTTTATTTCCGAAGCAAAAAGGAATACCCCTTCATTCTGCCAATAGTAAAGGGGTTTCTTACCTGTTCGATCGCGTGCCAAAAACAATTGTTTTTTGTTTGCATCCCAGATCGCGAAGGCAAACATGCCGTTCAAGCGTTGAAGGCAATCAAAACCGTATTCCTCGTAGGCATGGATGACGGATTCCGTATCGGCATTCGTGGCGAATCTGTGGCCTTTTGCCTCTAGTTCCTGCCGTAATTCCCTGTAGTTCCAGATTTCACCATTGAAAACAATCCACACGCTGCCGTCCTCGTTGGACATCGGCTGGTGCCCGCCTGCGAGGTCAATAATGCTTAAGCGACGGAATCCCAATTCGAGGTTTTTGTCAGAGTAATAGCCTTCGTCGTCGGGGCCGCGGTGTTCCATGATTCGAGTCATGGACTTAATCAATTGCTTGTCATTGAATCCATACACGCCACAAATGCCGCACACGAAAATCACTTGACCCCATACAGCTCTATTGTTTCACCGTTTCTTTGACTAAACGCCTTAACTAATTCAAAACCTTGGCTTCCCTTAACCTTTTGCCATAAATGCCCTTGATTTCCATCGTATAAAACAATGTATACCGGCAACCCTTTTCCTTTTAATCCCTGTACTCTGCGGTCGAATTCGTTAACTGGGAATTCCGTTACCTTTCGTGAATGTCGCCTGTCATACTTAAGCGTGTAAAAAGAGAAATTAACCCAGTTCACCCGAATGTCATGCGAGGCAAGAATCACCGCTGAATTGTCCGGAAAACTGTCAACAACGTATTTTGCTATATTGTCCAGATCTATCGTTGAGTAGCTGTTAGCATACGTGAAGATTGTCTCCTGCTTGTTCCCGACCAGCACAAAAGAGGGCAAGGCCACTGAAAGAATTAACAGAAACAGAATCTTCCGTTCATGGCCAACGAAAAACGTTTTCGCCAGCGAATTCGCTTCATTGAAGGCAACCAAGAAAAAAGCGGCAATCATCGGAAAGACAAACCTTGGCTCCTTGTTCGGAATAAGCGTAAAAACAACGAAGTAAACGGCGGTTAGTACAAGCAAAACCCGGGCAGCCGGATTTTTGTTTCTAAAAGCCCCATACAAACCAACCAAGCCAATCAAGAAAAGAGGCCAGTTTGCCACTTCAAGCAGAGCAACGAGGTAAAAAGCGATAACCCTTGCACCCATCGAAGAGATAGCGGATGAAGCGGAAAGTTTTTCGCTGCCTGGCAAAAGCCAGCCAAGAGTATTTCCAATCAATGTTCCCCTCTCGGTTGAGTCCTCGGGAAAAAAGCCTGCAAACACGAGAACAAGTGCCAAGTAAAGCAAAAAACCGAGAAAGGCGCAGCCAAGAATTCTAACATTCTTCTGCCTCAAAAACACAAACGACCGGTGCTTGAGTAATAAGTAGAAGAATATTATTGGGAAAACCAGGGCAGCCGGAAACTTGATCATTGAACCAAGAAAGGCAGAGGCCGCTGCAAGAAAAGCGGGCCTGTTCAAACCTGATTGCTCGCTTTTCAGGAAATAATAAAGTGTTGCGAGAACTGCAAAAGTCGAAGGGACATCCCGCATAATTAAAACAGAATGCTGCAGGAAAATAAAGCTCAGAGAAAAAGCCACGGTCGAAGCAATGGCGGCCGCCCTGCCAAATACTTGTCTGCCAAGCTTGTAAACAAAAACCAAGGCCAAAAACGAAAAAACCGTTGAAACGATTCTTGCAGCAAAGTCATTAACCCCAAACGCAGCAAACGAAGCAGCCATAACAAGTGCATACGCTGGCGGATAATTGAAGCCAGAGGAAAAGATTGCAAAGTAATTGGAAATATAACCGTAAACATATGTATACAGCCAAGTGCCTGAAAGGCTTGTTGGCAGAGAATTCAAGAAATCTTTTGCAAGGTCATACACGAATATGCCCGCAATGGTGTGGCTACCTTCATCCCACGTCAAAGAAAGATTGGATGCAAGTAAGAAAGTGAACACAGAGTAAGCAAAAAGATAGCCTATAAGAGCAGTCTCCGCCTTATGTACAATGCCATGGTTGCTGGCAATGGCGCCAAAATAGGCTCGTACCCTTTCAATAGAATTCATAGTTTCCCTGCCCCACCGTTGCCAAGAGTGAATGGTAATGGTCATAAAAGGATTGCTCCGAATACCGTCGGCGCACCAGTTCCCTGCCTTTTAAGCCTATTGAGGCTGCCTTGTCGGGGTGGTCAAATAAGTAAATCATTTTCTCGGCAAGTGCTTTGGGGTTCCTTGGCTTTACGAGGAAGCCGTTGACCCCATCGGTTACCAACTCAGGTATGGGCCCAATGGCAGTGGTTATTACGGGTTTGCCACAGGCATTTGCTTCAACGATAACCCTACCAAAACCCTCGGAGAGGGTGGGAAAAACCAAAAGAGTGGAAGCAGCATACTCTTTTGCTAACTCCGCCAAGGACAGAAAGCCTTGAAATGCGACATTCTGTGTTAATCCCAGCTTGCCTACAAGTTCCTCCAACTCTTTCTTCCTTGGTCCTCCACCCCTAATCACTAGCCTAGCAGCTGGATGGCATTTAACAACTTCCGCCATTGCCAAGATAGTATCTTCGGGGGCTTTTCTCTTTCCAAGCGTTCCAACAAATAAAGCAATTTTTTCCTTGTTTTTGTTTTGTTGGGCTAAAAAAGGCTTCAAATCCATGTATCCCGGAAAAATGATAATGGGCTTTCCTGGCACCAACTGCTCGATTTTTTGCTTCATGTAGGCGGTTACGGCCCTAATCCAGTCTGCATGCGAAAAAGAATTTTTCACTACATAATGCAAGGCGCCTTTAGCCAGCCACTGAAAGGGCCCGCTCATCTCATGCAAATATGTTTCCTCCCACTCCCCGTGACAGTGAACAAGCAATTTTACCTCTCTCCCAAGAAGCCTTAGGAGTGAAGTAAGCCCTGAAGAGACAAATCCTGACACCACTGGATCCTCAGCATCTATGATGCGGACATTTCTTCGTAAGGCCAGCCATAATCCAAGAAAGCCGGTTACCAGAGTGTACCATAGGATATCCAAAAATGCTATTGGAAGCACGGGCACTAAGTGAAAATCTGCTCCACAACGGAATTTCAAAAATCTTGGCTGGTTTGTCCGCGCAATCACCGTTAACTGGTGTCCCTGAGAAAGATTCAACCACTTTGCCCGAATGCTATTATCAAATGGAACCACGTTGGCGCTCCATTTAACCCTCTTTTCAGTGCATTTGTTCGACTGAACATAAATTGTTCGGCCGATAAACAACACGTTCATTGCTTCATCCCCTGTGCTTCCTCGAACACGGCCAGCGTGGCGTCGGCAAGCTTTCCCCAGGAATAACCTTTAACCTTTTGCTTCGCGTTTTTGACGAGTTCCCGCGCAAAAGCCTGGTTGGAGAGCACTTGCTTGAGCCTGTCTGCCAGTTGGTTTAAGTCATGGGAATCAACGAGCAAGCCGTTCACGCCGTCTTCAATGAGTTCCCGGTTAGGTTCAAGGTCAGAGGCAAGAACGGGTGCACCAGCAGCCATGGCTTCCAAGAGCAAGTGGCTTTGGCCTTCGTATGAGCTGTACAAGACAAAGGCATCGCAAACGGAAAGGAACTGGAGGACTTTTTCGTGGGGTTGCCGCCCCAAAAACAAGGCATCCACCTTCAGTCGCTGCGCCAGTTCCTTGAGGTTCCGCTCCTGGTCCCCTTCCCCAATCACAACCAGCAGGGCATTGATTTTGTGGGCAGCCATGCATTCAATGATTTTGTCCACGCGCTTGAAGGGATAGAGGCGGCCAATCGTTAACACGATTGTTTGGTTGGACGGCAAACCCAGCGAGTCTCTTGTTAGTTCCGTGGTTGGAGGCTCCACCGCGTTTGAGACCAGGCGAAACTTGTTTTCCGGAATGCCCCACCCAGCCCACAACCGTTTATTGTAATTGCTCGGGACAATGACAAAGTCAGCTCTATGGGCAACAAATTCCTGAATGAAACGAAGCAATTCAACTCGCAAGCCGAAGCGTTTTTGCTGGAATTCCTCAATATCCACTGCGCTACCAAGCCATCCTACGCGGACAGCATGCTCCCATGCAAAATTGCCTACAAGCCGAAGAATAAACGGCTTGTTCATAAGTTTGGCGGCGATTAAGGCAGGAACTCCTGCAATGACAGGATCAGTGGCAAGGATTACGTCACATTTTCTGGCATGAATTAACGCTTTCCAGGTCGCTAAAGGGATTTTAACCAATGGATGAAGGGTTCCATTAACCCAGAAAATGCTTTCCCTTGATGAACTCGGTTCACCATAAGTAATTACCTCCACTGAATGGCCTTTGGCTTTAAGCCGTTGAGAAAATTGCTTGCAATACGTTGCAGGACCGCCAATCTGGGGCGGGAATATACCTGAAAGAATGCATGCCTTCATTGAATCACGATTTCCACAAATGGTTGAAGGGTGTTGTCGTCAGCGTAATAATTTTTGCCATCAAAATCCAGTTTATAAACGGTTACCGGTCCCGCGTCAAATACTTTGTCAAAGTTGGGGTTGCGCAGATGTGAGTATTTTCGTTTAATCCAGTCAGTCGTTTGCCCAAAGTTTATAATATTTGCATTCTCTTCGCCTGCAACAATAACATGCCGTATGTCAAATGACTTGAGGTACGATATCGCTTCCTTGATGTTGCCCTTCCACACGCCGGTAAGTCTCCTAAAATTCTCGCCGTGGGGCGGATACAGGGAGGTTATTTCATCGGTTGCGACGGCATTGAAATCCTTTAAATAGCCAGAGGAGTCACTTTCCAAAATGGTTTTGTACTCGGTCATTTTCGCTAAATCACTTGAATCCGAGACTTTAAAACCAATTATGTAAAGGTTTGAGGCAAAGACTGTTAAAAGGAAGACTGACACGATTAATTTTAAACCGAGCGAAAAATTAATGCCTTTAAACCATTCAACAATCGGCAACGAAAGCCTTCCTAGCCTGTAATCCCCTGAAAATTCTTTAAAGCCAAAGATAGCCAGAATGACGAGGGGCAAAATCAATTCGCTTTCAAAGCGATACATGAAAAAATCCAGGCCCAGAACGGCGTTCCTTGAAAGAAATGAAGCCGAGACAAACAAGGCGATGACAAAGAGCTCTGCGCTGGATGGCTTCCTTGACAATAATCCATGGAAATAGTAAAAAACAAAATAAAACCCGATTAAATAAACGATTCCGGGGAAGGTCCAGCTAACGGGGAAAACAAGCAGCAGTAGAGAGATACAGCCCAGCCAAAAAACGAGTTTTTGCTGAAAAGAACTTGTCCTCCCACTATGCAAATAAGCGTAAATGGCGTAAGTCAGTATTATGCTCGAAACAAAAACAATTAAACCGAGTTTTGATGGATACATGGTCAGCGAAAGATTGTAGAGGCCGTAAATGGTAGTCGAATAATTAAAATAAGCGGGTAAAACCAAATCCATCAGGGTGCGAAAAGCATTAATTCCAACGAAGGCAAGCCCTAGCATGGCCGCCAAAAAAGTGAGTGGTCGCCTTTCAACCGCATGATGAGCTGCAAACACAACTAACAGAAAAATGAACAGCGCAACAGTTGCAACAAGGAAAGTTATTTCGTGTGAAAACGCAATTAGGCCAAACAAGAACGAAGCAAAAAGCAAATACTTGAATTTAGGCTTAAGCTTTCTAATATCAGACGTGTCCAACGCGCCAAGAAATTTTGTGCACGCAAAAGTAAATCCTGCCATGAAAATACCTGCAAACATTTGCCTTAGTGCCACGGTTATGAGATTGAATTGGTATGCATTGAAAACGAATACGAAACTGGCGAGAACCGATAAAGCCACGCTCTTTGTTAGAAACCTTGCAAGGAAAAAGAATACAACCAATCCAAAAATAAAGACCAGCTTGCTTGCTCGTATAGTGTTTAATGAATCAAGTCCAGTGATTTTCTGTAAAAAATTTGTGAACGCATTAAAGCCCATTTGCAGCGAAGAATTTGGCTGAGCGCGCAATTGGTAAACATAATACGCTACGTCGTTAAGGGCGTATTCCTGCAAGGGCGTTGGTGCCGCCCTATAAACAAAGGCACCTATAACTAAGGCCAGCAAGACCATGGCGAGAAAAGACCTTTTAAGCAATTTAACCCCTTCAATCAATTAGAATGCAGTGAATTTATTAATTGCTTTTCGACGGGAAGCCGTGCGATTTTAAACTTTGTTGCTCAAGGGCATTAAAAAGGCTAACGCCCAAGTCATTCAATGATAGCATGAAGTTCGTGCTCGTAATTCCAAATTATTTTCCTGCCGTATTCGGGGCAGAAAAGGCACTGCAAGAAACCTGCGAGTATTTGGCAAAAAAACACGAGGTTCACGTCATTACGCGGCAATTCGATGGAACGCCTGCGGAAGCCGAAATGAATGGCGTGAAAATCCATCGCGTGTTTCCCTGCATCGGTTTCCAAACAATCAACCACCGATTTTATGCTGCGTTGTTTTTTCCAAGTGCTTGGCTGAAATTGTTTAAATTGGGAAAAGATGCAATGATACTGAGCCAGGGATTCAGCGCCAACTTGGCGGGGTCCGTTTACTCACGAGTGAGTGGCCAGCCACTCATTATTTTTTTCCAAGGTGGCGACATGGGAGATTATACCGAGCACGCCATTCCGTTCAGCGATATTTTGATGGGGTTCATTGTGCGTTCCGCAAGGAAGGCAGTTTGCGTAAGCAATTATGTGGCAAAAAGGGTTTCGATTTTCCGGCCAAGGGCTTGCGTCATTGTGCCAAACGGCGTGGATCTACACAAATTCACGCCAACCAAGCAGAAGGACGGCAAGCCACGGGTGCTTTTGAGTGTCTCGAGGCTCACCCCCAAAAATGGCTTGGACTTGGTCATCCAGGCATTGCCCCTTGTTAGGGACATCGATTTTTGGGTGGTGGGCGAAGGAGATCAAAGAGGAGCACTTGAAGGCTTGGCAAAAAAACTGGGAGTCGCTGAGCGAGTACGGTTTCTTGGCTATGTCCCGCATGACCGGCTAAATGAGTATCTACATAAAGCCCATGCCTTTATTAGAGTGTCTAGGGACGAAGGATTCGGGATTGCTTATTTGGAGGCAATGGCGGCTGGGATTCCCATCATTTCAACTGGAGTCGGTGGGATAGCGGAGTTTGCGGTGTACGAGAAATGCGCGTTTGAGCCGGAAAGCATTGCAAACGCAATCCAGCAAGTTGTTGGTAATACAACCGTTTCAGAAAGGTTGGCAAGAGAAGGGCTGCAGAAAGCCAAAGAATTCGCGCAAGAAGAGATCTGCAAAAAAATTGAAGCAGAACTACTCGAGGTGAGGGATTGGGGGAAAGAAAGGCAAATTCTGTTGAGCCATTAACCACTGGAAACTTGGCAAAATTGTATTGCTTAAATTGGATGGAACAATACATCCGCAAAAACGGGGGAAAAGCAACGATTCTAGACTTAGGCTGTGGGGAAGCCCTCAACTTTGCCCGGTTGTTGAGCACCTGTCCTCGGATTAGGTACGTTGGAATTGAACCATCAGAAGAGTCGTGCCGCAAAGCACGACACAACCTGCAAGGCCTCCCTACAACCATAATCCACGCAAACGCGTATACTGCTTATGAACAACTGAAGGAAAAATTTGATTTGGTGGTGTCTTTCAGCACCTTTGAACACGTGTATCGACGCCTCAGTTACCTTGAAGCCGCCAAACACTGCCTAAAGGAAGATGGCTATTTCCTGATAAACTATGATGCAGGTCATTTCCTGCAAGGCAAGGAATGGCTCAAAAACATGGTGGGCCCTCTGCTTGCTAACCTTGGCATCGAACGTTATTTCCAAGCCTTCATCAGGGAGGAGGAGTTCCTTGCACTAGTCAAAAAAGCAGGGTTTGAAGTGATGGAAGCAAAATCCTTTAACACGCGGTTGAAGGAGGTCTATAAAATCATTCCGGCTTCCAAACAACCCGCTTTCATGGAAAAGTGGCTCGAATTCGAGGTATGGCTGAACAGCCTAGGAATCGGCTATAATGACGGTATGGCTCCGGTTTTTGGGACACGTAACTTTATACTCAAACACAAAAGCCGCTAATGCATACACTTATGTAACCCCTCTGCGTGTTTGCCGCCCCATCATGGCCAGAATGTAAGGGGGGTAAAGTCGAATAGGTCTCTAAGCCGGGGCATAGGGCGTCAATGAGCCACCCGCTTATTTTTCTTGAGACTCGTAGACAAGAAGAAACCAGCAACAAACCCGGCGAGCCCAAGATAGTTATAAATGATTTGATTGGGAGCATGGACAGGGGAAACTTCCACTCGTTTCGCTATTTCCTCGGTTGTCGCCGCGTTGTTTGCCTCGAATTGGGAAAATTGCGAAACGCGGGTATCATGCGAAAGGAAGGCATCTAGGTTTGCTGATTGGGTGTAGGCATAAAGCATCTTGTCCGCATGAAAGGCTCCCACTAGGGCAAACCAACCGACAAGGAGGAATAAGGAAAGGGAAATGGCTGGCCCTGAAATAAAAGACGGAGCCTTTACAACTAAGGCAAAGGCAACGTACAGCAAGAGGAGCAAAGAGTTAAACAATAAATATTTCGGAAAAAGCTGGTAGAGAGCAAAATCAAGAAGCACTGCAAACAGCAATAAAAACAGCCATTTATGGCGGCTATTGTTTGCCAGGTTATAGAAGGTGTTAACGCCGCTGCCAAGCATTAAAACAAATAATGGGATAGTAGGGGTAATATAGCGAACTAAGTCGAAATGGTCTATCGAAAATTTAGAAACAATAACCCAATACAGGGTGACCAGCACGATTGACAATGAAAACATAGGAGACTTTCTTGATTGCCCCCACCCCAAGAGCGCGAGCAAAAACAGGAAAGAGGAATTGAACAAAAAAACGGCCAGAAACCCGACAAATGCAAAAGCGTTGTAAAAAATATCACGGTGGGTGTAGATGGGGTGTGCATCCGTCAGGTAAACGTCTGAACGGTTCGGCACGATGAATTGGCTCCAATAAAAATGGATAAACACAGCGATGAGCACGAAAATAACAAGGTAACCAAGGAGGGCATGTATGCTAAAGGGAAATCCGCTGTTCCTTTTGCGCAGTTCAATTACGGAGTAGAGAAGCAGAATGCCTCCAATTAGGAGGTTCTCTGGACGGGTGAACATGAAAGCGCCGACCAATACGGCAAAAATGGGGAATTGGCGGGGGCTCTCAAGAACCTTTTGATGAAACAACAGAACGGCAACAAAAAGGCTTAAATTCACTGCCAAGGACAGCGGTGCATTGAGCCAGGGAGGAACGAGCAACAAAAGGACGACCACTGAAAAAAAGGCAAACAAATCATCTTTTAAGAAGCGCAAGGCAAGCGCGAAAAAGGCAAAAAATAACAGGATAGCTGAGAAAATAATAGGCACATGCAGGGAAAGAATGGTATCGCCAAAAAAGACTGTTGACATGGCAATGAGAATGGGGTAGAGGGGTGAATCCCATTGGTACGCAAGCCCTCTTTGAACAGGTGCATATTCACCCTGCAAAAAACCAACCGCGGCCGATCTATAACGAAAGGAATCATCCAACATTATAGGCCTGTCAAGCCAAATACGCCCCAGCACGAGCAGACCCAGAATAATCAAGTAGAATAGCCTGTGCTGACCCCCCTCACCAAGCCCCATTATAGTATTGCGGGCTGAACGCTTAAAATGCTATCCGTAAGTCAGTTTATAGCTTTATAACCCCCTATAAAAATTTAAAATGGTGGCTGCGGAGTAGTATGCTAATGAACCGAGAACTGAAAATAGGCCTCATGATTTCCATTGCAACAATCTTGCTTTTCTTCTTGGCATTGGAAATCGTTCTCCGAATCGTTTATCCGGATAACCCGGAAATGTTATGGCAACCAGACCAGGAATTATGGATCGTGCATGCCCCCAATTTTACAACAACGATTAAAGCTCCCTATGGAGAAACAAGAGTTACCACGAATTCATTTGGCATGCGGGACAAGGAAATCATGCCCAAACAGCTTGGGCAGTATAGAATCCTGGTGGTGGGGGATAGTATAACGTTTGGGCTTGGAATAGCGTTGGATGAAACCTATCCAAGGGTGTTGGAAAGGAAACTCAAGGCGGCCCTTCCGACGAAAAACATCGAGGTGTTGAATTTTGGCATACCTGCCTACGGCACGGACAGGGAACTTATCTACCTAAAATACCACATTGACAGAATACAGCCCGATTTGATTGTGCTTGGATTTTACGTGGCTAATGATATATCCGACAATCTTGCCGGGCAGCGGTTCCGCGTGGAGGGGGGCAGACTCATCAAAAACACTGAATACCTTGACAACAAAATCGAATTGAGAAGGGCGAGCTATCAACTGAAGAAAACCTTCTATTCGTACGCATGGCTCTCTGATAGGCTGTATTTCCTAATCCGAGTCATTAACGAGTGGATTAACCTGCATGTTCCGGTGCGGCTGGACGAGAGCATATTCAGATACGAACTGCTGCTAAAGGACACCCCACCTCGAATCTTGGAGGGGTGGAAGCTCACTGCTGCGTTGGTCGGTGAAATGGCTTCCACAGCCAAGGCCCATGGCGCTGAATTCATGATGCTGATTATCCCGGACGATATACAATACGATCGAAGAAAGTGGGAGCAGATGAAGGCGGTGGCCAACCTCCGCGATGCGGATGTTGATTTGAATAAATCGGTTGAAGAGGCATTAGCTATGTGCACCCGATTGGAGGTGAATTGTATCAATCTGCTTCCAAGGTTTAAGGAGGAACGCGAGCCTCTTACGTGGGAGAATGATCCACATGCAAACGTCAGAGGCCATGAAGTTATGGCAGACGGGCTTGCCAAACATTTAATTGAATTGGGAATACTGGAAATCAGCATAGCTCCTTCAACGACCGAACAACAGTACAAATCGTAAACTTCTCCAACCATCCCTGATGGTTCGCAGCTTGGAAGGAGCTCGGCGTGGATAATAAGGGGTTGGAATCTCTGTCTCTTTTAGGCCGAGCCTTGCAGCCCGAATGCAAAGTTCCAAGGCAAACTCCATACCTTTGGCCCTTGGATTCATCCTCTCAAAGGCATCCCTTGTAAAAGCCCTTAAACCACAGTAACTATCGTTTGCCTTTGAACCGGACATCAACTTTACCATCAGGGACAGCAAGGGGTTTCCGATGGCCTGGTGGAGGAAGGGCATTGCGTTCGGCTTAATGCCCCCCTTGAAACGATTACCGACTACATAGTCATAGCCGCTCTCAAGGGCTCTCACAAACTTCGGCAAATCGTTTACCTCATAGGTTCCATCACTGTCAACCATGACAATGAATCTGCCAGAGGAGGCCTGTATGGCTGAAAGGTAGGCATTGCCATAGCCGAGACCGTCAACCCCAACAACCCTTGCCCCAAGCTTCCCGGCAATTTCTGGGGAACCATCGGTCGAGCCGCAGTCACCCACAACAACCTCGCCTTTAAGATGGTGGCTCCGAAATACCTTCCAAGCAGTCTCAATACATTTACCAATCGTTGCCGCCTCATTGAGGCAGGGAAGGATTAGGGAGACCGTAGGCGTGGGCATACCTGTATTTGGATGACTAAACCTTAAAAGATGGGGTGTCAGAATCCAGTATCCATTACATGGTGAGTGGCAAAGGCGAATTAGCCATTCACCATTTCAATCATCTGCTGAATGTGGTGTAACCAATCCAATTTTCCTTCGATACATTTTCTTGCATTCAAGGAAAGCCGCGATAGCAGAGGCCTGTCGGCCTGCAGCAACCGCGCTTTTTCAACAATAGCTTGAACATCTGGTTTAACGAGGAAACCGTTCACTTCATTCTGAATTATTTCTCTTTGGCCACCGGCATCCGTGGCAATGACTGGCAACCCGCTTGACAAGGCCTCAAGAACCGCCAAGGGAAACCCTTCCCCGCTCCGCGAAGGCAAGACAAACAAGTCCGCTGCCTGATAATGGGCTGGCAATTGCTCGTCGGAAACAAACCCCAGCACACGAAAGTTCGGCAAACCACTGGCGGCTGCAAGGATTTTGGCTTTGTCGGGGCCGTTTCCCGCCACCAAGAAAAGCAAGTCCTCCCTGTCTTTCAGTTGCCTGGCGGCCCCCAAAAGAAAGTCAATTCCGTTCTTGAAGGAAAGCGTGCGCACGGTGAAAACAACGAACTTGTCCAATGGAATGCCCAGGGTTTTCCGCACTGTCGCCTTGTCTTTGGCGGGAGCGAATTTCTGCAGGTCCACGCCATTGTAAAGAACGACTGTACGCGCCGCCGGACACACGGTTTTCACATAGGTCTCGGTTGCCTTGCTCACACACACCACTTTCTTGGCGGCCGAAAGGCTGTAACGGCCAACCAGCCAGTCGTTCAGGCGTTCCAGCCAGTTGAGTGGAAAAGGATACTCAATGAAGGTGTTGTGCTGCACGAGGAAGAAAGGCTTTCCGGCTTTTCTTGCGGCACGGGCGGCAAGAAAGGAGGAAAGATAGGGGTGTCCATGCGCCAAGACCACGTCGGCCCACCGGGTTTTCTCGGCGAGAATGTATGGGAGGCGGGGATGGAAGAAAATGTAGGCCGGTCCAAAACCCCACAATGGATTGAAGCAGGGCACGCGCGTAACGTGAAAGCTCTCCATTCCTTCCTCAGGAAGGACATTGTCGCGGTTGGAAGTTACCACGCACACCCCGTGGCCTTGCCCAGCAAGGCCCTTGGCTTGCTCATAGGCCACTCGTTCAATGCCACCGGGATGGGGCGGAAACGAATGCGTGACGATGAGTATGTTCATGCCAATCTACTTCTTGATTCCGACGATGCTCAGGAAAAAAGCATTGAAAACGACTTGAACGCCCAGTATGGCCGCAATGGAAAGCACCACAGCGCTCTTGAGTTCGTTGACTGAAATGATGCCATATTGCAGCCAGTCCACGAGCTTCCAAAAGCCAAAGGAAAGGGATACCAATAAGAGTAAGAAGCCCAGGAAAGCCGTTTTTTCGAGGTTAAAAAACTTGTTGACAAAGGCATAAAGGGCATCCTTTTGCTCATAACCTTCCACCACGGCATAGGACTTGGCCGAGATGCCAAAGGAAATTATTTGAAAACCAAGGAGAAACAAGAAGCCACCAAACATCAACTGCAACACTTGAAAGAGGGGGTCCGCAGACCAAAAAACGGATAGTCCAAGCGAGTTAACTCCAAACGCCACAAACACCAACCCGGCAACCGCTAACAAGGTGCCGGGCAACACAAACAAATAATCAGGGCTAAACAATAACAGGAAGCGGATGTTCCTCCAACCGGCGCCAAACGTGCTGAGTTTCGAGGGCACTTTCCTCGGCAAATAATGAACGGGAATCTCACAGGTCTTGAGACCTAGCTTGGCTGCTTTTATCCCCATTTCGGTTGCGAATTCCCATCCCCTTGCCTTCAAGTTCATGCGGTTGAATGCTTTCCTTGTAAAAGCACGAAAACCGCAGTGCGCGTCCCCCAAGGATGTCTTGAACATCGTGTTTTGCATAAAGGTCAGCAAAGGATTCCCAATGAACTGGTGCAGGAACGGCATGGCTCCCAGTGCAATGCCTCCCTTGAACCGGTTGCCGACTACATATTCATAGCCGCTTGCCAACGCCTCCACAAATTTTGGGAGGTCAGCCAAGTCATAGGTGCCATCGCTGTCTGCCTTGACAATCCACTGGCCTTTCGCGGCTTCGACTCCGATTTTGTGGGCCAAGCCATAGCCACGATGCTTGTCCCGTATCACGCGGGCGCCCAGTTTTTCCGCGATTTTGTCAGAACCATCGGTTGAGCAACCATCCACCACAATGATTTCGCCCTCGATTTTGTTTGCCTGGAACGCTTCTTTCGCCCTCTGAATACAATCACCAATGGTGAGGGCCTCGTTCAGGCAGGGCAGGATGAGTGAAACCTTTGGCATAACCGTCATCCGCTCAAGTTCTCCTTTACAGCCAGCCTCACAGCCTGCTCGCTGTTGTATTTGGGCGTGAAGCCGAGTTTGCGGAGAGCCGAAATGTCTAACATGTATTTTGGCACGTCTCCTGGCCAGCCGCTTCTGCCGCCGGTGTAGCGGAGCTTGACGTTTTCGAGCTTCATTTCCTCGCAAACGATTTCCGCGAGTTTCTTGATGACCAGCCAGTCCATGGAGCCAAGGTTGTAAACCGAGATAGGGGCTTTTTCGTGCCGGGCAATGTAAAGCATGGCGTTCACGCAGTCCGAGACATGCAGGAAGGGCTTGGACTGGTGGCCATCGCCCAGGATTTCGAGTTCGCGCGGGTTCTTGTGGAGCTTGGCCAGGAAGTCCGGGATGACGCCATGCGTGGAGTTCTTTCCCACGATGTTGGCAAAGCGGAACAACCAGGCCTGCAAGCCGAACAGGTTCGCGTACGCGGAAACAAAGGCCTCGGCCCCCACCTTGCTGGCGCCATACACCGACCAAGGAAAGACCGGCGCATAGCTCTCCGGAATCGGCAGCTGCCGGGCCTCGCCATAGACCGCGGAAGTCGAAGCAAAGGCCAGCTTCTTCACACCCGCCAAGCGCATGGCCTCCAAGACGTTCCAAGTGGCCAAGACGTTCTGCTCAAGGTCAACGTGGGTACGCGTGAAACCACCCCGCACATCCGCATTGGCCGCGAGGTGCCACACCAGGTCCTGACCCTTGACGGCCTTTTTTACGGCCGCCAAATTGAGTAGGTCGGCTTTCACGAGCTTAAAGGACTTGTTTTTCTCGAAGGGCTTGAGATAGGCCTTTCGGCCCGTACTAAAGTTGTCAAAGCAGGTGACTTCGTGGCCTTGCTGCAGCAACGCGGCGACGAGGTGCGAACCGATGAACCCCGCGCCCCCGGTTACCAGTGCCTTCATGGCATAATTCCATGGAAAACCCTTTAAAAGGCTTTTTAGGCAAGGGAATGGAGTGATGGAGGAAAAAGAATTCGAGCAATTCGTGGCCAACCTGGTCATTGCCCTCGCTTTGCTTGCCATCGTGGGGTTGGTGGCCACGGCCAAGCCCAAGACCACGCCAGACTATTACTCGGCGCTTTACCTGGTGCCCGGCAGCTATGAAAACACGGCCGCCAACGGCTTGACTGGCTTCACCTACGCGATTGAAAACCATGAAGCCGGAGACCAAGAGTATGCCGTGGCCCTGGGCGTGGACGGAAGAGTCGTCGAAACCCGGAAAGTGAGGGCAGCCAAGGAAGGAAAAGTCGAAGAACGCGTGGAGCTTCCAATCCCCCAGGCAGGCTATTCGAAGCCGGCGAAAGTCACGATAACGACTGCTGCGGCAGGCAGGCAATACGAGGTATACTATTGGCTGCTGCCCCCGTGAAAAAACTTAAGAGGCGAACGACATGGATTTCCTGCAAACCATCAACCAAGCCGTTTTCGGCCGGACCTTTTTGCCGCACTCGCTGGCGCGGGCCCGGAAACTCAACGACTTCCTGCGCGGCGAGCGGGGCCTGTTCCTCGACTTTGGTTCGGCGGACTGCAAGGTCGAGACCTTCATCGACAACCCGGACATTACATTCATCGCCTTCGACTTCGAAGAAAGAGAGGTGGCCAGGGCGCGGAAGCGGAACGCCAACGCGCTCCTCGCCGACGGCCGCAGGCTCCCCTTCAAAGACCAGGCCTTCGACGGCTGCGTCGCGGCAGAAGTCCTCGAACACATCGACCGGGACCTCGACGCGGCCAAAGAAATCCACCGCGTCCTCAAACCCGGTGCCAAACTCTTCACCCTCGTACCCAACGGAGCGGCCCGAAAAAAATGGGGCCCCAAAGCCGACGCCTACTACTACATCCCCTCCATCCCCCACGGCGGCTCGCACGTCCGCGAAGGCTATACCCCCGAGACCCTGAACCGGTTGCTCACCCAAGCCGGCTTCCAAACCCGGCAAAGCGGGTACAGCGGAAAGGGCCTCATCGCCTGGCTCGGCCTCACCTACTACAACTTCCGCTTCCGAGAAGAAACCCGGAAATCCCTGGCCTGGAAGCTCTTGCGAATGACCCTCGTCCGGTTGATGCTCTTCCTGTCCCTCCTCGGCCTCGTGCCAGGACTGGACGCCCAATTCCAGGGCGAAGGCATGGACGTCTACGGGGTTCACCAAAAGCCAAACAACAATTAATTATCGTTTTTGAAAATCCCCCCATAGCCCTATTTTCGTTTACGATAATTAATTGCGGATTCCAAAGCAAAAAGTATAACTCAATTAATAGGTTTAAATAGATTATTGATTTTATTATACTTTTATGGTTAGTGTGACCCAGGCCGGGCTGTTACAGCGGTTGTTGGCAGGCGACCGAACAACGGAGAAACGGGTAGCCAGGGAATTGGGGCTGACCCAGGGCACGGTTTCCCAGGCCCTGAAAGGGCTTAAAAAGCAGGGATTCCTCAAAGACAACCAGGCATGGGCCGGCACCCCCCACGCGCTGGCCCTCAAAAACTGTTTGGCGAAAAACCGGGTCGGGCTCCCGAAAAACCGGGAAATCGAGGGCGGGCTGGCAGGCAAGGAAGTCGAAGACTGGCCAAGACTGCAGGACTTGACCAACATGGCTGAAACCAATGACGTGAAACTGCCTCGGGCAGGAAAGTGAAACCGTGTTCCAAAACTTCACGGCAGAACAACTCCGGGAAATCGTCGAGGAAATCGCCCGGGTCCTGGAAACGTGTTTGACGGTGTACGCGTTTGGCGGCGCCGTCATGGTCTTCGACGCCCTCAAAAACGGCTCAAAACCGCAAAAAAGACGCCGTTAAAACCAGGATTGCACCAAAAGGTTTAATGGGGCCCACACACTAAAAGGATGGGATTGACATGGTTTCCATCGGCGTAATCGGAATGGGCAAATGGGGGTACAACCACGTGAACACCCTGGCAAACCTGGGCCACAAACCAGCCGCCATCGCAGACCCCGCGCCCCACGCCCAAGCCAAGGCAGCGTCGCTGAACGTTGAACACTTCTCCGACTACCGGAAAATGCTGCCAACCGTGGAAGCCGTGGTCATCGCCGCGCCCACCAACCTCCACTACCGGATTGCCTTGGACTGTTTGCAGGCAGGCAAGCACGTGCTCGTCGAAAAACCCATCGCGGAAACGGTTGTGGAGGGAAAGAAACTGCAGGCCCTGGCCGCGAAGAAAAAACGGGTGCTGGCGGTAGGCCAATTATTCCGCTTCAACCCCGCGCTCGCCGAATTGAAGCGGCAGCTGAAGGAAGCCGGCCGGCCTCACTACCTCACGGCGCGGTTCATCCACTCCAGCAACCCCCCGCGCACGGACAGCGGCGCGATAGACAATTTTGGCACGCACGCCTTTGACTGGCTCAACTATTTGCTGGACGCGAAGCCCAAAAAGGTTTTCGCGTTGAAGCACCACTTCCTGTCCCGGGAACGCGAGGACGCGGCCGTGTGCCTCCTCGACTACGGCAAGTTCTTCGCCTCCGTGGAACTGGGCTGGCTGCATCCCCTCAAGCGACGGGATGTCTGGCTGATTGCGGAGAAAAACAAGGTGCACGCGGACCTGCTGGAACAACGGGTTGAGGTAACGCCGATAATGGTGGGCTATGAAGGCAACCAGGTGGGCGCGAAAACCGAGGCCCGCGTGCAAAAAACGGAGCCCCTGGAAGCAGAGTTAATCCACTTCCTGGACTGCATCGAGACCGGAAAGCGGCCGCTCAACGACGCGCAGGCCGGCCTGGACGCCCTCGAGGTATGCCTTGCCTGCCACAGGGCCGCGGAAACCGGGAAGCCGGTAGACTTAAAATAAGTGCCAACGAGGTGTAATGCCATGCAAGTGCCATCCGGTAGACCCGCCATGACGCCTGAAATGATTGAGGCCGCGGTGCAGGTCCTGAAGAGCGGCCGTTACGTCAAGGGCCCCAAGAACGAGGAATTCGAGCAAGGCTTTGCCGCCTACTGCGGGGCCAGCCGGGGAATCTCCGTCAGCAACGGCACGATAGCCCTTTACCTGGCCCTCCAGGCCCTGGACGTGAAAAAAGGCGACGAAGTGCTGGTGCCAGCCAACACCTTCATTGCCACGGCCGAGCCCATCAAGCTGTTGGGCGCCAAACCCGTCTTCGTGGACTGCAACGAGGCCTACCTGATTGACTTGAAGGACGCCGAGAAAAAGGTGACGAAAAAGACGAAGGGCCTCATCCCCGTGCACTTGTACGGGCAGCCCTGCGACATGAAGGAAGTGAGCGACTTCAAGAAACGCCACGGCTGCTGGGTGCTGGAGGACTGCGCGCAAGCCCATGGCGCGGAATACGGCGGGCGACGCGTGGGCTCGTTCGGGGAAATGGCTTGCTTCTCGTTTTTCCCCTCCAAGAACATGACGGTGGCAGGCGACGGCGGCATGGTGCTGAGCAGCGACGAAGGGCTGGCGAAGACCGTGGAAATGCTGCGCGACCACGGAAGGGACTTCCACGCGCCCAATGGGGCCAACGTGCACCCCCTGCTGTCCCTCAACTACCGCTTGTCCGAAGTGCTGGCCGCCATCGGCAACGAGCAACTCAAGCTGCTGCCTGAATTCGTGAAGGCCCGGCAACGGATTGCCAGACGCTATGACAAGGAGCTGAGGAACGACGTGGTGAAGCCCGTGGTGCTGCCGAACCGCTCCCACGCCTACCACTTGTACGTCCTCCGCACCAGGAAGAGGGACGAGTTGATGGCCTGGCTCAAGAAAGAAGGCGTTGCCACCGGCATCCACTACCCCATACCCGTGCACAAGCAGCCGTCCATGGACTGCCAAGGACAACGCGTGCCCAACGTCGAAAAATACGCGGACGAAATCCTGTCCATCCCCATGTACCCCTCGCTGACCGAAGAAGAACAGGGCTTCGTCGTCGAGAAAATCAACGCCTTCAGGTTTTGAACGGAAAAGGAACCCCCATGGCTGCTGCCGGAAAAGCCGAGTACTTTCAGCGGGAACTGTCCTTCGAAGAAAAATTCTTCCACCCCGGCCCGGCCGGGAAAAGCCTGGAAGCCGGCTGCGGCAACGGGGTCTTCCAGCAGCGGCTGGGCCTGGACTCCTATGGCCTTGACTTGGACCTGGGCTACCTCCAGGCAAACCCCTGCAGGCACCTGGTGTGCGCGTACATGGAGCGCATGCCATTCAAGGACGCCTGCTTCGACCACGCGTACGCCATCACCTCCCTGCAGTACACGGACTTCGGGAAGGCCTTCGCGGAACTCCTGCGCGTGACCCGAAAGGGGGGCCGCATCGGCTTCACGCTGCCCAACGCCTTCTCGCTGGCCGGCCTGCACCGCGCCC
>Ga0209542_10003602_pt1 | contig 32910 bp, 48 predicted proteins | sample RifCSPhighO2_01_FD_184028 | JGI IMG/M metagenome (GOLD analysis project Ga0209542, IMG submission 184028) | Soil microbial communities from Rifle, Colorado - Rifle CSP2_plank highO2_0.1 (SPAdes) (version 2) | ecosystem: Environmental > Terrestrial > Deep subsurface > Rock core/Sediment ... | reverse complement strand
ATTTAATAATTATATTGCTTATTATTGGGATGTTGATTTTCAGCGTATGGAGATAAAGTTGATATTTTATAATTATAAATTTGTAAGGAGGTAAAAACAAAAACTAAGATGGAAAGAAGAATTGTAATGTGGATCATAGTGGGTGCTTTGTTCCTAGGGGTGCTTTATTTAGCATTCATGACAGGTAACACAAGTGCTGTTGCTGAAACTGTTGCTGAAACAAAAAGTATAGCTTCGTCATCTGGTATGGTTGGCGGATGCTGACAACACAAGCTAAGATGGAAAAAAGAATTGTAATGTGGGTGATTATAGGAGTGCTATTTTTAGCAGTGCTCTTTTTGACCTTTAAAGTATCGAGCCAAGGAACTGGAAAAGCCACAGACCAAATAGACATGAGTGATTGGACAGCAAATGAAAAGATGAACTATGAAATGCATGGATTAATTCCTGCGAGATCCCAAGGGAGTGCACCTAGTACATCAGCTGGATCAGGAATGGTCGGTGGATGCTAAAAGTAATTTTATTTTTTAATTTTTTATTTTAAAATATACAAAAACGGAAAGAAAAATGGCAAATATAAATATGCAAGAGAAGAGAAGCAAAAGAACTAGTCGCACTTATAAAATATTAGGATTGCTACTAATACCTTTATTGAGCTTAATTGCAATTATGCCCACAATAATGGCCCACTGCCCTTTATGTACTGGAGCGACTATTGTTGGAGTTGGAATAACGAGGTCTTTAGGATGGGATGACTCAATTGTGGGGGTTTTTGTTGGAGCCATGATAGTTTCAAGCGCTTTATGGGCTAATAATTTGTTAAAAAAGAAAAATATTGGTGGGAGCGCTATTCTAAGACTAGTAAGTATAACAATAGCAACATTTGTCTTAACATTTTTGACATTTTACTATGCTGGGCTCTTTGGGTTGGGAAATACTTATAGAATATTTGGAATAGAAAAAATCGTTTTTGGAACATTATCTGGGAGTGTTGTATCCATTGCTGCATTTGGAATCAGCAACAATATAAAAAAGAATAATAATGGAAAAACCAAATTTAGCTACCAAACAATGGTTTTGACTTTTACAAGTTTAATACTAAATGCTTTGTTATTTTGGCTAATATTTTGAAATGAAAACAGAAAATTTTATTAAAAAAGTTGAAGAAATGAAAGGTAAAGATAGTCTAGACATTTCTGCTTGGGAAGATTTGAGCATAGGGCTGATGAACCTTGTTAGTTTGGAGGAACACTCCTTTTTCAGTTATGTTAAAACTCAAGATGATAAATTTCTTGAGACGTTGAATATAGTTAGAGAATTAAGAAAGAAGCTTCTTGGCCTTATAGTTAAGAAAGATGATGAAAGTGAAAAATGGTGCATGAGCAAGCACTTTCTTGCTTCGAGCATGAGGCTTTATGAGGTTGGAAACAGGCTTCTTGGAGAAGGCAAGGAAAAAGAAGCAAAAGAGCTCTATAAAGATGCTGCAGAATTGTATGGTTTGTTCTGGAAACTGAATTTGGATTCAAAAAACAAAGTAAAAATAGAAGAAAAAGACACAAAAGGAATTTTTACATCAATAAAAAAGCTTTTGGAATGCTGTAAAGAGTAACTTTTAAAATAAATTAACATGAAAAACAAGTACAATTATTTATGGATAGGGATTTTGTTAGCAAGTATAATCGGAGGAATTTTCTTGATTAAGACGGCTTATGCCAACCCTCTTAATCTTCCTAGCTATGCGCTATTAAAGCCGCAAATAAAAGAAGCCTATTCCTATGCCAAGCTTGAAGGAGAAAGATTGGAAGGTTTGCCTTGCAATTGTGGATGCGGTACGCCTGAGGGTGCAGAGGCACATGGAAGTAGAGTTCACTTAAGAGGTTTACTCGATTGTTTTACAAAAGGGGATATAAACAATGAAGGGGAGTGGGATTCACATGCTTCTGAATGTGGATTATGCTATGAAGATGCTTTGGAAGCAAAAAAATTTTATGATGAAGGAAAAATCAAAGAAGAGGTTAAAGAAGCCCTAATAGAAAAATATTCAAAATTAAAATTTAGCGATGATACTGTTTATGGTAAAGAATAAAGCAATTTTATATGGCCTGCTCTCTGGAATTGGAATATTGTCTTTTTTTATAATTATTTTGACAATCTTTGTAAGTTTTGGATTTGCAATTTCTGAGTTTAAGAGATTGTGGTTTTTTATACTGCTTTTATCGGCGGGATTTGGAACTCAAATCGGGCTTTACACTTCAATAAAGCACATCACAATAGTTAATGCTGGGGCTGCAACATCTGGAACAGTTTCTGGGAGCTCAATGGTTGTTTGCTGCTCTCATTTTTTGCTTAATATTATACCTATAATTGGGCTTTCTGGATTAGCTACATTTTTAATGACGTACCAAAAGCTCTTTTTTTCAATTGGAATTGCTTCAAGTGTTTTTGGAATTGGATTTATGTTGCATCATAAAAATAAAATGACAAAGGGAGGTAAATGCTAAAATGGATAAAAAACTTATATTGTATGGAATTGTGATCGCTTTAATTTTATTCCTTTTATTGATTAGTCTTGAAGTTATAAGAATAAATCTTGGCAAAGAAATAAACAGCAATTCTGTTAACACTGGAAACTATGATAATCTCCCTGAAAAATGTAAACCCACTTCAGGATATACTGAAGAATCATGGAAAGAGCATTTAGGGCATCACGCTCAAACACAGGATTGCCTGAAATATTTTAATTAAAGGAGTAATATAAAATGAGTTGTTGCGGTTCAAAAAAGAAAGGAAAATAAACCTTTTAGAAAAAGGTTTCCAAAAACGAATAACCTTACAAGTAAACCTTTAGAAAATGAACCTTTGAAAAAGGTTCCCAAAACTAATTGGTTTCCAGAAACGAAAATAAAAATTTGAAAGAGAAGAATGTTTAATTTAAATATGAAAAAAGAATAAATGGTAAAGGAGAATAAATCCAAGAAAGGATGTATGCAAAAAATAAAATCCAAAGATGGAAAAATGAGTGTGAAAATCTGCACAATGATTGACGAATGCACTTGTGATGATCCAAAATGCTGTACTGGCAGATATAAAGGAGGTAAAAGTGAAAAATGATTGAAAAGAATCATTCTGGGCACATGATGATTATGGTTATTGCACACCTAGCCCCTATGCTTTTATTTTTAATATTGCCTAAGTTTGGGATATCTAATCAATGGACTCTTGCTTTTGCTATGATTGGGATGGTCGGGGCTCATGTATGGATGATGAAAGGACATACACATAAAAACAATCTTAACCATATAAATGACAGTAATAAAGGAGGAAAAAGTTAAATAGGCGCAATAAGTAAAGTTAAAATGCAAAAGAATAAACTAACAATGTTGTTAATTTTAAGCTTGTTTATGATAAATCTGGCTAGTAGCGATATGGAAGGTTTTGAAGAAGCCAGAAATATAATAAGTTCCAAGGTAATTTGTGATGATCTCAGCGAAAAACAGCTTGAAATTCTTGGCGATTACTACATGGAACAAATGCATCCTGGAGAAGCACATGAGAGAATGGATGCTATAATGGGTGGAGAAGGCTCTGAAAGTTTAAGGCAGGTTCATATTAATATGGGGATAAGATTTTATTGTGGGGGCAATAATTATTATGGGATGATGGGAGGAATAATGCAAGGAAGAAATTATTATTCAAATAACTACTGGAATTTTACAAGTATATTAGTTAATGTTTTATTAATTGTTTTAATTATACTTGGTGTTGTTTGGATTTTAACAATGTCAAAGGCAAAAAAATGAAAATAAATGAATTTGCATATATTGTTGAAACAGAAAAAAGCTTTGATGAAGCAGTTGTTTCAGTTTTAAAAGCTGTTGAACAAAAAGGATGGGCTCTTTTTCAAATTTATGATGTAAAGGAAAGGCTTGCTGCCAAAGGTTTTAATCAAGAACCGTTAAAAATTATAGAGATTTGCTCTGCAAAGCATGCAAACAATTTTTTGAGCAAAAATAAACTGATCTCGCTTTGCATGCCTTGTAAGATTAATGTGTTTGAAGATCAAGGAGAAGTTAAGATTGCGGGAATGAAACCAAGTATAATTTCACAGTTCTTTCCAGAGGTTAGTCAACAAGAAGCTGAGGAAGTTGAAAAAGAGCTAAAAGAAATAATAGACCATGCTAAATAAAAGATATTAAAACAAAAAAGGAGGTAAAAAGATATGGCAGATAAACTAAACACAAGAAGAGTGGCTAATAGTTTGGCAATAACTGCGGGGATATTCTCCCTTGCCTGTGCATTGTTGATCTTGATGGCTCCAGCCTTTACAGTGAATTTATTTGGAGCTATATTTCATGGCATTGATTTAAGCCAAATATCAAAAACAGCTACGCTTGGGAGTTCTATCTTAGGAATAATTGAGGCAATGATTCTTGGATGGATTGCTGGATGGCTTTTCGCAGTTGTTTATAACAAGATGAAATAATTGAAGGATTCGCAATGTTTTTAAATAACTAAATAAGTTGATTATTATGACATTCAAAGAATTCACAAAGGAATTGAGTGGAAGCAGAGTAGAAGGAGAGCTGTTAAAAGCAATTTTTTATTCTCTTTTAACTTCATTTATATTTTTGGGCACCATTTATTTTTTCAAATTAAGATATATTGAAAATTGTGTTCCTAAATACGGCTATTATCTTCTTTTTTCGGCCCTTAGTATTGCTTTGATCATGCCTGCGGTAAGGCAAGTGAGAGCTTACAAAGAAATGGCCTGCATGAGTGGAATGATGGTTGGAATGACAATAGGAATGATTTCTGGGTTTTTGCTTGGATTCTTTGTTGCCTCAACTAATGGGATGTTTATTGGCGGATTTTATGGAGTTTTTGTAGGCATTGCAATTGGAGTTTGGAATGGTAAATGCTGTGGAGTAATGGGGGCAATGGAAGGAATGATGGCTGGATTTATGGGGGGATTAATGGGGGCAATGACCTCATTCATGCTTCTTAATGATAACAATTTGAAACTTGCCGGAATAATCTCTTTTGTTATTTCAGCAGTCATAATGTTTGGCTTAAATTTCATGATTTACAAAGAAATGAAAGAAACAGGTAGGCAGAAACAAGAAGATCATATGCTAACAATAGTCTTGACATTTGTGCTGATAGCAATAACAACATGGCTTATTGTTTTCGGGCCAAGAAGTGCTTTGTTTGGATGAAAAATCACTGCTCGTCTTTATGATAAATATCTAAGATATAAACTAAGTTTTTATTTTTAAAAAACTCGTATGAAAGCCTAAATGGCTTAATATATAGCTCTCTTGCCTCTTTCCTTACATTTCTCATTGGCTTGCCGACTTCCGAATTTACCTTGATTTTCTCAATTTGCTTTATAGTTCTTTCTTTTAATGAATTATCCTTAATCTTAGAAAAAATTTCTTTAAATTTATCTGTAAAGACAACTACCACCATATAGATTATAAGAAAGAGGATTTTAAATATTTACCATTTCTTCATTTCTCTAATAAAGTCATCAAACTCCATTTCAATACCTTTTCCAGCCTCAATTCTTTTGTAGGCTTCTTCTGTTCTTCTGGCAAATTCAAGGTCTTCATTAAGCTGCTTGCTCATTTTATCAGCTTTCTTCAGTATTATATGATCTTTATTTCTAATTATCACAAGCTTATCACCTTCTTTAAGGTCTTTTCTCATCCCTGCTGGAATAACTATCTGGCCTTTAGAGCTTAATCTTGTTATGTCAAATTCCATAGTAAGACATATCTTACATAGTATATAAATTCTGCGGTTTAATCCAATGGACACTATGTTCATAAAGTTTAAATAGCTAAAAAAATAAGCTATATTATGGGAAATAAAATAACATTAGTCGGAATTTTTGTTTTGGTGGCTTTGGTAGTTGGCTTTATGTACTTTGGCTCAGGAGGCACTGAAAGTGCCCCAATAACAGGAAATGTTGTTGCTGGAGAAGTCCAGAAAGTAGTATTAAGCCAAGATGACTTGAATTACAAAGACATTGTAGTTCAAGCAGGAAAACCTATTGTAATCAATGCAGATAGCTCTGTTACAGGGTGTTTGAGATCACCAACATTTAATTTTGGAGGCAAGAAGTACTCAAAGAATTTGCGAACTAATAATGATGTTCTTGAATTACCTGCACTTGAAAAAGGAACTTACTCGTTTACTTGTTCAATGGGAATGGGTCGTGGAACTTTAATTGTTAATTAATGGAAAATAAAAAAATAGAGTGGATTTTAAGGATATCGCTTTTTGGAGAATTTTTAGGGCATGGAATTTTTGCCCTGCAGTTGAAACAGAGTTTCTTAGATATGATAATTTCTGTTTTAGGAGTTAGTTTAGCTTCTGCTAAAACCATATTATTAATTATTGGTTTTCTTGATATTCTAGTTGCTTTATTGGCTTTAATTTACCCATTTAGGCTATTATTGATATATGCTAGTTTTTGGGGATTTGCAACAGGTTTGGCTAGACCTTTAGCGGGAGACCCTATATGGGACTTTATTGAACGCTGGGCAAATATTGGAATACCTTTAGCTTTGCTTTACATAAGAGGAATTCCAAAAAAATTAAAGGATTGGTTTAGGTAATGGTAATTATTATCGAGAAGAATAAAAGTGTTTATTACCAATGTGAAGAATGTAGGCTTATTTACAAGATAAAGGATGGGCTAATAAATGTGAAAAGTGGTGCAAAAAAATAGAAGTTGCAATTTAAATATAGTTAATCACTCAATAAATAAAAATACAAAATAGGTATAACATGAATCAAATCTTCAAAAAACCATATATTTACTGGATTCTGCTAATATTTGTTATTTATCTTGCACTGAATATTGTCTTTAGTGGATTTTACACCACAATAAAACTCATTATAGTTTATGCAAACACTGTTGATTGGCTTAAACTTGGAATTTCAATAATACTTACCTTAGTTATTGGAATTTTGGTTGCTGTCAATGCTGTGACTGCTTATACAAAGTATAAAGAAAGAAAAAAATGCAAAGAAGGAGTCACAGCTGCAGGAGTAGGGACTATTGGGGGATTAATTGTAGGAGTTTGTCCTTTATGCGTTACTGGATTATTCCCTTTGATATTTAGCGCTTTAGGAGTAGGATTCTCTTTTGCAAGCCTTCCTCTAGGAGGAATTGAAATTCAAGCTATAGTTGTTATTATTCTTTTTGTGAGTTTGTGGATGCTTGGGAGAAATGAATAGTGTAGCATAGAAACATTTATAAACTCATATGTGCCCAATTATCATATGATAAATAAAACCATGTTACATCATGTGCATGATGAAGGATTTCACGAGGATGAAATCTATGATGCTTACAAGATTTTCTTTGGAACTTTGGTTTCTGAATCAAGACTTAAAATTATAAGCCTTTTAAGAACGGGTGGGAAAAATGTCTCTGAAATAATGAAAGAACTTGAGATGGACCAGACCGCAGTTTCACACGATCTAGCAAGATTGAGACAATGTGGATTTGTTAATACAATCAGAGAAGGGAAGTTTATCTATTATTCATTAAATGACAAAACAATAAATCCCATAATGAAACTTATTGATGAACATATGTCACAATACTGCATACACATAATGCATAATGCCCGGGAGAACAAAGAATGAAGGAGGATAATAACACTCTCTTAATTGTAATTGTAGTCATTCTAGCTGTTTTGCTTTTTGGAGGATTTGGATATGGAATGACGGGGCCATTTAATGCTGGAATGTGGGGAATGATGAGTGGATATTCTGGATACGGAATATATTTTATAATTAATTGGATACTTAACATAGCTATACTAGTGGCTGTTGTTTTGTTAATTGTTTGGTTGATTAAAAAAATAAATATGAAAAAATGAAAAAAGTAAAAATAAACATTGAAGGAATGCATTGTGCAAGCTGTGCTGGCAACATTGAAAGAAGTTTGAAGAAAGTTTCAGGAGTTAGTGAGGTTAATGTAAGTGTTATAGGGAAGAAGGCTTTTGCAGTTATAGATGAAAGAGTAAGTGATGACGAATTAAAGAAAGCTGTTGCGAGGGCGGGATATAAAACATTGAGTATTGAATGATAAAATTAATCTAAATTTTAAATGCAATTAAATTTAAAAACCAGTCTTCAAGTTATCATAATATAAAATTCGCGAAGCTTTGCTGAGCGTCAAATTTAAAGCGAGCCTTTAGGCGAATGAATCAATCAAAATGGAAAATCACAATATGCAAAATCATGAACAACATCAAATGAGAAATATACAAAATAACAAAATGCAAAGAATGAATCATGAACATAATCACTCAAAGCCAGCAGAAGATTCTGAAATAAGAGATTGGAAAAAGAAACTTGTAGGAAGCTGGATTTTTGCGGTTCCAATTGCAATAATCATGATTGTTATGAGAATCTTTAATATGATGTTTTTACCTGAAGACACTTTGATCTTAATTCTTCTTATTCTTGGGTTTCCTGTTGTATTTATCTTTGGATTTTCAACTTTGAAGTCGGGACTTAGAGGGCTTTTTACTTTTTACTTTAATATGGATTCTTTGATAGCTCTTGGGACATTAATTGCTTATATGACTGGAATATTATTTTTCTTTATGGAAATCAGCGATTATTCGGGAGTTTCTGCAATGATAATGGCAATATTCATTACTGGAAAGTATATTGAAGCAAAGGCTAGAGGAAGGGCTTCTCAAGAAATAAAGAAGCTTCTTGAGCTTGGAGCTAAGAATGCTCGTGTTTTGCGAGGAAAAGATGAAATAGAAATTTCTATTTCTGAGGTTGTAATTGGAGATGTAATCATTGTCAAGCCAGGTGAAAAAATCCCTACAGATGGGATTGTTGTTAAGGGAGAGAGTGCTGTTGATGAATCGATGGTTACAGGCGAGAGTTTACCCGTTGATAAAACTAAAGGAAGCAATGTTATTGGCGCTACGATAAATCAAGATGGAATTCTATATGTTAAAGCCACAAAAATAGGAAAAGACACTTTCCTTGCACATATTATTGAATTGGTTGAAGAGGCTCAAGGAACTAAAGTCCCAATTCAAAAAACTGCCGATTATATAACAAGTATATTTGTTCCGTCAATCTTGGTTTTAGCTGTTTTGACATTTGCTGGTTGGTGGTATTTTAGTGGAGAACTAGGAAGATCTCTTGGGGTTGCAATTTCTGTACTAGTTATTGCTTGTCCGTGTGCGCTTGGACTCGCAGTGCCTATTGCATTAACTGTTGGATCAGGTATGGGTGCTAAAAAAGGAATTTTAATAAGGAAAGGAGAAGCAATTCAGACAATGAAGGAGATCAAGTATGTTTTATTTGACAAGACAGGAACAATAACTAAAGGAAAACCAGAAGTAAAGGCAATTTACTCTAAGGTTAAAGAATCATATTTCTTGGAAATTGCGGGAAGCTTGGAAAAGTTAAGTGAGCACCCTTTATCGAAAGCAATTGTTGAAAAAGCCAATTTAAAGAGATACAAGTCAGTTACAAGCTTCAAGATCTTAAGAGGAAGGGGACTTGAAGGAAAAATTGGAAAGAAAACAATTGTTATAGGAAATTCAAACTTAATGAAAGAAAAAGGGATTAACTTAAAGGGTTTTGAGAAGAATATTGAAGATTTTGAAAATAATGGTTATACCACTATAATTGTTTCGGAAAATAAGAAAATTTTAGGAATTATGGGTATTGCAGATGCTGTGAAGGAAGATTCAATGAAAGCTATTTCAATGCTTAATTATGCAGGATATAAAACTGTAATGATTACTGGAGATAATGAAAGAACGGCAAGAGCAATTGCAAAAGAAGTTGGGATTAAAGAAGTTATTGCAAATGTTCTTCCAGAAGACAAATCTAAGAAAGTTGAAGATCTGCAAAGATATGGGTTTGTTGCATTTGTGGGAGATGGGATAAATGATGCCCCAGCGCTTAAGCAGGCAAATGTTGGAATTGCTATGGGGACAGGGACAGACATTGCAATCGAAGCAGGAGATTTAGTTCTTGCAAGAGGATCACTACTTGGAGTTGTCGCTGCAATAAGACTATCTAAAGCGACTTTTTCAAAAATAAAGCAGAATTTGTTCTGGGCATTTGCATATAATGTTGTAGCTATTCCTTTGGCTGTCGCAGGAGTTTTACATCCTATTATTGCAGAGATTGCTATGGCAGCATCTTCAATAACTGTTGTGGGCAATGCTAATTTGCTGAGAAGAAAAAGAATTTAATTATTTTCACATTCGTCCAAGCTTGGCCAAATTAAAGGAAGAGGATTTAATTAATCTCCCTCTTTTTTCGCAGTTGGCTTGTAAAATGTCTTGTCTTTTTTTCCTCATGATGGTATATAACTTTTATTATAATTATACAAAGAATTAAGATTAATATTATTAAAAGTATAATCCACCAAAGATTATTTGTTTTTTCCAAGTTTACTCTGAATGAGTCATAGGATGAAGCTGTGATATTCCCATATTTTAAATCAACTATAAGGAAATAAGTTCCGCTTTGAATGTTATTCGGAACTTGCAATTTTCTTGTGATTGTAAGATTGTCTTTAACTGCTAAAACTTCCTGTGAAACTTCAGAGATTTTATTCTTTTCTTCATCTGTTAAATAAAGCGTTAGTTCAACATCTACAGCTGTTCCTCTCAACCCGATATTAGTTAAATCTATTATTGATGAAATTTTTCTTCCAGGAGGCACAGTTTTGTAGTTTGGGAGTATTTCTACATTAACATCAAATAAAGCTTGCCTTTGCTTTAATTCAATAACTGCAACAATTGATTTATTGATATTTCCTGAAGTGAAAGTTATTTTACCAAAATAAATATTTGGAAGCTTAGATTCTAAAGCAAAGAAATGAACTTCAAGTTCTTGTGTCTCTCCTGGGTTAATTGTTAAATTCTTTTCTTCAATTAAAACAAAATCCTCCAAACTATCTGTTGTTATTGATATTGTTATCTTTGAGCTCCCTATATTCTTCACCTTAAGCCTCTCTGTTTTAGTTTCTCCTTGTATCAAAGAAACTTGAAGGAGATTTTTTTCAAGGTCAAATGCAGTTATAGAAGAGCTTCCAGATCCACTTCCTCCACCACCGCCCCCAGAGCCACCAGGACCTGGGCCAGGAGGAGGCTGTTCTTGGCTTGAAATAGTGAAAGAAACGTCTTTCACACTTTGCCCTATCGTGTTGTTTGCATATAACGTAAGAAGATGACTTCCTTCGGTGGTTGTGATCAGAATGGAATTTTCTGTTGAATTCCCGAGAGTGATGTTATTTCCATTATCTAAGCTATACCAGGATTGACTTATGTTGTTTCTAATTGAATAATTAAATAATAGGTTTGTATCAGAATAAGAAGTGTTTTGAGGATTATGAATGTATATTACTGGTGGCCCTGGCTGAACGAGCACAGAAACATTTGTGGGAGATTGAGAAACCTCTCCTGTTATTGAAGATATAACTGGGAATAATACCAACATTAGAATCAATATAAGATAAACTCCTTTATTCATTATTATATTAAAAAATGAATGTATAAAAAGATATTGTTAAAGTATACAAAGAATTTATCTGCTATAATAAAACTTACTTCTTCCTTTTCATTACGAAAAGTACTATTAAGGTTAGAATTATAATGGCGATTATCAAAACGTAAATTAAAATACCACCCTCAGCATCTGAACCTTCTGGCATTTCCTCTGCGACTGACAACTCAACATTGAATGTAGTTGTCCAGGCAGTTCCTAGAGTTACCATTCCTCCTTGATCTGGGGTTCCTGATTTAACTGATAACTCTATTGCCTGGGACGGTTTGCCATAGTCTTCTGGAACAAAAAAGGTTAAAGGAACGTTAAGTTCTGATTCTGCATTAACGAAATAAGAGGTTTTTTCAATACTTAGAATATCAGAGCCTTGTTTTATTTCTATCTCAAAAGTCTTTCCCTCACTTACCCCTTTGTTAGTTAGCAGAAGGTCAATTGTTTTTGTCTGGCCATACGTCATTTTAAGAGGATTGTCTTTTGTGTAAAGAGATCCAACTCCTGCAGAGCTTACAATTCCCAGGAGCATTACAGCTAGTAATGATAAAGATGCGAACAATAAAAGATTAACTTTTCTCATTTTATGTGTATGAAACTGTCCAACTTCCTCCTTGGTTTGTTGAGTATATCTGTGAAGATACTAATGGAACAGAAGGGATGCAGTAATATATGTTTGCCTGCCCTGCTCCGCCACCTGCACTTATATTGCCTGGGTTTGAGCTACTTCCCGCAATAACTACTGAAGAGCCGTTAACTAATGGTGTTGCTGTGCATTCTAAGTTGAAAACAGAGCCTGCTCTAAAGTTGTTTGCTGGAATCATTTCTGACTGTATTGTCTCACCGTTCAAGTCAATTCCCGTAATGCTTATATTGCTTACATAGTTTCCTGTGTTGTTTATTAGTGTAGGGTCATTGTTTGCCTGCTGGTTAGTTCCGCCTGTAGCAACTCCTGGCCAGGTTATTGAAGATGGGGACATCAAGAATGCATTTAAAGAGCCATAGGTTAAATTATTTGTTCCGTTCATCAAAGTCCCATTTCCGACATCTTTTGCTTCAACCCTTATGTTCCAAGCGTCACTTGCTTCGTAATACCAAAAGACCGTTGTGCATGTAAAATTAGATGTTGTTGAGCTTATATTATTTTGAAATGGGCAGCTTCCTGTTTTTGTTGTTTGGGCGGCTTTTGTTATTTCATATCTTACACTTGTAGTGTTAATGTCACTTGACCCATCAGGATCTGTCACATTAACATTGAAGATAATTGTTCTTGACCCTCCTTCATTTGGAGTTCCGCTTGCTGGAGGAACGGTTATTATTACAGCATTAGCTCCAACAACACTTACAGAAACATTTTGATCTGCAGAGGAGGCTTTTCCTGTAAAGATATCCCAAAATCCTGCAGAGATCACCGTCATAGATAGCAATAAAATTACTGCAAAAACAATATACACCCCTCTATTTCTCATGTTAGTAATAATTTTCAGTTGTTTTTAAATATTGTTATATTTGAATTATCCAGGCATTTGAGCCTTTAGCAGAATAATTTTGAGAAGAGACGAAAGGAACACTACTTAAGCAGTAATAAATATTTGCAACTGCACCAGGCCCTCTTGGAAGATTGACGTTTGATATCCATTGTATGAGTGAATCATTTAAAGGAACAGACAAACTACATTCTGAGCCAGAAACTCCCCCTGCCCTAAACAAATACGAAGGTATTTTTTCTGTTGGATTTAGTTCGCCTGTAAGGTTATGCCCAGTCATGAATATAATATTTCCATCTACATTTCCTGTGTTGTTAACTATTGTGGGATCATTATTTGCTGGTATGTTTGTTTGCCCTGTTAAAAGTGTTGACCAAGACAGGGAAGAGGGTTGGTAAAGTATTATTGCCTTTAACTCGCCGTATGTAAACAGCGCTGAATTATTAACTGCCAAAGAGCCAATTAAGTCTGTTGCATTAATGTTAATATTCCATTCTAAAGAGGCATCATAATACTGCATTGTTATTGAGCAGGAATAATTAGCAGTGTTTGCATCAACATCATTAATCCATGAGCATGATCCGAATCTTGATGGCTCACCGGACTTCGTAAAGTTAGCTTTAACACTTAAATTGTCAATATCTGCAACTCCATTGGAATCAGAGACTCGGACATTAAATACAACATTTCTTATTCCCAACTCATTTGGAATTGCTGATAATGGTTGTTCAACATAGGGAATTGTAGGGGGTGAATTTGGAATTGTGGTTACATTTATTGTCAGGTCTGAAAAATCAAGCACATTCTTATTGTTAAAAGTGTCATTTGCATAAACTTTGCTATAATTCCAGAGACCAATTGATGTTCCCTGAATTGAAACACCGTAAACTCCGTCGCTGCCTGTTCCAGAACAGCTTCCACCTGTTTCAGTCATTGTGTAATTCAGCCATGAGGTGGTATTCCAAACTTCTGCATAAACTACACTTATCCCAGAAGCATCTGTTACTGTTGCATTCAAGCAAAAGTATTCGTTTAGATTTATTGAAGAAGTATTTGTGTTTGGGTTGCTTATTGCTGGGGGGGTGTCTACAGGAATAAATTTATTGTAAGCAAAATCTGCTGCAAAACCAGTAATAGAAGACATTAATGTTTCAAGTGCTATTCCTGATGGTTCTGTTGAACTCCAAGTCAAAGTTGTTCCGCTAAGAACAAGCTTTTTCGCATAAAGATCTGAAGCCCGATCAACGCCGATAAACATTAATTCAGCGTTATTTAGAGGATTCATTCTAATTCTATGCAATTTATCATCCCCATTTGAACCTCCAGTTGGCTGTGAATTACAAGCAGCATTGCAATCTGGTTGAAGAGTCCACCCAGCAGTGGGATTCCAGACTGCCCAGCCTATGCCTGCTGCATTTCTATCATCATAAGTAACAATAGCCCTTGTATTTCCTGAATCAGTAAGCCAGCCCCCTGCATTGCCGCTTGTGCCTATTCCTGTTGTGTCGACATTACCATCAATTCCACAAATAACATTGGCTGCACAAGGAATCCCTGTATCTATTGTTGATGGAAAACTTATACCAGTCCAAATAGCTGCTTCTATATCTGCACCACTATTTGCTCCTGTATGAACAAGAAGAATTTGATTAGAGTTTGGATCAGCACTCATTTCTAAGTCATCGCTTTGTTCACCAAAAGCTGTGGCAAACGAGACGCTTCCCCAAGTCCCTCCTGCTCCTGCACCACGAGTTACATAGGTAATATCTGTCGCTGCTGCATTTCCCCATGCAATGAGAAGCTCACCGGACAAAGACTCAAATTCAAGGTCAAACGACCAGGTAGTAAGAGAAGTTGCTGCAGATAAAGTATCAACTCCTGTTGACAAGGCAACCCCTGGCTCTAACCCCAAAACATTGCTTGCCCCATTCCAATAATTTGCTGAAAGGTCTAAATTAGAATCTCCCCATACTATTGCAACATCATTTGAACCTGTTAAAGACACCATAGCAAGCCCCTGAATAATCCCTGAAGTTCTTACTGCATTATAATTTGTTGGGCCTATCCAAGAATTTCCGTTCCATACACGATAAGCAATCTCGTTATTAGTTGCTGTATTAGTTCCGTAAACAACTAAAGCCTCTCCTGAATTCTGCTCATAAACAATGTCAAATCTAGGAAGATTGCCATCGCCAACAGCTACATTCCATTCACTTGCCCAAATGCTTCCATTCCATCTCTGAATGTAAAGATTTCCATTAGTTGATTGTATTCCTACTAACATCTCGTCTCTTGTCGGCGAAGATTTTACTACAACATGCCTTATGGTTGCGGCTGCTGCATTAAGGCTTGATTCGGGGTTTTCCCAGCTTTGAGTAGAATTAACCCAGACTCTTGTTCGTGGAGCAGACACTGTGCCTTCCCCATATACTATTCTTCCGTCGCCTTCCAAAACAGGGTCAACAATATGGTCAAAGAAAACACTTCCCCCGACAATTTTCAAATCAAAGGTATCTTGTCGATTTTGCAAATTTGTAAGATAGATGGTATTATATTCATTATCCACTATATCTGAAAACTCTGCAATCAAAATATCTTTATCTTTTTCATAAACCTCTATTTTAGGATTTCCCCTTGCAATCTTAGGGAAAATTGTAATATCTTTTTCCGAAGTCAAATTCTGCTCAAATGTGACCCTAACATAATGATGGTCTGGAATTTCTTCACTGAATAGGTCATCCAAGGACTTAACTTCCTCATAGATATCAGATACAAATGTTCTATTTTCATCCAGGTGTTCAGCTCTTGTAATCACAATTATTTCAAAAGCCTGGTTGTCAGCTGTTGGGGAAAGCCACTCAAGATAATCTAAAATTCCGTCTTCGTTTGTATCTCCAATATTAGTATATGCCACATACTCATCTTGATTAATTGAATAAATTCCAACACTTTCTGCATCAGAAATTCCAAGAAATTCTATATTTGTGTAAACCAAAACGTCTTGATAATTTAATCCAGAAGGGCTATTAACAGTGACTTTCTTGCTGTTGTTTGTTTCTTCTTCTGTAACTGACGGGCCAGGAGTTTCATAAATTACTTCATACTTGTCTTTATTCTCATTTATAATGACTTCTTTCATGTCTTGCTTTTCTTCAATTGTAACAGCCCTTCCTGTCAGAAAATTAAATATCTTCCTAAAAAAGGAAATTATTGCAGACTCCTTTTTTTCTAAAACTATTTCTGCAGAAGCCTGGGCAGTTACCCCTATATTTGTTTCTGAGACTTCTTCCTTGTTTCCAACATCATCAATAGAATAAACAACTATCTCGCTGGCTTGGATGGGAATTTCAACTTTTACTGGGCCTTCTTTTGGCAAAGTTATTTCTTTCCTCCATTCAACTGGCAGGTTTATTACTGCCTGTTGCTGCTCTGTGATTATCTCCGATTCTATTTCTTCTTCTGGAATTTGCGCATCTGTTTCTGGCGGAATATCCACAGTTAAATTTGAATCATTAATTATGCCTTGAGGAACTTCTTCTGTTACATTATCCTGATTAACACCTCCCGAATCAGGTTTTTGAACATCAATAGTTAAATTTGAATCATTAACTTCTTCTCCAGGAGAAGAGGTTATAATTCCTGTTGCTTCAGGAACCCTAATTGGCTGGCCTGTTGAGAATAATTCCAGATTTATAGATAGGTAAACAATTAGAGTAATGCTAATAGTAGATAATAAGATTATTAATAGCAGTCTAGAGTTAAACTTTGATGGCTTTGCGAACTCTTTACTTGTCGGAGGGCTAGTTCCTAAGTAAGTTGAAATTACCTTGCCATTTACCTTTTTGTTAGAATAATAATATGGACCATGCTTTACTCCGTTCTTGTAAATATAACGCTTATAGAAATTTCCCATTTAAAACCTACGGTTTTATATCCCTCAAGCAACTTTCTTCTGCTCGAACCCACACTCGGATTGTTATTAAAACGGCTCTCGTGTAAATTCTCGTTGCCTCTGATGAAAGTTTTGATCCCATTTTACCCCTTTTATTATAAAATGTAGAGGTAGTGTAAATATATAAAAGTTGTTATTGGAGAAAAATGGGTAGTGTAACGATTTTATTTAAAATTGAATGCGACAGAAGCCCTATTCTCCAATGAAGGAGTTAATTTAGCATTAGGAGAAAATAGATGGGTTGATTTAATTAAAATGTCTAACATTAAGTTGAATTGTAATAATCACCTAAATTATTACCAGGGCTCATCAGCCGAAGGGCCGTATATCGAAGGAACTTTTCCACCGGCCATTCTCAAATAAACCGAGAATTGCCCTCTATGATGAATTTGATCCATAAGTATCATCCAAAGAACCTGCATCTTTGGCACCAGTCCCATAGTTTTTGGAGCGACCATAAATTCCATAGTTCCCTTAAGACTCTCTTCAGGGGTGTCTTTTAATGTTTGAGTCATCTTGTGATGAACCTTTTCAAGTTCAGAAATAGCCTCTTCCATAGTTTCTGGAGCCTTAGGCATTTTATTCCATTCTATGTTTCCGGCAATTACTCCTGGGATTACAACACTTTCTTCGGCAGCAAAAAGCCAGGCAAGATCTTTAGCAGACATTGAGATCTCATGAGGCTTGAAATTTTGCCTGTGTTGAGGATAAGCCTTTAGAACTTTAAGAGTAGTTTTAAACTCCTGTTCTCGTGTGCTCAAGAATTGCTCTTTCTCTGACATGCGCTGGCAAATTATCTCAAGTTTATAAAATTAACTATGGTTAAGAAGATGTTTTTATTCGTTGCTGAAATCACGACAATTACCCTCGTTAAGATCACGACAATATTTATGCGGTTTATCTGAAAAAACTGCATCGCCTAAGGCATTAACGCCAAAAGGTTTTTTCTTGCCGTCATAAGGGTCAATTTTAGTTGGCAACTTATTTGCACTGCACAAATGGTTATACCATACATCTTTTCTGGAGGAGTTAGGTTCAAGATTAATAAAATGTGTGCACTCAGTACAAATTGTTATTTTAGTTGAGCCTATTCCAAGTTTCTTTAGCTCATCATCTAGTCCCATGATATGCCTTTAGTCCTAGAGTTTTTAAACCTAACTGAGAAATTTTCTATTGTATAAGCCAGAGACATATGTCCGTGGATTGCACACTGAGAAATTTTCTATCTAATCATAAGGGTTCGACACCCTCAATACGCCCACTCCAGGAGTCGAACCTGGGTGCCCCGAAAGGCCAAGATTTCCAATCTTGTGCAATACCGTTATGCGAAGTGGGCTTGCTTTTCTCTCCACTCATCATAAAAAAATAGTCTTCTTAAATATTCTCTTTAACATATAAAATAATAAAAGTACAATCTTCTTAATAATTAAATGGAATTGAGGTTAGGCTTTCTATCATCCCACGGAGGAAGTCTTGTGCGGGCAATCGTTAGAGAAATAAATGAAGGGGAGTTGGATGCCCAAGCAAAGGTCGTGGTGAGTAACAACCTAAACTCTCTTGTCTTGGAATACGCACGAAGAAAAGGAATTCCTAACCACTGCATAAATGATCTCAACGCAGGAAATCCAGATGAATATATGCTCAAAACATTTAGAAAGTATGATGTTAATCTTGTTCTTTGTGCGGGATATATGAAAAAAGTTGGCGATATTTTAATAGGTGGCTATAAGAATAGAATTTTAAACATTCATAGGGCTCTTCTTCCAAAATATGGTGGGAAAGGAATGTGGGGAAGGGCTGTTCATGAAGCAGTCATAAATTCCAAAGACACCGAAAGCGGAGCCACAGTACACTTAGTCAATTCTGATTATGACTCTGGAAGAATTCTTGCTCAATACAAAGTCCCAAGATATGAAAAAGACACCCCTGAAACTTTAGAAGAAAGAGTCCTAAAAATAGAGTGTGTTTTATATCCCCAGGTTTTAAGAGATATTCAGACAGGATTGATAGACTTGGACGAAGAGTGAGTTAATTATTAACCCCATATCAGTACTGACTTCCAGGAATAACAACCTTTTTATATGGTTCTTTTTTATCATTCTTATGTTAACTTTGGGAATTGACGATGCTGGGCGGGGTCCTGTTATAGGGCCAATGATTCTTGCTGGTTGTTTACTTGACGAAAATGCTGAAAAAGAACTTAAGAAATTAGGAGTTAAAGACAGCAAACAGCTTACTCAAAAACGAAGAGAATTTCTTGAGGCAAAAATCAAAGAGCTTGCAGAGACATTTGAAGTAATAATAATCCCACCATTGGAAATAGATGGAAGCACTGAACAGGGAAAGCTTAACGAGCTAGAAGCAATAGCATCTTCTAAAATAATAAACAGAATCAATAAAGGATTTGGTAAGATTAAAGTTGTTGTTGATTGTCCGTCAGTAAGCATAGAAAAATGGAGAGACTTCCTTAAAACAAGAGTCCTTAATCTTTCTAATCTTGAAATTGTTTGCGAGCATAAGGCAGATCAAAATCACGTGTCCGTGTCAGCCGCTTCTATCTTGGCAAAATGCATGAGAGAAAGGGAAATGGAAAAATTGAAGAAACTTTACGGAGACAAAATAGGCTCAGGATATACCTCAGATCCTTTAACTCAGGCATTCGTAAAAACCCACGCAAAGAAACATCAAGATAAAGGTATATTCAGAAAATCATGGGCAACATGGAAAAATGCAGTTTCAGGTCCAAGTCAGAAAAAATTAGGCGATTATTAAAATATATCTCTAAGAACACAAATCTTTATATTTGATTAATTTTTATTGAAGGCATGAGCAAAAAAGTTAGTTTATTTTCTTTAGATGATGAATGGAGCAAACATGCCTTTCAATTGCTTGATGTAAATCTATTAACTCCAGAAGTTATTAACGTTGATGAAAAAGATAAGGGGCAAGCACTAGAGTCATTAGGTCGTTTAGGTTCACCGGCATTTGCCAACTCATTTAAGGAACCGGATTTTCCAGCAGTCTTAGTTGAGAGTGGAGTTAGAGGTGAGCCAAGATTAACGTATATCTCATTATCAGGAATTCAGTCCTACATTAGACAAGAAATTCTTAAAGAAATTGGGAATCGGCATATAACAAGAAAGGATCTTCCTTACTTTCCTGAGAAAAGAAACGTTGTCTGTTATGGTGAAGGTGGCAAAGAACATTTTAGAGGGCCTATATCTAAAGCACCATACAATTTAGAGAAGTGTCTGTCAAAACATGATTTTTCAAGTTGGCACGAGGTTACAGGCTCTAACATAGGCTGGCTTGGAGATATGGAAGAGGAAATATCCCAATCTAATGGAAAGCCTTTTCTTGACCTTTTAGATGGAGTAGTTTTATTTAAAGACGACATCAAAAGACTTAAAGCGGGAGAACAAGTAGTAACTTTAGACAGTAGATCCATATATCATGTTAATTATGAAGCTCTTTTCTTGAATGAAGGAGATCTAATAAAACTTCATGCAAGCATGATGGACTAGTGATTAATTGTTCAAAGTCCTTGATTTCTTCCCTTAATTCGTTTAAGAACAAATTCTCTTATTTTTTCAGCGTCATCAACTCCGACCGCAGGAAGATATCCTTCTACTCCAGTACCATATCCTCCATGAACAGGCGCTGAATAACCCGCAGTCTGAATCATTACACTTGAAAATCCACACATTCTTGCAATTATTCCTCTGTGAATATCCACATTCTGAACTCTTTCATAAGGGATATTCGAATATCTCTTCCATATAATTCCTCTTTCAAGCCTTATATTGTCCTGGCCAATTTCATAAAACCATCTATTATATGTCATTCTTGCGAAGATCTCAGCAATTATTATTAGAAGGATGATAAACATTCCAAAGTAAAGAAGAACTCCTGCAGCAAAGACCTTCACTATTCTGTCAAACCCAGAAGCAAGCATAATAATTGATAAGAAAACAATTGGAAATAGCCAACTTGTAAAAGTCCTGATCCTAAAAAGCCACCTCGCTCCCGGATGAAGCTGCATTTTCATATCTAACTAAGGACTCTTCGGTTTATAAGGATTTTCCTTTCGTATTAATTTATGCTTGTGAGAGAATTGACTTATTTATCTGTTTAGCCATTGCAAGATCTTTTATTACTGTTAGCTTCATTTCCATTCTCCTATTAACTATATTCGAAAGCTCAACGAGGTCAACATCACTAAGCGACTTTGTTTTTTTGAAGAAAGAATCAAGTGCCTTCACGATTTCAACAGGATATTGAGTCTGTACAACCAAATCTCCATAAGTTCCAACATAATAAGATTTGTCAAAAGAGGAGTTTGAAGGAATAACTCTCATCTTTATACCTATTTTAGTGTAGAAGTTAGCTATCTGTCTATCTAATGGGGTATTTCCAGTTGTGAGTGTGAATGACTTAATCCCTTTATTCTTAAGTTGATGCATTATAGTTTTTTCAATATCTGGATGCAAGAGTCCTTCCCATCCATGTGCTGCCTGATAACAGTTCACCCCATAGTCTTTCTGGGTATCAAATTTCTTAAACCAATCATCAATCATATTCTGCCAGAACTTCATAAGTTCATTAAGTGAGTTGAAAGTAAAAACACTTACCTCTCCTTTTATTGATTCCATTCCTTTAGCCTTCATTTTGCCTGTGTTGAGTTCATTGTATAAATTGTCAAGCACCTCCTTACTCCTTCTCACCCATTCTTTGTTTAGGGAATATCTATGTTCTTTCTCAATTACCACGTCTTTTCTCTCTAAGTTCAAAACAGCTTTTCTCACAGCCTGAAAGGTAACTGACTTCCCGTATCTTTTTCTTATGTGGTTCATAAGGTCTACTATCCTAAGGGGATATTCTTTAGATAGAATTGTAAATACTAAGTCTTCAACCTTTCCTTTATCGTCTAATGGGAGTGTTAGCTCTAATACCATTAAACTTATCAGATTAATTTTATTTTTAAACCTTTAGGTTCAATAAATATTGAACCACAATAATATAACTACTTTTAAGTTATAACTTTTATGAAAACAATAATCGTTACAGGAATAACAGGTAAGCTTGGAGCAGAGTATCTAAATTACTTTAGAAAACAGAAAGATACAAGGTGCTACGGGTTTGCTAGAAGACAACTAGAAAAGAAACATAAAGGAGTATCTTATCTTTATGCTGATCTATTGAATAATGAAGAGGTTGAGACTGAACTGGAAAATATCGATTTAAGTCTGTCTAAGGAAGTCTTGCTTGTTCACCCTATAGGTATGTTTAAGTTTGAGGCAAATAGAGTTCCTGAAAAAGATCAGGATAAGGATGGAATAGATGATGATATCTATGCGTCAAATGTCTTGACTTTTGCAAATATTTTCAATTCCCTCAAAAATATGGTAAAAAAAGAGGTTAAGAAAGGTCATAAGATACATTTGACTGTTTCTGCTTTTGGTTCTATAACTGACAAGTACTACATTCCGTTCTGGAACTCATATACTGCGTCAAAGAATAAACTAAGAGAAATGATAAAAACTGCCATTTTAAGAAACAAAATGCTTGCGATAAATGGAGTCTTTGTTAACATAAGTACTGCTGACACAGGAAATGAAAGAAAGTTAAGACCTTACGGAAATGCAAAATACTGGCTTACGGTTAAAGAGATAGTTCAATACTCGGTAGATCACCTAATTAGTCCTAAGAAATCATGGGTAGAAATGAACATCTACAAATTCAATCCAAGCTTCAATCCAACTTGGTACACGAACCACGATGATGTTCTTGAAAGATGGATGAATCAGACAGGAGGTACATATGGATAGATTTACTAAAAAGACATTCTTAGTTAATGGATTAAATTTATTTTCTCTCTACGAATTATTTTGTGATTTTATTTATTCAATATGCTTGAAAGGAGGAAACAAAAATGACAATTGAAAATACAAAAACCCTAGCAAAACGAATCTTACTTGGCGGATTAGCTACTTTAGCTATTGGTTGTGGGCATGATGTAGGTGAGGTTAGTGCCTTTACCAATAGGTATACTGGCTTAGTTGTACAAGTTCAAGGTGAAGAGAGAGTCTGTACTACTTATGTCGATAAAGGAATGGATTGCGAGCTAGATTTAGGATATGTTGTAGACAAAGATGGCTTGTTACTTACGAAAGCTAAGAAAGGTGATGAGGAGTTCCCATCTTTTGTTAGACAGTTCAATATTGCTAAGAAGAGATACGATTTAGGTTCGCTTTGAGATCGTACTTACCTTATTTTTATTATTTATTCTTTCATTTCCCTCCCTCCTAACCTTTAAAAATATCCATATATTCTAGTTTCCATGAAGGAGATGTACATTAAAGGAGGTTTTAAGGGTTAAAGATTTTCCTCACGATCTAGAAAGAAAATATCTACGGATAAAACCGTAGGTTTTTCGGGATCAAAACTTCCATCAGAGGCAAAGAAAGGAAGTTGCTCGAGGGATCGAAAACCGTAGGTTTTCATGTTTCATGTAAAAAAGCTGGTGATGCAAGGATTCAAAAGTTTTCCTAGAAAGACAGAACTGCCATTTACTGAAGGAATTAACGTTATTCTAGGCCCTAACGGAAGCGGAAAGAGCAACATTTCTGATGCGCTATGTTTCGTTCTTGGGCGACTAAGCATTAAGTCTTTGCGAGCGGCAAAAGCCCAAAACCTAATATTTTTAGGGACTAAGATAGCCTCTCCATCAAAAGAAGCAATAGTCGAAATTGTGTTTGACAACTCTCATCGTGTTTTTTCCCTAGAATCTGATGAAGTTTCAATAAAAAGAACAGTGAGAAAAAACGGAATAAGTATATACAAGATAAATAACGAAACAAAGACAAGGCAGGAAATTCTAACCCTTCTTGCACAGGCAGGAGTAGATCCCAACGGATTTAACATAATTCTTCAGGGTGAGATTCAAAATTTCGTGAATATACACACCGAAGAAAGAAGAAAGGTTATAGAAGAAGTATCCGGAGTCGGAGTTTACGAGTCTAGGAAAGAAAAGTCACTAAGAGAACTAGAAAGAACAGATGAAAAATTGAAAGAAGTCGCAGCCATTCTCAGAGAAAGGACAGCATACTTAAATAATCTTGAAAAGGAGAGGCAACAAGCTCTCAAATATAAAAGAATTGAAGAAGACATAAAAAAATTTAAGGCGAGCATAATCTTTTCAGACTTGTCTAAATCAAAAAAAGACAGCTCCAAGGTAACTGAAGAAATCCTTGAAAAGTCCTCTCAAATAGACAAGATAAAGAAATCAATAATAACACTTAGAGGCCACATTGAGAACTTTGAGGCAAAGATAACAAGCATAAACTCAACTATTGAGAAATCCACCGGTTTAGAGCAAGAAAGAATAAACCAAGAAATTGCCAATCTTCGTGCCGAAATAGCAGGTATAACTGTTAAAATTGAAAACTACCAAAACAAACTCTCTCAAATTCAAAAGCAGAAAAAGGAACTCGAATCCTCCATAAAAATTAATGAAGAATCAATAAAAGATCTTAGAAAAGATAGTGGTATGGCTATATCTAAGGGCTCTCAACAAAAAGAAATAGAAATGAAAAAACAGGAACTGGAAAAACTTGAGGAAGAAAGGAAGAAGTTTTACACCGTACGCTCAGAGCTTAAATCAATAAAAGACAGGATTGAAGATAAGAAGTCAATATTCCTTAACTTCTCAAACGAATCAGACTTTCTTGTTAAACAAATTAAATCTCTTGGTGACGAACTTTTCGATAAAAACACAACCGAGGCTAAGGTTGAGGATCTTAAACTTTCAATAAAAGAAAAGCTTGGCATGTTAGATGAGCTTAACAATAAGGAAAAAGAGCTTGAGAAAATTTCTTCAAATAGAGAGTATGAAATTGACAAACAGAGTAAGATTATAGAGAGAATATCTAAGATTGATATTTGCCCACTGTGCAAGAGCAGAATCACTGAAGGCCATGTCCATGAAATAAATAAGGAAACCGCTTCAAAGATTAATGCCTTAAAGGCAGAAATTTTAAGTGCAGATAAAGAGTTATCTGATCTTTACAAGAAAAAAGATTTCATTTCAAGAGATATAGACCAAGTAAGAATAGAGATCTCTAAGAGGGAGATGGACCTTCTCAAGATATTATCTGCAAATGAGAAAAAGGACCAAATTAAAAACTTATTAGAGAAAATAGAAATTTTAAAGAGAGAGCTTCTGGAATTGGACAAAATTAAAAAGAAGCTCGAAGAGTCTTACGACAAAAATTCCAACGTTGAAGAAAAATACGAAACTGCAAGAATAGAGGTTCAGGAAATTTCCTCAAGAAGTGACGAAACTCTTACTTCAGAAATCTCATTCAAATTGAGAGAGCTGGAAAGAGGCAAAATTTCGTTAAAACAGCTATTGAGAGACGAGGAAGAGATAAATGAAAGCCTTAAAGGAATTAAGGAAGATTTAGAAGAGAATGAAGATAGCCTCCATAAAAAGAGAAAGCAGGAAGAAGAGCTCACCAAGAGATTCCACGAGCTTTTATCAAACAGAGACTCATTCCAGGCTAAGATAAAGGAGTCTGAGATTCAAATCTCAAAGGAACAAAACAATATACATCATTTCGAGCAGGATATGAATGAAATGAAGATTGAAAAGGCAAGGTTTGATGCCATGGCTGAAAACCTTGAAGTTGAAATGCTAGCCTTCCCTAACATTGAGATAATTAAGACTAACAAAGAATCACTTAGTGAAAGATTAATCAAGGCTCAAGAAGTACTTTCCTCTTTAGGTACTGTTAATCTCAGGAGCTTAGAAGTCTACGATTCAATAAAGAAAGAATACGATTCTGTCCAAGAGCGAGTTACAACAATAACTAAGGAAAAGGACAGCATTCTTAAGATTATTCATGAGATTGACATCAAGAAGAAAAAGACTTTCCTTAAGACCCTTGACGTTCTAAATGAGATATTTACTAGAAACTTTACAGAACTAAGCACAAAAGGACAGGTTTTCCTAGAATTAGAGAATAGAAAAGATCCATTTGAAGGCGGAATAAACATTATAGTTAAAACCGGGCACGGAAAGTACTTTGACGTTAAATCTTTATCTGGAGGAGAACAAACACTCGTGGCTCTAAGCCTAATATTTGCAATCCAAGAATATAAACCATACTTCTTCTACATTCTGGATGAAATTGATGCTGCTCTAGATAAAAGAAATTCAGAAAGATTAGCTAATTTGCTTAAGAAATACATGCAGAAAGGCCAATATATTATAATAACTCACAATGACGAGATTATAACAAATGCAACAAACCTATACGGAGTAAGCATGCATGATGGGGTTAGTAAAATAGTAAGCCTTAGAGTGTGATTATATAAAATGTAAAAATGGCAAATTTATTCTTAATAAAACTAATTGTATCCGTAGTTTTTATTTTAATTCTTTCCTATCTTGCTGAAAAAATAAGTCCAAAATTTGCCGGAATAATCTCAGGAGTTCCAACAGGCACTGCAATTATTATTTTCTTTTACGGGTTGGAACAAGGGACAGATTTTGCCTCTAAAAGTTCTGTATTCAATCTTGCAGGAATGCTTTCAATGCAGGTCTTTCTTTTATTATACCTTAAATTTCAATTTAAAAATAAAAAGCTAGATATCTTATTAACCTCATTAATTGCAATTTTAGGATATTTTATAACAATACTTATATTGAGACAATTTCACTTCACTATTTTCACAGCTTTAATAATTCCTATAATATTTATTCCACTATTTACTTTTTTGTTTAAGAAAATTGAAAATGTAAAAATACAGAACAAAGTTAAGCTAAGTAAAAGCATTTTGTTAGTGAGAATAATTATTGCAATTTCAATTATTTTATTAGTTACAGGAATAGCAAAGATTGTTGGACCAGAATGGGCTGGTTTGTTTTCCTCTTTTCCCACAACTCTTTTTCCATTAATGCTGATAATTCACCTAACTTACGAAAAGAGACATGTTAACACCATAATAAAGAATGTCCCAAAAGGGCAATGGGCCATGGTTATTTATGTTTTGGCTGTATTCTTCCTGTATCCATTATTTGGAATTTATCTAGGGACTTTGATCTCTTACTCTTTAGTTATTATCTACTTATTTTTGTTGTTTTATATAGAAAGAAGGAGTCAGTAAGATTGTAAGCTTGAGAGTGTGATTATCTAGAAAGATTTATAAACTATAGTAAGTTATATAGTTACTATGGATACAACTATTCAAATAAGCAGAGATCTTTTAGAGAAACTCCAAAAGATGAAGATGCACAATAAAGAAAGCTATGAAGACATAATCTGGGATTTAATAGAAGATAGAATGGAGCTTTCTGAAGAAACAAAAAAAAGCATAGCTGAATACGAAGAGGACCTTAAAAAAGGTAGGACTAAAAAGTTCCACAAGTGGGAAGATGTCAAAAAGGAGCTAAATTTAAATGTATGAGATAATCTTCTCTGAAAAAGCCAAATCGCAATTAAAAAAACTTGATAAATTAACTCAAGAAAGAATAGGCTCGGTTATTGATAGAATAAAGATTCGTCCTTTTTCTTATGACCTTAAAAGACTTCAAGGAACTAATTACTATAGAGCAAGAATTGGAGAATATAGAATTATCTTAGATATTAAACAAGATAAATTAATTATTATTGTAATAGAGCTTGGTCATAGGAAAAATATTTATGATTAAGATTGTGAGTTTAAGGATATAAACTGATAAGATATTATTTAAATTCTTTATTATTCCTAACAATCTTGTTTAATATTTTTGCAATATTTCCATCTTTAACATTCGAAACATCAATCGCGTAAACTTTCTTTATTTTTTTAATATATGTTTTTAAAGTTTTTTCTGGATAAAAATCACATATAGTTGAAATATCACTTAGGTACAATATCTCTTCTCTGTTCATTTCTAAAATCCTCAGAATAAAGTCATCTAACAGCTTGGAGTGTTTATTAATTAATTTATTTTCTGCAAATTTTAAAGGAACTTTTGTTCCAGGCCTTGGAAGTTTATTTTTCTTCTGTTTTGCATATTTAGAAAAGTTTTTTCTTAAATCGCGAAATGCCTTTTCTTTAGTAGCTCCTAATCCCCCCATAACACCCCAATTTAATATTCTTACACTCCATCTACTATTATCCAGAACTCCTGTTTGAATCTTGGTGGAAATTGGATAATCTTCAAGTGACCATTTGTTCTTCAAATGTGACAATAAATACTTATGCAATAGTTTTAAGTTCTCTTTAAGTCCATAATACTTGCTAAATACTACCATTTTCCTATTTTAAACCAATGTAGAACCTAAGGTTTTTAGAGTTATCTTTTAAGATATGTGGCAAAAATCTTCAGTCTCACAAAATTATTTGTATCCTAAACATTTTAGCCTTTACAGCTTAGCTTGTCAATCTCAGCTCTTGCGTAAGTTGTGTTTTCAACGTGTATATGTTCTCTTGAGGCTACAAAAACAGGCTTCCCGCCCATTACAGAATCATAACAAATATTATCTATTACATTTCCATCTCTTTTATTTATAGGGCATGTTATTCTATCATCTCTATAGTCACAATGACCGCATAAATCTGGAATTATATCTACCTCTCCTTCTAACTCCATTGAACTTTTAAGTAAAATGCTTTAAAAACCCTTATTTATCTAAAATAGATATTTATAGTTGTTAGGCTTAGTTTTTATATGGAAAAATCGAATCCGTCGGAGGCAATTGAAAGATTCGACCTAGAATGCTGGACCAATAAATTCGGGTTTTTTGTTCGGATTCATCGGAGGCAAAAAGAAAATCCGATCGGTTGCTGGATCAAAAATGAACCTTTTAGAAAGGTTCCCAACAAAGATCAGGAGGTTTTTACATGGAAAAAAACGACCTCCTAATCTCGCTGAGGAGAGTTGGCTTTTCAGAAAGTATTATCTCCGCATTTGCTAATATAAAACGAGAAGAGTTCATTCCGGAAGAATATAGACAAATGGCTTACCATGACGTTGCCCTCCCTATAGGCAATAATCAGACAATCTCCCAGCCATACACTATAGCAACAATGCTTTCTCTACTACACGTCAAAAAAGGCCAAAAAATCCTTGAAATAGGCTCTGGAAGCGGATACGTGCTCGCCCTTCTTTCTAATATCGTCGGGGAAACAGGAACAGTTTTTGGTATAGAAATAATAAAAAATCTCGCAGACAACTCAAAAAAGGTCCTGAAATCGTACAGAAACGTGAGAATATACAACCAAGATGGCAAAGATGGTCTAAAGTTTCACTCTCCTTTTGATAGAATTCTTATAAGTGCTGCATGCGAAGAAGTCCCTAAAGCCATACTAGATCAGGTAAAGCCAGGTGGAATGCTAGTAGCGCCAATAGGATCCAGCCAGCAGCAATCAATAACCGCAATAAAGAAACACGAGAGTTTTTCAATAAAAGTCAAAGAAATTCCGGGGTTTGTGTTTGTGAGGTTTGTATAATTCTGGTTTTGAAATTATGTTTAAAAGGAGATGTCATATAGAGTTCTGGTTTTGGAACCTTCTCCTAAAGGAGATGTCATAAGAAGAACCTTGCATTTGAAGGAGGATTCATAAAAGGAAACTTGGTTCCTTTTATTTGTGAGGTTTGTGTAGAAAGATTTATATAATTTCTAATTGTATGTTTTTTATGGCAAATTTTAACTTAATTATAGAGAAAGGAGAAGACGGATATTTAATATCTGAAGTAGTTGAGCTTCCAGGGTGCCATACACAGGCAAAAGATATGAATGAGCTAATTAAGAGAACTAAAGAAGCCATTTCTTTATATATAAAAGAGCAAGGAGATCTACACATTAATAGTAATTTTATTGGTTTACAAAAGATAGAGGTGTAAATGTCAAAGTTGCCCCAGCTCTCTGCGCTAGAGCTTATTAAAATTCTAAAGAAGATTGGGTTTGAAATTATAAGACAAGAGGGAAGTCACGTGTTTCTTAGAAATCTGGATGGAAGAACAACAGTTGTTCCAAATCATCCTGGAGAAAAAATTGATAGAGGCTTGCTAAATAAAATAATCAAGAAAGATGTTCACATCTCAAGGGAAGAATTTATGGATTTGGTGTGAGATTTATCTAGATTTATTAACCGATCTTAATATTTCTCTAGCGTATTTTAAGGCCTCGTCTTTTTTTTCATTCTCATTCATTTCTGCCATTTCCATAACTCTCTTATAAAGTCCCTGGAAAACCTGCTCTTCGTCTGATGCTCCAGAATTATACTCACCTATAGTAATCGCATCTTCAGAATCGTCATTTACCTTTGTCACACATACTAAAACATTTCCTAAGGTTCTAGTCATTCCAATAACTATTTCATCTACACTTCCGTGATAATGAGTTTTTTGGGAATTCTCTTGATATCTAGCTTGTCTCCAATTCTGGATCCTGCCTGCTAATCCCAACATCTCATCAAGACTTAATTTTTCTTCTGCCATTTTTCTTTGTATTTTGTGTATTTAAGTTTTATTGTGATTCTATTTTTGTTAATATAAAATAGTAAATATAAAATTTACTATGCTTCTCTCAACATGAGAGAAAGAGGAGAAAAGAAAGTTAATATAAAAAAGAAAAAAATAAAAATCAAAAAATTTAGTAATAACTTTCTCCGAATTCTCCTGATTTTTCAGGCTTCTTTCCAATTAAAACAATCAAGACAACAAGCAATACGATAAACACGATTGCTAGAACAACTGTCAATATGACAATTGGACTTGTCTGAGTTTGTTCTGTTGAGCCAGTACCAGCTGTGCCTTTGAAGTTTATGGAGTCAACAAGTTCACCTTTTGTGGTGAAAACATTGACGTTCATGTCATAATCTCCTTCAGCGTTAGTTGTTACTTGAACTTCTTTACTTGCACCAGCAGGTACAAATACGATGCTCTCAGAAACACTAGCCGGGGATTCAGGTACAACTCTGTAACCGACAACACTGTCTGTTGGGTTAACAATCCATATGCTGTTTCCAGACTTGAAGACTGTAGTTTCAAATTCGTTTTGAACTGATATCTGTACAGTATCCTTAGAGGTTACATCGTCATTTCTAACTTCAACTTCAAGGTTGTAAACTCCTTCTTTAACGCCGTAAGGCATTTCAAGGAAAAGTCTACCTACAGTAGTGTCTTCATCATCTTCGTTACATCTTCTGTCAAGTGTATTCTCTCCATATGGAAGGTCATTTGCGTCGCTTCCTCCGGTGTTGTACTCAGCATTATCATCGCATTCTAATGCAATAATGTCACCAAAGTACGCTCTTTGAGAAACACCTAGATCAGCTATTGTAACAGTCACATAGACGTCGTCTAAGTTGTCATAACCTATGTTTTTCAAAACAATATCAACTGGGAATGTTTCTCCAGCCTTTATTGATTTGTCAACAGTTATTGACTTGACGTCAGGGTTGTATGATGGTCTTTGAACTCTCAAAGTGATGTCGTCAACTGTGTACTTGTGATCCTTACCATCTATTTGTATAGAAAGGCTAAGGTCATCACTTAAGTCATCTTTAAGTTCGTATGGAACTTCTATGCTTACTGACTTTCTGTATCTTTTTCCGTCTTCAACGTCAAAAGATGGAGTCATAGCACTAGCTTCGACTTTTTCACCTTCAAGGTCAAGTTCAACTCTAACATCTGTGTCGTAAAAATCAGAAGTAAACCAAACCCTTACAGGAATAGTTTCTCCAGCAACAACACTTACGATGTTTTCTGAGTCGCCGATGTATGTACCATCAACTTCAACTGTAACAGCACTAGTTAAGTCTCCAGTCCCGCCTACTGCCATTACATTAGCAGCAGCAGCTAAAAACAAAACAACTGCCAGGAAAGAAACCAAGATTAACTTGGTATTCATTTTTTTATCCTTTTTCATTTTATTTAATTGTCAAGAAACCTTTGTTTCTTGTAAATAGTCATATTCTAAGTCCTTTATAAACTTTATGGTGACAACATTTAATAACTATCACATAGTACTAAATCAAGATGACATTTAGTGAATTTTTTGCCATTTTGTCACTTATTTTTCACTTCTCCTGTAAATCTCCAATCCAGCGACGGAGTCTTCAACAGGATTAGGGGCCTCGTTTATGACTATTATCTCCCTATCTTTTGGCAGATTAGCTATGAGCTGTTTCCAATCTTCTTTCTCAGTATTCTTGTGGTGCTTTTCACCCTTATCACCATAAACAATTCCTGAGAAGTGCATATGTATCTCCTTAGATTTTCCGAGCTTCGCTAATGTCTCTGCAAACTTGTATTCTTTCTCCCTGGCAAGTATGTGTGCGAAGTCAATGCAATAGCTGCACTGAGTGTCCCTAACAAGCTGTGCTATCTCCTCAACACTTCCAAACACATTTACTTTTCCCATAGTTTCAGGCGCAAGCTCTGGGGTGTACTTTTTTTCCTTTCTCATTTTTTGCAATTCAATAATCTCATTTTTTATATTTTCATAAGTTTGTTCTTTTGTCATTTTTCCATAAAAACCCGGGTGAAAAACAACAGTCTTAGCCCCAAGCCATGTTCCAACCTTAAGGCAATTAAGGATTCGCTCCTTACTCTTTTCTATTTTAGTTTTATCTTCTGAGTTAAGGTTTATCCAGTACGGACCGTGAATGCTTAGACTTATTCCTAGCTCCTTTGCCTTCTTCCCTATAGCTTCTGCATCTTTCTGCTCTTTTATATAAACTCCATATGTGAATGATATTTCGCAAGCCCTAAGACCCAGTTTGTGGTACTCTTCAAGTTTTGGAATCGCTTCCTTTACGCTTCCAAGCCCTGCCGGACCGAATGAAATTGCCATAATTAAGCCACAATATAAATCATTATAAAGGTTTTTCTTTAATATTAAGCATGGG
>Ga0209542_10003601_pt1 | contig 32918 bp, 33 predicted proteins | sample RifCSPhighO2_01_FD_184028 | JGI IMG/M metagenome (GOLD analysis project Ga0209542, IMG submission 184028) | Soil microbial communities from Rifle, Colorado - Rifle CSP2_plank highO2_0.1 (SPAdes) (version 2) | ecosystem: Environmental > Terrestrial > Deep subsurface > Rock core/Sediment ... | reverse complement strand
ATGCTCTTAAAATATTCCGCTTAACTCTACAAATTACGAATCAGTACGAATATACGAATAATTTTGCTATATTATACATTAGTATATTCGTAAAAATTCGTAATTAGTAAAGAAATCATGAGATTTATTGACTTATTCAAACTATCAACCAGAATGTTCAGGGCGCGGACATCGCGGACGCTTCTGACTATTTTGGGAATGGGCATCGGCATCGGCGCGATTCTTTTTTTGGTTTCCTTGGGATACGGCCTGCAAAAGACGCTCTTGGAAAAAATAACAACCGCCGAATCGCTTTTGACTCTTGATGTCACCGAAGTAAAGTCCGGCGTTGTTTCTCTTGACAGAGGGATGCTTGAAAAAATAAAAAATATTGGTGGAGTTTCAGAAATCAGTCCGGCTTTTCAAACCGCCGCTCAGGGAAAATTCGAAGATATCTCGGCGGATCTGTCGGTCATCACGACCAAGCCATCATTCCTCCGCCTGGGAGGAATTAAAGTCCCAAAAGGAAATTCCTTAAACGAAGAGAATAAGGAACAAGTGATTATATCATCTTCAATTTCACAGGTTTTCGGGAAAAGCGCGGATGAATTGATGGGCAAAGAAATTTCTTTCACTTTTTATATTCCCAAAGAAGAAAATATTGAAAGCAGTTTGAAAAGCAATTTTGAGACATTTGACCCCGAAAAAAAATATACCATAGCGGGAGTTATTGAAAGCGATGAAAATATCGTCTATGTGAATCTTGATTCGCTGGAAAATATGAAGATAGAAAAATACAGCCAATTAAAAGTAAAATGCGAAAACAGCGTAGTTATGGGACAAATTCGCGACAAGATTCTTGCGGAAGGACTTTTGGTTTCCTCGCTTTCGGATACCGTGGAGCAGGCCAATCAGATATTCAGGGTAATCCAGATAATTCTTATGCTTTTTGGAATAATCGCGTTGGTCGTGAGCGCCATCGGAATGTTCAACACCATGACCATCGCTTTACTTGAACGCACGGAGGAAATCGGAATAATGAAATCAATTGGCGCGACCGACGGGGCGATATCCGTCATGTTCGTTATGGAGTCGGCGATTATGGGATTTTTGGGGGGACTCGGCGGCGTGGCAATCGGGCTTTTGGGAGGAGAATTATTCAACGGGCTTGTTAATTTTATCGCCAAAAAATTGGGAGGCGAGCCAGTGGACTTGTTTTCAAGCCCTCTTTGGTTTATACTGCTCATAATAATTTTCGCGGCAGTGGTCGGATTTTTCACCGGAATAGTCCCGGCGCGCCGGGCGAGCAAAATTGACCCGCTGGACGCGCTCCGTTATAAATAACTGACAACTGACAACTAGCAACCAACAACTTCGTTAATAATGGTTGTAAGTTGTTTGTTGTAGGTTACGAGTTAAACTTATGAAATTATTAAAGGGCAAACTAATTGCGGAAAAAATTTTAAATAATCTCAAACTTGAAATCAAGCGCCGGGGAATAAAACCGGGACTGGCGGTAGTTTTGATTGGCGACGACAAAGCGTCGCGGATTTATGTAAATTTAAAAAAGAAAGCGGCCAGAAAAGTCGGCGTCGGCTTTTATATTTTTAAATTCGGCGATAAAGCGGAAGAAAACAAAATTATTAAAAAAATAAAGGATTTAAACGCCGATAAAAAAATCAGCGGAATTATTGTTCAATTTCCTCTGCCGAAAAAATTTAATACCCAGAAAATAATCAATGCCATTGATCTGAAAAAAGACGCGGATGGATTCTCCGCCAAAGGCGGAGGAAAAATTTCACCGGTTTTCCCCGCGGCGATAGTGAAGCTTATAAATCAGGCTTTTCCTAAGGTTCAACCTTCGGAATTCCTAAGATTGAACCTTAGGAGTGTTATCATTGCTAATTCGGAAATATTCGGAAGAACTATAAAGTCAATGCTAGAGGAAAAAAATATTGCAGCGGAATATTTTCTTTATAAAAATATTAAAAAAAACATTATCAAAATTAAAAATGCCGATATAATAGTTTCTGCCATAGGAATCCCGAAGCTGATAAAAGGCGATATGATAAAAAAAGGCGCGATTATTATTGACGGCGGAATTACCAAAAAAGGCAAAAAGGTCTTGGGCGACGCGGATTATAAGTCCGTCAAAAATACCGCCGGCTGGCTTTCTCCCGTTCCCGGCGGAGTCGGTCCGGTGACAGTGGCTTGTCTTTTGGAAAATGTTTATATACTTTCAAAGAAAAAAATTTAAAACATTTTTACTTCTATTCTCAAAATACCATTACTACTTTTCCTAGCGTACGCTAGAAAAAGTAGTAGCTTTAGTAGTAATAATATAAAGATATAATTTTTAAATCTGACATTTACTTCAATACTACCAAGTATTGAAGTAAATGTCAGATTGTTTTTTTACCATCCAAAATAAGCCGAGAGTCCCAAAATCCCGTGGATAAAAGCTAATGCTATTGAAATTTTTGCCATCCGGAAATGCCATTTAAGCGGAATTTTAGTTTTCCCGCGAAGATTCATCGCGCCGATGTAGGCGGTGAAGAGAAAAGATGAAAGCGTTAAAATTCCCAAATACATTATCACGGGCTTTCCCAAGATTAAAAAATAGGCGATATTCCTTAGCATGTTTCTATTCTACAATAATCTTTCCCTGCATGGAAGGATGGATGCCGCATTGGTAATCGTAGATTCCGGCTTTATCTAATTTAAACTGAAATGAATCGCCGTTGGCTAAAACGGCTGAATTAAAAGCAGCCGATTTTATGCTGTGCGAAACGGAATCATTATTGGTCCAGGTGACGGTTGTTCCTACTTTAATTTTTAATTCAGCCGGGCTGAAAGCGAAATTCTGGATGGTGACGCTGTTTGCGGACACTTTATTTTCAACAGGCGCAGGTGATTTTGTCTGTTTCGGCTGGGTTTGCGTTTGATAGCCACATCCTGCCAATAAAATTAAAAATCCCAACGCGGACACAGCGAATAATATTTTCTTCATAGTTTTAAAATTAAGAATTATTTTTATATAATACCAAACGATCTATTCCTTTATTTCGTTGATGCAGAAATATCCGCCGGAAAGGTCGTTTTCATTATAAACCGGACATCCTCCGCAGATGCACTGTTTTTTGGCGTCCATCTCGCACTCTGAAATTTTTTGTGCGCAAAACAATTTCTCTTTTTTATCTTTATTGCACTGGTGGAAAAGGGAACAATTGCCACAGATGCATTTTTCGAAATTATCTTCCGTGTTTTTCGGTTTCATAATTATTATAATTAGAAATTATTTACTTTATATAATTCTTCTTTTTGGAAATATGCTCGTAGTTGAGCTTGTGTCCGCAAGCGGGGCAGGCAAGGATGACACGGGCGAAATTGACGGCGTTCTGGGATACATCATTGAAGATTTCCTGGATTTTTTCATCGTTTTCAATTTTTCCCCGGTCGGCCTTAGTGTTTTCGTCGCTTTCACCCACCCAGGCGCCGTAGGCCTGCGGAGGAAAAATCAGCCCCATTTCGGTCAGAAAGTTCATCAAATTTCCGGCGACATGCTGATATCCGTCCTCATGCCCCAAGATCATCAGCGCCCCGATCTTGTTTTTGATAATTACTTGGTGGTAAACCGAGTTGGCGTTTTCCAGAGAATTTAGCCGTTCAATGATCAGCTGCATCAGCTGCGAATGGTTGCCCCAGTAAATCGGCGTGGAAAAAATAACCACGTCGGCGCCCAAAATGCCGTCATAAATTTTTTTCATCTCATCTTTGGGATCGGTTTGCGTTATGAGGCAGGGATGAACGCACATTCGGGCGTTTATGGAATAATGGTGGTCGCAGGGCCGGAGTTTTAGTTCCGAAGCGACAATTATTTCTTTTTCAATATTTTCATCTTTCAGATTATCAAAAGATCGTTTCATCAAGAAATAAGTGTTGGAATTTTTTCCTCGCCCCGAAGTGCAAATGCCTAAAATTTTTAGTTTTTCCATATGTAACAATACAAAGGTCTAAATTTTTTATTTCTTTTGTGCCGCTGATCGGAGTCGAACCGATATGAGATTGCTCTCACAGGATTTTGAGTCCTGCGTGTCTGCCAGTTCCACCACAGCGGCATAAATCTTTCTTTAGGATAGAAAATTGATGACTAGCTGTCAATGTAGTATAATAAAACCAGTTAATCAGCAAATTAACTGCAATCTTACAAATTATTTGTAGATTTGTAATGGATTTGCATGTTCGTAGGAGATGGCGAAAATTATTTCTTTAGTCAACCAAAAAGGCGGGGTGGGGAAGACCACTTCGGCGATAAATTTAGCCGGGTATCTGGCGGCGGCGGGAAAATTCGTTCTCCTGGTGGATTTGGACCCTCAAGGGAACGCCTCATCGGGACTGGGAATAGACACAAGAAATCTGGAAAAGAATTTATACCACGCGATGATCGGCGAAGCAAATCCGCATGAATTAATCATCAAGACCGATGACTTCGGGCATGATGTTCTTCCGGCGTCGCGGGATTTGGCGGGAGCCGGGATTGAACTGGTGCAGATTGACAACCGCGAATTCAAACTATATGACGTCCTTCGCCAAATCCGCACCCATTATGACTATATTATCATTGACAGCCCGCCTTCATTGGGACTGCTTACGATTAACGGCCTGGTTGCCAGCGACGAAGTGATTATTCCGGTGCAAGCCGAATATTACGCCTTGGAGGGATTGAGCCAACTTCTGGACACGATAGAACTCGTGAAACAAAATCTCCAGCCGGAACTGAAAGTGATGGGCGCGCTGCTCACTATGTTTGACAAACGAAACCGCCTCAATCGCCAGGTGATCAGGGAAGTCCGCGACCATTTCCCGGGATTTGTTTTTGACAGCGTCATTCCCCGTTCGGTGCGGCTCGCCGAGGCGCCCAGTTTCGGAAAATCAATTCTGCATTTTGACGCTTTTTCCAAAGGGGCCAGGGCGTATAAGAATTTGGTGAGAGAGATATTGGAAAAGGAAAAAGAGAGTAAAAAAGTTTTTACAATTTAATAGTGATCAGTAATCAGTAACTAGTAATCAGTAATTTACTAGTTACGAGTTACTAGTTACGAGTTACTAAAAATGTCAAACAATTACGGTCTTGGCCGGGGACTTGCCTCGCTTATTCCCAATAAAAAAAACAATACACCGACTGACACGGACAATACACAGACCAACACAGATAAAACGCGAGCCAATACTGGCGTGATGAGAGTTAATAGCGAAGAAAGTAATCGGATACTTGAAGTAGAAATAGAAAAAATTATCCCCAATCCGCACCAGCCGCGTTTGAGTTTCAACGAAGAAAAACTGGAAGAATTGGCCGCTTCCATAAAAAACCACGGAATCATCCAGCCGCTGGTCGTTAGTTCTAAGGGAAATGGCTATGAATTAATTACCGGGGAGAGGCGGCTGCAAGCGGCCAAAAAAGCGGGGCTCCAAAAAGTGCCGGTGATTATCCGGGACGCGGAAGAAAAAGAGAAACTGGAGCTGGCGCTCATTGAAAATATCCAGCGGCATGACCTGAACTGCGTGGAAGAAGCCAGGGCCTACAAAAAACTGTACGGCGAATATCAAATGAGCCAGGAAGAAGTTGCGGACAAAGTAGGCAAAAGCCGGAGCGCCGTGGCGAATAAAATCCGCCTGCTTTCGCTACCGGTTGAAATTCAAAGAGCGCTTACCGAGGAAAAAATAACCGAAGGCCACGCCAAAGCGATTTTGGCTGTTTCTAATCCGGAAAAACAAAGAGCGCTTTTTGATATGATTTTAAAAAACAACCTGACAGTCCGCCAGATTGAGGATAAAACCAAAGAAATTTCCGTTCGTTCCCACAAAAGGATAGTCAATATTGATCCGGAAATTAAGGACTTAGAAAATAAGCTGATGGGAATTCTGGGAACCAGAGTAAAGGTCACCAAAAGTGGGGGAGGAGGAAAGATAATTGTGGAATATTATTCTAAAGAAGAATTGGATAATATAATCGGTAAAATTTCCAATTCTTAAATTTTTTCTACTCTCTCTTCAGCTGCTGCCTAATCCGCGTTTTTGCTATTGAGGTTTTGACAAATCTAATCCAGTCGCTACTGGGTTTTTTGTTTTCCCTGGAAGTGAGGATTTCAATCACCTGCCCGTTTTGAATGTGATAATCCAGCGGCACGATTTTCCCGTCGGCTTTAGCTCCCATTGCCCGGCTGCCAATCTCACTATGGATGGAATAAGCGAAATCAATCGGAGTCGCTTCTTCGGGAAGGTCGATGATGTCGCCTTTCGGGGTGAAAGCGAAAATATGGTTTTTGAAAAAGTCGATTTTCAGCCCCTCTATAAACTCCTCAAAATCATCCCGCCCGATATCATTCTGCCATTCCCGCAGCTGCCGGACCCATTCCAATTCTTCCATGGGAACTTTTGCTTTTTTTCTGAAAAAATAATCGCGCCACCCTTTTCGCTCTTTTTCGCTGTAAATCCAGTGGGCGGCAATTCCAAATTCCGCTTCGTCGTGCATTTTTTTAGTGCGGATTTGAACTTCAATGATTCTTCCTTCTGGCCCAAAGATGGTGGTATGGATGGATTGGTAGCCATTGGGCTTGGGCAGCGATATGTAGTCCTTAATCCGTCCCACCATTGGATGATATTTTTTATGGACAATGCCCAATGTTTCGTAGCAATCGGGGATATCCGGCATGATTATTCTTATTGCCACCAAGTCATATATCTGGCTGATATCCATGTCTTTGCGCTTGAGTTTAAGGAATAAGCGGTAAAGATGTTTTTTTCTGCCGCTTATTTCGATGACATTTATTCCTTCAGACGCCAGCTCTTTTCCAATTTCCTTAATCGCCTGATTGGTGTATTTTTCCCCCTCTAAGTAATATTTCTCTTCCAATTCATTGATATACTTGTAATTTTCCGGCTCAAGAAATTTGAAAGCAAGATCTTCCAGTTGTCCTTTTATTTCGCCGATTCCCAGCCGGTTGGCAATCGGGGCAAAAATTTCCATTGTCTCGCGAGCGATACGGAGTTGTTTATCCTTCGGAAGATATTCAAGCGTGTTCATATTATGGAGGCGGTCGGCCAGCTTGATAATCACCACCCGGATGTCCTGCGCCATCGCCAGAAACATTTTGCGCAGATTCTCGAGTATATATTCCTCTTTGGATTCCCGGAGTTTTATTTTTCCAAGCTTTGTTATTCCGTCAACCATTTGCGCGATTTCCTCTCCGAAATTTTTTTCAATTTCAGAAAGAGTTACTGAAGTGTCTTCCGGAACATCATGAAGAAGGCCGGCGGCGATGGTTTTTGATCCCATTCCGATTTTAGCCAGCGTCAAAGCGGTCTCCAGGGAATGCTGAATATAGTTTTCACCTGATTTTCTTTTTTGGCCTCGGTGCGCCGCCGCCGCGAACTTATAAGCGCCCATAATCAGCGATTCCCGCCTGACGGTGAGCGGAAGCTTGAAATTATTTAATATGTCATCTATGGTTAACATATAATTAAAGTGTAAAACTCAAAATGCAAAGTGTAAAGCGGCAACTGGAAATTCAACGGTTAATTTAGTATAATGTAACTGTGATAATAAATCCAGCATCTTGCCGTGAAGTATTCAATTTAACGGGAATAATTTACAGAAAATTAATTATTTCAGCAAGCCGCGACGCTTTCCAGTAGGGCGCAAAATAAATCGCGGATAAATATACAAAATAATTATGGAAAAAAAAGTCGACAATATTGACAAACAAAATCTGCGCCAAATTATTATTGATTCGCCCAAACAGATTAAAGATGGGTTGAAACTGGCGGAGGGAATAAATATAAACGGAAACTTTAATTCGCTAATGATTTCCGGCATGGGCGGATCATCCCTTCCTGCCAATATCCTGCGCATTTATTTAAACGATCTATATGTCAGGAATCCGGAAAAAAATAAACGTTTTGGGATTTTTCAGAATAGGTCATATTCTTTGCCGCCGGAGGCCTATGAAAATTGTTTGAACTTTTTTTCTTCATACTCTGGAAATACGGAAGAGACCATTTTATCATTTAAAGAAGCTGTTAAAAATAATCTTCCGTCTGTTGGATTTGCGTCCGGAGGAAAAATTTTGGAGATGTGCCAAGAAAATAGTATCCCTTGCGTTGTAATTCCTTCAGGAATACAGCCTCGTTATGCCATTGGATATTCATTTGCTGCCATGTTTCAGGTTTTATCAAATATGGGAATGGTTGAAAACAAAGCGGAGGAACTAATTGGATTATCAAGGAAGCTGGAAAAAACAATGTTGGCGCTGGAAGAAAAAGGCAGGGAACTTGCCGGAAAACTGGTTGGAAAAATACCCGTTATTTATTCTTCCGCTAAATTTAAATCGCTGGCGATGATTTGGAAAATCAAAATCAACGAAAATGCCAAAATTCCTTCTTTTTATAATTTTTATCCGGAACTCAACCATAATGAAATGATTGGATACACGCTTCCGCAGGGAAAATTCCATGTCATTACGCTATTGGATAAGAACGATCATCCGCAAAACATCAAACGAATGGAAATAACCGCGGAAATGCTCAAGGAAAAAGGTATTGGAACCACGATTATTGAAATAGAAAACGATAATATTTTCAATACGATTTTTTCAACCCTGCTTTTAGGCGACTGGGTGTCGTATTATCTGGCTTTGGCTTATAATCAGGATCCAACGCCGGTTGAAATGGTTGAAGATTTGAAAAAGCGGCTTGAACAATCCGCATGAGAATAAAAAACAGCAAAAGCGAAAAACTGATTTTCGGCCCGGCGGTAGCGGTGGATGTTTTGATTTTTGACGTCAATAACGGAAAACTGAACGCGCTTCTTATCAGAATCAGCAAGGGGCCGTACAAAAACAAATGGGCGCTCCCGGGAGGATTAGTAAGGACTGATGAAACTTTGGACGAAGCGGCAAAAAGGGTTCTCTGGGAAAAAGCGGGAATCCGGGGAATATATCTGGAACAACTTTACAGTTTCGGCGAGGTAAAAAGAGATGTTCGCGGAAGGATAATTTCCATTTCGTACTTTGCTTTGGTGGATAGCGCCAAATTCCAGCCCAGAACGACTGAATATTACTCCGATATCCGATGGAAAGAAGCGAAAAAACTTCCACCAATGGCCTTTGATCACGGAAAAATAATCGCCTTTGGAATTGAACGGCTCCGAAATAAAATCGAATATACCAACATCGCTTACGCCCTGCTTCCGAAGGAATTCACCCTGACAGAGATGCAGAAAATTTACGAAATAATTCTGGGAAAGAAGCTGGACAAGAGAAATTTCCGGAAAAAATTAAAGATGCTCAATATTTTGGAGCCGGAGAAAAAAATGAGGCATGGCCTCAAAAGCCGCCCGGCGGAACTTTACCGGTTCAGGAAAAGAAGCTTGGTTTTTACGAAATGAAGAGCAAGCCATATTCAAACATACCAATGAACATACCGCGGTATGTTCATTTTATTTTTATCTTTTTGTAATAAATTATAAAAACCCAAATAGGAACCAGTTGACAAAATTATTTTGTTGCTGTATAATGGCATCTTACCTTAAAAATAAAATAATTTCAGGCAAAAGGAGGAATTAAAATGCATATAAAGATTGTCCCGTTAAATGTCGATCATATTGATTATATAATGGAATGGGTAAATGACTCGGAAATCACCCAGTATTTCGCCAGCATGCGGAAAAAAGTTACCCGGGAGGAAGAACTGGAATTTATCAAAAAAATTATCGCAAGCCAAAATGATATTGTTTATTCCGTTTTTGATTCTGACAGCGGCGACTACATTGGCCAGGTCTCAATCAATCAGATCCATTGGCTCAGCGGCGAGGGGCGGTTATTTATGGTTGTGGTGAAAAAGCATCAGGGCAAGGGCTATGGCCATGAAATATTAAAAGCCATTCAGGATGCCGCGTTTATTAATCTGCAGCTTCATCGGCTGTATCTCATCGTCCGGCCGGAAAATGTAAGAGGTATTCAACTTTATCACCGCTGCGGATTCCGCCAGGAAGGTTATCTTTATGATAAGTATAAAATAGAAGACCAGTGGATCGATATGATTCAAATGGCGATTATACGGTCGTGATGGGAAAAATGGTGGAAATGAAAGGAGAAAAAGAATGAAAAAAGCCGAGTTATCGCAAACCGACTATGAGTTTATATTACTTATGTCGGCAAAGCCAAAAACGAAAAAAGGAAAACGCTTAGTTGATGAAGCTTCTCATAAGTACCACGATAAAATTAACTGGAGCGGTCTGGCCGGAACGCCGATTGCCGGCACGGATGATCAAAAGAAGGCGGTAGTGGATCTAATTGATCCGTGTGATTTCACCGAGTAAACGCAGTGAGGATAATTAACTTATAAAAGAATTGAAGGGGGTGATGATTTTGGTTAGAAAGGAAAACATAAGATATTTTCTTTCTCAACATCCAGAGATTACCGGAGAACAAAGAGAGAAAATCCTTGCTGCCCTGGAAAAAGAGCCGGAGGTGGAGGAAAAGGATTTAATAGTTTCCGGTTCGGTAAGAAATATTCTGGGACCGCGACTGGAAGAACAATTCTTTTCAGAGTTCGACAGGGACTTCCATCATTTGGAAATTGCCCTGGGTCATAGGTAAAATTAGTAGTTGAATATTTTTAGCTTGAAAGGTTATCTGAATAATTTCAGATAACCTTTTTAATTTTTCAAAAGGTGTAAAAAGTCCTTATATAAGCCGAAAAAAAGAGTTATCCATAAGTGATTATTAGTGTACACTTGACACGATTTTAAAGGTATGTTAAGTTAAAAGTGTAATAAATACACTAAGTAAGTTGTAGTACATAGTACAGGAATTAGGAATTAGGAATTTTTGCGGGTTGATAAACAGCTTCTAGGGAATAAAAGCTAATAAGCTAATAAGCTAAGAAACTGGAAATCAGGCCGGAAAAGTTCTTTGATAAATATAATGTCTTGCATGCCTGACGCAAGCTTATAAATAAAAAGAAAGCCCCGCCCCAATTTCGAGGGTAGAATGCTGACATCTATTAGTTTTCCGCGGAAACGCCTAGCGGCTTCGTGAGATTAAACTTATTAGTTTTACCTAAAATTGAAGCGGGGTAAGGGAGGCATAATGATAACAGATGAGTTTATGGCAGTTGCCGGAACAGTGATTGGAACGGAACACAGAAGGTTAGGAAAAAACAATCAGGATGGATACTTTATCGCCGCTAACGGCTATGTTCTTTCGGCGGCGATATCCGATGGATGCTCGTCTTCAATTTCCAGTGAGGTCGGCGCGAAACTACTTTCCAGATTTATCGCCGAAGAAGCGCTGAAACTAATAATGCGCGAGTGCGTTATCAAGGGTTCGGAAATTATGGAACGGCTGGAAGAAAACGCGATTAAGTACATGAAAAATATTTTATCGCGGCATCAGAATCCGGAATCCGCCCTGGATGAAATGTTTCTGGCGACAATCGTCGGAGTGATAATGAATGATTATTTCGCGACCATTTATGCCATCGGAGACGGGGTTTACGCGCTAAACGGCGAAATCGGGATAATTGACGAAAGTAATATGCCGAATTACCCGGCGTATAAAGTTCTTCCGGGAAATTATGAAGTGGACGAGTCCAAAATAAAATTGCGGCTAAAGAGAGAAGTTTTTACGGATGACGTGGAAAGCATTCTCATTGCCACGGACGGCGCCAATGATCTCATTCGAAAAGCAGGCCGGACGATTAATATTCTGGGAAAAGAAGAAAAAGTTAAGGGATTGAATCAGTTTGAGAAAGAAGAAAAGTACCTCAGGAATCCGACATTGCTCCAGAAAAGATTAACACAGCTTAATACGGAGCGGACATCCATTGACTGGGAAAATCGGGAAATAAATAAGTTTGAAGGAATTTTGAGCGATGATACAACAATCATTTTAATCAAAAGAAAGGACCCCGCCCAAATTTCGAATATAGATCGCTGATCGGCATTAATATATTCGCGGAAACGTCTAGCGGCTTCGCGAGTTGACATTAGTTGGTTCTGCTGAAAATTAGTGCGGGGCAAGGGTGAGAAAAATGGAAGTTTACGTCAAAGGGAGCAGGATTACATTAAATCCTAAAAACATTATCGGCGAAGGCGGGGAGGCGAAGATATACCTTTACAAAAATTCGGCGGTAAAAATATACCATCCGAATCTGCTTTCCAGAAGAAGGGAAGAAAAGCTCAAGGTTTTTCCCCGGAATCTTCCGGCTAACGTAATAACTCCGGCGGATCTGGTTCTGGACCAAAACGGAAAAGTCATCGGATTTTCCATGGAGTTTATTGAAGACGGGGAAGCGCTGATAGCGCTTTCCAATAAAAGGTTCCGCGAGAATTTCTCTTCGGAAAAAACCGCTAAGGTATTTTTGGACATACTGGCTACTCTGGAAAAAATCCATGTTACCCAGGCAGTAATCGGAGACTTTAACGACCTCAATGTGCTTTTCAAAGATGAGGAGGCGTTTTTCATCGACGCGGACAGCATACAGTTCGGAAAGTTTCCCTGCGAAGTGGCGACGGAACAGTTTCTGGACCCGCGGCTTTACGGAATTGATTTTTCAAAGCGTCCCGTCTTCACGCCGGAAAGCGATTTCTATTCATTTTCCGTTTTGCTTTTCCGGAGTTTGCTGTTAGTGAGTCCATTCGGCGGAGTGCATCCGAAATTTCCGACTCTTACCAAAAGGGCGGAAAAACGCGTTGCGATTTTCAATTCCGAGGTGCGCTATCCCAAAGCGGCGATCCATTTCAAAGTTCTGCCGGACGATTTACTGGGTTATTTCCATAAGGTCTTTGAAAAAGACCTGCGCGGAAAATTTCCCAAAAATCTCCTGGAGAACCTGCGCTGGACCAGATGCGCGGCCTGCGGGAATTTCCACGCGAGAGCGATTTGTCCCTATTGCGCCCACCAGGCGCCGGCGGCAGTAAAGGAAATTACCGCCATAAACCGCCAATGTTCGTCAACCAGGATTTTCTCAACCAAAGGAAGAATAGTCCACGCCAAAATGGAAAGCGGGAAAATAAAGTTTGTCTGGGAAGAAGGAGGGGTAGTGCGGAGAGAAAATGGGGAAAAAGTAATGCTGGAAAACCCGGATAATTTCACCCGTTTTTCAATTATGGGGCCGAAAACCATTATCGCGAGAAAGAACCGGTTTATCATTATCGGCCGGGAAAAGGTCGCGGAGCAGAGAACTACGGGAATGTTGGGGAACCTGCCGGTTGTTGAAAGTTCTGAATCCGATTATTTCCATCTTCAGGGAGATATGCTCGTGAAAAGCGGGAAAAAGACATTGGGGAATATTTTGGAAAACCAAACCTGGATAAGAGTGGGTTCGAAATTCGGCTTTGGGTTCTACCGGATAGGGATGAAGACGGTTTATTTCATCTTCGATTTGGAAAAGCCGGGCATTAACGATTCAATTGCTCTTCCCAAGATAGAAGGGCAGCTCATTGACGCGGAGTGCGTGTTTTCGGGAAAATTCGCTTTATTCCTGTATTCCAGCAAAGAAAGCGGAAAAATATGGAATGCGATGCATCTTATCAATGAAAAAGGGACGCTGCTGGGAAGCGCCAAAGAAGAAGCGGAAAATTCCCGAATGCTGTCCCGGATCCGCAACAAAACATTGGGAGGCGAAAAAATTCTCACCGCCTCGGACGAAGGATTAATTCTTATTACCGCGGAGAATGGAAAACTTCAGGAAACAAAAATATTTTCGGATACGGAACCGTTTGTCAATGAGGAATCCCGGATATTCGCGGCTGCGGAAGGAATTTATGTTGTTTCCGAGAAAGAATTTAAACTTTTAAAACTCTTATAGGAGGCAATTATGACAACAAGATGCTTTGAATTGAATTTCAAACTGCAGACCGTTTGGTATACTGCCAAAATTTTCACTGATAATCCGAAGAAAGTGAAAATAAACAAGAAACTGAAGTACGAGGATGTTAACTCTTATGTCAAAAAAATTCACAGGATTTGCCTGAATTGATCTTCCTTTGGAAGACAAAATCAACTAAAAGCCATCCGTCGCTAAAGCTATGGAATGGCAAGGAGGAAAAAATGACTAAGAAAGCAGCAAGCAACATTCCGTTTCCGAGTTTCTACGATCCGAAAAAGGTGGGAGAAATATTTCTTCCGCGTTACGATCAAATCATGAAGGAAGCGATTGAATTCCGGAAAAAATTCAAAATCCGCCCCGCGGTCGAGGACAAATTCAGAATCGCGGTGTTCAGCATTGACGAACAGATAGGATTTTGCGTTCCGGGCGCTTCACTTTTCGTTCCGGGCGCGGTGGAGGACAGCCAGCGGGGAAACGAATTTATTCTCCGCAATCTTGATGCCATAACCGATTTGTATTTTTCACTCGACACCCACCGCGTATTCCAGATTTTTTATCCGACTTTCTGGATTGATAAAGACGGCAATCACCCGGCGCCGTTCACCATGATATCCACTGAAGATATTAAGAAAGGCAATTGGACTGCCGCCCTTTATCCTTTAGAGGCGGTTGCGTATGTGGAAGCGCTTGAGAAAGCCGGCAAATACATATTGATTATTTGGCCTTTCCACACGATGCTTGGCGCGGTTGACCACGCTTTGGTTCCGGCGACATTTGAAGTGGCGCTCTTTCATTCACTGGTAAGGCAAAAGCAGACAATTTTCGAAACCAAAGGCACGCATCCGCTTACGGAAAATTACTCGGTGCTGGAGCCGGAAGTGAAGCAACTAGAGGTCGCTAATAAGGCGCTGGCGTTGGGACAGTTCAACGCCAAATTCTTCAAAGCGCTTATGGAAAACGACCGGGTTTATCTCAAGGGCCAGGCAAAAAGCCACTGCGTGAAATCCACCATTGACAGCTTGCTTAACCAAATTATGCGGGATGACCCAAAACTGGTGGAAAAGGTCTATATCCTTGAGGATTGCATGAGCCCGGTGCCGGCGGTAAAAGACGCGGCTGGCAATCTCCTGACTCCGGATTTTCCGGACATTGCCGACCAGGCGATCGAGCAGTTCAGGAAAGCGGGGATGAATGTGGTGAAATCCACCGATCCGATTATGTTTTAAATTTTTTTGCAGTAAAATAGTGTATTTTATACACTAAAATCTAGAAACAACGTCATTCTGAGCGGAGTGCAGTGGAGTCGAAGAATCTCGGGATCCCCTCGACTTCGCTCGGGATGACTAAGATATGAAAGGAGCACAATCATGAGCCAGAAATCAATTGGAGAAGTGAAAAACATTTTGCAGGACGCGGCGGAGGATGGAGTAATTTCCCAGAAAGCGCTGCAGGTGATTGACATTAACGACACGGTGCTCGCCGGCATCGACGGAACGGACATTGACGATATCCAGGCGACGGATGTGACGCTTTTGACTCTTGTCGTTGACGATACGGGATCGCTCGCGCATCTTATTGACAGCGTGATTGAAGGTCAGAACCAGCTTCTGGAGGCCATCAGAAATTCCAAGCAGAAGGACAATATACTGCTGGCGCTCTGGAAATTCGATGCTGATAGCAAATTAGTCCATTCCTATGTCCCGGTTGGCCAGGCGACAAAACTCGACCGGAGGAATTACCGGGCGAGCGGAAGCAGCACCGCTCTCAATGACGCGTGGATGAACGCCATGGCTTCCAATATCGCTTACGCCCAGATGCTTAGGTCATCGGGCACGCCGGTAAAAAACATCGCGGTAGTCATCACTGATGGCCAGGACAATGATTCCAGAAGATACCGGGCTGCCGATTGCGCGAAGGTTAATAAAGACCTTCTCAAAAGCGAGCAGTTCATTCTGGCATTCGTCGGAATGGGCCAAACGGCGGCGGACGAAACGCAGTTTCGCCTCATTGCCGAGGAAATGGGCTTTCCCGACGGAGCGATTCTGACGGTGGATTCAACACCATCGGAAATCAGGAAGATATTCAACATGATTTCTCAATCAGCCATCCGGGCGTCGCAAAAGGCAGTGAGCGCGGCCGCGCAAAATTCATTCTTTAACCCTTAATAAATTAAGGGAATGGCAAGGGGAGAGGAAAAATTTCCTCCCCTTGCCAAAATTAATTTTTTGTGCTACGTTAAAAAAGCTTTCAGAAAATTGTAACTGAAAAATATTATTCGATTTCAATTTTCTGCTTCTATGTTTTGTGGAAGCAAAGAGTTATTTGAAAAAAAACAACAAAATAACCATACTACTTTTTCTAGCGTACGCGGCATAAAGTAGTACTAATTGTTTCAACAAAGAAAGGAGAAAAACAATGAAAATCGCTGACGAATATTTCAACAACTGCAGGAAAATCGCGGTAAGAAATCCGGAACTAATGGGAAAAAAAGTCCGCTACAAGGCCTTTGCCCGCGAAAAGGGAATCGTGGTCGGAAGCAACAAGTCCGTCAATTTCATCAAGGAAAACACCTACGGATCTGTTAAAGTTATGGGTCTTAAAGATGGAGACATTTTTCATTCCGGAGAACCAGTGTTGATAATTGAAGGAAATTTCTACGAACTGGTTGTTTTGGAGACCACTTATCTGGGATTTCTAAGCTACAGCGGCGCCGCGGCTGAAATGGCAGAAATTGTGAGAGCCGCTAACGGAACTCCGGTTATTGATATGTCCGCGCGCCATTTTCCGTGGCAAATAATCGAAGAAACGGCGCTGGCGGCGTATCTGGGAGGCGCGGCCGGAACGTCTACTCAAGCCGGTTATGATTACGTCCAGAAATGGTACGGGCCGGTGGACGACTTCAAACTTTATGCTTCTATTCCTCACGCCATGGCGGCAGTAGCCGCGGAAATGGCGGAAAGGGAAAGATTGTTTCCGAGCATAATGGCGGCAAAATTATTCCACGAAATTTTTCCTGACAGGCCTATCACCGTTCTGGTGGATTATGAAGGAAGAGAGTCGGATGTGGCTAAGCAAGCGTATGAAATTCTTGGCGACAAGCTCTTCGCGGTCCGGCTGGATACGCATGGCGACAGGCAGATGCAGGGAACGCTGACTTTAAATCCAGATGATGAATTGCCGATATTTGATGGATTTAGTGGGCATGATTATGATATACTCGGTCCGCCAAAATACTACACCGGAAATGGCGTAACAATTGAATCAGTTTTCGTGATGAGAAAATTTCTTGATTCTATTGGAGCGAAAAATGTAAAAATTGTTGTCAGCTCCGGCTTTAATAAAGAAAAGGTTAATGCTTTCCGCGAAGCCGGAGCGCCCATGGATTTTATCGGAACGGGAAGCTGGCTGAAATTCACGATGTTTACCGCCGACATCTCCGATGTCTGGGAAAACGGCGACTGGAAACCCCGATTGAAAGTCGGGCGAACCCACGGCGACGGTTCAAGAGCCCAAGTGCTATTTGAAAGGAAGTAGAAATTAAAAGAGGAGAAAGAAAACTCTTTCTCCTCTGCCATTTTCTTTTTACTTGAAGTATATACCGAAGTATGTATTAAAATATATATCTCAAGCAAGGAGGAAAGTAACTTAAAAACAATTAACTTAAAGGAGAAGTGCAATGAAATATTTTTTGATTATATCTGGCGATGAAAGGTCAAATGACGTGAGGGACTGGGTGGATACCTGGAATAAAACCGTAAAAAGAGATGATAGTCCGGAGATTGAATTTATTTATGATCCCGATTATGATGATTTTGATGGCGTTGTTGTTGTTGGAGGAGACGGAAAAATGCTTAATGCGATTAGCGATTATAATCATAAAGAGAAGCCATTTTTCGGCATCAATCGCGGAACGTTCGGTTTTCTTCTGAATCCGATAGATTCTTTTTATGATTTTTTGGAAGCGCTGAAAAATTTCAACCAGCACAAAATTCTGGAACTCAATCTTTTAAACGCGACATTTTTCGGCGAAGCTGATTCGGCGGCCGGCGTGGAATATGCTTTTAATGATGTTTATGTAAAAGCAAAGGAAGGCAATGAAACGATTGCGGGGGATGTCATTTCGTATTCTTCTGAAAAACATTTCCAAAAACCGTTTAAGGGTGATGGATTGATAGTAGCCACGCCGCAGGGTTCAACGGCTTACAATCACAGCGCCGGTGGATATGTTCTCCCGCTTGAGGAAAAGCTTTTAGCGGTGACATCCATCTGTTCCATGAATGAGCCGATTAAAGAAGTGACGACAATAGATAAGGTTGACATTGTAATCAGGCGCGGAACAGCCATTGGCTACGCCGACCGCAAGAAGATAGAGAATGTGAAAAAAATCGTTATTACTCCCGCTCATACAGTCAAACTTGTGTTCGTCAAAAGTTATAATTACCAGCTTAAAAGATTTCAGTTGAAATAGTTTTAAAAGGTCGCCTGTGCTTAAGCTAATGAATTTAACTATAGCAGCGACCAAGTGAAAATAATCTTGTTTTTGCGCCAAGTGGAAAAAAATAACCTGGCACAAAGTGGAACCGATTCCCGGACTGGAAAGAGAAATTCTACTGGCCGAAGGGGTAGCAGAATAAAAGAATTGTCCCGCTGTCTCAAAAATGAGGCAGTGGGATTTTTTTTATGGTAAAATACACACAGAAGAAAATTTATCGCGCCTGTTTGTATTATTGTTTATGGGGAACAAAAGATATAAAACCAGTTTGAAAGTTTTAGCGGTCGTCGCGTCCATCGCCTTTATTATTTGGACCTCCTCGTCGCTGCAGGGAGTCATTCTGCGTTACTCCGGGCTGATTACCGGCTTTCTCCAGGCGCATGAAGCCCTGGGAGTTTTCATCTTTCTTGCCGTCTCAGTTGTTTCCGTGGTCGTTTCTCCTTTCAGCAGTTTGCCGCTAGTTCCTTCGACCATTATGGTCTGGGGAAATTTCGTCACTTTTATTTTCTTGGTTGCCGGCTGGTTTTTGGGCGCGTGGCTGGGATATCTTCTGGGCGGCTGGGCAGGCAGAAAAATCCTGAAACGCTGGTGGAATTTTGAAAAAGTTGAATATTACAAGAGAAAAATTTCTCCGCGGGCGCAGTTCTGGCTGGTTTTTCTTTTTCGCTTGGCCATTCCCTCGGAGGTCACCGGGATTACCCTGGGAATAATCCGCTATCATCCGGGAAAATATCTTCTGATAACTTTTTTAACGGAGCTTCCTTTCGCCTTCGCGGCCGTTTATTTGGGCGGAACGCTTGCGGAAGGAAATTTCCTGGCATTCGCCGTAATGATAATTTTAGTTACGGCCCTTATAGCGCTGGCTTCTTACTTTTTCCACAAAAAAATATAAATTCTATTTCTCAAATCCACACTCTTTTTTAGAGCACTTTACTTTCCCCTTGGCGGCGAAGAGGAGAAGTGAGCCGCATTGCGGGCATTTTTCGCCGGTGGGTTTGGACCAGAAAGCGGTCTTGCATTCGGGATAATTGTTGCAGCCGTAAAAAATTTTACCCCGCTTGGATTTCTTTTCCACGATGTCGCCTTTGCCGCAATTTGGACACTTTACCCCGGTTTTATTTTCAATCTTTTTAATGCCTTTGCATTCCGGATATCTGGAACAGCCCAGAAACGCTCCGTATTTTCCGCGCTTCACCACCATCGGCGCGCCGCATTTGTCGCAAATCACGCCGGAATTTTCTGAATCAACTTTTTTTTCTTCCTCCGTTTTTTCGGTGTATTTACAATTGGGAAAATTGGCGCAAGCGATGAACTTGCCGAACCGCCCGAATTTTACGATCAAGTCCCCCCCGCATTCGGGACACTGGCGGTCCAGTTTTTCCAGGATATCCTCTCTTTTCACTGTTTTAGTTTTTTCTTCGAGATGCTGATGAAAAGGGCCATAGAATTCTTCAATTACCGGCACCCATTTAATTTTTCCCTCGGCGATTAGGTCAAACGCCTCTTCCATATGGGCGGTGAATTTTATGTCAACGATTTGCTGAAAATGTTCAACCAGGAGATCATTGACGATGAGCCCGATTTCCAGCGGATGAAGTTTTCTGTCTTCCCGCTTCTCAACATATTTCCTTTCAATAATCGTGGAAATGGTCGGCGCGTAAGTCGAGGGGCGGCCGATTCCGTAGTCCTCCAGAATTTTCACCAGCGACGCTTCATTATAGCGGGGCGGGGGAGTGGTAGATTTTTTTTCCGGGAGAACTTCCGCCAAATCAAGCAGATCGCCGACTTTCATAAGCGGAAGCATATTCTCTTCCTGGGAGATGGTATTATAAACTTTCAAATATCCGTCAAATTTTATAGTGGACCCGTTTGCCCGCAATAAATAATTACCTTTTTTACCTAATGCGGAAATGTCAACTCTTACCGAATCAAAAATTGCCGGTTGCATCTGCGAGGCAATCATCCGGTTCCAGATTAATTTGTATAATTTATAATGGCTCGGTTCCAGGGAAGCCATGAGATTTTCCGGGGTTTTTTCCGGTTCCGTCGGACGAATGGCTTCATGGGCTTCCTGCGCCCCTTTGGATTTGGTCTGGTAAAATCGTGGGCTTGCGAGGGAATAATTTTTTCCGAAAATTTTATCAATTGTTTTCTTGGCCGCCAACATTGATTCCAGAGATATATTGACGCTGTCAGTCCGCATGTAGGTGATCAGCCCCTCTTCATATAATTTCTGGGCGATCATCATAGTGAACTTGGCGGAAAATCCGAAAGTGTTGATGGCGGCCTGTTGCAAAGTGGAAGTGGTGAAGGGGGCGGAAGGATTCCGCAAGACCTCCTTCTTCTCAATATTAGTAACCTTATATTCAGCGCCGCGAAGATCTTCCGCGATGGCATTAGCGGTTTTTTCGCTTGAGATTATCGTTTTCTTTGTCTTATAATCCCCGGCGAATAATTTCAAAGTGACAACTTTTTCAATTTTCTCCCCATTTTTTTCGATCAGATTTGCCTGAAAAGTTGTTGGTTGTTGGTTGTTGGTTTTTAGTTGAGCGGAAATTATCCAATAATTTTCGCTCTTAAACTTTTCAATTTCCCGTTCCCGCTCAACGATAAAACGGAGCGCTATTGATTGCACGCGCCCGGCGGAAAGTCCGCGTTTTATTTTTTTCCAAAGAAAGGGAGAAAGCTCGTATCCGACCAGCCGGTCCAAAATGCGCCGTGCCTGCTGGGCATCCACTAAATTTAAATCGATTTCTCTCGGATTTTCCAGCGCTTTTTCAATCGCTTTTTTCGTAATTTCGTGAAAAACAATGCGGCTGGTTGTTAGTTGTTGGTTGTTAGTTGTTGGTTTATTTAGTCCAAGCGCTTGGACTAAATGCCATGCAATGGCTTCGCCTTCCCGGTCTTTGTCGGTAGCGAGAATTATCCCTTCCGCTTTTCTGGCGAATTCCTTGAGTTCCGCGACCCTTTTGCGGGCCTTATTCGGAATGATATAGCGCGGTTCGAAATTATTTTTAATGTCAATCCCCATTTCCTGTTTGGGAAGATCGCGAACATGGCCGTAGGACGACTTTACGGAATATTTTTTCCCCAAGAATTTTGATATAGTTTTTGCCTTGGTTGGCGACTCGACGATAATTAACTTCATAAAAAATTTTTGAATTTTTAATTTTATAAATAAATCTAAATTTTTTAATGTTTAAATATTTGGAAATTAAAAATTATTTAAAAATTACAAAATTAAAAATTATAAAATTATATAGTTTTGTCCTCCGATATTTTTAACTATTCCTTTCATTTCCATAATCGAAAGAGTGGAACTAGCCACATTAGTTTCCAGTTTAGCGAGTTTAATAATGTTGTCAATGTGAGTTGGCTCGTGAGACAAAATTTTAAGGATTTTTTCTTCATCTTTTGACGCCGGAATTATTTTTTTCACTTCCTCCGCCGTTTTTCTTTCTTCTATTTTCAATTCCTCCAGAATATCCTTGGCGCTGGCCGCCAGCTTCGCTCCGGCTTGTATCAATTTATTGGTTCCTTCGGATTGCGGCGAAAAAATAGGGCCGGGAACGGCGAATACTTCGCGGTTGAATTCCAAAGCCAGGCCCGCGGTAATCAAGCTTCCGGAGTTCTCGGCGGCTTCAATAACCAAAGTGCCAAGCGTCATTCCGGCCATAAGGCGGTTTCGGGCGGGAAAAGTTCCTTCGGTCGCGCTCGTGCCCAGGGGATAGTCGGAAATAAGCGCGCCGTTTTCCATAATTTCCCGGGAAAGATTATAATTTACTTTTGGTCCGATCATATTATCCTCCAGTCCGCTTCCCAGAACGGCGATCGTTTTTCCCCCGGCGTCCAGTGCTCCCCGGTGGGCGAAGGCGTCAATGCCGATGGCCATGCCGCTGACGATTATAATGCCGGTCCGGGCAAGATCACGCGCGATATTTTCCGCGACCTGCTTTCCGTACTGGGTGAATTTGCGCGAACCGACGATAGCCAGCATGGGAAAATTATTCCAGTCAAAATAGGAATCCGCACCCTTTACATATATAATATGTGGCGGATTGGGAATTTCCTTGAGTAATTTAGGATATATGGCGTCGGTGAAAGAAATTATTTTGATGTTTTCTTTTTCCAGTTTTTCCCATTCTTCTTCCGGATTTATTTTATCCCTTTCGAAAATTATTTTTTCTGCCAGTTTTTCCGGAATCCCGCTTTTTCTTAAATCGCCTGCCGGCGCTTTCCAAATATTTTCCGCGGAGCCGAAAAAATCCAAAAGCAGGCGCGTTTTTTGCGCACCGACGCCGTTTATTTTATTGAGAGCGTTTAAAAATTTCATGAAAAAATTATTCTCCATTTAAAAAAGTGCTCGTATGTATGTCCCCCTTTGTAAAAGGGGGCTGGGGGGATTTTTATTTTTACCGCGCGACTTAGTAAAAATCCCTCTGTCCTTCGGACATCTCCCTTTTATAAAGGGAGAGATTTATGTTAAAAGTTCTTTAATAAATATACACAAGTTTCCCGCGCTTGACAAAGCGAAGATAATTTGCTATACTGCTTAATTAAATGCGGTTTGGTTTCCAGTGTCCTGTTCGCAGTCCAAAGCGGACGAACCTCCTTTTGTTCCGCGAGTAGGTTTACCCCCTCACCAATTATGGATTAGAAGTTCTCAATATTTATTAAAGCTTTAAAAGATCAATAATTGGTGTGGGGGTGAATGTATTCAACCGTGATAATTTGCGGAAGGATGCTGCTGCGGGCGGGACATTGGAAGCTAATCTTTATAGAACTAAAACTGGAAAATTTTGCGCTTTAAAAAGTAAATAATTTTTGCAAAGGAGGTTATCATGCTGGGTTTTGCGAAGAACTTTATTGATGATATTCTTGGGCCGATTGCGAAAAGAATTAACATAAGCCCGAACGCCATTACTTTTGCGGGATTGATTGCCGCTATTATTGCGGCAACTACCATTCCAAAAGATCTTTTCTGGGGAGGACTGCTGATACTTATAAGCGGAGCGTTTGATTTATTTGACGGAATGGTTGCCCGAGCGAACAATAAATCCTCAAAATTCGGTTCTTTTTTTGATTCTGTCATTGACCGCTATTCTGATTCAGTGCTGCTGCTGGGCTTCATATGGTATTTTTACAATGCAGGTTCAGGAACGGGAATTTTTTTAACAGCCGGAACTATTATTGGAACAATGGCAATAAGCTACGCAAGAGCGAAAGCGGAAGGACTGCAGCAAGAGTGCAAAGTTGGAATAATGGAAAGGCCGGAAAGAATCATACTGATGGCGCTGGGAGCTCTTTTTAAATTGGCGCTTCCGATGATGTGGGTGATGTTAATCCTGACGCATATTACCGTGGCTCAAAGAATTTTCTATGTGCGGAAAAAAATGTCTGATAAGAAAAAATAAAAAAGGCGGTGGAAGATAAAATTCTCCCCCGCCTTTTTAATTTTCTGGAATTAATATTATACGAAACTTGACAAATTACTCGCCATATGCTACTTTTTCCAGTTGTTTGAAAAGTTAATAAATTATTTAGAAAGGAGAGGAATGATGCTAAAAGAAAAAAGTTTCTGGAAGGTTTTTGTGGTTATTTTTCTGGTTATATCGTTCGCATGCATGGCTGCCAGCTTTTTTTATGGGTTATTGATGACATTTATCAGATATTCCATTTTTGCGGCGATAGCGGCTTTTATCGTATCTATAATTTGGCACAAAAAAAGGAGAAAGGGGGAAAGTACAGTAACAATTTACAAACAGTGAAAAAACAAGAAACCCAAAAATCGCCGCCATTTATAATCGCGGCAAACTAAAGGAGGAAAATATGGGATTCAAAGATTCAGGAATATTAGTAGGGCGTATTATTTCTGCCGGACTTGGGGATGTGAAAAACTTCCTTAAAGAAAAGGCAGAGAAAGGAACAAAAGCGGGGAAGAAAGCGATGGATAAAGTTCTTCATTCTGTTGATCTTAATTCTGATGAGATAAAAAAATATCTCAAGGAAATGAAAGACGATCTCTCCGGAATAATGGATGATATCACAAGGGATTCGATAACATTCACTCTGCGGAATATTTCCCGCAATTCGCAGGTAAAGATCGTGGAAAAACTTTCTGTTGATGACAGGAAAAAGATCGCGGAACTTTCAGGCGAGATGAGCGCCATTATTAATGATTGCGTCGCTCATATAGAAGCGCGGGAAAAGATGATTTTTCCGAAAATCCAAACCATTGCCGATCTTGACGCGATTTCAAAAAAACTCGGGCTGGACATCAATCTGAAATCCTATTCGCCCAAAGCTTTAGTTACATGGGGGATATCCGGAAAAACGGCGGATGACAGAATGGTAAATTTCTATCTCGAAGGGGGAGATTACAGTAAAAGAGTCAAGGTAGGTTTCGTGCCGTATTCCATGCTCTATAAGTAGGGCGGGAAAATGGAAAAAAAGAAGGCGGTTGGATAAAATTCCAGCCGCTTTTTAAATACATTAACTTGACAAAAATTTGAAAGTATGCTAGGTTATTACGTTGTATTAATACTGGTTTTAATAGCCCTGATAGTGCTATAATCACTTGCTATCAGAGCTATAAAAGCCAGAAAGTGGCTTTTATTAAAAAAGTCATTTGACAATTTAATATAAACTTCAGAATTATCTGAAATTAAAGAAATGAAAGGAGGTGAGCAGAGATTTTAGAAATCCAGTAAAAAGGAGGTTTTCATGGCAAAAACCAGAGAAGACCCACCCATAGTAGCAGTAGTGACAATGCCTCACAGAGAAGGCCACAAGGGCCCTTTTTTCGAAGCCAAATGTGACATCGGAACCGTCACCGTTTCTCTTAATAGGGATGTGTGGGGGGAAGATGTTTGGCCGGAGGGAGGGATTAAAGTTTTACTGTGGGACATTCGTTCCAAGCGAAAAGGGTGGAGAGCGTACAGAGCCCGGTTTTATAGGCCGAGCGATGAAAAACTCTTCAATAAGAAGAGTCGAGAGAATAGTAAAAGAAATGGAGGAACCTAATATATGTCAGGTGGAGAAAAGAAAGAAGAAAAAAAAAGCTTAGCCAGTAGACTAAAAGGTCTTGTATTTGAAACAGTTGAGGAAGGTGGCAGCGCTGAAGTTTTCCAACCCGTTCCAAATGCGGGTGGAGAAAAGCCGGCGGATGTCACTATGGATACTGAAAATGTCTATGTCCCGTCGTCGATGGCAAACTCCGAACAAGTTGAGGAGTTAAGAAGAAAAATCAGATCAAGAGGAAAAATTCTGGCTGATTTTTTGGCCACTGTTGAGGAACTTAAGGACACGATTCCTGACGAGGCCCAGCGCTATGTCGCGGTCGACAAAGCCAGAAAAGATTTTGGACCGGAAGATCTTCTGTATGCCGCAAAAGAACAACTCGATGAGATTGATATTCAGTCCAAAGAGTTTGATGATGCGGTAAAAGAAGTCGGTGCCGAAGCTGAACGGCTGGAAAAGGACGCCGGGAGCATTAATCTTGAGATTGAAGGTCTCAGGCAAAGAATAGCGCAACTTGAAGAAAAGAAACGCGAAATCAGCGCCAAGGCGAGAACTGCCAGAAGCAAAGCGGAATCAGGAAAAGCAAAATTCGAAGCGGCATCAAAGATCGTGAAAAGCGAGATAGAAACCATTATTCGAAAAATCAACCAATACCTAAAAGGAGGTAAATAAAGATGGCCGATTTATTGGAATTACCGAAAGATTTTACGCCGAAAAAATTCTGGGAAAGGCCGGAAGGAATGCCGGGCATGATAGTGCTCGCGCTTATGATAATAGGAGGAGGAGCGCTGCTTTTTGCGGCCCTTCCTTTTATAATCACCCTTCTCCAGAACACGCTTTACGCGGCCGGACTGGCAATAGCGCTTGCGGCTTTAGTATATATTGTAAGCGACAAGCGGTTCCGGACCCTTGTATCCTATGGATTCAAGAGTTTAATGAGAAAGATCACCAGTATCTATAAGACGATTGATCCAATCGGGATCCTGAATAACTATATTGATGATCTTGAAGATGATCTGGTTTCAATGGATAAGCAAATCCAAAACCTTAAGGGCCAGATGAGACGGCTGGGAAATGCCATTACGTCAAATGAAGAAAACCGGAAGCAAAATCTTCAGTTGGCTGGCAGGGCACATAAAGAGGGAAAGCAGGCACAGTTTGTCTTAAGCGCGCGAAAAGCGGGACGGCTGGAGAAATCCAATCTAACGCTGCAGCAGCTTTACGACAAAATGGAGCTCCTGTATAGGGCACTCCGGAAAATGTATGAAGTTGCCTCTTTCGTGCTTGAAGACCTTAAAGACGAGGTGGGTGTTAAAACCCGCGAGTATGAAATGATCAGAGCCGGATATTCCGCATTCACAAAAGCCATGAATATACTCAAGGGACAGAGCGATAAGCATGACCTGTTCATGGAAACCATGGAGTATCTGACCGAGGACTACGGGCAGAAGCTTGGCGAAATAGAACATTTTGTCGAAGTTTCCAAGACATTCATTGATTCAGTTGATCTTGAAAACGGGGTCTACGAAGAAAACGCCCTCAAGATGCTTCAGGAATGGGAAGAAAAAGGGGATTCGATCCTTATCGGTCCCGCGGAAAAAAAGCTTCTCCTTGATTTTTCTTCAGATCCGAAAAATGTAGTTGACTTTGAAGAACCGCTTCCTAAAAGAGAGGAAGTCGCGGTAGAAGTCAAAAAGAAAAAAGATGAGAAACGCAAATACGAAGCGTTTTTCGAAAACTAAAAAGGGAGGATAAAAAAGATGGCAAAAGAAAGAATGAAGCCGATAGTTAAGTTTATGCTTATCTTCATCGGGATAGCAGTTTTGTTTGGGGTATTTATGAAGTTTAAAGATAAGATTATGCCAGAAGGCAGGCAGATAAAGAGCATTCTTGGAAAAGCAGAAACTTCAAAGGCGGTCAAATCAGGTACACCTTTAGCAAAAATAGGAGTGGTGACCTGGGGTGGCTACGCAGGCGGACAGTATTACAACGGCGGATTTTCTGCTTCCAAAGAGTCCCGCTATTACAAGGACTACGGGATACTGGTGGAATTCAAAGTCCTTGACGACTTTACCCAGTCCCGAAACGCCTGGAAAAATGACGAGGTTCAGCTTTTATGGGCGACGATAGACGCTTTCGCGTCAGAGTCGGATGCTCTAAAGGAATACCAGCCGGTTTTTCTATTTCAGGCCGACTGGTCTCGCGGCGGAGACGCAATTGTAGCAACAAACAATATCAGATCTATCCGTGATTTGCGCGGAAAAAAGGTAGCCGTAGCCATTGGAACGCCATCCCATACTTTTCTCTTGAGTATGTTGCAAGCCGATGATATAGAATACAGAGACATTAAAGCTAATGTTACGGAAGTGGATTCCGCTATTACGGCAGCAGCTTATTTCAAGGATGGAAAAGTTGACGCAGCGGTGGTCTGGAGTCCGGATGACGTTGACTGCTTAAAAAGCAGGCCCGGTTCTCATATTCTCAAGTCAACCAAGAGCGCTACTAACATAATCGCTGACGGATTTTTTGCGAAGAAAGCTTATGTTGACAGCCATCCCGAAGTAATAAAAGCTATTTACGAAGGATGGATGAAGGGCGCGGCTGAGATAAATACCAACTCCCAAGCGAAAGAAGACGCCATAAAGATTCTTATGCAGGGACTCAATGTTCCGGATGATTTTGCCAGAACGGCCATAAACAATGTCCGCCTGACGACTCACGGGGACAATATGAATTTCTTCGGACTAGATGCCAATTACAAAGGCGTCACCGGGAAAGACCTGTATGAGAAGATGGCGCGGATCTATAATGCTATCGGGTTGGCGCCGGATGTGGTTCCAGCATGGAGAACAGTTTATGATGTTTCAGCCATACGTGCGGCCCGTCTTTTCGGACCAGAGCACGAAGCAGAAGGAGGATTCTCATTTACCAAAGCCACCAGTCAGGAGGCATCTGCCCAAGCGGTAGCGTCCAAAACCTTGCGCATTACTTTCGCGACAGGATCTGCTACTCTTGATCAGAACGCGCAACTTCTGATTGAAATGGCTTTTGCCGATACCGCTCGCCAGTTTGCTGGATCCAGAATAAGGATTGTCGGCCATACTGACAGTGTAGGTAGTCCAGAGAGTAATCAAACACTCTCTGAAAGAAGAGGTCAATCAGTCGCGAATTATCTGACAAGTAAATTCGGTTTTGACCGGAACAGATTCGTTGTGTCAGGCAAAGGCCAATATGAGCCGGTGGCCGATAACGGTACCGATCATGGCCGCGCCTTGAACAGGCGGACCGAACTGCAGCTCCTATAAGAGCGAAACTTGGAGCGGGCTGATAAATATCGGTCCGCTCCTTTCTATTTCTCATATTTTCGAAAGGAGACCAAACAAAATGCATCACTTGGAATTAAGGGGTAATATTCCCCGAAAGAAATTTATCATTCTTACCGTTATCGGTACGATTGCGATGTTGGTGATTTGGCATCTGGTGACAATAATTTTCAAAATGTCGCCGGGAATTTTTCCTTCACCGATAAAAGTGCTGATGGCTTTTCCGGAGCTTCATTTCGATGACGCACTGGTAAGAAACGCGGTTTATTCAGTTAAGCTCAACTTATTGGGCATATCGCTGGCATTTCTGACCGCACTGCCGCTCGGGTTTTTCATTGGGTTAATTCCGGAGGCAAGAGGCCTGTTGGAAAGGCAAATATCGGTTTTCCGCTACTTGCCTCTGACGATCCTTATTGGCGTTTTTATCAGCTGGTTCGGATTTAGCGATATGATGAAAGTAAGTTTTTTGGCTTTTGGTATTTTTGTATACCTCTTGCCGACCATCATTCAGAGAGTATTTGATGTTCAGGATGTTTATGTGCAGACGGCAAAAACTTGCGGCGCGGTTAATTGGCAGATCGTCAGAACAGTTTTCTTTCCCGATGTGATATCAAAAACATTTGACGATGTCAGAATTCTTGCGCCAATATCCTGGACATACATAATTATCGCTGAAATGATTAATAATACCGGAGGAATGGGCGCGCTGGCTTATATCGCAGGCCGGCAAAGCCGGGCTGATAAGGCCTTTGCCATACTGCTGACGATAATTATCATCGCAGTGGTTCTTGATCAGATTTTTCTCTATGTGGACAAGACACTCTTCCGCCATAAGTACGCTACGAAAGGAGGGAAATGACATGGAAAATGATAATTCAAAAATTCCAGTCAACGGAACAGGCACCGTAATAACTTCGGGCGAAGGAAATGGCATCGCCTTCACTGAAACGGAACTTCCTGATGTTATCTGTATGAAAAATATCAGCATCTCTTATGATGACGGGAAAACGCACGTTATTAAGGATTTCAGCTTGTTGATTGAAGATAAGCCGAATCAGGGCCAATTTGTGGTAATTCTGGGTCCTTCCGGCTGCGGAAAATCAACTATCCTCCGTTTCATTAGTGGTCTACAGGAACCGACTTCCGGCGAGATACTGATTCGTGGGAAAACACGAAAAGAGTATAAATCTTCCATATCCATGGTTTTCCAGCAATATTCCTCGTTTCCCTGGTACAGCGTTTTGAGAAATGTCTCCCTGCCCTTACTCTACAAGGGGGTTGGCAAAAAAGAAGCGGAGGAAAAAAGCATGGAGTTCATAAAGAAAGTAGGGCTCCAAGGGCATGAGAAGAAGTTTGCCCAGTATCCTCTTCTTTCAGGAGGACAGCTTCAGAGAGTAGCCATTGCCCGCAGTCTTATTTCCAATCCGGAGATAATTCTTATGGATGAGCCATTCGGAGCTTTGGACACTAATACCAGATCTCAAATGCAGCATCTCCTGGCGGACATCTGGCTGGAATACCGTCCCACGGTTATCTTTGTCACCCACGACATTTCAGAAGCGGTATTTCTTGGTGATGACATATACATTATGAGTGCCAGTCCAGCTTATATAGTCAAGCACTATCATATTGGTTTGCCGCTTGAAAGGCACATGGACATGAAGAAGACGAAAGAATTCTTCGACTATGTGGGAGTAATTGAAGATGAAATGCACCGAGTGGGGGTGCTAAAACAGAGTTAAAAAAGTTCTTTATTAAAACTCAAGAGCTGACCATCAAATGATGGCCAGCTCTTTTTGTTTGTTCTATATCAAGTTCCGGCTTATTTCTCCGGAAAGTTTTATGACTTTTTCCATTTCTTCTTCCGAAAAGTCCTGCAGGACAAAGTCATCGCCCGGAATATTGCGGTTCACCCGGCCGCCGGCGGTTTCCACGCCAACGCGGATTCTTTTAAATTCTTGAGTTCCTAATTTATCCATAATATCCTGTACGCCTTTATGCCCGGCGGAAGAAGTGTCGGAAGAAATTTTATAATTCCCAATTTCAATATCCAGATCGTCGTGAATGACGATTAAATTTTGCGGAGTTAATTTATAGAAATCCAAAATTTTCCGGACGGCTTCGCCGGAGTGGTTCATGAAAGTTTGCGGGCGCACCAATAAACATTTGACATTTGACATTTGACCGTCGGAAACGTCAGAATTGAATTTTTTATAAAACTCAAAATCCGGAAAGTTCCATGTTTTCTGAATTTCATCCAGCACAATGAATCCGGCGTTGTGGCGGTTGTTTTTGTATTTTTCTCCGGGATTGCCTAAGCCAACGATAAGAATCATGAATTAAGAATTAAGCAAAATTATTTTTAAAATTCCAATTCCTGCGCTTTGTTGAATTCCTCAATACTGTCCTCTTCAAAAGAATATTTTTCTTCCAGATCCCTTCCCAGCACAATGACCAAGTCGGAATCCTCCCGCGCATCTATTATACCACTATCTTCAGGAGGCAGTCGCGCCGGTAGTTTTTTGATTATTTCATTGAGCGAAAAAATTTTATTTTTTCCAGTCCGGTCGTATACAGCGGTCTCTTCCCGGATATCCGGAGTGGGCGGCGATTTTACGATGACGCTTTTAAATTTCATCTTGCTTTCCAGAAGATCTCTGATCTTGGAAGCCAATTGCCTGTCGCTGCTCTGGTTAATGACGGTTATTTTCACATTCTCTTTTTCAATTTCCGCTTCTTTTCTTCGGATTGCGTCCAAATCGAAAATATTTTCAGAGAGTTCCTGAATTTCGCTCCAGTTTCCCACGCGCGGAACCAGAATGAAAGCGCGGATGTTTCCGTAAAAGACATGCGAGACCTTAAGCAAGCTGTCTTTTTCCCAGGCGTCAGCCACGGCGTTGGTAATATTCTGGCTGTCAACTTCCCGGCTAATGGCCAGGAGCCCTTCTATTTCGTCAATTTGAATGTCCGTTTTTACGTTGTTTCCGAGATCGTCGAGAATCTTATTGAGAGCAAAGACATTGAGCAGAGTTCTAAAGGAAAAAAATTTGCTTTTCGCCGCTTGGATCATATTTTGCTGCCGCTTAGCCCGGCCGAAATCGCCTTCCGGATCATTGTGCCGCTCACGGACGAATTTCAAAGCCGTTTCGCCGTCCATTTTATGCAGGCCTTTTTCTAATTTAAAAGTTTCATAGCTGAAATTAGATCCGGGGAATCGCGTGTCATAAATATCCCGCTCAACATAAACATTCACTCCTCCAAGGTCGTCAATTACTTTTTTAAATCCGTCGTAATTAATTATAAGGTAGTAATTGATGTCTAGTCCGGTTATTTCTTCAACCGACTTTTTTACCGTTTCAACGCCTTCATTGTTGCTTAATCCATACTGATAAAGGGAATTAATCTTTGAGTAGGACTTAGTTTCGGGAATTTTCACATATAGATCTCGGGGAAGCGAAAGCAAGGCCAATTTTTTGGTCTGGGTGTTGATGCTCATTATCATTATCGTGTCGGTAAGATTTTTTCCGGCTTTTCCTTCTCCGGCCGCGCCGAGAAGCAGGATATTTATCCTGTTTTTTTCCTCTCCCTTAAGTTCTTCGCGCTTGTTCGTGATAATCGGGGCGACGATGGATTTTAAACTGCTTACGAAAGAAGAATTATTATCGTTAGTGATGATTATTTTTTTACTGGTTGAATGGATTTTCCAGCTGAAAAAAATCACCCAAAAAAGAGTGATAGTAAAAGAAATGATAAAAAATATCAGGAAGCCCTTTCCGTAATTTTTCGCGGATTTTTTGTTTCCGATTCGGTTTCCTGGAGGAGGGAGATTATTCTGAAGCCCGAGATAAATATCATTATTTCTTTCAGAAGGCGCCTCCGAATCAGGCAAAGCAGTTCCTTTTTTTCTTTTAATTCCATCCATAATTTTATGGTATCCTAATCTCAAAAAAATATCAAAAATTTTCAATTGTTAGGCTATTGCCAAGATGGGAAAAGTATGATATTATTGCTTTGTTTTAGTATTATTTTATCTTTTATCGTATGGCGAGCAAAGAAAGCGAAGATGAAGAAAAATTAAACGATGGCAATGAAGAGTCCTATCAGGGAGTGGGCGGGTTTCTTCTGGAAATCGTCAAGGTTTTTATTTTAGCCGTGGTGATAATTGTTCCGATCAGAATTTTCCTTTTCCAGCCGTTTTTTGTCCAAGGCGC